>WNGA01005265.1_pt1 | contig 18706 bp, 15 predicted proteins | sample 5400061 | NCBI WGS metagenome assembly WNGA01 (sample SAMN13153366, study PRJNA577476) | soil metagenome | isolation source: 100 cm soil or saprolite under grassland replicate 2 | place: USA:California | collected 2016-06-15 | reverse complement strand
CGGTGCCGGAGCGGATCATGGCTCCCGGCTACATATGGATGTCCGGGACGTCGTTCTCGACACCGGTCGTCTCGGCAGCCGCGGCGCAGATCCTGGCCCGCCGTCCGGGGTTCACCCCCGATCAGGTCAAGGGCGCGCTCATGCTCGCGGCGAACTCTCTCCCGAAGGTCAGCGGCAATGCGGCCGGCGTCGGCGAGATCGACGCACGGGTAGCGTCGACTGTTGACGATCCGCCGAACCCGAACGCCGGGCTGTACAAGTTCGTCGCCACCAACCCACTCACCGGCTCGAGGGTGTTCGACTCGGCGAGCTGGGCCTCGTACCTCGGAACCGGCGCCTCGTGGGCGCAGGCGAGCTGGGCCGAGGCGAGCTGGGCCGCGGCGAGCTGGAACGCAGCCAGCTGGGCCGAGGCGAGCTGGGCCGCGGCGAGCTGGTCGAGCAGCGTGAACAGCATGATGAGCTCCACGGTCTCGTTCAGCCAGTCCATGTTCGCGCCGTAAGCCTGCACAGTCGAAAGGCTTGACCCAACGAACGGCGCCGGCAACGGCGCCGTTCGTTTTGGGGCGGCTCACCCCATCGAGGGATTCCGGATTCGTCACCGCAAAGGGGGAGGAACCCGCGGCGTCCTAGACCTACGGTGCGGTGCGGCGAAGAGTTTTTCACTGCGGCCGGCGCGGCGACGCGCCCGGATTGAAGGAGCAAGGTGCGGCGAAATATGAGTCTGCGAAGCGGCGAGCGTCAGAACGCGTTGTGGGGACGCCGGGGCGAAAATCGTGGCAACGCCCTCTGGGGCAGCGGCAAGCGGGGGATCCTGTTGCTGGCCGTCGCCGCGACGATGATCGTTCCCGTCGCCGGCAGCGCCGCTCCGCGCTCTGCGCAGAGCCCGGCGCGCACAAGCGCGACCACGAGCACCACCCTCCTGGAGCTCGCAGCGGCGAATCCGGACCAGGTCTTCGACGTCATCGTTCAGACGCACGCGACCGGCGGGAAGAGTCGCGCCGCCGAGGCGATCGCCGCGGCCCGTAGCGCGCATCCCGGCAAGGCACAAGGACTCAAAAGACAGTTCACCGTCATCAGCGGCGGCGCCGCCCAACTGACGGGCGCGCAGATCGTCGACCTCGCCGCCCGCCAGGACGTGGTCGCGATCACCCTCGACGCACCGATGACGGCGAGCGGCAGCCCGACCTCCATCTGCGCGTGCCCGTACGAGGGCGTCTACTGGCCGTACATCACCGGCGTCACGGGTTTCTGGCAGAAGCCGGGAGCCAAGGCGACCCCGGCGCCGCAGGCGCCTGCAATCGCCCTCGTCGACTCGGGCATCGACGCCGGCAACTCGTTCTTCGGCGGCCGCGTCGTCAAGGAAGTGTCGCTGACGTCGCTTACACCGAACGCCGCCGGTGACGGGCGCGGCCACGGTACGCTCGTCGCGGGCCTCGCCGCGGGCATGAGCGGGAACTGGGGCGGCGCGTCGCCCACGTCGAAGCTCGTCTCGCTGGACGTGCTGAACGACAAGGGCCAGGGGCTGACGAGCGACGTCATCGCGGCGGCCGACTGGATCTACCAGCACAAGGACGAGTACGGGATCCGCGTCGCCAACTTCTCGCTTCATGCCGAGGGAAAGTCGAGCTTCTTGGAGGATCCCCTGGACAAGGCCGTCGAGCGGCTTTGGCTGAGCGGTGTCGTCGTTGTCACCGCGTCCGGCAATTACGGTTTGGACGGCCAGGCGAGCGGCGTTCTCTACGCGCCGGCAAACGACCCCTTCGTCATCACCGTCGGCGCCCTCGACGTGCACGGTACGCAGGATCTCGCCGACGATTACGCCTCACCCTGGTCGGCGTACGGCTCCACGCTCGACGGGTTCAGCAAGCCCGAGCTCGGCGCGCCCGGCCGTTACATGATCGGCGCCGTGCCGACCACTGCCACGATGCCGCTCGAGCGACCGGATCGGATCGTCGCGCCTGGATTCATGTGGATGTCCGGCACGTCGTTCGCCGCTCCCGTCGTCGCCGGTGCGGCCGCGGATCTGCTCGCGCTGCACCCGAGCTGGACCCCGGATCAGGTCAAGGGTGCCCTGATGTCTTCGGCGAAGGCGCTGCCGTCCGCGACGCCGGGGAGCGCAGGAGTCGGCGAGCTCAAGCTCGACGCCGCCGCGCTCATCACTGCGCCGCCCAATCCAAATCTGGCGCTCGATAGCTTCCTCTCGCCGGATCCGCTCGGTAGCTCGACGCCCGTCTTCGACGCGGCCAGCTGGGCGGAGGCTGCACGCGCCAACGCAGCTTGGGACAGCGCTTCTTGGGCCGAGGCGAGCTGGAGCGCTGCCAGCTGGGCCGAGGCGTCCTGGAGCGATGCGTCCTGGGCGACCGCCTCATGGGCGGAAGCGTCGTGGGCCGAGGCGAGCTGGGCCGAGGCGAGCTGGGCCGCGGCGAGCTGGGCCGATCTCGTCTGGCTCGACTAAGCCGCGCAGCGCGCGACCTCGCGATCCTTAGGTCGTCAGCTCGGCGATCAGCGCTGAGGTGTCGTACGGCTCGAAGCCGAGCCGGGACGCGATCTCCTCGCTCGACGGTTTCGTGCCTTCCGCGAAGAGCGCGCGCAGGATCTCGCCCGTCTTCGGGCTGCGCCACCAATTGTCTCCGACCTCGTCGATCAGGTGGGCGCGCAGCTGCGCGTGGCGGATCCACGCCCGCAGGTAGTCCGCCGAGTAGAAACCAGGATCCATGTCGGCGAGATGGCCATCCCTCGGATAGCGGATGCCGGTCGCAGCCGTTAGCTTCTCGGCGTAGTCGTCGTTTGCGAGTCCGGCCTGCTCGAAGTCCGACCAGAAGCCGAGCTCGAACTGGAGCTTGGCCGTGTAACGCCGGAAGAGGAGCCCCTCGAGGAAGATCGTCGCCTCGGCGTTCGTACGAGCCTCCTCGTCAGACAGGCCGAAGTGCGCTGCATGCCAACCCGGCTCACGCGTGATCGCCTCGCAGATGTAGGAGTAGATCTCGGTCAGGGCATGGTCGCGGGAGAGCCGGCGGAAGGTGTAAGGAAGCTCGGGGTCACAGCCGGCGTAGTGGAGGGCGTGCCCGGCTTCGTGCATGAAGGCCTGGTAGTCGTGCAGCCCGCCCTGGGCGCGTGTGATCAGGTGCACGACCTGCGGTGGATCGGAGGCGATCACGCAGGCGCGCGGGGATTTCTGCGGCCTGTCGTCGAGATCGAGCCGGATGTTGCGGTCCGAGGCCAGGTCGAAGCCGAGCGCGGACAGCGTCGCCAGGCAGACCTCCGTCGCGCGTTCTTTCGTGTACGTCGAATCCAGGGGCGACAGCCGCCGGATGTAGCCCATGTGCGCCGACGAAGGCTGGTCGTCGCGCTCCGGCCCGAGCAGGCGCTCGAACCAGCGTTCGCGCATGGCGAGGAAGACCGTCTCGACCTCCTCGCTCGTCGTGCGCAGCACCGACTCGAGCTCGCGCAGCGAGACCTGCTTCTCCTCTTCGCTGCGGGCAACCGGGTCCGGCTCCTCGCTGAGATCGGCCTCGAGCTCCTCGTACGCGCGCAGAAGCTCGAGCCGTTGCTCGTTGAACTCCGCCGACTTTCGCCGGTACAGCTCGCCGAGCTCGTCTCGATCGCTGTAGGCAGGAAGAACCGCCAGCTGGGCCAGCGCCGAGCGGAGGGGGAGCTCTTCGCCCTTGAAGATCACGCGCGCCGCCAGGATGGCGTTCTCGAGCTCGTCGTCCTTCTCCGCCAGCTCCGCGGCGACGAGTCCACTCTCACAGGTCTTGCGCAGCCTATAGAGCCACTCGCGCTGCTCGCCGTCGGCCTGCTCCTCCTCGTCGCGCAACGCGCGGAGCTGGTCGCGACTGAAGAGGTCGGCGTACCGCGCGACGATCGCCGCCTGCTCCGAGATCTCCTTCTCGCCGACTCGGACGGCTCTCCCCTCCTCCGACCGTTCGTACAAGTAACGCTGGAGCTGTTCTTCGAACTCGGCCGGGCTGCGGACCGCGGTGGTCGACATCTCGAGGACTCTATCGAGCGTCGCGCGCCGCCCGCGGCGCCAGCTCTCGGACTGCTGCGGTGAGTCGCTCGATCGTGAAGGGCTTCTCGATCACGGCGTCGGGCTCGACGCGATCGAGCGTCGGCGTGCCGACCGAACCGGTGAGCAATGCGACGGGCAGGCTCGGATGGTGGTCACGGAGTTCGCCCAGGAACTCGACGCCGCTTGCGGAGGCGATGTGGACGTCCAAGAGCACGACGTCGACGCGGCCGTCGGAGAGCTCCTCACGCGCCTGTTCGAGGGTTGCCGCCTCGCGCACGACGCAGCCGTCCAGCTCGAGGTTGATGCGACAGATCAAGCGGATGGACGGGTCGTCGTCGACGACGAGAACGGTGTGGCCGGGCGAGTCCACGCCGCGCGGGAGTGTAGCCACGCGGGGGCGTACCCCCTTTTGCCGCAAACCCGTTTCTTACTTACAAATGAGGAATGAGCCCACACACCCAGAGGAGGCCCTGGAGCGGTCGGTAGAGCGCTCCCGCGGCCGTGTGCCCCGTCCGACGCCGCTCTTCCGGCGCCGAGCCTGGCTCGAGTTCCAGCGCGCGCTCGACCCGCTTGCTCGGCCTAGACCACTGCGTCGGCGGCAGCCCTGAGGCGGCGAAGAGTCTCCGTCTTTCCCAGCAGCTCGATGCTCTCGAAGAGACCCGGTGACACCTTCGACCCGGTCACAGCAATCCGGATCGGCTCGAAAGCCTTGCGGGGAGAGAGCTCGAGCCGCTGCGCGAGTCCCCGCAGAGCGGCCTCGATCTGAGGCGCGGCAAACGGCTCGATGCGCTCGAGCTCGTCGCGCGCAGCGGTGACGACGGGCGCGTTCCCGTCGAGGAGCGCTGGATCGGGCTGGACGTCTCGGAACAGGAACCCTGCGAAGTCCGGAAACTGTCCGAACCGCTCGATCTTCTCCTGCACGATCGGCACGGCGCGGCGAACGAGCTGCTCGTCCCAGTCGTAGCCCGCCTCGCGGAGGAAGCGAACAAGCTCGTCGGCGTACTCACTCACGGAGAGAGCGCGCAGGTAAACCCCGTTCATCCAGTCGAGCTTCTGGTAGTCGAACGCCGCCGGGCTCGGCACGACGCGCTCGAGCTCGAAGCGCTCGATCAGCTCGTCGCGAGACATGATCGTCGTCTTGTCGTCATAGCTCCAGCCGAGCAGCGCCAGGAAGTTCATGAGCGCCGGCGGGTAGTAGCCGTCGTGACGGAAATCGTCCACGGTCACCGACCCATGGCGTTTCGACAGGCTCTTGCCGTCGGCGCCGAGGACGTGCGAGACGTGCGCGTAGACCGGCAGATCCGCACCGACTGCCTGGATCAGATTGATCTGCTTCGGCGTGTTGGAGATGTGGTCCTCGCCGCGAATCACGTGCGTGATTCCGTCCCAGACATCCTCCATCGGCGACGCGAAGTTGTACGTCGGCCGTCCGTCGGAACGGACGAGGACGAGGTCTTCGAGCTGCTCGTTGGGGAACTCGATCCTCCCACGCACCACGTCGTCCCACGCCGTGACTCCCTCGTCGGGCATGCGAAAACGGATCGCCCCTTCGTCCTCGTAGGCCTTGCCTTCCTCCACGAGCCCCCGCGCGATCACGGCGCAGTCGCCCATGCGGTCGAGCTGGAACGTCACCCGACCGTCCCAGTCGAGTCCCAGCCAGCGCAGGGACGCCTGGATCTGCTCCGTCGCCTCGGCAACCTCGCGACCGGTGTCGGTGTTCTCGATCCGCAGACGAAACTCCCCGCCGTGATGGCGCGCGAACAACCAGTTGAAGAGCGCGGTCCGGACGTTGCCGATGTGCAGGAACCCGGTCGGACTCGGCGCCATGCGGACACGGACAGGGACGGCCATGAGCCAAATCCTACGCACGGCAAATCGCTGACCTCTCCAGACGGCTGTGGAAGAAAAGTCACATCTTCGGCACGAACTCCATGTCGGATCGGGACAGTTCGGCCACGGCCCTGCGGGCCGTGGCCGGGGACAGACCCCAGACGCGGCCCGCAGGGCCGCGTCTGCCAGAGACGCCGGGCACACAGCTGCGACGAGGCCGGACGCGACGATCCTGAACCCGCCGAAAGCATTAGCTTTCGCGCGGTGTTGTTCGGCGCGCACTGCGGGGGCGGGATCAAGAAGGCCCTCGACAAGGCCGTGGACATGGGCGCCGAAGCCGTTCAGCTGTTCGTCCAGAGCCCTCGCACCTGGCGTTTCCCAAACCATGATCCGAAGGATCTGCAGCGCTTCCGCGACCACCGCGCAGAGACCGGGCTGCCCGCGTTCGTGCACGCGCTCTACCTCGTCAACCTCGCCGCGCCCGACGACGCGATTTATTCGAAGAGCGTCGACACGATGCGCGCGACCGTGGACGCGGCCTGTGCGATCGACGCCGACGCGGTGATCTTCCACGTCGGCTCGCATCTCGGTGCCGGCTTCGACACGGGCGTCGAACGGGTCGTCCCGGCGCTCGAGCAGGTGCTCGACCGCTGCAACGAGCGAACGTGGCTGTTGATGGAGAACTCGGCCGGCGCCGGCGGAACGATCGGACGCTCGATCGAGGAGCTCGGCGTCCTCTTCCACGCACTCGACGGCCACGAGCGGCTCGGCGTCTGCCTCGACTCGTGCCACCTCTACGTCTCCGGCGTCGACGTCAGCGACGAAACGACCCTCGACGGAGTGCTCGACGAGCTGGACGAACGGATCGGGCTCGACCGCCTGCGCGCCTTGCACGCGAACGACGCCAAGGCGCCGCTCGGCTCCAACCGCGATCGGCACGACAACATCGGCGAAGGCCTGATCGGGGAGGGGCTCGGCGTCTTTCTCGCGCATCCGAAGCTGCAGCGCCTTCCCGTCCTGCTCGAGGTGCCGGGAAAGGACGGGAAGGGGCCGACCGCCGACGAGATCCGAAAGCTGCGTGAGCTCCACCACCGCGCAACGTCGTAGATACCGCTGGACCGTGCTGTCTGCGGGCGTGCTCGCGCAGGCGGCCTTCTCGGCCATCCTGCTCGGACTTCCGGCCATCGCGCCCGCGGTCCGCCACCACTACGACCTGACGCTGACGCAAGTGGGAGTCGTGCTCGCAGCGCTCAACTTCGGCTCGCTCGCAACGTTGCTCGTCTGGGGACTCGTCGCCGACCGGATCGGCGAGCGCGCAGTGATCGCGCTCGGACAGACGGGAACCGCAGCGGCGCTCGTCTGGGCCGCCTACACCTCCTCGTACGGCGCGCTCGTCGCTGCGCTCTCCGTGGCCGGGGCGCTCGGCGCCGGCGTCAACGCCGCCAGCGGACGCGCAGTGATGACCTGGTTCGGCGAGGACGAGCGCGGCCTCGCGCTCGGCATCCGCCAAATGGCGGTGCCGCTAGGCGGAGCGGTCGCCGCAGGGGCGCTCCCGGCGCTGAACGCGCACGTCAGCCTGCATGCGGCGTTCGACGGCCTCGCGGTAGGCTGCTTCGTGGCGGCGGTCGTCGGCGCGGTGCTCATCCGCGCCGAGCCTGCGGAAGATCACTCCGTCTTCGCACGGCCGCTCCGCGACCCGCGGGTGTGGCGCATCTGCATCGCGAGCACGTTCTACGTCACGACACAGCTCAGCCTGCTCGGCTTCTTCGTCCTCTTCCTGCACGACAGGCGCGGACTGTCGACGGCGGTCGCGGCCGGAGCGCTGGCTGCGACACAGGTTCTCGGCGGCATCGCGCGGGTCGCAGCAGGCCGGTGGTCGGACCGGAAACGCATGCGCATCGTGCCATTACGCCGAGTCGCGCTCGGCCTCAGCATCACCGTCGGCGCTTCGACGGCGCTTCTGGACACCTCCGTCTGGATCCTCCTGCCCGCCCTCGTCGTCGCGGGCATGTTCGGGCTTGCCTGGAACGGCCTCTCCTTCACGGCCGCGGCCGAAGCCGCAGGCCGCGCCCGCAGCGGCGCGGCGATCGGACTGCAGCAGACGTTCCTCTCGGCGGGCGCGATCGTCGCGCCGATCGGATTCGCCGCAGCCGTCCATCACGCCTCGTGGCGTCTCGGCTTCGCGCTCGCCGCCGCGAGCCCCCTGGTGGGCTACGCCCTGCTCAGTCCGTTAGCTGAGCGAAGACCTTGAAGGTCGGCTTCCCGACCGGAAGCTCGTGGAATTCGGGGTTCACGCAGCCCAGCTCGCCCGACCGTTCCGAGCCGTAACACTCCTCCACCTCGACGCGGCACATCGGCAGCGGCGCGCGCGTCGTGCGCATCGCACCGAATCCTTCCCGTCTCGCCTCCGCCTCACGCAGCATCTCGAGGTCGATCTCGACGCCGTACACCTTCTGCATGCAGCCGATGTAGGTGTGGCCGAACTCTTCGAAGGCGTAGAGGAAGGGACACGCACGGTCGACACAGGCGGACGGATAGACGACCTTGTCGCAGTGCACCTCGCACCGGCGGCACTCCAGCTCGTCCTGTGGCCGGAGCGGGAGCTCCGTCACGGTCACGGCCGCGAGGCGTTGTGCTTGCGGTGGCATGACGGAATTGTCGTCCCCGAAACGCGCCTTCGCAAGACTTGACACGGTGCATCCAGTTGCGCTAGGGCCGCTAGGCTAATCCGCCGTGGCGCGACGACTCCTCTGGGCCTCGCTGGCCCTCGCGCCCGTCACCATGATCGTCGACCTCGTTGCCCACCCGGGCAAGGTCGCGCTGTTCGTGCTCGCCGCCGTCTCACTCGTTCCTCTTGCGTGGCTGATCGGCGAGGCGACGGAGCACGCGGGCGAGCACACCGGACCCCGCATCGGCGGACTCCTGAACGCGAGCTTCGGCAACGCGCCCGAGCTGATCATCGCCATGATCGCCGTCGCCGACAATCTTCCCAACGTCGTGCGCGGCTCGATGGCGGGAAGCGTCGTCTCGAACATCCTCCTCGTGCTGGGTGCGGCGCTCGTCCTCGGTGAGGAAGAAGCCCGCCTCGACCGCACCTCTCTCCTCGTTCAGCTCGGACTCGTTTTCACGGCCGTGATCCTCTTGCTCATCCCCTCGATCCCCGGCTGGCACGGCGACCCCGATCGACACTCGCTGGCGCTCATCAGCATCGGCCCGGCCGTCGTCCTACTCGGCCTCTATCTCGTGATCACGACTGTCGGGGTGCGACGTCGCGCGCCGCACGAGCGGACCTCGGAGGGCGGTTGGAGCTTTCCGGTCTCGCTGGCCATGCTCGGGATCGCGACGGCGGCCACCGCGGTGATCAGCGAGATTCTCGTCCACTCGCTCGAGGCGTTCGCCAAGGCGGCCAGCCTGTCCGAGTTCTTCATCTCGATCGTGATCGTCGCGATCGTCGGGAACGCCGCCGAGCACGGCGGCGCGGTCGTGATCGCGCGCCGCGGAAAGATGAAACTCGCCACGGAGATCGCCGTCTCCTCGAGCGCTCAGGTGGGGCTGTTCGTCGTCCCCGCTGTCGCGCTCGTCTCGTTCGCCTTCGCCCATCCACTGACGCTCGCCTTCCGGCCGATCGAGCTGATCGCCATGGGAGGCGCCGCGGTGTTCGTGGCGTTCGTCATCCGCGACGGCCGCTCACGGCGCTGGGAGGGGGCACTGCTGATCGCCGTGTACGCGGCGCTCGTCGTCTGGTTCGGGACCGCAGGCGATCGATAGTGCGGTTATCCGCACCTTCGAGCGAAGTGCTACCCGCATTGTCGCGGCGCAGCCATGTGTGAGACTGACATTCAACGACCTTGAGGCTCTGGAGGACACATGAGTGAAGCACTGACGATGCCCGCCGCGGCGGCGGAGGCGCCCTACGCCGGTCCGGTCCTCTCCGCCAAGGACCTGACACGCCGCTACGGCGAGGGCGAGACCGCGGTCGACGCGTTGCGGGGTGTCTCGCTCGACGTACCGAAGGGTCAGTTGACCGCGGTGATGGGTCCGTCGGGCTCCGGCAAGTCCACGCTGATGCACATCCTCGCCGGGCTGGACAAGCCGACTTCGGGTGAGTTGAGCATCGCGGGGACGGCGATCTCGAAGCTGAACGATACGGACCTGACGAAGCTCCGCCGCCGCCACATCGGCTTCGTGTTCCAGTTCTTCAACCTCCTGCCCATGCTCACGGCGGAGGAGAACGTCCTCCTGCCGCTCTCGATTGCCGGCGAGAAGCCCAACAAAGCGTGGGTCGACGAGCTGATGACGAAGATCGGCCTCGAGGACCGTCGCGAACACCGACCGGCCGAGCTCTCGGGCGGTCAGCAACAGCGCGTTGCGATCGGACGTGCTCTCGTGAGCCGGCCGACGATCGTCTTCGCCGATGAGCCCACCGGCAACCTCGACTCCAAGACCAGCGGGGAGATCCTCGAGCTCATGCGCGACTCGGTCGACGCGTACAGCCAGACCACCGTGATGGTCACTCACGACCCACGTGCCGCGGCGATCGCCGACCGCATCCTCTTCCTCAACGACGGCTTGATCGTCAAGGACCTCGGCCGCGCGGACGCGCACGACGTGATCGCGGTCATGGAGCAGCTCGGACAGTGATCCGGGTTGCGATCCGCGGCCTGCTCGGCCGCAAGCTGCGCGCGGCCCTCACGGGCATAGCGATCGTTCTCGGCGTTGCCATGATCAGCGGCACGTTCGTCCTTACGGACACGATCAACGCGGGCTTCGACAACATCTTCACCGGGTCGTACAAGAACGCCGACGTCGTCGTGACGGGCAAGCGCGCGTTCTCCGCGGACGAGGCTAGCGCGACGGAGACTCCGAGCGTGCCGGCGTCGGTGCTGGCGAAGATCAGGCGATTGCCCGACGTTGAGGCCGCTGCGGGGACGGTGACGGACGAGACGACGCACCTCATCAAACGGAACGGCAAGGTGTTCCCGACGATGGGCGCGCCGGCGCTTGGGTTCAGCGTTGACCCGCGCTACCAGCAGTTCAACCCGCTCACGCTCGTGTCCGGGCACTGGCCGCAGTCGTCATCGGAGGTCGCGATCGACAAGGCGAGCGCTGACGACGAGGGTTTTCAGGTCGGTGATTCCATCAAGGTCGAGGTCAACGGTCCGGCCCGGGACTTCGCGGTCGCAGGCATCGTCAAGTACGGGGCCGTGAACTCGATAGGCAGCGCGACGATCGCCGTCTTTGACACCGACACGGCGCAGCAGCTCTTCAACAAACACGGGCAGTTCGACGTGATCCGAATTCAGTCGAAGGGTGGCGTCCCTACCTCTAAGCTGTTGAACCAAGTCCGCCCCATCCTCCCTGCGACCGCCGTTGCCCGTGATGCACAGGCGCAGGTGAAGGAGGACAAGAAGGACGTCAGCTTCGTCAACATCCTCCAGTACGCGCTGCTCGCATTCGGTGGGATCGCGCTTTTCGTCGGCGCCTTCGTGATCGCAAACACATTGTCGATCACGATCGCCCAGCGCATGCGCGAATTCGCGACCCTGAGGACGATCGGCGCCACACGCCGCCAGGTTCTCCGCTCCGTCGTGCTCGAGGCGCTTGTCATCGGCGTAATCGCGTCCCTCGTAGGACTCTTCGCGGGACTTGGCTTGGCGAAGGGACTCAACGGCCTCTTCGTCGCGGTCGGGATCGACCTGCCCAAGGCGTCCACGGTCTTTGCGACGCGTACGATCGTCGTCGCCTTGATCGTCGGCATCGTGGTGACGCTGCTCGCGTCTTTGCGGCCGGCGCTGCGCGCGACTCGCGTCCCGCCGATCGCGGCCGTACGCGAGGGCTCGATACTCCCGAAGTCACGGCTTGCGCGCTTCGGGCCCGCGACCGCGCTCACGGTGCTCGCGATCGCGGTCGCGATGCTCGTCTACGGCGTGCTCGGTCACGGCATCGCAACCGGTCTCCGCCTGCTCCTCCTCGGCGGCGGTGTGCTGCTCATGTTCGTGGGCGTCGCGCTGAACGCGCCGCGTCTCGTCCCGCCGATGGCGTCGCTTCTCGGCTGGCCCGGGACGCGTATCGGCGGAGCCGCCGGACAGCTGGCCCGCGACAACGCGATCCGCAACCCGAGCCGGACCGCTTCCACCGCTGCCGCGCTGATGATCGGCCTCGCCCTCGTTACGTTCGTGGCCATCTTCGGAGCGGGACTCCGTTCGTCCTTCGAGAGCGCGGTGGACGATATCTTCATCGCCGACTACGCACTCACCTCGTCGAACACCTTCACGCCGATGAGCGTCGAGGCGGAGAAGGCCGTGCGACTGTCCCCTGCCGCGACCGTCGTCTCGGGAGTCCGCGCAGGATCGGCCAAGTTCCTGGGCTCGTCGCACAATCTCACCGGCGTCGACGCGAACATGTCGAAAGTCATCCACGTCGACTGGCAGGCGGGCAACGACACGGTTCCTGCGCGCCTGGGAAACAACGGGTTTTTCGTCAACGACGATTACGCGAAGAGCAAGCACCTCCACGTCGGGTCGCCCGTCAGCTTCGAGTTTCCGTCAGGCAAGTCCGTCGAGCTGAAACTGAAGGGGATCTTCAAGGAACCGAAGGGCGGCTCGCCGTTCGGCGAGGCGACGGTCTCGAACGAGCTCTTCGACCGCTTCTTCCCTCGTCCCGAGAACGAGATGGTCTTCATCAACACGAAGAACGGTGTGAACGAGACGACGACCGCTGCGTTGGAGCTGCCGCTGCACGACTTCGCGGACGCGGATGTGCAGACTCGCTCACAGTTCAAGCACAACTTCGAGCAGCCGATCAACCGCATCCTGTATCTCCTCTACGTCTTGCTGGCGCTCTCGGTCGTGATCAGTCTCTTCGGGATCGTCAACACGCTCGTCCTGACGATCTTCGAGCGAACACGGGAGCTCGGGATGTTGCGGGCCGTCGGGATGACTCGTCGGCAGGTGCGGCGCATGATCCGCCACGAGAGCGTCGTCACCTCGCTGATCGGGGGAACGCTCGGGATCGTGATCGGGATCCTGCTCGGCTTGCTCGTCTCGCGGGCGCTCTCGGACGAGGGGATCGTCTTCGCCGTGCCCTACATGCAGCTCGTGTACTTCGTGATCGCAACTGTCGTGGCAGGGATCTTGGCGGCGATCTTGCCGGCTCGCCGCGCCGCCCGGCTCAACGTGCTCGAAGCGCTGCAGTACGAGTAGACGGGCTCAGGCGCGGCTGAGCGCGCCGAGTGCTGCGGGGATCGCTTCGATCGCCTGCTCGACGTCGTCGTCCGAGATGTCGAGGTGCGTGACTGCGCGAATGATGGTCGGGTGGACGGTGGTCGAGACGAGCACACCGTGGTCCTTGACACGTTCGATCGACTCGGAGCGGTCCGGGCCAACATCGATCTGCACGAAGTTCGTTTGGACCTGCTCCAGGTCAACGTTGACGCCGGCGTCGACGAGGCCTTCCGCCAGGCGGCGCGCCCGCGCGTGATCCTGGGCGATGCGGTCGACGTGGTGATCGAGCGCATAGAGACCGGCCGCCGCGACGACTCCCGCCTGCCGCATGGCACCGCCGAAAAAATGCTTGCCACGCCGGGCGCGCGCCATCAGCTCCGAGGAGCCGGCGAGCAGCGCGCCGAGCGGGCACCCGAGGCCCTTCGAGAAGCAGAGCGTCACCGTGTCGAATCCGCGGCCGATGCGCGCCGGCTCGACCCCGGTCGCCACAGCGGCATTGACGAGCCGCGCGCCGTCGAGGTGGACGGCGAGATCGTGCTCGCGGGAGGTGGCGACGATCGCGTCGACCTCGTCGAGAGGCCAGACTCTCCCGCCTGCGCTGTTGTGCGTGTTCTCGACCGCGACGATGCGGGTCGGCGCGACGTGGACGCTCGTCCGGTCGCGGATCTCACCGACGACCTGCTCCGGCGAGAAACGCCCGTTCGTGCCGGGGAGTCCGATCGTCAACAGGCCCGAGTGTGCAGCCGGCCCGCCGAGCTCCGACAACATGATGTGCGCGTGGCGCTCCACGAGAAGCGCGTCCCCGGGGCGCCCGAGGATGTTCAGCGCGATCTGGTTCGCCATCGTCGCCGTCGGGAGGAAGACGGCTTCCTCCTGTCCGAGGAATTCGGCTCCGCGCCGCTCGAGCTCGTTGACGGTCGGATCTTCCCGCTTCTGCTCGTCCCCGACGACGGCGTTCGCGATCGCCTCGCGCATGGCGGGGGTCGGCTGCGTGAGCGTGTCGGAGCGAAGGTCGATCACGGAGTCATTTTGCCGCTTTCAACTCTTCACCCCGGCGGGTGATCATCGAGCCGCCCGCCCAGGCCGATGAAGTGGCCAAGATGACCGGGTCCGACAAGCGTTTCATCGGCGGCGGCCTCCGCACGGCAGCGGGGTCTGCAGCCCCGCTCCGGCTCGATCACGGTTACTTCGAGGACGAGGTCAGACCGATGCTCGGCTCGATCCTCCTCAGGAAGGGCTGGATCTCGCACGACCGCCTGGATGGAGCCCTCGCAGAGGCGCGCGTCAGCGGAATGCGGTTGGGCGAGACGCTCCTCGCTCGGGGCTGGCTCTTCGAGCCCGAGCTCGCCGCTGCGCTCGCCGAACAGTTCGGCCTGAGATATGTCGACCTCGTCCGGCATCCGGTCGATCGCGCTGCGGCGCGCCTCCTACCCAGCGAGGTAGCCCGCCGGATGTTTGCGGTGCCGGTCCGCTTCCTCGAGTCGGGTGGCATCGAGGTGGCCGTCGGAGATCCCGGCGACGTGGACGTTCAGGCACTCGAGCAAATCTTGGGTCGCCACGTCGAGCTGGTCGTGGGCGAGCGCTCCGTGATCCAGGACTCCTGGCGCTACTCCGGCTGACTGAGACTGTCGAGCTAGGCGCTACTGGTGCATCGGGGCTTCGGTTCCGGGCACGTGGAGCAGGTTCTCGACCTCTCGGACTCCCTGCACCTTCCGCGTCTGCTTGACGAGGTCGTCGATCAGCTCCGCCCGCGGGACTTCGCCGCGCAGCTGGACGACGCCGTCCTGCACGTTGACGTTGATCTGGCCCTTCGGAACGTCCGGATCCCGGAAGACTTCGCTGCGGACCTTGGCCGCGAGTGTGCTGTCGTCGAAGTCCTTCGGCTCCTCTTTCAGATGCTGCACCTTCTGTGTGACGCCGTAGGCCTCCGCAGCGACGCCGCGCCCCGTCCTGGCGGCGTGACGGCCGCCTGAGCGGAACAGCGCCAGCGTGCGGTCGCGCAGCGTGTGCCGCCTGCGTGTGCCGTTGCTCGGGTCGAAGAAGTACGCCACCAGCGCGCCCAGCGCGCCACCCAAGGCAAACACTCCCATTGTTCCTCCTCTTGCTCGCTCTTTAGTCGCGTTCCCGCAGGTAGCAGCCGATCAAACGTCGAACATGACCGCTTCCCACGGGGCCAGCTCCCGGCTGCCGCCGAGATCGAGCGCCGCGGTCTCGTCGGAAAGATTGACGGCGACGACCGTCCGCGCCCCGCGACGGAACGCCCAGACCCCCTCGGGCGCCGGGAGCGTGTCGTACGCGCCCTCGAGGAGATCGAGGCTCGAGCTGCGGCGCGCGATCAGGTCGCGGCAGAAGGAGAGGAACGACGTCGGATCGTGGCGCTGCGAAGCGACGGGTGCGACGTTATCGCCGAGCGGGAGCCAGGGTTCCTTCCAGTCTCCGTTCCAGGGAAGCGGCGTGCGCGCGCCGTCGCGGCCGTCCATGTCGCGCACCCTGGACGGAGGGACGTGCGCCTGCGGCATCCCGAGCTCGTCTCCCTGGTAGAGGACCGGCGTGCCGCGCAGCATCAGCATCGCGAACATTGCGGCGCGCGCCTTGCGCTCGTCGCCGTCACACATGCGGGTCGGGAAGCGGACGATGTCGTGGTTCGAGAGCGTCCACGCCGGCCACGCCCCCGCAGGGAGCAGCTCCTCGCTCGCCTCGACGACGCTCCGAAGCGGCTCCGCCTGCAGCGGCGCGAACACGAAGGGGAAGTTGAAGGCGAGGTGGAGCTGGTCCGTGCCGCTTCCGTAGAAGCCCGCGAGGCGCGTCGGATCCATGACCCACGTCTCACCAATGAGGATGCGCTCCGGCTCGTAGCCGTCGGCGAGCTTCCGCCAGCGACGCAGCACGGCGAAGGTCTCGTCGAGGTCGACCACCACGTGCGTCTCGGAGTCAGGCGGCCTGTCGCGCAGCTCACGGTCCTTGACGATCGAATGCGCGACGTCGAGACGGAATCCGGCAACGCCGCGGTCGAGCCAGAACCGCATGACGTCGTCGATGGCCCCCCGGACCTCGTCGTTCCACCAGTTCAGATCCGGCTGCTCGGGCAGGAAGCTGTGCAGGTACATCTGGTCCGTGGCGGGATCGAGCGTCCAGGCGGGACCGCCACCGAAGGTGCTCCGCCAGTTGTTCGGAGGCGACCCGTCGGGTTGCGGATCTCGCCAGACGTACCAATTCCTGCGGCCGGAGTCCCGTGAGGAGCGGGCCTCGATGAACCAGGGATGCTGATCGGAGGTGTGGTTCGGGACGAGGTCGAGGACCATCCTGATCTCGCGACGACCGGCCTCCGCGATCAGCTCGTCGAAGGCCTCCATCCCGCCGAACACCGGCTGGACGTCGGTGTAGTCGGCAACGTCGTACCCCCAGTCCCTGTCGGGCGAGACCATGATCGGGCTGAGCCAGAGAGCATTCACTCCGAGCCACTCGAGATAGTCCAGACGTTCGAGGATCCCTCGGAGATCGCCCACGCCGTCGCCGTTCGAGTCCGCGAACGAGCGGACGTAGACCTGGTACAGAACCGCGCGCTGCCACCAGGGCTGACGGCCGGAGGGCATGGGCAACGCTACCGTGTCGCCCGTGGATCTAGAGCTCCTCGAGCGGCAACTGTCCGAGCGCGGCGAGCCTGCCTACAGGGGCGGGCAGGTCTGGCAATGGGCGGCGCGAGGGGTCGGCGGGTACGCCGAGATGACCAGCCTCCCCACGGCTCTGCGCCACGAGCTCGAAGAGGCGGTCCCCTTCTCCACCCTCGAGGTCGTGCGGCAGGACGAGGCGCGGGACGGGACCGTGAAGACGCTGTTCCGCACGGAAGACGGACACCCCGTCGAGGCCGTCCTGATGCGCTACCGCGATGGGCGGCGCTCGCTGTGCCTCTCGTCGCAGTCAGGCTGTCCGCTCACCTGCACGTTCTGCGCAACGGGTCAGATGCGGTTCGGCCGGAACCTGACGGCGTGGGAGATTCTCGACCAGGCGCTGCACTTCAGGCGAATCGAGTCGGTCGACCACGCCGTGTTCATGGGCATGGGCGAGCCGATGCTGAACCTCGACGCCGTGCTCGAGGCGGCGCGCACCCTGCCGGACGTCGGGATCACGCACCGACGCGCAACCGTCTCGACCGTGGGCTGGCTGCCCGGGTTGCGTCGCTTCGTCGACGAGGTCGAAGAGCCGATCCGGCTGGCGTTGTCGCTGCACGCGCCGACGGAAGAGCTGCGCAGCGAGCTGATGCCCGTGAACGACCGCTATCCGCTCGCGGCCGTGCTCGCAGAGTGCGTGCGCTATTTCGAGCTCAGACGCAGGAAAGTGTTCGTCGAGTACGTGCTGCTGCGGGGCGTGAACGACCGCTTCGAGCAGGCGCGCACGCTGGCCGATCTCCTCGACCCCAAGGTCTTCAAGGTAAACCTGATCCCCTTCACCTTTACCCCGATCGGCTCTGTGGCTCGGTATCAGTCCTCAACGCGCAAGGGGATCTCGGCCTTCAAGGATGTACTCCAGCGCGCCGGCATCCCGACCACGGTCCGTCTGAATCGGGGGCGCGACATCCAGGCCGCGTGCGGCCAGCTTGCCGCCATCGCTCCCAGCGCTTAGCTCTGCCTTTCGGTTAGCACCAAGCGAACTGTTTCGCGACCCCTGACCTCTCCGCGGGACGTCGACCGGCTTCCGGAAGACTGGTCTCGATTTAGCGCCTCGGCTCGAACTGCCACAAGTGGTAGTTCACTGCAGCAAACAACCCCTGCGACGCGGGCTAGGAATTAGCCCGGGGCTGGATCGATGTTGTGGTTCTGATGGAAGACGTTGTCGGGGTCATAACGCCGCTTAACTTCGACGAGCCGGTCGTAATTTGGTCCGTAGGCGGCTCGCACCGCCTCGCCGACGTCGTCCTCGTCTAGGTAGTTGACGTAGCGAAGCTGGGCACGGTACGGCTTCATTGTTGCGTACGTTTCGCGCGCCCAGGCGATGTTCTCGTCCGTGGTCGCCGGGTCCGTCCACTCTGAGAAGATGCCTAGGTTGTACCCCGGATCGCGGTGAGGTACGGCTGTGTCCGACACGCCCACACGGCACACGGCTCCGTGGAAATGCTCGATCACCATCGCGCTCATGGGCGAGGGCGCGACCGCGAATCGCCCGATCAACTCACCGATCGCCTCGTCGCTCAAGTCCCGGACGAAACTCGACTTCCAGTAGTTGAGCGCGCCCCGCGGGTAGGCGTCGTCGAACATCATGTTCACCGCGGGATAGGGCATCAGGCCGACCTCGGACAAGATCGGCGAGCCGAACTCGAGCAGCGGGCGCAGATCTCTTTTGGCCTGCTCGACCGAACCGACGTGGCAGACCACGAGCGCAGCCATCTTTACGCCCGACCCGTCGGGAGCGTGAACGAGTCCTGCGACGACCCACAGCTCATCTGGCTCCGAGAGATCGCGAAAAGCACGCAAAACGTCGCCGGCATCCTCGAACGGATGGGCGATGAGGCCGCCGAACACCTCCTGGAGTGGATGCAGTCGGTACTCGAACCAGGTCGCAACGCCGAAATTGCCGCCCCCTCCACGCAGTCCCCAGAACAGGTCTGGATCGGTCTCGCCTGTCACGGTGAGCACGTCGCCCGCTG
>WNGA01006751.1_pt1 | contig 18709 bp, 14 predicted proteins | sample 5400061 | NCBI WGS metagenome assembly WNGA01 (sample SAMN13153366, study PRJNA577476) | soil metagenome | isolation source: 100 cm soil or saprolite under grassland replicate 2 | place: USA:California | collected 2016-06-15 | reverse complement strand
CGCGCGTGCTCAGAGCGGCAAGCTGATCCCTGGCTGGAAGGCGCTGTATGGCTATCGTTGGGCGGACGAGGCGAAGGGTCGCTACGTGCCAGCAGAACCCGAAGCGACCGTGGTGAGGCGAATCTTCGCAGCATCGGCTCAGGGCAAGGACTTGTCGCAATTGCCGCCGTGTTGATGCGCGAGGGCGTGCCTACGCCATCGGGTCGGGGGGCAGTCTGGCGGACCTCCACCCTCGGGCACATTCTCACGACGCTGGCGTATACGGGCCATGCGGCCTCGTTTCGCCAACACAATCCGCGCGGCAAGAACCGGCACCAGCGCGGGTTCCGGCGGCCCGAGGACCAGGTGGTCATGCCCGAGGGCACGGTGCCGGCTTTGGTCGATGCCGCGACGTTTGCCGCGGTGCAGGAGCGCATGGCGTTGAACAAGCGGCTTTCGGGCCGACGTAATGGCGACCCGACGGAGACGCTTCTGCGGGCTGGGTTCGCGCGGTGTGGGTACTGCGGGCGCGGCATGGTCGTTAACCGCAATCCACGCTGGAAGACGCGCTATGTCTGCACCAGCCGCAATCCGGGCGACCGGTGCGCTGAGATACCGAGCATCGGCGCCGAGAAGCTGGACCACCTGGCCTGGGCGGACGTCGTACGGCTCATCCTTGAACCAGACAAGATCAGGGATGGCATCGAGCAGATGTTGGCGTCAGAGGATGTTGGAGCCGACGCGGCGACGCTCGATCGCTCGATAGCCGAGCTCGAACGCAAGCAGCGCGCCCTGGTCAGCAACCTCGCGCTGCTTGACGCGGATTCCGCGAGCATGGTCCGCGAACAATTGGCGGGCCTCAGCGCGCACCGACGTACGCTAGAGGCCGAACGAGCTGAACTCGTGCACCGCGAGGTCGAGCGGCAAACCCAGCGTGACCGGCTGACCGAGCTGGCCGCGGCATGTCAGCTAGTCGCGTCGAACCTGAACAACTTGACCTACGAACAGAAGCGGCTGGCGGTCCAGGCGTTCGACGTTCAGGTCAAGGTCTACAAGGACAACCATGAGCCCACGTACGAGGTCGTGCCTGGGGCATCGTTCGTTAACTGGATTGTTTCCAGTACTGAACTCAACCAGCCAATCTCAGCCGTCATTGATTCCCGTAGAGGTCCAGGTACTGGCGGTAATTGACATAAATGCGTTGGACGTAGGGGTAGGTTTCGGTAAACGGGATGGCTTCGGCGAAGGTGTCGACGTCGGCGTCGCCGCTGCTCAGGAGCCAGCCATCGACGCTGAACTGGTTGGCGTTGTAGGCGGCGAGCGCGGGGAAGATTCTGGCGTCGTAGCGGGCCACTCGGCGCTGGAAGGTGTACGCGCCGAGCTCGATGCTGGTGGCGGGTTTGAACAGGTCGGAGGAGCGGAACCCATACACGCCGAGGGCTCGCGCGGCTTCGTAGGCGGTGCTCGCGATCAACTGGCTCAGGCCGCGCGCCTGGGCGGCGCTTTCGACGTCCTGATCCATGTTGCTCTCCTGCAGCATCAGCGCGCTGAACAGGAGTGGATCCACGTGCTGGCGCTCGGCGCTGCGTTGGAGCGCCGCGGGGTGGGGGACGGGGTACAGCAGCTTGCGAACGGCCGCGGGACCGGCGACCAGAGAGGTGCGAGCGGCGCTCGAGATGTCGTAGCCGAGCAGCAGGGCGGCGTTGTACAGACCGTGACTCTGTTCCCAGGCGCCGAGCAGCGCAAGCCCGGAAACATCGTTGCCCAGACGGTCGGAGACGCCTGACAGCTCCCAGGTGGCTTCGCGTCTCAGGCCCAGAGCCAGCAGCTCCTCGGCTCTGGCCACGCCCGCGTCGCGGTCGAGGCGGGATTGGGCGGCCGAGATGTCGCCGCGCGAGTCGGCAAACGCGCGCAGGTCGGCGGTCGCGTCGGCGTCGGGGAGCGTGGCATTGCTGGCGGCTCGCGGATCGTCGCGACCCGACAGCACGTCGTCGGCGCGCATGCCGTAGAAGCCGCGCGGGTCGGCGTCGCGCGCGGCGACCCAGGCGGCGCTGGCGCCCGCCGAGTCAGCCTGGGCACGCAGCGCTTTGCCGAGCCAGAACAGGGCTTGCGCGCGATCGTCCGCGGCAGATACCCGGGTGGAGAGATCGCGCCAGCCCGCGGCGGCGTCTGCGAAGCGACCCTGGCGAAACTGCACGAACGCCAGACGGAACTGCGCATCGGTCGCGCGCGTGCCGGCGCCAGGCTGCGCCATCGCGGCGCGGTAGGACTGCGCGGCGCCGTCCAGGTCGGCCAGGCTCTCGCGGATGCGACCGCCGCGGAAGGTGCCGTCGGCGGCATCGAGGGTGTTCGGGAAGCGCTGGGCGATGCTCTCCAGCACGGCGATCCCCGCACGGTCCTGGTTCAGTCGCACCAGCGAGACGCCGCGACCGTAGTACGCTTTTGGCACACGCGCGTCTGACGGGTTCGACTGCACGAAGGCGGAGTAGGCTGCCAGCGGCGGCGGCGCCGGGATCGGGAGCGATGACGCCCAGGATGTAGTTGAGCTCGGCGCGGTAGGAGTCGGAGCGTGCGGCGGAGAGCAGGGAGGCATAGTCGCCGCGGGCGCCGTTAGCGTCATCCGCTCGCAGGCGGGCGAGGGCAAGCTTTTCGCGCAGGTCGATCGTTTGCGGGCGCGGCAGGTCGGGGGTGGCAACGGCGCGCTGCAAGAGGGCGACGGCGTCGTCAGCGTGACCCGTGTCGAGTTGGCAGGCCGCCTGCGCTCCGAGGCCGTGGACCGCTAGCGGCCCGCCGACCGTGTCGACGAAGTGCTGGAACTGGTCGACGGCGGCGGGGCACTGGCCGAGGGCGGCCAGGGCGCGGCCAGTGAGGAACGCCTGGTCGGCAGAGGGCGGCAGCGATTGGAGCAGCTGCAGGGCTTCGGCGGGGCGAGCCGCGCCGAGCAGCGATTGGCCGAGACGCAGTTGCGCCGCCGTGGCTACGGGTGCATCACCCGACGCAGCGAGCGGGCGGAGGAGGTCGGCGGCCGCGGCGTGGTCACCGTCGCGCTGCAGCGTGGCCGCGGTGGCGAACGTCTGCTGTTGCTCCTGGCTGCCGGACGCTGCCGCAGGCGAGACGGGAGCGGCTGGCGGCACCTCGCCAGCCAATCGGGCGATCTTGACCCAGCCGGCAGTCGGCTCGGGCTTGACGTGGATGGCCGCGACCGGATCGAGCGGGGCGCCGTACGTCAGGCCGTAGGCGATGCGGCTTGCCAGCAGGCCGCGCAGCACGGAGCGAGTGCCTTCGAAGTCGATCTGCTCCAGGAAGACGTCGGGATCGTCGGCACCGGGGCGCACGAGCCAGCCGTCGACCAGTCGCTCGGTGGTACTCAGCGCGGCGAGGGTGACCTCGGGACGGCCGTCGAAGCGGCGCAGCCGATCGGCGAGCAGCCAGGCTTGCTGCTCGATCGCGAGCGCGGGACGGAACGGGTCGACATTCTGGGCACCGAGGCCGCGGCCCGCTTCCTCGGCATGGAGCGGGCTCATTCGGGCCAAGCCGCGAGCGCCGCTGGTGGCATCGTCGGTCCACGCATCGAACTGTGTGGCCTCACGGGCCGTGCTCTCCAGCAGCAATGGGTCGAGGCCGTAGCGGTCGGCGACACTGTCGTCCAGCTCGGCGAAAGGTCGCGGGTACGCGAGCTGGCGCAGCGCCGCAGGCGCATCCTGGGGCGCCTCGATCGAGGCGGCGGTCATGGCCGCGTCGCCCAGGCGCGTGGCGGCACTGACGAGGCCGAGATCTCTGAAACGCTGGGCGAGCGCGGTCAGTCGGTCGGCGCGGTCGGGGTAGCGCTGGAGCAGCTCGTCAACTTCCCAGTTGGCTTCGCGGATCAAGCCGAGCGCGGACAAAGCCAGGGCGCGGGCAAGCGCGGGATCGTTGGCCACGCTGGCATTGGCGGCGGTGAGATCCTGGTGACGGCCGGCCAGCCAGTCCTGGAGCGACTGGTCCGCGCCTGTCGAGAGCTCGCCGAGGAGGGCGGCAGCGCGCAGCGAGTAGTAGCTCGCAGGTCGGATCTGCGCGGCTTGTTGGAGGCTGGCGCGGGCGTCGGCGTCGCGGCCAAGTCGCTGAAGGGCTTTGGCGCGCCAGTAGAAGGCGCGGCCGACATCGTCCGCGGTCAAGTCATCGCGGCGGGCGATCAAGCCGTCCCAGGCTGCGATCGCCTCAGTGTCGGCGCCGCGAACGAATCGCGTCAGGCCCAGGCGAAAGCCGGCGTTGGCGGCGGCGTCGAGGCGTGGAAAGCGGCTGAGGAGGCGCGCGTAGCGCTGTTCGGCCTGGTCAGGCTCGCTCAGGCCCTCGAGTGCCTGACCACCTTCGAGGAGGGCTTGCGCGGAGAGCTCGGAGTCCTGGTTGGGATCGTCGGCGATGGCGTCGAGCTCGCGCAGGGCGCTGGGCTCGTTGCCCGGAGTAAGGCTGGCCAGCGCTTTGTAGAGTCGGGCGGCTGTGGCGTCGGGGCCGTTCGGCTCCGCTTGCAGATAGCGGTCGAAGGCTGTGACGGCGTTGCGGTAATCGACGGCGAAGTACCTGGCGCGGCCGAGGATGAAGGGGTCGACCTCGTCGGCCGCCTTCAGCTCATCGAGGAGCCGCAAGGCATCGGCGGTGGTGGCGGCGCCGGGGAACTGGTCCAGCGCGGTCTTGAGGGCGCGGACCGATTCATCGCGTTTGCCAAGGTCGCGGCTGACCTCGGCCAGGCGGAACAGCTGCTCGCCGAGGGTGGCGTTGTTGGTGGCGAGGGCGAGGACCTGGCGGTGGGCGTCGAAAGCTTGCTCGTTCTGGCCGAGGCTTCCCAGCGCCTGTGCTCTGACCTCGAGGAGGCGTTGCTTGAGCTGTCTGGCCTGGGCCTGGTCCAGGCCTCTGGCGGCTGCTTCCGCGGCTTGCGTTGGGCGGCCGGCGGCCTGCTCTGTTTCGGCGATTTCGAGGTACACCGCGGACGCCGTGGTGGGGTTGGTGGTGGCGTAGGCGTTCAGCGCCGCCATGGCTTCGCGGTGGCGGTTGCTGGCTTCCAGGGCCTCGCCCTGCAGGTAGGCAGAGCGTGGATCCGCTTGCAGAGCCGCGGCTACGTTGAGCGCCTCCGCGCCCTGGCCGGCTTTCGAGAGAACGAGCGCTAGCTGGAACTGGGCCTCCACCACTGCTTGTGGCGGTAGCGACTGAGTGAGCGCCCGACGCCAGGCTTCGATCGCGCGGGGGTAGTCGCCTTCGAGCGTGCGCTGCTGGGCGGCCGCGACGGCCTGCTGCTGCTCCCGGGTGAGCTGTGCCTGCGGCTGCTGCTGCTGGGATGGCGCTGGTGCTGTGGTGGGTTGGGGGGCCGCCGCTGGCGGGGTGGGTCGAACTTGAAGTGTTGGCTGCTGGGTCGGCGAGGATGGCGGGGTGGTGGGCGGCGCGGGCGCCGGTGGCGCAGGTGGGGCGCACGCGACCAGCAGCGCCAAAGCCACCGCGGGCAGCGAACGCACGCTTCCCAATCTGCAAGTCACGCACCGGTGATTGTCACAAAACAGCCAGCGGGCGTTGCCAAAGTGACAGCCGGTTCGTGCGTGGCCGGCACTGGGCGTGCGGGAACTTTCGCGAGTGCAGCACATCCTGATCGTGGACGACGATCCGGCGATACGGAACGTCGTGGCCGACATCCTCGAGATGTCGGATTACAGCGTCAGGATGGCGACCAATGGCATCGAGGCGCTGCAGGAGCTCAGGGCGCACCCGCCGGCAGTGGTCCTGTTGGACCTGATGATGCCGGTGATGGACGGGTGGGAGTTCCTGCGGCAGATCAAGCACAACGCTATTCAGGTACCAGTCGCGGTGATGTCGGCGGCGCGGGACGCTGGCAACGTCTCTGATGAATTGGGCGCACAGGCGTTTCTGCCGAAGCCGTTCGAGCTCGACGACGTGTTGCTGGTGGTAGATCGGCTAGCGCGCACAAGGCATCGCTTCGGCGGACCCTGTTGAGATACGGGGCGAGATCCGACTGGCTCAGGCCGGCGTGGTGGCGAGCTGGGGGACCTCGAGCTGGGCTTGCTCGGTCTGGTACAGGTGGCACTTGACCAGGCGGCCCTGCACCTGGGCATTGGGCGGCTCGATCGTGCGGCAGATGCTCATCACCTGCGGACAGCGATCGGCGAAGCGGCAGCCGATGCTTTCGGCGCCGTGGGCCTCGGTGACCGACAACGACACGCGCTGATTGGACTTACGGGCCGGATCGGGCTCCAGGACCGAGGATTTGAGCAGCTGGGTATACGGGTGCAGCGGCTCGCCCAGCACCTTGTGCACCGGACCGAGCTCCACGATCCAGCCGCGCAGCATGATCGCCACTCGGTCGCTCGCGTAGTACGCGGTCGCCAGATCGTGGGTGATGTACAGCACGCTCTGGCGTGCCTTGAGCTCGCGAAACAGGTTGACCACCGACATGCGCAGCGAGGCATCGAGCATGGACACTGGCTCATCGGCGACGAGCAGCGATGGATCGGTGATCAGCGCGCGAGCGATCGCGACGCGTTGCAACTGCCCACCCGACAGCTCGCTCGGGTAGCGGCCCTGCACCTCGCGCAGTGACAGACCAACCGTGCTGAGTGCGCGTTCTACGGGCTCCTCGGCCTGCCGCCGCGGCGCGATGCCGTAATTGCCAACCGTTTCATAGAGGTAGGACTCGACGCGACGCAGTGGGTTGAACGTGGCAAACGGGTCCTGGAATACGGGCTGCACCTGGCGGCGGAACCACGTGCGCTGCGTACCACCGCGGATGCGTGTGACATCGTGGCCTTTGAAGCGCAGGCGACCCGACGTCGGCTCGATCAGCCCGAGGACCATCCGCGCCAGCGTCGTCTTGCCGCTGCCGCTCTCGCCCGCGATGGTCAGGATCTCGTGCTGCTCGCCCGATATCGTGAGGCTGGCGCGGTCGACGGCGGAGAGGCGGAGAGTGCTCAGTCCGCGACGGGCGGTGAACACGCGCGTGAGATCTTCGACTTGCAGAAGCGCCGCGCTGGTGTCAGTCGGCGGCATCAGCGGCGGCAGGCACAGGGGTGACGAGATGACATGCGACGCGATGCTCGGGTCCGATCTGCAGCAGCGGCGGCGGTACGGTCTGGCACACCTCCATCGCATACGGGCACCGCGGGTGGAAGCGACAGCCGGCCGGCGCGGCGTCGAGAGCTGGCGGCCGGCCTGGAATGCTGACCCGTTCAGCGCGATCGTCCAGCCGTGGCAGGGACTTGATCAGGTACTGCGTGTAGGGATGCAGTGGCTCCTTGAACAGCGTCGTGGTGCTGGCCTCCTCCATGACCTGCCCGGCGTACAGCACCAGCACGCGATCGGCCAGATTGGCATGGACGCCCATGTCGTGCGTCACGAGCACGAGTGTGCTGCCCATCCGATCGCGGATGTCCTGGAGCAGCTGGATGACGCCGCGCTGCACGACCACATCCAGAGCCGTCGTGGGCTCATCGGCAAGGATGAGTCGCGGCGACAGGATCGTGGCGAGGGCGATGGTGACGCGCTGCCGCATCCCACCCGAGAGCTGGTGGGGAAACGCGCCGAGCACACCACTGGGTAAGCCCAGCTCATCGACGTACTCGCGCACGTGCGCATCGGTGTCGGCGGCCCAGGGTGGCTTGTGGGCTGCGATGAAGTCGCGAAACGTGTCACGGATGCGGCGCACGGGATTGAGCACGTGCATCGAGCCCTGCGGGATGTACGAGACGACGTCCCAGCGCAGCGCGCGGCGCTCGGCATCGGACAAGGCGAGTACGTCGATGTCGCGACCCTCGACGTGATAGCGCACCGCCCCCGCGACGACCGCGAGCGGCGGCGTGATCGCCCCGAGCAGGACTTTGAGCAGCGTGGTCTTGCCGCAGCCTGACTCGCCAGCGATGCCATAGACCTCGCCTTCGTGGATCTGCAGCGACAGATCGTCCAGCGCGCGAACGGTGCGCTCCACGTTGAAAGACTGGGTGACGTAGTGCGCCCGCAGGTCGCGCACCTCGGCCACCACGGTCGGCGCCGAGACCGGCGGCGCGATCACCCCGTGCTCCGCGCCACCAGCGTCTTCAGCCGCGTCCGCGGATCGAGGTAGTTGCCCAGGCTGATCGACAGCAAGTACATGGAAACCACGAGCAGCACCGACGTGACGATCGGTGCGCCCAGCCACCAGAAGCGGCGCGCTAGCAATGCCTGGTAATAGCCGGCCCAGTAGATCATCGTGCCGATCGTGGGCGTACCCAGGTCGCTCAGGCCCAGAACGGACAGCGTGACTTCCATGCCGATTGCGAACAGGAAGCCACTCACCGCGTCGGCCAGCAGGAACGGGATCAGGAACGGCAGGTGCTCGCGCAGGATGGTCTTGAGCGTGCCCATGCCGGAGAAGGTGGCCGTCTTGGTGAATTCTTCCTCACGCAAGCTGAGCACTTGCGAGCGATAGCGTTTCGAAGGCCAGGCCCAGTCGAGCAGGCCCAGGATGAGGGCCAGCCACAGCATGTTGAGCGAGCCGCGGATCATGAACGAAATCAGGATGAGCAGCGGCAAGCGCGGGATCACGATGAACGAGTCAGTGAACCCCGACAGGACACGGTCAATGGCACCGCCGACGTACCCCGAGAACGAGCCCATCAGGACGGCCAGCGTGCGCGAGATGATCACCGCGAGGCCGGCGATCACCAGTGAATTGCGGATCGCGTATGTGGTCAGCCAGAACACGTCCTGGCCGAGCGACGTCGTGCCGAAGGGGTACTGCAGCGACGGAGGACGGTCGATCGGGACGACTCGCCTATCGGAGGGGCCGTAGGGCGCGGCGAACGACGCGATGGCGAGTGCCAGCAGCACAAGTACGAGGATGGCGCCCGTGCGAAAGGCCGGGCTGGAGCGAAACAGGTCGCGAACCGCGCCGACGATGCCGCGCATGGGCTAGCGGTAGCGCACGCGTGGGTCGAAGAGTGGATACAGCAAGTCGATCACCAACGCGGCAGTCGCGATGCCGACGATCGAGAAGATCGTCACGCCCATGATCATGTTGAAGTCCGACTGCAAGATGGCGGTGTACAGCCGATAGCCAATGCCAGGATAGGAAAACACGAACTCGGTGATGAGTGCGCCCTCGAAGAGGGCGCCCAGCGCGAGCGCCAGATCGGTCACCTGGGGCAACAGGCTGTTGCGCAGCACGTAGCCGAAGATGATGCGGCGGCGCGGCAGCCCTGCGACCTCGGCGTAGGCGACCGCGTCGCTGGCAATGACCGTGGAAGCCAGGGCGCGGGCGATGATGAAGCGGAAGGCGGTACCCAGCAGCACCAGCGACAACGCGGGTAAGAACGCGTGTTGCACGATGCTCAAGAGGTACGGTCCCAGGTTCGCGGGTGATCCGCTCACGCCGCCGACGAGCGGAAACAGGGGGATGTAGTAGGCGAACACCATCACCAGCACCAGGGCCAGGATGAAGTACGGCACGGGATAAATGGTCACGAGCAGGCCGCTGGTGACGTTGCTCCAGCGGCTGCGCGGGAAGTAGGCCGCCAACGTGCCCAGGATGATCCCCAGCACCCACGAGATCAAGGTGCTCGCGGTGAGCAGTCCGACGGTCCACGGCAGACCGTCGCGGATGATCTGCGTCACGGGCGTGGGGAAGGCGCCCAACGACGGGCCGAGGTCCGCTCGAATCAGGCGAGTCCAGAATCGGCCGTACTGCTCGAGCGGCGTGCCCTGCAGACCATACAGATCAGTCAGGGCGTTGCGGAACGTTTCCACCGCGCGGGGATCAAGCTGGGACGTGGAAACCCGGCGCAGCGTTTGCTCGACGGGGTCCGTCGGCAGCAACCGCGGGATGACGAAGGTGACCGTCGTACCGACGAAGATGACGACGGCCCACTGGATCAGCCGTGGCAGTGCGTATGTTTTGACGAACCCCATCGAGCGCCGCTATCTCAGGCGGTTGAGGTGATCTGCGCGAAGGAGAAGCGACCGCCGATGAACCAGTACAGCGGCTGGCGTGTCGGGCTTTCCGCGGTCGGGAAGCCGCTCCACAACTGCGTGTCCTGGGTGATGAACTTCTTGAAGCTGATGGTGTGGATGCGGACCATGTTCTGCACCCAGAATTGCATCACCTGACGGCCCAGCTCGAGCACCGCCGGATCCTCCGGCGAGAGCTTGCCCATCTGCTCGATCAGCGCGTCGAGCTCCGGGAACTGGAAACGTTCGATGTTGTTGCTGCCGTTGCCCGCGGTCGACTTGCCGATCGGCGCGAAGAAGCGGGAATGCAGCGCGTTCAGGCCGCGCCAGAAGTCGGGATGGGCATTGACTTCCAGGCCGCCCCACGTAGACGTACTGACGTAGTCGCCCGTGGTCTGTCGGGTGGTATACGGATCGCGCTCCAGGGTCTCGATATTGACGTCGATGCCGAACTTCTTGAGCTGATCCTGAGCACCCAACGCCAGGCGATACACATCGTTTTCATCGGGCGCGGCGAGCATCGGGATCGTCCACTGTTTGCCGTCCGGCAGCAGCCATTTCCCGCCGCTGTCGCGTTTGAAGCCGTTTTTCACCAGCAGCTTCTCGGCGACATCGGGCGCGTGCTTCCAGCTCCCGACACCAAACCGCGCGCGCAGGCCGTCGATGTCGGTCGGCACCGAGTAGCCCTGCTGAGTCGCCCATGCGGCAATACGCTGCGGTGCGTCGGGATCGTACGGCGCGAACGTCTCGCCGTTGCCGACATCGATGGTGAAGCTGCGCAGCCACGGGTCGAGCGGTACGTGGTAGAGCGATTGATGCAGCGGTGTCGCTGGAATCGGCAGGACCGAGAGCTTGGCCACGCCGCCGATGTAGTCGGTGTCCAGGGCGGGAATATCCATCGCCAGGGCGAGCGCCCAGCGCACGTCCTTGTTGTCGTACGGCGGAACCGTGTAATTGAAGCCGAACCAGCGGGTGTCCAGCTCGTTGCCGTATGCCCACGGAAACTCACGGAACCACGACCGCGCGGTCGGCGTACTGGCGAGCAGTGGTTTGAACGCGTCGTAGTCCAGGTCGAAGAGGACGTCGAGCTCGTGCCGCGCCATGGCGATCACTTTGCTCTGGCTGGGGCCGTAGAAGATGGTCAGGATGTACGGTGGGCCGGCCTGGCCGGTGATCATGCCTGGCGTGGTCTGCTGCCAATCGTCGCGTCGCTTGAACAACTCCCAGTAGCCATTTGGATCGGCGTCCTCGGCGACGTATGCGCCGAGCGAAACGGGTGGGTAATTGGTAAACGTCTTGATATCCGGCGCGTTTTGCCAGACATGTTTGGCCATCATGTAGACGGCGTTGTAACGAGCCGTGAAATAGAAGTGGAAGCGCTGGTTGGGCTCGTTGAGCTTGAACAACACGTTGACTGGATCCACCGCGGTCACTTCTTTGACGTAGAGCTTCATCTCGGCCGAGAACAGCAGGCCGGGATTGTTCATCAGCGTCTGGACAGTGAAGACCACGTCATCCGCCGTGAACTCGACGCCATCGCTCCAGTTCACGGCCCGCCGTAGCTGCACCAGCATCTCGGTGCGGTCGTCGTTGTAGACCGGCCGATCGGCGGCCAGGGAATTGATCCACTCGCCCGAGTCCTGGTCGATGTACCACAGCGTGTCCATGACCAGACCCTGGCGGGTGGGACTGGGTGGGCCGCCCGGCACGAACAGGTTGAAGTTGTTGGCGACGCTGTAGCGGAAGATCTGGTCGACCACGTAGACCTGGTCGCGCGGTACGGAGACCGGTAGACCCCCACCGCCGAAGCCCTGGTCGAGGGGCACGGCACGGGCGCCATTGGCGACGGCGAGCTTGACCGCCGGCGCGGCGGACGCGTGCATCAGGGGTGTCGCCGCCAACGCTCCGGCGGCGGCGATCACTCCGCGCAGAAACGCGCGGCGGCTTACGTAGCCTTGCATCTGAGCGAACCCTCCCTGGGCAACCGCGTGTCTACCCGTTGGCTACGCTACTGCGCAGATTTACACGAGTCAAGATCAACCAAAAGCGAACGAAGCGAAACCGGCGTGTGTTTGACAGCAAACGAAAGCGACCCGTAATCTCGCGTTGCGTGGTCGCAGGCGAAGCCGCCGACGGAGCGGGCCGTCAAGAACGCGTGGTCGACAGGGTGCTCATGCCTTCGTCACACCGCCGGCAGCGCATCCTCGGCCTGGTCAGTGAGCGCGGCGACGCGCGTGTCTCGGAGCTGAAGGATCTGTTCGGAGTGTCCGAGGTCACCGTCCGCGCGGACCTGGCCGCGCTGGCCAGTCGTGGATTGGTCGTTCGCACGCACGGCGGGGCGGCGATGCCCGACCGCGGCCTGAAGTCGCTCGAGTTGACCTTTGCCACCCGCGACGTGTCGAACGTCGAACTGAAGCGGCGCATCGGTCAGGCCGCGGCGGAGCTCATCGAAAGCGGCCATTCGGTCGTGCTCGACGCCAGCACCACCGCGCTGCAGGTAGCGCGCGTGATGAGTACGCAGCGCAGCCTGCACGACGTGACCGTCATCACCAACGGCGTGCACACCGCGCTCGAGCTGCTGGACACGCCGGGCGTCAGCACGATTTTGACAGGCGGCCAGCTACGCGCGACTGCCGTGTCGCTGACTGGCGGCCTCGCCGCCGATTTGTTGAGCAAGGTGCACGGCAGCCTGGGGTTCTTTGGCGCGCGTGGGCTGACCAGGAGCCAGGGGTTGACCGACGTCAACCTGCAGGAAGTCGAAATGAAAGCCGCGATGGCCGCGGTCTGCGAGCGCGTGGTTGCCCTCGTCGATCACACGAAGCTCGGCCAGGTGAGCCTGGCGACTTTTGTGCCCATCGCCGACCTGGCCCTGGTCATTACCGATCGCGGCGCGGATCCGGTCATCGTGGCCGAGCTCGAACAGGCGGGGGTGGAGGTCCAGCTGGTCTGATGGGTTCGCTTGGAGTTGGCGATCTAACGGTCGAGCGGCGCACCGATCCACTCGGGGTCGACGCAGTCCAGCCGCGCTTTGCGTGGCGGGTATCGGGCGAGGGGCAGTCGGCGCGGCAGTCGGCGTACCAGGTGCAGGTAACGGATGTCTGGGACAGCGGCCGCCGCGCAGGCGGCGACTCGACGTATGTGCCGTACGAGGGCCCAGCGCTGACGTCGCGCGGTCGCTATGCGTGGCGGGTGCGGATCTGGGATGCAGACGACGCAGCCAGCGAGTGGAGCGCGCCGGGGACCTTTGAGATGGGCCTGCTCGAGGCGGCGGATTGGTCCGCAAGCTGGATCGCCCACGTCGTGCCGGACCTGTTCTCCGAGCCCGAGGAGCGGCGGAAGCTGCGCTCGGTACCGCTGCTGCGGCGACGGTTCACGTTGCCGGCAGGAGCGTCGAAGGGGCGGCTGTACATCACCGCGCTCGGTCTGTACGAGGCGTGTATCAATGGCACGCAGGTGGGCGACGAGCGACTGGCGCCCGGCTGGACCGACTACCACAAGCGCGTCCAGTACCAGACATTTGACGTAACACGCTTCTTGCGCGTGGGCGACAACGTGCTCGCGGTCAGGCTAGGCGACGGCTGGTACTCGGGCCACGTTGGCCCGTGGGGGCGTGGCCGCTACGGCGATGCGCCGGCGCTGCTATGCCAGCTCGAAGCAGAGGCTGGCACTGGCCAGCGAGTCACGGTCGAGTCCGATGAGCGCTGGGTTGCGCGCGCGAGCGGCACGTGGCTGAACGATCTGCAGATGGGCGAACGCAGTGACCTGCGCGAGGAGCCCGACGACTGGACCGATGCGGGCTTCGACGACAGCGCATGGGGTGCCGTTGCGCTGCGGGCCGCGCCGGGCAGTCAGCTGGTCGCCGCGCGCGACGATGGCATTCGCGTGGTCGAGACGGTGCCGCCGCGATCCATCAACGCGACGAGCAACGGCCGCCACATCGTCGACCTGGGCGCCAACGCGGCTGGAGTTCTGCGCCTGCGCGCGAGCGGCGCGCCCGGGCAGCACATCATCGTCCGCCACGCCGAAGCGGTCGACGCCAACGGCGAGCTGTACACCGAGAACCTGCGCGGGGCGGAGCAGCAGGACGAGTTCATCCTCGGCAGAGCCGGCGAGTCAACCCTCGAGCCGCGGTTCACCTTCCACGGCTTTCGGTACGCCGAGATCAGCGGGCTCGACGGCGCACTCGATCCCGCCGCGATCGAGTCGCGCATCCTGAGCTCTGCCAGCCGACAGGTTGGCTGGTTCTCGTGCTCGGACGAGCGCGTCGAGCAGCTGCAGCGCAACATCGTCACCAGCTTGCGAGCCAACTTCATCAGCGTTCCCACTGACTGCCCGCAGCGGAACGAGCGACTGGGTTGGACGGCCGACCTGCAGATCTTCGCTCCGACCGCGCTGTTCAACGCCGACTTGAGCAATATGCACGACAAGTGGCTCGACGATATGGTCGATGCCCAGCTGCCATCGGGGGCGTATACCGACATTGCGCCTGCGCCGTCAGGCTGGGCCGGTGCAGGCAACACCGCGTGGAGTGATGCCGGGGTCATCGTGCCGTGGGTGCTGTACGAACGCTCCGGCGATACCCGCGTGCTGCCGCGGATGTACGACTCGATGGCGCGCTACATGGCCTACCTGGAAACCGATCACACGCATGGCCTGCGCTTCGCGGGCCGCTACGGCGACTGGGTCAGCCTCGGTGCGCGCACCGACAAGGTATTCATCGGCACCGCCTACCTCGCCTATGTGGCCGACGTGTTCGCGCGCATCGCGGGCGTGGTGGGCAACACACACGATGTGCGGCACTACCGTGACTTCGCGGAGCGGGTGCGCGACGCGTTTCGAGAGCGGTTCGTGCAGCCCCGTGGGCGGCTCACGGTCGAGACCCAAACGGCCTACGCGATGGCGTTGGGCTTTCAGCTGGTACCCGAGCAAGACCGCGCCGCAGCCGGCGATCGCCTCGCCGAACTCGTCGAGGAATCGGGCACCCACCTGGCGACCGGGTTCCTGGGCACCCCGCTGGTTATGCCCGCGCTCTCTGACAACGGACACCACGAGCTTGCCTGCAAGCTGCTACGACAGGACACCTACCCGTCGTGGCTGTTCGAAGTCCAGAATGGAGCGACCTCGATCTGGGAGCGCTGGAACGGCTGGACGCCCGAGCAGGGCTTCTATTCGCCGCTGATGAACTCCTTCAACCACTACGCCTTCGGCGCAGTCGGCGATTGGATGTATCGCTATCTGGCTGGACTGGACCCGGTTGAGCCCGGCTATCGCCGGGTAGTCATGCGGCCACGACCAGGCGGCGGATTCAGCGCCGCGAGCGCGCGGCACGAGTCGCTGTATGGCACGCACGAATGCAGCTGGCGCATCGCGGACGGGACGCTGCATGTCGAGGTGGGCGTGCCGGCCAATACCTCAGCGGCTGTGGTCTTGCCGAACGGCGAGCAGCGCGAAGTCGCACCTGGGCGGCACGTCTTCGAGACTCCGTACGGGTAGCAGCGGCGGCTAGCCCTCGCCCTAGTCCTCTCCCAGAGGGAGAGGGGACTTACCAGTCGGGGCGGGGGCCGAGCTCGAGCAGCGGGCCGCCGGGGAGGCCCTGATCGGTCAGGCGAATCTGATCGACCTGACGCACGCGGCGCACGCTTTCGACGGCGGCCTGAGCGCTTTCCAGGACCTGGCGAGCCATGTCGCGCAGGCGTTCTGGCAGCTCCGGGTCCTCGGCAATGAGCTCGGCATAGCCGACCGTCAAGGTGAGGTGGTTGGTCAGGTGATGCTCAAGCGTACGCGCGGCTAGCCGCACACCCTCGAGCTGTGCCTGCGCCTCCTCATCCGTCACTACGAGTGCCGCCTCTTCCTCAGGCATGGGAATCACCATGGTGGGCCAACTTATCCACGCCCGCGGGTGGCGAGATGTTGTCGGCGCATGAAGCTGAGGTTGAGATCACTCAATGTGCGCATACGCGGGGAGGGTCAGAAACTCGGTGAACTGGTCGCGCTGGGCCACTTCTTCGAACAGCGCGCGGGCAGTGTCCAGGCGACCGCCAGCGGACAGCGTGGGACGAAGCTTCTCGAGCTCCTCGGCGAGGATCTGCTGCACCAGGTCGCGCGACACCCGACGGCCGTCGGCCAGCGTGGCGCCGTGGTGTGTCCACTGCCAGACCTGTGAGCGCGAAATCTCGGCGGTGGCGGCGTCTTCCATCAGGTTGAAGATCGCGGCGGCGCCCGTACCGCGTAGCCAGGACTCGATGTACTGGATACCGACGCTGACGTTGCTGCGCACGCCCGCTTCAGTGATCTGGCCATCGGGGACCCGCAGGTCGAGCAGCTCGTGGGCCGAAACCGAGACTTCGGGACGTTGGCGGTCCAACTGGTTCGGGCGATCGCCCATGAACTCGGCGAACACCTCGCGGGCTACGGGAACGAGGTCGGGATGGGCGACCCAGGTGCCGTCGAAGCCATCGCGCGACTCGCGCACCTTGTCGTCGCGGACACGTGGCAATGCCACCTCGTTCACCGCCGGATCGCGGCGACTGGGGATGAACGCCGCCATACCGCCCATCGCGAAGGCGCCGCGCCGATGACAGGTCTTGACCAGCAGCTCGGTGTACGCGCGCATGAACGGCACGGTCATGGTGACCTGCGCTCGATCGGGCAGCAGGAAATCTGGCCGACTATGGAACTTCTTGATGATGCTGAAGATGTAGTCCCAGCGACCGGCGTTGAGGCCAGCCGAGTGGTCGCGCAACTCGTACAAGATCTCGTCCATCTCGAAGGCGGAGACGACCACCTCGAGCAGCACCGTGGCCTTGATCGAGCCACGCGGGACCCCGAGCGTGTCCTGGGCGAGGCAGAAGACATCGTTCCAGAGCCGCGCCTCGCGATGACTCTCGAGCTTAGGCAGATAGAAGTACGGGGCGCTGCCCTGTTCGAGCAGACGCCGCGCGTTGTGGAAGAAGTACAGCCCGAAGTCCATCAAGGCACCGGCGATCGGGCTGCCATCGACCAGCAGGTGCTTCTCGGGCAGGTGCCAGCCACGCGGGCGCACCAGCAACGTGGCGGTCTGGTCGTTGAGGCGGTAGGTGCGACCGTCGGGGTTCTCGAAGGAGATCGTTCGCTGGATGGCATCGACCAGGTTGACCTGGCCTTCGATCATGTTCTGCCAGGTGGGCGTATTGGCATCTTCGAAGTCGGCCATGTAGACGTCGGCGCCCGAGTTCAAGGCGTTGATCAGCATCTTGCGCTCGGTTGGGCCGGTCAGCTCGACCCAGCGCTTCTGCAGATCGCGGGTGGTGATGGGCGCGACGCGCCAGTCCGACTCACGGATGTGGCGGGTGTCACTCCGAAAGTCGGGCAGCTCGCCCGCATCGAAGGCCGTTTGGCGTTCGTGGCGCGCCTGGAGCAGCTTTTCGCGGGTCGTGTTGAACTCGCGGTGCAAGCGGGCGACGAACTCGAGCGCCGCGGGAGTCAGTACCTCTTCAGAGCGCGCGACCGCGGGACCGCGTATCTCGACGCCGGCTGTGGAGGGCGTGGTCGTCACAGGGATGCAGCGACCTCCAGTCTCTCAACATGGTAAGGCCTGTTTACGTGGTTGTGATGTACGTGAACCGGGCACCGCGTCCGAGCACCAGCACGCTGAGTTGCGGGAAGGTGTTGGCAACGTACGTGACCAGGTCGCCCGGGTACCCACGGTTATGCGCGAACAGCTCCCAGTGCATCGGCACCAGCACCTCAGCGCCGATGTCGTTGGCCAGCCGCGCCGCCTCTCGAAAATCCATATTGCCGACCAGATTGCGTTCGGTCTCGCGATAGAAGTCGCGACCGTTGATCGGCAACAAGGCCAGATTCGGCCGCAGGGCTTTCACGGTGTCGACCTGCTCCGGGTAGGGGATGCAATCGCCGGCGTGGTAGATGCGCACGCCGCCGAGCTCGACGACGTAGCCGAGGTAGCGCGTGAGGCCATTGGAGAGCTGCTCGCCGAAGTTGTACGCGTCCGAGACGTGGACGCCGTGGCGGGCCGGGACTGGCTCGATGTGCACGCCGTCGCGGTCGATGGCCTCGCCCGGTTGGGCGCCAATCACGCGTTCGCTGGGCAGGCCAAGCTCGGCGATGGCGGTGTCCGCGAGCGGACGCGGGAGCACCAGGCTGAAGCGCGAGCCCGCGGCGGAGGCCGCGGCTTTCAGTGAGGGGCGGTCGAAGTGATCGCCGTGCTCGTGCGAACACAGGACGAGGTCACCCGAGGCGAGATCAGCCGGTGTGATGGGCGCCTGCCAGCTGCGGTCGTCGCGTGCTGCGAGGAACGGATCGAGGTAGATGGTTGGGCCGCCGTCTACCGCGCGGGCGCGGAAGCCCGATTGCCCGAGCCACCACAGCTCGAGGCCGGGCACGGCTAGCAGGCTGACGATGAATCCTTCGACAAGCTCAGGACGACCCTTCGACAAGCTCAGGGTGAGCAGAGTCGTTCGCAATCCGCTCATGGTGAGCTTGTCGAACCATCATGCTGAGCCTGTCGAAGTAGAGCGGGAGACCGTTCGTCATCAGCCTGCTAGACGCCGGCGAGCGAGAGCGCGGCTCGGATGTCCTGGGTGTGCCCGCGCTTGTGCGAGGCGGACAGGCGGAAACAGTCTTCGGTCGAGCCTTCGACACCCGTGCTCAGGTAGCCGCGACCATCCAGAGCGGTGTCGTCCACTCCGTCCAGAAACGCGATCAGCTCGGCGTGCGCCGACTCGAGGCGCTGGCGGAGCTCGGCGGGCGAGGCCTCCGCGTTGCGTCGCAATTG
>WNGA01009461.1_pt1 | contig 18710 bp, 19 predicted proteins | sample 5400061 | NCBI WGS metagenome assembly WNGA01 (sample SAMN13153366, study PRJNA577476) | soil metagenome | isolation source: 100 cm soil or saprolite under grassland replicate 2 | place: USA:California | collected 2016-06-15 | reverse complement strand
AAGGATGCCGCATGATATCTTTGATCAGTAGATTGATTCGCGAGAGCATCTCCGGGTCGTTTCGTTGCCAATAGAGATAATCCTCCCAGCCTTGTGGTGCGAAGACGAGATTCACGCGCCGAACTTCAACTTGCGTTTGATGCCTTTGCCGCGCTTGAGGGCATCCACCGCGTCGATCAGACGCTTCGCGTTCGCCGGCGAACGGAGCAAGTAGGCCGTTTCCTGCAGCGACTCATACTCCTCAAGCGAGAGCATTACGACCGATTGATCCCGGTTTTTCGTAATGACAACCGGCGCATGATCCTCGCAGACCCGGTTGATTGTGCTGGCGAGATTCTCCCGTGCCGCTGTGTAGGTAATCGATTTCACATGGACAGGATACTGTCCATTCGATAATTGTGTCAACATGAGCGAACAGCAGCACGATCACGGATTGAAGACTCGCAATTTTTCACACTCGATTCCAAGTTGACACCATGCAGGACGCGCTCACTCCGATGATGCAGCAATATCAGCGGCTGCGGAAAAGTATTCCGCCGGACACGCTGCTGCTTTTTCGGCTGGGAGATTTTTACGAATTATTTTTTGAGGACGCGAAAGAAGCGTCGGGGTTGCTGAATGTCGCGCTGACGAAACGCAATCAAGTCCCGATGTGCGGCATGCCGTATCACGCGGCGCAAAGTTACATCGCGAAGTTAATCAAGGCCGGAAAGCGCGTCGCGATCTGCGACCAATTAAGCGAGCCGCAGCCGGGCAAGAAGATTGTCGATCGCGACATCACGCAGATCATCAGCGCGGGGACGGTGAGCGAGTTGAATCTGCTGGAGGCCAAGCGAGCGAATTATCTCGGCGCAGTTTATATCGACAATGACGCATTCGGATTCGCCTACGCTGACCTAACGACTGGAGAATTTCGGCTGACCCAATTGCAAGATCGACAATCACTCTTGGACGAACTCGCGCGCGTCTCGCCTTCCGAGTTGCTGGTGAGTGACGAGCAAAAGGAGAAACTCGGCGAGTTGGAGCGGGCGCTTGGCTACGACAGCTACGCGTTCCTGCCGGAGCAGGCGGCGTTCACATTGTGCGAGCATTTCAAAACGAAATCGCTCGATGGATTCGGCTGCGCGCAGATGCCGGCGGCAGTTGCTGCCGCGGGCGCGATCGTTCATTACTTGAAGCATCAACTGCGGCGCAAGATCGATCACCTCACTTCGTTGCGTTGCGATGTTTCATCGGAATTCGTCACGCTCGATGCCGCCACGCAAACAAATCTCGAATTGGTGGAATCCCGCAGTGCGCGGGACACCAGTCTGCTCGCGGTACTCGATCGAACGGTGACGCCGATGGGCGGAAGAAAATTGCGCGCCTGGATTTTGCAGCCGCTGCGGGACCTGAAGGAGTTGGAATGCCGGCAGCAGATGATTGTCGATCTTCTCCAGGAGCCGGACTTGCTCGGCTCGATTCGCGCGGAACTAAAATCGATTCGCGATCTGGAGCGCGCGGTTGGGCGATTGAGTCAGGCTTCGGGAAATGCGCGCGATTTGGTCGCGCTGAAATTTTCTCTCGAAGAAATTCCAAAACTGAAAGGCGAACTCGGGAAATTAATTGAGCGAGCTGAGTTTGGTAGGGCGCGCTCCCCGAGCGCGCCGACGATTGGCGAAAACGATCACGGCGCGCCTGATGCCAGTCCGGCTCGGATCGGTCGCGCTCTACCACACCGTCTGCAAAACGAGATTCATGAAATGCCCGAGCTGGCGGATAAGTTGAGTCGCGCGCTCGTGGACGATCCGCCATTCGTTCTGAAAGAGGGCGGAATTTTCCGAGACGGCTACGATGTCGATCTTGATGAATTGCGGAACGCATCGCACGACGGGAAGAATTGGATCAGCCAATTGCAGGAACGCGAAATTGCCGCGACGGGGATCAAGTCGCTGAAAGTCCGTTACAACTCGGTGTTCGGTTATTTCATCGAGATCACGAAATCGAATCTGGCGAGCGTGCCGGCACATTACACGCGCAAGCAAACGACGGTAGGCGGCGAGCGTTTCATCACGCCGGAGCTGAAAGAAATGGAGGCGAAGATCCTCGGTGCGGATGAGCGGGCGCGGAATCTCGAGTATCAACTCTTCCAGAAACTGCGCGATGAGACGCTGGAAGAAATTGCGCCGATCCAGCAAACTGCGGCAGCGATTGCGATTGTGGATGTTGTCTGTGCGCTGGCGGAAACGGCGCGATTGTTTCGTTATTGCCGGCCGATGTTAAACGACTCGTTGCGGCTCGTAATCAGAGACGGCCGGCATCCGGTGCTCGATCAAAGTTTGATCGAAGAGAAGTTCGTGCCTAACGATACGGCGCTCGACGGCGAAATGCGTCTGGCCATTATCACCGGACCGAACATGGCCGGTAAATCGACTTACATCCGGCAGGTCGCGCTGATTGTATTGATGGCGCAGATCGGCAGCTTTGTTCCGGCTGCGAGCGCGGAGATTGGATTGGTCGATCGCATTTTCACGCGCGTCGGCGCGAATGACGATCTCGCGCGCGGGCAATCGACGTTCATGGTGGAGATGAACGAGACAGCGAACATCGTGAACAACGCGACCGAGCGCAGCCTCGTGATTCTCGATGAGATCGGACGCGGAACATCGACCTTCGACGGATTATCAATCGCGTGGAGCGTGGCCGAATTTCTCCACGACAAAATCAAAGCGCGCGCGTTGTTCGCGACGCATTATCATGAGCTGACAAAGCTCGCGTCGGAACGCAAAGGCGTTTGTAATTTCAACGTCGCGGTGCGCGAATGGAACGAGCAGATTATTTTTCTGCGAAAGATCGTTCCCGGCGGCGCGGATAAAAGTTACGGCATCCAGGTCGCGCGGCTGGCCGGTTTGCCGAAGGAAATTCTCGATCGCGCAAAAGACATTTTATCGCACCTTGAGGCGCCCAACGGCACCATCGAGCAGCCTGCGAAAACGAAAAAGCAAAAAGGGAAACGCCAGACTGAGCCGGAGAAACCGCAGTTGGATTTATTGTGAGCGCCGCAATCGGAAGATAGATGGGCGCCTGTGCCCGAAAAGTGCGACAGGTAATAATTATCCTACAAAAAGTTTTTGACTTACTTCTAAGCGGAGTATAACTCGAATCATGAATGCATTGCCCGAGACAGAAACTGTCACTTTTACCGTCAAGGGTCAGGTCGTGATCCCTCGCAAGTTCCGCAAAGAGTTTGAGATTGAAGGGGGAACCAAAGCGGCAGTCACCGTAACGCCCGACGGTATCTTGCTGAAGCCAATCACGCGCGCCTATATTCATAGCCTGCGCGGTTCGCTGAAAGGCAAAGGAGTGCTCAAGGCGATGACGGAAGACCGCAAACGCGAGCGCGAACTGTGACATGGCCGCCAAGGTTGTTGATAGCTGGGCGCTCATTGCCTTCTTCGAGGACGAACCCGCCGCCGATAGGGTAGAGGAACTCATCCACCGTGCGTCATTGGATCGGCACAAGTTGCTGATGAGCGTCATCAACTGGGGAGAAATCTACTACAACACCATGAGAGAAACGTCCCAGTCCGACGCCGAATCTCGCATCAAAGAAATTGCATCGTTACCCATTGAAATTGTTGGCATCAGCGACGACCTCAAAATGACGCGGCAAGCCGCGATCTATAAAGCGACTTATCGCATCGCCTACGCCGATGCCTTCGCGGCTGCTCTGGCCAAGGAAAGGAGAGCCGAACTCGTCACCGGCGACCCGGAATTCAGGCCGCTCGAAAAGGAAATCAAAATCAACTGGCTAAAATGAAAACAAGGTTTGATCGAACAATGGGGTCCAAATGCATTGTATATCGATTGGCCTGCAATCAGTTCGCGCGGACGGACGCGGGAGCGCGTTCTCGCATCCGCGGGAACCAAACCGGCGCACCATGTGGAATCACGTTGCGCCAGCGGGCGTCAAATCGCCATAGGCCGGCCGTTCGCGCTAGTTCGATGGCATGACAGAATTCGTTGTCGGAAATGCCGCGGTTAATCTTGGCGAAGCGCGCTTCCGTTTCGGCTTTATAGGCTGGATAATATTGATCCATGATGTTGACGTAGGTGTCGCGCGATAGAGTCGTAGCGATCCAGCGCATGATTTCGCGCGTATCATCAAGCAGGCCAGGCATGACCAGATGCCGCACGAGGACGCCGCGCAACGCCAGTCCCTGCTCGTCCACTTTCAACTCGCCAACTTGTGCATGCATCTCGGCGATCACGGCGCGAGCGGCATCGGCATAATCGCTGGCCACCAGATATTTCCGGCAATTCTCAGCGTCCCACAGTTTGAAATCCGGCATGTAAATGTCCACCAACCCGTCCATGAGCCGAATGCTTTCCAGGCTGTCGTAGGCCGACGTGTTATAGACCAGCGGCAGGCGGAGGCCCCGTTCGACCGCAATCACAAGTGCCTCGAGGATTTGCGGCACGACGTGTTCCGGCGTGACGAAATTGACGTTGTGGCAGCCAACGTCCTGGAGGTCGAGCATGATGCCCGCAAGCTCTGACGACGTAACCTCCGCACCGTCGCCAAGCTGGCTGGTCTCGAAGTTCTGGCAAAACACGCACCGCAAATTACACCAGCCGAAAAAGATCGTGCCCGATCCGTTCCAGCCGCGCAGGCAATCCTCCTCGCCGAAATGCGGAAACGCGCTGGCTACACGGGCAAGGCGACCGCTTCTGCACACGCCGATCTTATTGTTGAACCGGTCAATCTCGCAGTCGCGCGGACAAACGCGGCAGGATCGCAGCGATTCGACGGCTTGCCCGGCTCGCTCTTGAAGGGTTCCCTCCTCAAACGCTCTCACGTAAGAGGGCACGAACTCTCTTCGCGACAATGCAAATTGCCCGTCGCCGTGCAAGTGCACTGGCACTACTTCATGAGAATTGAAGCGAACGTTCACGATGGAGCCTTCCCTGCTTACTCTTTTATCTGATGCAAGATTAACCTGCGCTTCGGCCCGGGCGCAAACATCCAGCATTTGTGATGACTATGTGCCGTGCTGAAATTATAGTCAGGCGCGACGCACAAACATGGCTGTTATAACCGAAAAGGAACTAAACGAGACGCAACGCAACCATTGGCTGAAAGCTGTGGCGGCGATCGAACTGCGCAATTTCGGTTACGCGATCTCGTTGCTGCAAGGAATCCTTAAACAGCAGCCGCAGTTCCTCACGGGCCGTCGACTACTCCGGCGCACCGAGGTAACGAAGAGTAAGTCGGCAAAGAAAAGTTTCTTCAATATCTCGATGGCGCCGATCGCAGTTATGAAGGCGCAGCGGGAAATCAGAAGGGACCCGAAGCGCGCCGTCGAAATGCTGGAAACAGTTTTAGAAGAAGACCCTTACCATCGCCAGGCGAATCTGGTTTTAAAGGAAGCGGCGGTAGCGGCCGGCTGGCCGGAGATTGGGGTATTCGCGTTGCGCACGTTGCTCGAAGAAAATTCGCGCGACGTCAAAGTGCTGCATGCGCTCGGGCGTTTGCACCACGAGCTTGGAGAGAGCGATCGGGAAGTCGAAGTTTATAATCAAATCACCGACATAAATCCGCTCGATGCTGAGGCCATTCGGCGGGGCAAAGATGCGTCGGCTCATGCTTCGATGAAGAGCGGTGGATGGACACAGGCAGAGAGTTATCGCGATCTGATCAAGGACAAAGAAGTAGCGATTTCGCTCGAACAACAGAGCCGGATGAAATTGACCGGCGAATCGCTCGATCAACAAATCGCGGAAACGTATGGCCGCCACCAGGCGGAGCCAGCGAATATCGATCTTGCGCGACGCTTGGGCGCATTAAATGAGCAGAAGGACGATCTGGAGTTAGCCATCGGCTGGTATCAATATGCCGCCGATCTGACAAAAGGCGCCGACGCGGGATTGGTTCGAAAAGTTTCCGATTTGAAAATCAAACGCCTCGAGCGTGAGATTGCCGCGCACGAAGAATTTCTTTCTACACACGCTGCGGATCATGAGTTGCATGCAAAAAAGGCTGAGGAGTTAAAGGCCGCGAAAAAGAACCGGGCAGAAATTCTGCTCGATGACGCGCGCAAACGTCTGGAGCGAAACCCGACCGACTTGCAGCTTCGGTTTGAACTTGGCGAGCTGCTTGTGAACGCGGATCGTTTTCGAGAAGCCGTGCCGGAGCTGCAACGGGCGCGACAAAATCCAAACGCGCGTTTAAAGGCGATGAACCTGCTCGGTCGCTGTTATGCCGATCTTGGAATGCTTGATCTGGCAATGAAACAACTCGAAGAAGCGTCGAAGGAAATTTTGTCGATGGACGCTATGAAAAAGGAGATTGTTTACAATTTAGGGCTTGTTTACGAGCGGATGGGCGAGCCCGCCAAATCGCTCAACTGCATGAAGCAGATTTACGAAGCTGATTACGGCTACAAGGACGTAGCGACGCGCGTTGAAAGTTCCTACGAACAGAACGTCTCCCAAACCTGATCGGTCCAGAGTCCCGCCTTGGTCCCGCAGTTTGCAGGCGTTGGCAGGGAGATTCCCGAAGCAGAGATCGGAATTTCCCACGTCCAGAAGGATGCGAATTTTCGATTCTTAATTGTCGGAGTTCTCCGACGTGCATCAACGGGAAAAGTTATGAAGAACAAACTAACTACTATTTCAAGGACCTGCATTCTCGCTCTCACAGTCGCATCTTTCAGTTTCGTCGGGCTGGCAATGGCACAGGATTCTCCGGCAGCCAAAAGTTCCTCGATTAACGTAAAGGACAAGACTTTCATGAAGAAAGCCGCCAGAGGCGGAATGATGGAGGTCGCGATGGGAAAGTTGGCTGAGCAGAACGGTCAAAGCGATGACGTGAAATCATTCGGCAAGCGAATGGTCACCGATCACAGCAAGGCCAATGACGAACTGAAATCGATCGCTGAGAAAAAAGGCGTCAAACTGCCGAGCAAAGAACGGAGTGAAAAATGGAGCTCGGATAAAGCCTACATGGACATGATGGTGAAGGATCACGAAAAAGATCTGGCCGAATTTCAGGACGAGGCAAACAACGGCAGTGATCCCGACGTGAAGAAATTCGCGGAGGACACGGCCAAGGTGGTTCAGGAACATCTGGACCTCGCCAAGCAAACTCAAAGCAAGCTGCAATAGAAAAACTGACTGCGCGATGATGCGGCACACCTGGGAAAGGCGTGCCGCATTTTTTTCTATTTAGCAGTGGCTTTTAAAAGTGCCTTGCTTTTGCGCGATCAAATTTAATCCTCCTCGTGGATGCGTAAGACCAAGATCATCTGCACGCTCGGCCCGGCTACACAAGAAACCGACGTGTTGCGCCAATTAATCCAGAAAGGAGCGGATGTTTTCCGATTGAACATGAGCCATGCCGATCACGGCTCCGTGCGCGAAATTGTCCCGCGAATTCGCGCACTCGCAGAAGAGGCCCGCCGATCCGTTGGAGTTCTGCTCGATACCCAGGGGCCCGCCATTCGCACCGGAGACCTGAAATCCGATCTCGAGTTGAAGCAGGACGACATCTTGGAGCTCACCGTAGCCGGCGCCCAAAGCCAGGAGCCGTATTCGGTCAATGTGAATTACGATGGACTCGTAGGTGATGTCTCCGTTGGCGACAACATTCTGGTGGATAACGGAATGATCAGGCTGCTGGTCCTCGACAAACGGGGAAGACGGATCCGCACTAAAGTCGTTACTCCTGGGAGACTCGGCTCCCGGCGTCACATCAACCTGCCCGGTGTGCATGTGAATCTGCCGCCACTTACCGAGAAGGATCTTGCTGATATTTCACTCGGAGCAGAACTGGGCGTCGATTTCGTCGCGCTGAGTTTTGTGCGTCAAAAAAGTGATCTGGATGAACTGCGTGGCGTTCTTGTCGACAATAGGAGCATGGCTTTGGTCATTGCTAAAATCGAGGATCAACTGGCCGTCCGGGCAATCGGCGACATGATCGAAGGCGCTGATGTCATCATGATCGCCCGGGGCGATCTGGGAATCGAATGCCCAATGGAGGAACTGCCCATCATCCAGCGGCGGATTGTGAAATCCTGTCTTCGGCTGGGTAAGCCGGTCATTGTCGCCACGCAAATGCTCGAATCGATGATCGTGAATCCGCTGCCTACTCGGGCTGAAATCACCGATGTGGCGAATGCGGTTTTTGAACAGACTGATGCCATCATGCTCAGCGCTGAAACAAGTCTGGGGCGTTATCCGGTCGAATGCGTCCGAGTACTAAACCGGGTGGCAGTGCGCATTGAGCGCAGCGGAGGGGCCGGTTACGCGGAATCCGCAATTCTCGGGGACAGGCGGCAAAAAACAGTTGCTGCCGCCGTGCTCCTGGCCAATTCGCTGGCGAATTCAAAGATTATTGTGTTCACCCGGCACGGCGCGATGGCGCGCAACGTTTCAAAACTTCGTCCGGAAAACGCGCCGATATTTGCTTTTACCTCGAGTGAAGAACTCTATCGGCAATTGTCAATTTACTGGGGCGTTTATCCAGTGAAAATCGAGTTCACCGACGACCCGAACGCAACCATCGAGGTTGCAGAAGCTTTTTTGCGCCGAACCAAGCTGACCGCTCCGGGCGATCAATTAGTGATCATCAGCGATCTACGCGCAGGCGAGGAACGCATCGATTCGGTGCAACTTCGAACGGCAAAATAAGGGGAACACAGGCATTCTGCCTGTGCGCCCAACGCGGCTTGCAGCCAGTTGTTTCCGGGACGAAACAGGCAACATGCCTGTTTTGCCGCACAGACTGCAAGTCGATATTCCAGCGCTTACGCTTCGACCGGCAATTCAACCTCGACTGGACGTTCCTTCTTGCTCAGCGCGCGGCGGAGTTTCGACAGCGCGATGTTCTGCAACTGCCGAATGCGCTCCCGGGTCACGCCGAATTTCTTCCCAACTTCCTCGAGCGTTTTCGGTTTGCCGCCATCCAGCCCGAAGCGTTGGAAAATGATTTTCTTCTCGCGGTCGTCTAGCACGTCAAGCAACCCGCCAACTTCGTTGCGCAGATTCTTGTCACGTAAAAGTTCGAAGGGCGTCTGAGCCTCTTCATCGCCGACGATTTCGCCGAACTCAGTGGAATCGTCGTCGCTGATCGGCGCATCGAGCGAAGCCGGCCGAATCGACACGGTTTTCAACTGCGACACTTTCCCGCTCGCAATACCGATCTCATCGCCAAGCTCTTCATCGGTGGGTTCACGGCCAAGTTCCTCGCTCATTTGCAGCGAAACCCGGCGCATCTTGGAAATCTTGTCCACCAGATGAACGGGCAGACGGATCGTCTTGCTCTGATTCGCCAGCGCACGCTTGATAGACTGTTTGATCCACCACGCGGCATATGTGCTGAGCTTCCCGCCTTTCGCTGGATCAAAACGTTCGACCGCCTTCATCAGGCCGATGTTTCCTTCTGAAATCAGGTCGAGAAGCGGCAAGCCCAGATTCGCGTAATCGTGCGCGATCTTGACGACCAGACGCAAATTCGAACGAATCATGAGCGCTCGTGCCTCGCGATCGCCCTTCTTGATCTTCGCGGCCAGTTCGATTTCCTGATCCGGCGTCAAAAGCGGGATTTGCCCGATCTCGCGCAGGTAAATCTTAATTCCGGTATCGCTATCCTCGGCAGCCATATAACTCTTTTTCATCAATTACTTGGGGGGTTTGTGTCGACAATTCACTCCAAATAAGATTCGATTGGGCCTTGCCGATCACGCGTTGTAGCATTCTCAAAAGTATTTAACAAGGTTAAATATTCGAATTTGTGACAGTCCCCGGACGCCTCTTGTTCAATCTTTTTCCGAGGCTCCTACTGGCTACCTTTTCCAAGGCTGTCTGAGCAAAGTCCCATAGATATCTGACCACAGTTGCGGGCATGAGTGGTATCCCACTTTAGAGGGATATTTGACGCTTTTCCGCGTTACGATTTTCTGCGACTCTGGCACCGTAATGCTGGCGAAAATTTATTCCGCGGCGGTTTACGGCGTAGACGCGTATGAAGTGGAAATAGAGGTTAACGGCGCTGGCGGCGATCCAAATATTGTCATCGTCGGATTGCCGGACGCCGCCGTGAAAGAGAGCCGGGACCGGGTCACGACGGCGATCGCAAATAGCGGCTATTATTGGCCACGCGGCCGCACCACGATTAATCTCGCTCCGGCGGATATCAAAAAGGAGGGCCCGAGCTTCGACTTACCGATTGCGCTTGGCATGATCGCGGTGACCGAAGGATTGGACAGTTCGCCGTTCGAAAACTTCAGCTTCGTGGGTGAACTCGCTCTAGATGGCACAGTCCGCGCCGTGAAAGGCGTGCTGCCAGTCGCGTTGGAAGCGCGACGCCGGGGCAGGCGCGCACTCTTCGTCCCGGAAGCCAATGCGCTTGAAGCCGCCATGGTCGATAAGATCGACATCTACGGCGTGCAAAATTTGCGGCAGACATTTGCTTTTTTGCGCGGCGAAACTGCGCTTCTGCCTACGCGCGCTGATCTAACGGGCTTTTTCGCTACGCACCAAGATTACGATGTCGATTTCAGCGACGTAAAAGGTCAGGGCCACGTCAAACGCGCTATCGAAGTGGCGGTGGCGGGCGGTCACAACGTCTTGATGATAGGCCCCCCTGGTTCAGGCAAATCGATGCTTGCAAAACGCATTCCCACCATCATTCCGCCCATGGCGCTTGAGGAAGCGATTGAGACGACGAAGATCCATAGCATCGCCGGCTTGCTGAATGGCAAGCGCTCTTTCGTTTCCACGAGGCCGTTCCGCTCGCCGCATCACACCATCAGCGACATTGGTTTGCTCGGCGGCGGCACATTTCCAAATCCGGGCGAAGTCAGTCTCGCGCACAACGGTGTCCTCTTTCTCGATGAACTGCCCGAGTTCAAACGATCGGCGCTGGAAGTAATGCGCCAGCCGATCGAAGACGGCAGAGTGACAATTTCGCGCGCTGCCGGTAGCCTCACGTTTCCAGCCGAGTTCATGCTGGTGGCGGCGATGAACCCCTGCCCATGCGGATATTTTGGCGATTTAAAACGCGAATGCCGTTGCGGCCCTGTTCAAGTACAGCGCTATCGTCAGCGAATCTCCGGGCCATTGCTCGATCGCATTGACCTGCACATTGAAGTGCCGGCAGTCGAATATCGCGACGTAGCCAGCGAGCGCGCCGAAGAAAGCTCGACCGCGATTCGCGGCCGGGTCATGCCGGCGCGTGAACGCCAGCAAGAGCGTTTTCGCAATGACCCGAAAGTAACCTGCAACGCGCGGATGGCCACGCGACATCTCAAACAAAATTGCAAACTCGAACAAGATTCGCAGGACCTAATTCGTGTGGCAATGAATGAACTAAATCTCAGCGCACGCGCTTACGATCGCATTCTAAAGGTTTCGCGCACCATCGCCGATCTCGATGACAAGATCGACATCTCACCCGAACACGTCAGCGAGGCGATTCAATATCGCACATTTGATCGCACGTTATGGGTGTGAGCGCCGAAGCGAAACCTGGCGGCGATTTCTCGATTGGCGATAAACGCGGGACATCACCGAAGGCTCGCACGCTCGTCATTTCCTTTCCACGCAGCGGACTGAATTGGCTCCGTCATTGCACAGAGCACTTCAGCGGACAGCGAACGCCAGGCCGCAGGCAGATCGTCGCGGAAGGCGCAACAATCTTCGATCGCGTGCACGACGTGACGCGACCAAACAAGAGCCGGGCTTTCGTCAGTTTACACACACGCGATGGCACAGAGATTTACCAAAAAGTCGCGTTGCTGCTACGCGATCCGCGGGCCTGCTTTATTTCACATTATCTCGGACGCCGTGGCTCTTCGTTTCGGAAAGGCCTCGCCGCGTTTGAGGTGTTCGCCACGAACATCGTCGAGTTCGACCGCCTACGGCAGGCAGAAAAAGCAGTGTTCTACTTCGAGGATTTCGTCAATCAGGAACAAGGCACGTTTGCGTTCCTTCGCTTTCTGGGCGTCGAACCACCGCCTCAGCCCTGCAATTTCGAAGCCCTGATCGAATCATCGCGCGCATGGTACCGGAACATGCACGGACTGATTAGCGACACGCTGCGGCCGACGTTGAACGCCGCGCAGCAAGCAGCGATCCGGAAAATGTTGGAACGGCGCTTGGGCGCGAAATTTCAGCAATATCTCGGTCGCTATTACGAAGCAGGCGTGCATGGCGCCCGGTGATACAAGTTTCTGAACCTGGCCCGCGTTGACTGGGCACAGTTCTCACACGGCGATAAATTTTGAATCCATTCGGGATGCGCGGCGCATCTCACAGGAAACAACAAACCAATTGAAATTATGAAACCAACACCATTAAGCCCTCGCGGAAATCGCTGCTTGCCCTCGACGGATTACAATTATCGTCCTGTTGCTCTGGACAGTTTTAACACGAATTATGTGCGCGGCTCAGCGCGATCGTTTTGGAATATCACGGGCGACTATCTCAAAAACGAAGCGCGCCACGCGTTTTGGGGTGAAGCCTCACTTTTTGCGGTCCTGGCCGTCACCGCACTTCTTCCCTTGATCAGCAACGCACATGCGTTGATGGAATTTGTTCGTGCAATCAGCAACTATTAGTCGGCAGAGCTTTCGCCTGATACTCACCGCATTATTCTTTTCGCTTATGAGTTGCGGCTCTGCGACAGACCGCACGTTGGAAGAGGTTTTCGAGCAATCCTATCCGATTGAACCCACCGCAAATGTCACAATCAAAAATCGAGATGGCGCAATTTGCGTTTACGGTTCGGCCGCGAACGAAATACGAGTGCAAGCAATCAAAAAAGCCTATGCCTACAAGCGCCTGAAACAGATTGTGATCAATGTTTCTGCGCAGCCAGGCTCGGTCTCCATCGAAACAATTTTTTCCCAAAAGCAGACCTGGGGCCTGTTTGATCGCTCCGGCACGGTCGATTATACCATCGTCGTGCCGCAAACCGTTAACATATCGCGGCTGGAATTAGACAACGGCGAAGTGCTCGTGGATGGAATGCATGGCCAGACCATTCACGCCCGTCTGATGGTGGGAGCAGGGCAAATTTTCCGTCCAGGCAGACCTGGAACATGCAAATGCGTTGGCCTTCCTCCCCAGCGACGCCACGTTCCATTTAATTGCTGAAACGGTCCATGGAAAAATTGCGAACGATTTCGCCGAACAAGACGAGCGCGGTGCCGAAGGAATATCGAAGGTGGACATGCTCGTGGGCAACGGGGGCGAGGCCGCAATCAAAATGCACGTAACGGAAGGCAACATTAAAATCGTGGAAGCTAATCCGTGAGGCGAAATCGTTTGCTCAATCGCAAATTCGCAATCTAAAATCCCAGTCGCAGATGCCTTCGTTCGACATCGTCTCTGAAGTAGACAAGCAAGAACTTGATAATGCGATCAATCAGGCGCGCAAAGAGCTTGCCACCCGATTCGATTTCAAGGGCACAACTGCTGAAATTCTCGCCGAGAAAGAGAAAATTACGCTCACCGCCGAAGATGCCGCGCGGCTGCGAGGATTGCGTGAAATTGTAATCGGCAAACTTTCGAAGCGCAGCGTCGATCTTCGGAACATCGAGCAAGCCGATCCAGAAATCTCATCCGTCGGTCATGCCCGGCAGGAATTGAAAATTCAGCAGGGACTCGAAGGCAACAAAGCCAAGGAAATCATTCAGGCGATCAAGTCGCAGGGTTTCAAAGTGCAAAGCCAGTTGCAAGATCGACAAATTCGCGTCACCGGAAAAAAGAAAGATGACCTGCAAGCGGTTATTCAATTCGTGAAAAGCCGCGACTTTGGGGTCGCCACCAATTTCAAGAATTTCAGAGATTGATCGAAAACCACGAATCGACGCGAATAAGCCGGTGCGTTTGCAGAAGGAAACAGAGCAAACGAAGGCCCGTCTGATTGCCGACTTCTGACTTCAGACCTCTAATTCATCCCCCCTGCACCGGCGGCATTATGGAAATCTCCTCGCCCGGCTTCAGTCTGTAATTGCGATCCACAAATTCCACGCCGACACCAATCAAAATGCTCTTGTCATGCGCGCGAAGCGCAGGGTGTTGCACATAAATTTGGTCAAGCAACTCACCAGTGGTCAATCCCTCCGCAAGATCGAAATCCTGTTCACGGATTCCAGCCAGATCGCGCAATTGCGCGTAAAACTGCACTCGCACTTTCATCCCCCTACATTTTATTAGAATTCATCCCACAAACAAATCGAGGCGATTTCGTAGGGGCGCGACAACTCGCGAAAGCTTTCGGAGTCAACGCGCGACTATTGTTTCTGCCGATGTTATTTTCGTCCCGCAAATCCGATGCACATTGAACAAGAACAACTCGAAGTTCGTACCAGTGGCAAGGGGATGTACGAAATCACCGACGACATCGAGGCGAAGATCGACAACTGCGGTCTGCGCAATGGAACAGTGACCGTCTTTGTTCAACATACCAGTTGCAGCGTGATCATCATGGAGAACGCCGATCCAACCGCGCGACATGACCTCCAGGAATTTTTCGATCACCTGGTGCCGGAAGATGCTGATTACTTCACTCACGGCTCAGAGGGCAGCGATGACATGCCATCGCACATCCGCATGGCCTTGACGCGCACAAGCGAGACAGTGCCGATTACCGACGGAAAAATGCGCCTCGGGACCTGGCAGGGCGTTTTTCTTTTCGAGCACCGGCGCGCGCCGCATCGGCGAAAAATTTGGATCACAATGATGGGTGAATAGCTGGTGGGGCGAGACTCTGTCGAGCCGACGAATTATTCGACGGACGCCCGGAGGTGCGTCCCTACCTGTACATCGCGTCCACGAGCCGCAATGATTTCTCGTTAGGCAGCAGCGATTGCTCCATTTGATTCATCACGTAAGCGAACGCAATCTTGTTTTCCCGATCGGCAAAGGCATGGCTGCCGCCAGCACCGGGATGTCCAAAGGCGTTCGGCGATCTGCCGAAGATTCTTCGCTTCGCGGTCCGTGCATGTTTCATAAATCCCGCAGAAAATGCTGTCGGTATTTGAAAGACGCGGTCAATGCCATCCGCTAGCGTCGTCGTCATCCATTCGATCGTTTTCTCTGTGAAAAAGACGCGATCATCGAATTTTCCGCCATTGGCGAGCATGCAATAGAATTTTGCCAGCGCCGCGGCGCTGCCGATTCCACCGAAGGAGACAATCGGCTGCGCACGGACCGAAATGTCGTTCATCGCGCTGACCGCGCGCAATCCATGAGGGGAAGTGAAAGTTTTGCGCGCCAGCGTGCCGGGCGTCGTTAGATCCACATAAAATTGTCTCGGCTCCGGCGCTCTACCTGCTTTTGCGGGATACATCGTCGCCACGCGTGGATTCTCTTTTTTCGGCAAGCCAATCCAAAGATCGAGCTTGAGAGGATCGCCAAAAATCTGTCGCCAGTAATCTGCCAGTGGTTTCCCAGCGATGCGACGCACAAGTTCGTCCAGAAGAAAACCGAACGTGCGGGCATGATAACCATGTGCGGTTCCGGGCGGCCACAATGGCTTTTGCGCTTCAAGAGCTCCAATGACTGCGGCGTAGTCGAGCACATCGACTCGTCGATCCAAAGCGCAAAGCCCAGCTTGATGCGAAAGCAGTTGCCCAAGTGTGATTTTGTCTTTGCCCGCTCGCGCAAACTCCGGCCAGAACTCGGCCACGCATCGGTCGATGTCGATCTTATTTTCCTGCAAGACATGCAACACGCAGGCGCTACCGATTCCCTTCGTCGCCGACCAAACGAGAACGATCGTATCCGTCGTCCATGGATGTTCGCGACGCGTGTCACGAAAGCCGCCGTAAAGATCGACAAGCGATTTTCCATCTTGCCAAATGGAAACCGACGCGCCGAGTTCCCCAAGTTTTTCAAAATTTTCGCGAAAGAGCGGATCCAGGCGCTCCCGAAGTTCGCCTGGGTTCAGGTGCATCGAAGCAGATTAACCAGGGAGGGGCGTCTTCCAAGCCGCCCTTTTCGGCGGAGTGGAGACCGCCGCCCCTTGGGTCCCCGGACTCTACAGCAGAAGCGCTTCGAGCTCCTCCACGCGCCGCTCAAATAATCGGAGCGTGCTCTCGATCGGCGCCGGTGTTGCCATATCTACGCCCGCGATTTTGATCGCCTCGAGCGGGAACTTCGAGCCCCCCGACCGGAGGAAATTAAGATACGCCTCCACGCTTCCATGTTCACCGGAAAGCACGCGTTCCGAAAGCGCGACAGCGGCAGATATGCCAGTTGCATATTTATAGACGTAGAACGCATGGTAGAAATGCGGGATGCGTACGCATTCCAGATCGAGCTCGGGGTCGAGCACGAAATTCTCAGCAAAATACGTTTCGAGGAGCTTGTGATACTCCGATTTGAAAACATCGAGCGTAAGCGCGTCGCCGCTTTCCTCGATCGAGTGAATGATTTTCTCGAACTCAGCAAACATCGTCTGCCGGAAAAGTGCGCCGCGCAGATCGTCGATCTGTCGATTGATGATATAGGCGCGCATCTTCGGATCGCTCGTTTGCTCGAGCAGATGATGCGTAAGCAGCTCTTCGTTGAAGGTCGAGGCAACCTCCGCCAGGAAAATTGGGTACTCGTAATCCTGAAACAGTTGGGATTCTTGCGCGAACCAGCTATGCATCGAGTGACCAGTCTCGTGCGCCAGCGTGTAAACATCGGCGAAGACATCCTCCTTGTAATTCATCAGAATGTAGGGCGGCGCGCCGTAGCTTCCGGATGAAAACGCGCCGCTGCGCTTGCCTTTTGTTTCGTAACGATCACACCAGCGCCCCCGGAGGCCTTCCTTTAAGGTATCGACATACTCTTTTCCCAGCGGGGCCACCGCAGCGAGAACCATTTCCGCCGCCTGATCAAAAGTAAATCGCGTTTCGATTTCCGGAACCAGCGGCACATACGTGTCGTAATGATGCAACTCGCCCAACCCGAGCGCGCGCCGGCGCAAATCGAAGTAGCGAAAAAGTGGATCGCGGTTGTTGCGGACAGACGCAACCAATCCGTCATACACGGCGACCGGTACATCATCGGGGAGCGACGCGGCCAGCGTGTACTGATGGTCCTGAAATTCCGCGTAGAATTGATGGAAGGCGCGCTTGCGCAGTTCGTGATCGCGCTTCACCAGAAACGAACTGAACGAACTTTGCGTAAGCGGTGCCGCGCGACCGGTCTCGTCGGTCAAGACGCCGAACTTCATGTCCACGTCGGTAAGTTGCGAAAATGCGTCGTCGTAACCGCTGAGCGCGACACTACTCAGCGCGAGAAGACGTTCCTCGGGTACGGAAAGCACATACGGCTTCATCCTGCGAATTTTGTGCAACTTGATTCGCCAATCGGCCAGCGCTGGATCGACAAGGAACTTCGCGAAAGTGGCGTCGTCGATTGCCTGTATTTCGGGGACAATGAACGCGCCCGCTTCACCAATCTTGGTGAGCAGATTCTGAACCTGCCCGATTCGCGTCAAGTATTCGTTATTCGTGCTGTCCTCGGCCAGTTGCAGCGATGCGTAGTGATAGACGCGTTCGATTTTCAGCTCGAGCGACTTTTCAAACTCGAGTAATTCGGCAAGCGTCTGCGCCGACTCCCCTACTCTGCCCTTCCAATCCTGAAGCGTCGGATGCGTCCGCTGAAGCCACGCGAAGTCCTCCTGCCACTTGCCGACATCCGTATAGAGATGCGTCAGGTCCCATTTGTCGGACTCGGGAATCTCCGCGCGGGTTGGAATGGTCAAAGACATCCGGAAACGTTCAACGTCCAACGTCCAACGTCCAATATCGAAATCCAGAGCGCGATGTTCGATTGTTGGATATCCAGGGTTAAGCGTCCGGGGGTTTTGCTGTCAGCGCTCCGAAATCAATGCTGCTTTCACTCTTGGATTCCGGGCTTGGGCATCACTAGGTTAGGCAGCAGATGGCTGGGTGGCGCGCGATTTTGCGCATCGCTTTTTCGAGCAATTCCTTTCCCGGTGAAATCTTGTGCCATGGAGATGCGCCTGAGGGATGCGGCAACGGAATGAGATCCAAGCTGTGACCTGCGCGCTCGACACGAAATCTGTGGCCGATCACTTCTTCCAGCTTTCTGCAATCGATAAACTGCGCGATGGCCAAACGGCCAACCGGAATTACCAGGCGCGGCTTTAGAATTTTGATCTCCTCATCCATCCATGAGGAACAATTCCGGATTTCGTCCGGCGCCGGCACACGATCGCCTCCGGCCGAAGTTTTACCGGGGAAACATCGGCAAACAGCTGCGAAATAAATTGTCGATCTTATAGCAGCTTCGTTCAGACCACAGAATTGCTCGAACCACCGAAACATCGTTTTACCGGCGGTGTGGGCGAAAGGGCGTTGCAATACCGGCTCACGCGGGCCGGGTGCCTGGCCGATCAATATGACATTGCTCAGAATCGCCCCGCCCGAAACCGGGGTTGATTGCATCCGCAAGCAACGCCGACAAAGCAGGAGATGAGCGACATGGCGGTCGAGGCGAGTTTGAATGCGTGATCGAATGACCATTCGAAAGTGGTCAACGCCGGAAGATCGATAACAACAAACTCAGCACGATGCTCAGAATGATGCAGGTGACGATGGGAAAATAAAATGCGGAATGTTCGCGCTCGATCCGGATGTCGCCGGGCAATCGTCCCAGCCATTTCGGTGCGAAGCCGCTCCAGATTACCAGTCCCACCAGCGTCA
>WNGA01008168.1_pt1 | contig 18713 bp, 23 predicted proteins | sample 5400061 | NCBI WGS metagenome assembly WNGA01 (sample SAMN13153366, study PRJNA577476) | soil metagenome | isolation source: 100 cm soil or saprolite under grassland replicate 2 | place: USA:California | collected 2016-06-15 | reverse complement strand
GTCCTCGAAAGCATTGGCCAGGCGTGCGTGAGCCGGGTATCCTTCCCCTCGCTCACCCGTGGTGATCGTAGCTCAGTTGGTTAGAGCGTCGGGTTGTGGTCCCGAAGGCCGGGGGTTCGAGTCCCCTCGATCACCCTCTTTCTGACCAGGGCGTTCGCCCTTCACCTCCTTTCCGCTGTTCGTGACCCGAGGGCCGGTTGTCAACGCTTTGTCAACGGCGGGCTCGCTGCCCGGTCCGGAGTCGCCTAGGATGAGCCGTGCGACCGTGCCGGCCGCCTGGGCGTCCAGGCCGGGCAGCACATGGCTGTAGGTGTCCATCGTGATCGCGATGTTCGCATGCCCGAGCCGCTCGCTGACCACCTTGGCCGGGATGCCAGCGGCCAGCGCCGCAGTCGCGTAGCTGTGGCGCACGTCGTGCAGCCTGATCCGTGGGAGGCCGGCCGCTCGGGCGAGCCGCTCGAACCACTTGGAGAACCGCTCCGGGTGCAACGGCCGGCCGTCCGGCCAGGTAAACACGAGGCCGGAGTCGTGCCAGCGCGGTCCCACGGCGAGACGCTCCTCGGCCTGCCGGGCACGGTGCTGGCGCAGGGCTGCCACAGTGGCCTGGTCGAGGGCGAGCGAGCGGCGGCCCTTGGCCGTCTTGGGCTCGGATACGTGGACCTTGAAGTTGACGACAACCCGGGGCCGGCGCGGCGAGATACGGCCGGCGTCTAGGTCGACATCGGTCCAGCGGAGGCCGGCGACTTCGCCGCGCCGCATGCCCGTCGTGGCGAACAGCAGCCAGGCGGTGTAGAGGCGATCTTCGCGGGCGTAGTCGAGGAAGGCGCGAAGCTGCTCCGGGCTCCAGACGTGCATCTCTGGCGCCATGCCCTTGGGGAGGTCGGCGGAAGCAGCGACGTTCCGGGCGGCCTGGCCCCATCGTACGGCGTCCTTGAGGGCTGTATGCAGTTCGCCGTGGATGTTGCGGACGGTCTTGGGGGCCAGGCCGCCCCTCCCATCCCGGCGCCCGTCGTCCAGCAGCGCACGGTAGAAGGCGGTGAGCTGCGCCGGGGTGAGGTGCTGAAGCGGGACGTGCCCGAGCGCGGGGATGATGTGCGTCTCCGCGTTCATCCGGTAACTCAGCCAGGTCGACGGCCGAACCTTGGGCGGCCGAACTGCGGGAAGCCACTCGTCCAGCAGGAAACTCCCGAGCGTGCGCTGGGAAGAAGGGACGAAGGTTCCCTCACGTAAGCGGGCAAGCGCTTCGTTGAGCGAATCCTGGCACTCCCGCTTCGTCCGAAAGCCGCCCTTGCTGCGCTGCCGGCGCTTGCCGGTCCCCGGGTCGGGCTCGAAGAGATACCACGTCCAGGTGCGGCCGCGCTTGCGCACGCTCCCGCGCATCAGAGCTGCTCCCGGATCGGCAGGCCTAGCATCTCCAACAGGCGGACGGTGGGCACGAACAGCCGGCGACCGAAGACCAGGGTGGGGAGCTGCCCGCTGGCGGCCGCCCGGTAGGCAGAGCTGCGGCTAAGGCCAAGCAGCTTGGCCGCACGTTCGATGCTGAGGGTGGGGGGCAGCTCGGTCAGCTCGCGAGCGATCTTCACCGTCATCGAGTCTGCACCAGTCCGAGACGATGGCCGTGTCCGCTCTGAGATAGGCGATGCTCCCACTCCCTATCTCCCTTTCAGAGGAGTACGGTAGGCACGGTACTACGTTCCTAGGTTACTGTCCACTTCCCGATCGCTGTAACATCCTCCCCGCGGTCGAACAGCCCGGTTGAGACCCAGGAGGCCAGCCTCGTGTCCCTATCGCGGCAAACTGCTTATGCCCAGCTCGCCGACACGCTCCGCGCCGCGATCCTCGCCGGAGACTATGAGCCCACAGCGGAGGACCCGACTCGCAACCAGCTGCCAGGAGCCGCCGAACTCGGCGCCAAGTACGGCGTCAGCGACAAGACCGCCGCCCGCGCCGTGCAACAGCTCATCGCCGAAGGGCTTGTCATAGGTCGACCCGGGCTGCGCCCCCTGGTTGTCTCCCGAGAGCAGCGTCCCGACCGGTGGCCAATGAACCGCCGGTATGCGCGAGCCCGGGAGGCCGGCGGCCTAGTGTTCGGCGGCGACATGCTCGGGCGCGAGGTCACCAAGCGGACTACCCACACCGGCTGGACGGCGGTCCCCCACTCCCTTGCGCCGCTGCTGCGGCTAGGCCTTGGCGATCGGGTGTGGGCGCGTGCTCGTGAGCTGCTGATCGACGGCCGAATCGCCGAGCTGAGCGTGAGCTACTTCCCGGCGGACGTGGCCGAGGGCACGCTATTGACCACACCTGGTGACTTCCCGCCAGGCGGAGTCGTGCGGGTGCTTGAGAACGCCGGCCATCGCATTCTCCGCACGTCCAACGAGGCCCGGGCTCGCCTGGCCACCGACGAGGAGTTGCGGGCCTTCGGTACCGACCCCGCGCTCCAGCCGCTCGCCGGCCGAGTGGTGATCGAGATCACTCACACCACCTACGGGATGGGGGACGAGCCGCTTGAGGCCGTTGTGAGTGTCCGGCCAGCCGCCGACACTGTCATCGTCTTCGAAACCTACGAGGGCGCACAGGGAGAGGACGAGGACGATGAGCTTGCCGGCCGCCCCGCCACTGCGGTCGCCAACGAGTGAGGATGCGGATATGACTGGCGCGTCGGTCTTCGACGAGGACGCATCTCGCAAGCTGGAGGCGGCCTACCTGACACCTGACGTAATCGGGCAGCGCCAAGAGACGCTGCGAGCGCTCGCCCTGCAACCAAGCGAGCGCGTCCTAGACATCGGCGCAGGGCCGGGCCTGCTGGTCGCCGACATGGCCAGGCTCGTCGGCCCATCGGGGCACGTGACAGGGCTGGAGATCAGCGACAGCATGCTTGCTCTTGGCCACGCTCGCTGCGCCGGTCCAGGCATTCGCAAGCGGGTCAACTTCGTCAAGGCGGACGCTGTCGCACTTCCCTTCACGGATGCCGCCTTCGACGTGGCGGTGTCCACCCAGGTGTACGAGTACATCGCCGACCTCAAGGCCGCGTTCGCCGAACTCCACCGAGTCCTCCGCGTCGGCGGCCGGGCGCTGATCCTCGACACCGACTGGGACTCCATCGTCTGGAACGCCAGCAACGAGCAGCGGATGCAACGGCTCCTTGCCGCGTGGATGGAGCGGTTCGCCGACCCCCACCTTCCCCGTAGGCTGGCCCGGTGGCTCCAAGATGCCGGGTTCCAGGTCGACCGCCGTCAGGTCCTGGTGCTGTTCAACCCCGAGTACGACCCCAATACCTTCAGTGTGGCGAACGGCCAGATCATGGCGGACTTCGCCGTCGACCGGCAGCAGATGACACGCGACGAGGCCGAGGCGTGGATTGACGATCTGAGCCACCTCGGTCGCGAGGGACGGTACTTCTTCAGCCTGAACCGCTACCTGTTCTTGGCCACGAGAACGTCGTAGGCGCCTCGGGCCAGGGCGTCTGGTACCTCGATATGGTCGCGGTGGGTTCGACTCGTCCATCCGCCAGATCCGTATTGAGGCGGCGGGTCCCGCCTGGATCATCGCACCGCCAGCTTGCCGCTTTACACGGCTTCCGCTGCTGACCAGTATGTCTTCCGATGACGTTGCTGGGCGTTTGTGCCCGCTACGGGTTGGGGGGCTAGGGTGACAGGCCACTACTTCGTCAGCTACTCCAGGATCGACGCGGCGGATGATGCCCTGTGGCTTGCTGACAGACTGGCCGAGGAGCCATCCCCGTTCCTGGTCTGGCTGGACAAGCGGAAGCTCCGTCCAGGCGAGGACTGGGACGAGCAGATCGTGGAGGCCATCCGCGTCTGCCGTGGGCTGCTGTTGGTGATGACCAAAGACAGCGTCAGGCCCAACTCGACGTGCAAACGCGAATGGACCCGGGCGCTGCAATACAAGAAGCCAGTGATCCCGCTGCGGTTCCATCGCGATGCCGAGCTGCCGTTTCGGCTGGAGCCGCGGGAGTATGTGGACTTCACCGGCTCGGTTGCGGCGGCGTTGGGCCGGCTGCGGGAGCACTTGGGCTGGATGGCCACCCCGGCAGGTGCCCTACAAGGCCTCAAGGAGCGGCTGGCCGACGCCGAACGGGAGCTGGAACGGGCCACCCTGGAACCGGCCACCACGGTGTCGGAGCGGGCGCGGATCGAGCAGGACATCAAGGTGCTCGGCCAGCAGATCGCCGCCCAAGAGGAGGTGTTGGAGGACCCCCAGGCTGCCAGCCAGCAGACCGAGCAGCGCATCACTAGTGGCCTGGAACGCGAACGCGAGCCCGAGCGTCCGGTGGTGGTTCGCCGGGCGAAGTTCATCAACCCGCCGCCAATGCACGCGCCGGCGTGGTTTCAGGACCGGCATGTGGAGACCGGCCAGGTCGGCGACTTCCTGAAAGCTGACGGGCTGCGGCTGCTGACGGTGGTCGGCCGCGGCGGGCTCGGCAAGACGGCCATGGTGTGCCGGCTCCTCAAGTCCCTGGAAGGCGGAACGCTGCCCGACGATGGCGGCCCGCTGGCGGTGGACGGGATCGTGTACCTCAGCCCGGTCGGGGTGCACAAGGTCAGCTTCCCCAGCCTGTTCGCTGACCTTGGCCGGCTGCTGCCCGACCACACTGCGAAGCGGCTGGAGCAGCTGTACCGCGACCCCCAGCAAACCCCCGACGCGTTGATGCTGGCCGTGCTGGAGGCCTTCCCCAGCGGCCGCACCATCGTGCTGCTGGACAACTTCGAAGACGCCGTCGACCCCCAGACGCTCGCGGTCAACAGCGCGGAGCTGGACTTGGCGTTGCGGACGGTGCTGGGCGCGCCGCAGCATGCCGTCAGGGTGATCCTGACCACCCGGGTGGCGCCCAGGGAGCTGCTGCTGGTGCAGCCGGCGCGGCAGCGGCGCCTGAATCTGGATGAGGGCCTGCCGTCGCCGTTCGCCGAGCGCCTGCTGCGGGCGATGGACCCCGACGGGACGCTGGGGTTCAAGACCGCCCCGGATGCGCTGCTGGCCACCGCCCGGGAACGCACCCGCGGCTATCCGCGGGCGCTGGAGGCGTTGGTGGCGATCTTGGCCGCCGACCGCGACATCACCCTGCCCGAGCTGCTCGCGGAGGCGGCCAAGGTGCTGCCCGACAAGGTGGTGGAGGCGCTGGTGGGCGAGGCCTTCAATCGGCTCGATCCGCTGGCCCAGCAGGTCATGCAGGCCTTGGCGGTCTATGGCCTGCCGGTGCCGCCGGTGGCGGTGGACTTCCTACTGCAGCCCTACCTGGTGGCGATCGACAGCGCGCCGGTGTTGTCGCGGCTGGTCAACATGCGGTTCGTACGGCGTGATGTGGGCCGCTACTACCTGCATCAGGTCGACCGCGACTACGCGCTCAGTCGTATCCCCCAGGGCCAGCCGGACGACCGTGACGCCGCCGCGCCCCCGTTTACCCGCTTTGGACTGCGCCATCGTGGCGCCGCGTATTTCCAGCAGACCCGCAAACCGCGGGAGACCTGGAGGCAGTTGGATGATCTGGCGCCGCAGCTGGCTGAGTTCGAACTGCGCTACCAGGGCGAGGACTATGACACTGCCGCTTCGCTGTTGCTGGAGATCGGCTACGACTACCTGCTGCTGTGGGGGCATTATCGGCTGCTGGTCGGGCTGCATGAGCGGCTGCGGGGCAAGCTCACCGACCCACACCTTGAGCAGGCCAGCCTGGGCAACCTCGCCAACGGCTACGCGGCCCTTGGGGAGACGCGGCGGGCGATCGACCTCTACGAGCAGGCGCTGGTGATCGCCCGCGACCTCGGCGATCGGCGGGGCGAAGAGGTCCACCTGGGCAACCTGGGTCTCTGCTACGCGGACCTTGGGGAGACGCGGCGGGCGATCGACTATCACGAGCAGGCGCTGGTGATCGACCGCGAGATCGACGACCGGGGCGGGGAAGCCGCTGACCTAACCAACCTGGGCAACCGCCACGCGGCCCTCGGGGAGACGCGGCGGGCGATCGACTCCTACGAGCAGGCGCTGGTGATCGACCGCGAGATCGACGACCGGCGGGGCGAAGCAACTAACCTGGGCAACCTGGGCAACCGCTACGCAGCCCTTGGGGAGACGCGGCGGGCGATCGAATATCACGAGCAGGCGCTGGTGATCGCCCGCGAGATCGGCTATCGGCAGGGCGAAGCGATCCACTTAACCAATTTGGGCGACTGCTATGTTGATCGTGAAGCGTGGGAGCAGGCGAGCCGGTGTTATGACGAGGCGATCCGCATCGCGGACGAGATCGGCTTGGTCCAGATCCAAAGCGATGCCCGCGGCGGTCTGGCGAAGGCGCACCTGTTGCAGGGTGAGCTGTCGGCAGCGCGCCAGACCACGGAGGCCGCCCGCGCCTACGACTACGCGACCAACAATGCCAGCGTGTCGGCAACGCTGGGCGTGGTCCTGCTCCGCCAGGGGCAGACCGAGGCGGCCCGGCCGGCGTTCACCGAAGCGGTCGCCCAGGCCGACGGCCTCCTTGAGCACACCGGCGACAACTACCAGGCGCTTGACTGCAAGACGCTTGCGTTGTGCGGGCTGGCACTGCTGCGGGATGTCTCTCGACTGCCTGAAGCAATCGCTGCCGCTCAGGCGGCGCGGGCGATCAACCGAGATGCTGGTGTCGTCCAGCGGGTGGTGCGCCTGTTCAATGCCCTCGCTGTTGCGGACGCGGCCGGCATCCTTGCCGAGGTTCGTGCCGTCATGGCGGGAAGGAACGGCTGAGCGGCTGAACTGGCCCTTTCTTACCGAGACCCCAGTTCCGTTCCATCGGTAGTCGAGAGCATCTTCTTGTAAGTGATCCCGCTCATACCGCCATGCCGACCTGCGGTTCCCCTGCTCGCTGGGCTCCAGAAGCCGCGAAGTTATGCGCTGTGATTCAGCCGCTTGGCGCGATCAGAGCGGCGGGTCTGCCGGCGGGTCAGGTGCGCCCATGCTGGTACTGGGCCACCCTGCGGCCGGCCTTGTCATAGGCCACCACCCGGACCACATGCCAGGTGCACGGCGGCTCGTCATGCTCGGGTTGCCGATGCAAGCCAGCATAGAAGTTGACCGGGAAGCGCTCCCCGGCATCAACCGGCACCAGCTCCAGCGGGCGCCCGGTGCGGAAGTACACCCGCAGCCGTGCCGCCCGCTTGGTGACGATGCCACTGACCACGCCCAGCCGGGGCTCGCCAGGCGCGCTGATCGAGGCCCCGCTGGCCTCCAGGGGGCCATAGGGCATGGTTGGGTCGCCGTGGGGCCCGATGGCGCTCCAGCCCTCGGCGTCGCGCAGGCCCTCGTTCCAACGCAGCCAGTTCTGCCCGGGCCGCGGGGGCTTCGCGGCCAGTAGCACCGTCTGGCCACGGCCGGTTCCCCAGGCGACGACCTCCAGTAGTCCAGGGGGTGTGTCGGGCTCCCAGCCGCAGTCTTCGCTGGTCACGTCATGGAGGAACCAGGCGTCGACGGCACCAGGCGGTGGTACGCCTGGGTGCAGCTGGAGGTAGTCCGGGGCCGTCGGGATGACCCTGTGCGCCGCCGGCAAGATGCTCGCTCCGAACAGGGCAGCCAGTTTGCCAAGGAACCGCCTGCGCTTCATCTTCGACTCCGAGCATCCATCCGATGCTTACAGCGCTTCCTTATCAGCTATCCCGCGCGTAGCGCCATGCCGACCTGCGGTTTCCCTGCTTGCTGGACTCCAGAGACGGCGAAGTTATGTGCTCTGAGGCGCGCCTGCCCCGGAGCAGGCCGTCAAGGTCGTTCGTCCGTGGGGCGCTCCACTTTGACGGCGGGCATCGGTGCCCGCTGCGCCACGATACCCGGGCGGTCCATGCGGCCAGTATGCCGGGGGAGGAGGAGTCCTCCCCCGGTCCCCTCCTCTTGGTCTCGTGTTTCGGGGTTATGCCGCAGGGTCGAGCTGGGTGAGCAGCAGGTCTGGGGATAGGTCGAAGGTGTTCGGGTCTGGGTGACCGTGTTGATATTGGGCGGCCAGTCGCCTCAGTCGGTGGACCGGGTCAAAGACGCTGCCAAGGTAGTCGCGGCGTCCCTGCCAGAGCCGGACCTGGGCATGGTGAATTTTGGGACCAGCGCAATAGTGAGCGCCTGACTCGCATGCTATTGTTGCGATTGCTGCGCGGAGACCTGGCCAACGCGGCCGATAACTCTTCGCCGGATGGGGGGGGTTATGGGGCGCTGGTACATATTTGCTAGGGTTCTTGCGGTTCTTCTCTTAGGAACGATCGCGGCCCGCACGTCACCAGCCGCCGCAGCCCCCGATCTCGTCGTGCAGACTTCCGGTGGTGCCGTGAGCGGGGTTCTCGAGGGATCGACACTGCAATGGCGCGGCATTCCGTATGCCGCCCCGCCGATCGGCTCGCTGCGCTGGCGGCCGCCCGCTGCCGCTGCGCCCTGGTCGGGCACCAGAGATGCCAGCAGCTTCGCGCAACCATGCATCCAGCTCGCGTTCGAGGGTGGCACGCTCGGCTCCGAAGACTGCCTCTACCTGAATGTCTTCGCTCCCAGCACGGCCACGCCAAAGTCGCGCCTCGCGGTGATGGTCCACCTCCATCCCGGAGGCAACGGCGGCTTCCACGCATACACTGATGCGAAGGCCTTCACCGACCGTAACGTCATCGTGGTGACGGTCGCCTACCGGCTCGGCGTGTTCGGGTTTGTCGGACTTCCTGGGCTCTCTGCTGAGGGCGGCGGCTCGTCTGGCGAGTACGGCCTTCTCGACCAACTCGCGGCCCTGCGCTGGGTCCAGAACAACATCTCCGGTTTTGGCGGCGACCCGTCCCGCGTCACGCTCTTTGGCAGCTCTGCCGGCTCGTTTGACACCGTCGCCCTGATGGCTTCGCCACTTTCAAAGGGATTGTTTGCGCGCGCCGCCGTTCAGGGCGAACCCCAGTGGGGCCTCACCGGCCAGTTCAACACTATCAAGGAAGCCGAGAAGACAGGTATCGAGATGTTCCAAAGCGTCGGTTGCCAGTTCGCCGCCGACGAGCTGGCGTGCCTGCGCGCCACTCCGGCCTCGACGCTTGTGGAGGCTGGCGGCTTCATCGACATCGTCCCGTGGGTGGGCGGCGTAGTGCTCCCGAAATCGCCACTCCAACTCGTAAGCGAGCGGCCAACCGTGACGCTCCTGATCGGCATCGACCGTGAAGAAGACGCATTTAACAAGATCGACGGGCAGACGGGCAACCTAGTCAGCCCGTATACAACCGACGACTGGACTAAGGACACCAACCAATTGGTCGGCCCTTCATACGCCGACCAGGTCCGGTCCCTCTATCCGGTTGCGTCCTACGACTCCCTGCTCTGGGCGTACATCACGATGCGCACCGACGCCGTCCGCGGCTGCCCTGTTCGCCGGCTCGCAGGCTATGTTCAGGCACCGGTTTACCGGTACCTCTACACGCACGTCATGGAAGACGACCCATACTTTGGACAATTCAGGGCCAGCCACATCCTCGAGGAGCCGCTACTCTGGCACTCTAGCGAAACCGTCGTCGGGCATGTGCTGACGCCGGCCGAAGAGGTGCTCTCTGGTCGCATGACCAGCTACTGGGCGAACTTCGCCAAGACCGGCGACCCCAATGGCACCGGCCTGCCCAGCTGGCCACGATACAACGCGGCCAGCGAACCCACCTTGACGCTTGATGATCAGATCGGCGTGATCACCAAGTACCACAAGCCGCAGTGCGACTTCCTGGACACAGTTCAAATCCTGTTCCCCGTCCCCTGGGCTGATTCCGGGCACTATCCGGCCATCAACCCTCCGGGCTTTGTCTATGGGCACGCCAGAGCCTTCCCGTGAGTGCGGCGCAAACCGCTGGTCGGGCGCCTGCTTTGGAATTCGACCTGCTTAACCGCTGTGCTGACCTGCGGAAACGCAGGACTCCTCGCTCCGAGAACCAGGAAGTTAGCTGCTCTTGCACACAGAGCGTGTGACGGGCGAAACGTCACACTCCACTGGGGCCTCGCTGGTTCCCGGGCGGGCTGTCAAGGTCGTTCGTCCTCGCTGCGCTGCGGGCGCTCCACCTTGACAGCCGGGCATCGGTGCCCCGTCTGCACCACGATACCGGGGCGATCCAGTTGGCCAGTATGCCGGGGGAGGAGGTGTCCTCCCCCGGTCCCCCTCCTCGTAGGGTGGCCACAGCGGCCGGCCTGTGACATGAGTCGGCGCCCGACTGCGGGTTGGCAAGGGGCTGTCATCCCTGCCTGCTACCGTTCGACGTGCTGATCTACCCACACCACAACGAGGGGGTGGTCACGCTGCCCCTGACGCTGAACTAGTCCCGGAAAAACCGCCACACAACGCGAGGCACCACTGCCGCCCGGGGAGCCTGGCAGGAGGGCTCGAAGTCGGAACGGCCCGTTACAGCGGCCCGGTGGAGATGCGGTAAGCCATTCTGCGGGCGGATGGGTCACCTGCCGGACCATCCCGCACCCCCCATATGACCGGTGGATCGTTACGCAGCCCTTTGCAGAGTAACGGTCGAAACGTCACACGGGTCACTGGCTAGTGTCACCAACGGCGGCTGGTGATGGTCGAGTTCCCCAGCGCCGACCACGCCCGGCGCTGGTACGCGTCCGAGGACTACGTCGCGGCGATGGCGATCCGCGACCGTGCCTCCACCGGCAACGTCGTGCTGGTCGAGGGAACGGCGTAGGGCTGCCATCCGCCACCCGCTGGGCGTCCGGGTACGGCCAGATCAGCGAGTACGCCGTTGCCAGCGGCCACCTAAGGGCGGGTCTGGATGCCTGAAACCTGCCCACCCCAATGCCTATGGGTCCCCACTTGACGACTTTGGCGGTTGTTTGCCTGGCAGAGAACCCGGGGCGGTAGGTTCGCCGTGTGGACCTCGACACCGTGCTGGCGGCGCTGTTCGACCTGATCTCGCCGCATCTCAACGAACGGCAGCGCCGCGCCTGCTGCTGGGAGCGGGTGCGCGGGCGCTGGGCCGCGGTGGCGGGGCGCGGATGGCCCGCCTCAGTGGCATGTCCCGCCCCACGGTGTACGCCGGGGTGCGCGAGCTGGAGGAGCCGCCTGACCCGCACGGCCGCATCCGGCGGCCCGGCGGGGGCCCCAAGCGGCTGCGGGACACCGATCCTGGCCTGGTCGAGGCGTTGGAGGGGCTGGTCGATCCCGACACCCGCGGGGATCGAGGATCGGCTGTTCAGCGCGATCTCAACGAACTGGCGGGGCCGGCCGCTGGTAAGCCATAAGGTGATCGTGGAGCTGATTGGAGCGACCACGACCCGGACCGGGCTCACGGTGCACGCAGAGCTTGACCCTGGCCGCTACCCGCTGGGCGTGAAGGTCAGCGACCAGCAGTTGGCGGCGGCGCCGATCACCCGGCATGAGTGGCACGGGGAGTGGAATTACACAGTCCTTCCACGGGCCGCATAGCAGCAAAGGAATCAACGTTGTCGTGCGGCAAGCCCTAAGCTGTCCTCGGCCCGGTCCTGGCCTATCCTTCTTCTCTTTTTCCATCACTAGTTTCAATACGCACGATTACTTGCTCAACGAGTTGTGCATATTCCATCGCTTGCTCATAATCAATTGCTGGCGCCTCCATGCCATGCGCCAGAATATTTCGCATGCCGCGTAGATCTTGCAGGGCAGAATTCTCAGCGGGTCCAATCAGGCCATCTCTTCTAGCCTGGTCTATCAATCTCCCTATCGTTACAAAGAAACGTTCTGGAAGATCTGGATGCCGTTCGCTAATCGCTCGCCGCAATACAGCCTCTAGCCTACGGTAAGACTCCAATACAGCGGCAGTCGGAGAAACTCTAGCCAGCTCACCTATCTCCGTAAGGAAACTAGGCGATGGGGTAACTTCCTGTCCCTCGGGAGTGACGGCCGAAGGTATCTCTTTCTGCTCCTCTATGAGTCCTGGTCCCTCGAGTTCTTCTCGAACTTCTTCAAGCTTGCGTTCCCATTCCATTTCGAGACCTGTGGGACCAGCCTTCAGACGGCGAAGATCCGGCAACAATCTCGCTATGGACTTCCGAAAACTGACTACAACTACGGCAATTACAAGCGGCCAAGCAAGGGCGCCAGTCATTGAGCTAATAAACTCAAGCCAGCTCACAAGTACCTCCTGCCGCTTGCGCTGTTCATTGCTGGGCAGGTTAACCCGAGGAGGCAACCTAGAGCAAACTCACGATAGCTAGCCTCATGCATGTCGTTGCTCGGGACTGAGGGTCCGAAGACCGAGAGGGCGTGAAGCCGGCGGAGCATGCCTAGCTGTTATGGATGCTACGGCTGCGATGACTTCCTTAACGCGCGTAAGCGAGCGAGAAGGTCCTCGTACTGGTAAACCGCCTTGAGCACTTCCTTGGTGAACTCGACTGATAACTCGACTTCGTCCTTGCCGATCTTCTGGAATACTTTGGAGTCGACATGGGCTGCGTCGTTGCCAAGTAGTCGGAGATCGTCAAGTCCATCGAGTAGTTCCTTGGGAAGCACGACCTTACCGCCGAGGTCAGCGATACGCTCCTTTAGGTTCTTACCCTGTGCTGATCGCTCTTCGCACAATTCCTCCAAGGTCTTGCGTACCATGATCCCTGCTGCGACGTAGCAGCCGGCCGCATGACAGGCGATCGCTTCCTCCAAAGCGGTGAGCACGGCGGACGGCAGGTTGGTCGCATCGAAGTCGAGCCTTTCAGGCGGGTAACTGACCACCAATTGGTTGGTGCTCTGCTCGACGACAAAGAAGACGTGGGTCCTGCACTCGCCGTCCGGACACTCTCGTTGCCCCAAAACGTATTGTCCTGTGGGAGTGTTGATTGATATGTCTTGTGCGAGAGGTTTAAAGATTCCACGTTGTCGACAAGAAGGGCAGCGTAGACCAACCTGGGTGAAGCCTTGATTGCTTTGACCTCTTATCGAAAAGAGCATAATGTCTCTCCTATCGTTATCATCCATTTCCCACCCTCTGATCCAATGGCCAGGATTTCCCAAAAAATTGCCCGAGAAGCGAACGCTTGGACCGAAGCCGGAGGGCGCCAGGGGTTCGGGGTGCTCGCCGCCGTTGGGACAGACGGATTGTCACACGAAAGCACCGGGCCGGTGACGGGCGGATGGTCACAGCGAGGCGAGCATGACGGGTGACGGGCGGATTGTCACAGCGGAGCAAGCGGAGTGCGACGTTTCATTGGTGACCGCGTGTGTGACGTTCCGTTTGTGCTTGACCATGGCGCGGTTGGAATGGGATCGCCATCGGAGATGGCGGCGCGCCGTAGGTGCGCGGAAATTGCGAGCGCTCCATGCGGCAGCCGGCCGGCTGAATGGATCGATCGCCGCCGTAGGCGGCTCCTTGCAGCCGGCCGGGTGACGGATGGATCAAACGCGCTCGCACCTCTCCCCCAAGGGGGGCCAGTCGCCCGCGCTTTTTGCGGGCGACTGGCCCCCCGCAGGGGCTCCTGCCTGCGGGAACGCTGACGCCGAAGGCGAGGTGGGGTACGCGGGTCGCGTGCGTAGGGTCCAGCGTAGGGTTTAGCGTAGGGTCCTGCGTAGGGTTTGGCATACCCGTCGAGGTGCCCGAGTCGGGCCGGGGTGAGGTGGTCCTCCGGGGTCGCGGGGTTGGACTGCGGAGCTTGCCAGCGCAGCAGCAAGCGCCGAAGGCGCTTCCACATGGACGGCAATTACCGCATGCCTTGGAGGTGCCCACGAGCGGGAATTGCGCGGGCGGATCGTGACCGGGGGTGACGATCCGCCCGTAACGGGGTGCGGGATAGGTGGCACGTGCGGATCGTCACGCTGACGCGGCCGAGGTGTTGACCACCGGCAGCGCCATAACGTCACCGAACCTTCACCGAACCCGAGCGTGCACTCGACTCTGAGGTCAGTCTTGAACGGCGGTGCGCGAGGCGGCACGCCGAGCAGGCGATCGGCCGCACCCGCGACCTGGCCACCGACCGCAGCCAGCGAACCGACCGCGTGGAGGGGACCGGTTGCCACCGCAGCGACCGCGGGGTGACCAGAGCACCGCGACCAGGAACGCGCCATGTAGGTGCTCGCGTGAGACCACTCCGGCCGCGACCAATGCAACCTCAGTGCCCGACTCATCTGCGGTCAGCGTCCGCAGACTCTTGTGACCCGGCTGGACGATGGGCGCCTTATCCGAGCGAGAACGCTAGTTCGTCCGATGGTGGATTTCAATCGATTCATGAACTATTGACATCTCCAGCCAGAACGGGCAAAGCTTGTCCGCCCAAGCAGTATGGGGCGATTCGCCGTTCCGCCCCTCCTGGAGGTGTCATGCGCAAACGACCCAGGCTCCGCGCCCTGCTCATCCCGCTGCTGGCCGACCCAGGCTCCGCGCCCTGCTCATCCCGCTGCTGGCCGCGGCCTTCGTGCTGGCCGCCCAGCTCCCCGCCTTCGCCCCCATCGCCGGCAGCGACGCTGCGATCGAGCCGCTGGCGATCTGCCGTGACGGCATCCGGTTTATGTTCTTCGCCGACTACTACCCGGCCGGCACCCCCGACTCCGGCGAGGACGAGGCACCCTTCCTGGTCCAGCCGGTGCAGGCGGCCGCCCCGGTGCCCGCCTCTGATGCCAACGGCCGGATCACCCCACCCGCCGACACGCTGGTGCTGGACACCACCGTGAACGTGTCCTACGCCCCCCAGCAGGTCGACTTCTCCACGGTGGCGGCGCCGCCGACGTTCGCCAAGTACCCGCCGCACGTCACGCTGTCATGGCCCTACCCGCAGCCGGTGGGGCTGCAAGACATCAACTACGTCGGTGAGTACACGTTGCGGTGGGACCACAAGCTCAAGGCGGGCCCGCGGGCGGTGGTGCTCAGCTTCGACCGCTTCGACCTCACCAAAAACAGCGCCGAGATCATCGCCGACGTCGACAAGTGCCACCTGTTCAACGGCAACCACCCGCGCGACGTCGGCTAGGCATCTCGAACCTTCCGGCCGAGAAAGCACCGGTGAGAACAGCTGCGCACAACGACACATCGTTCGAGCACGCTTGAGGATCCAACGCTTTCCCAGTCGTTGACAGCCCATGGTCCGCTCCGCGACCCCTACCGGGAAGGCCAGCGGCGCGGCGGTGCGATGTTCCGTCCGTGCCGCTGGCCCCCCGAGGGTGGGGCTAGAGACCGTACTTGTCGCGCATGGCGTCCGCCTTGGCGCGGCAGGCGTCGGCCTCATGCGGGAAGCTGGTGCCGGCGGCCTTGGCGCGCAGGCCCTCGTAGCGGCGCCGGGCGCGCTGGTGGGCGGCGTCGTCGTGGTGATAGGTGTGCGGGCCACGCATGCCACCACAGGGGCCGCACCAGGTGCCGGGGCGGCTGGTGCCGGCGTGCGGCGGCGGCTGATGCGAGCGGGTACGCTGGCGGCGGCCGGTGTCCTCGTAGGCGCGGCGGCGGGCGTCGTCCTGGTGCCGCTGGCGGTCCTGCTGCTGCTCTTGGCGGCGTTTGCGGGCGCGGTAGGCGCCGGTGCGGCAGGCGCCGGAGCAGAAGCGGCGCTTGCGGCCGGGGTCGTCGGGCTGGCCGAACGGTGTGCCGCAGTGCTCGCAGTCACGCCAGATCCAGGTGGGGTCTGTGACCATCGAATCGTCACCTCACGGGCAAAGAAAAGGCCACCCGGTGCGGGTCCGGGTGGCCTTGGAGACCAGGGTGGTTAGCGGTACCGGCCGAGCCGGTCGCGGCGCCTGTGTAGGCTGGTGGCCAGCTCCCCCACGCTGTAGAGGATCCAGCCGGTGCTGTAGAGCGCGATCGCCCAGCACACCAGCCCCAGCGGGGTGAGCGGCTGGTGCGCCAGGCGCCACAGGACTGCTGCTTGGACACCGAGCAGCACGGCGAGAAACCACACGGTCCTCACTCCTTTCGACCAGGAGCGGCGGTGTCCTGAAGCCCGGACAGGACCGGCTGTCCGTTGGGACCGGGCACCTCGGTCCGGAGTTGGCGCAGGACGGCGTAGGCGCGGGAGCGGGACAGGCCGGTGAGCTGCTGGACGTGGCTGGCGGTCACCCGAGCCGCCGGGGTCTCGCGGGCCAGCAACACCCGGACCGCGCCGAGCGGGTCGGCGCGCCTGGTGGCCAGCTCGCCGGAGGCCTCGGGTGGGCTGGTGTCCTGCTTGGCCTGCTGGTGGTCCTGGCGTCGGTGGGCGAGACGCTGGAGGAACAGGTGCCAGGCGAACACCGCCGCCAGCGGCGGCAGGCCGTACACCAGCGAGACCAGCCAGCCGGGCGGCGGGTCCAAGGGGATGGCGGGGTGGAACCAGTTGAGCAGGATCGACCCGCCAGCGGTGGCGGCGGTGAGCGCCCAGGGGTACCAGGGCACCCGACGCCACCAGATGGCCTGCAAGACTCGGGTGCGCTGCTCGGCCAGGGCGTTGAGGGCGGCGGAGGCCATGAACGCCTCGAAGCCCAGCGGCCACAGGTCGGCCGCCCAGCCTGGGAGCCCGGCGGCGGTGGCGATGCGGTGCAGGACCGAGTAGGACAGCGCGACGCCGTAGGCGAACATCGCCACGGCGGTGGTGCCGGAGGCGATCTCGATCGCGGTGTCGGTCCAGTCCCGACCGGGCCGGGTGTCCTGGCCGGTGTCCTGGCGCGGGTCCTGCGCGGGATCGGTGATGGTCGTCATCAGGGATTCCTCCAGGGCTAGGGGCGCCAGCGCAGCCGGCCGGCCAGGCCGGCGGCAGCGGCGGCGCGGGTCTGGCGGGCGTGGTCGGCGCACACCAGCCGGGCGGCGCCGTCGACCTCGACCAGCTCGGTCCCGGCGGCCGGGCAGGGCTTCCACCCGTCGTGCTGGCCGGCGGGCGCGCCGAAGCGCCAGATGGGCCGGCTGTAGGCACGGGCGTCGTACCACATGGCCGCGCACGGCACGGCCAGCAGGGCGGTTGAGGCTGGCCGGCTCACCTGGCCACCTCCGGCGAGGTCGAGGCGGTGGTGCAGGTGTGGGCGGCGATGATCTTGGCGGCGTCGGCGGGGGTGAACGTGACGGCGATGGTGGTGTTGCAGCGCTCGCAGACGACTGCGACACCGACGCTGAGCGGCACGGCGTACAGGTAGTCTTGATCCTGCATCACGGGTCCTCCCGGAGATGCGAAAGGCCGGGAGCGGTCGCGTCGCTCCCGGCCTGCCTGTTGGCGGGTGGCCGAGGTGGGCTACCAGCGCGGGCTGTTGGTGAAGTCGTCGTCTTGAGCAGGGTCGAAGTCGCGCCCGAGGACCGGCGGGTCGGGCTCGTGCCAGCCGCCGGCGTGGTCGGTGTAGTCGGCGGCGGCCTGCGCCTGGTCCTGGTTGGCGTACGGGTCGACGCTGTCGAACAGGCCCATTCGGGTCCTCCCTGGGAACGCGGGAGGCCCGGGGATGGTCGCATCATCCCCGGGCCTTGGTGGTCAGGCTGGGTGGGTTAGAAGGACGGTTCGTCGTTGAACTGCCCCGAGGGCTTGGCTTTCGAGGTGGAGCCGGCGGTGGCGCGTTCGGGCTTGGCGGTCGCCCACCGCAGCGAGGGGCCGATCTCCTCCGCCTCGATCTCGACGACGCTGCGGCGCTCGCCTTCGGGGGTCTCCCAGGAGCGGGCCTTGAGCCGGCCGACGACGATCACGCGGTCGCCCTTGGACAGGCTCTCGGTGGCGTTCTCGGCGAGTTGCCGCCAGGCGTTGACGCGGAAGAACGAGGTGTCGCCGTCTTTCCAGTCGTTGCCGTCGCGGATGCGGGGGGTGACGGCCACGCGGAAGTTGGCGACGGCGGCGCCGTTGGGGGTAAACCGCAGCTCGGGGTTGTCGGTGAGGTTGCCGGTGATGATGGTGGTGGTGTCAGGCATCGTCCCCTCCTTGTGGGGCTCGAACGGACGGGCGGCCGGGTGCAGGTCCCGGCCGGGCAGGGCGGATCAGCGGGGGTTCCAGCACTGGTCGAAGTCGGGGTGGGCGCACTGCTCCCAGCTCGCACCGAACCAGGCGCCAACGTCGCCGCCCAGCTCCAGGTCGTTGATCACGGTGTCGTGGGTGACGGTGCTGGGCTCCCACCAGATACCGTCAGGGCGGGCGAACTCGGTGTCGTCCCACCGCAGCAGCACGGCGGTTCACCTCCTTCGAAGTCGAACGACGGGCATCGGGTCAGGGGGGCCAGCCGGCCTGGCGGTCGCGCTCGGCTTCCAGCTCGATCACGACGCGCTCGCCTAGCTCCAGGGCGTCCTGCTCCTGCTGCGGGTCGGGGTAGCCGGTGGTCCCGCCGGTGGCGGGGTCGTAGCCGTAATGGGTGAGCAATTCGGTTCACCTCCTCTCAGGGAATTCGAGGTGGAATAGATGACTCGCCACTGGTGGCACGGAACCGATTAGTGGTTCCTGCTAGCCATCGGGACCTACCGATGGGGGCCATGCGCTGTGCCTGCCCTGGACCGTGGGCGTCATGGGCGCTGGTTGCCCTCGTGCCGTGTGGCGCTCCCTATGGACTTGTCAACGTGCGCAGGTCAGGGGTCCGAGCGGGCGGGCGGTGGTCCCGCAGGGCCTCGCCTTGGAACAAGGCGGCCGCTTGCGGCCAAGCACGCGCCGGTCAGGGGCAAGCCTTTGAGGGAGAAATCCGCAGCAGATTGTTTGCGGAATGCATCAATGCTGTTTTCCACACCGCAAAGAATCTGTGGAGGATTTGGACCGGGCTTGCCCCTGACGGCAAGGCGCGTGCTATTCCGCTCGCTCGCTCGGAGCGGCGGGCAGGTCGCGGGGTGCAGGGGCCCCCGCGAGCCAGCGCGCAGCGCTGCCGCCGCTGT
>WNGA01009702.1_pt1 | contig 18717 bp, 16 predicted proteins | sample 5400061 | NCBI WGS metagenome assembly WNGA01 (sample SAMN13153366, study PRJNA577476) | soil metagenome | isolation source: 100 cm soil or saprolite under grassland replicate 2 | place: USA:California | collected 2016-06-15 | reverse complement strand
AATCGAGCCGTTCACAACGAAAGGGGAGACGTATGCCTACCACCATCGTCCAGAAGCTGCGCCCCTGCCTGCTCGTAGCCGCAGCGGCGCTCGGGCTGACGAGCGCGACCGCCCTCGCCGGCTCGGCGACCGTCCAGGTCTTTCGGCTCGGGAAGGTGAACAAGATCAACGCCAAGAGCGAGCTGCGGGGAGGGACGTCCAAACCGCTGTTCCTCGTCCGCAACACGAAGGGGCCGCCGCTCGGGCTTGTCGCTCCGGCTGGCGTCCCGCCGCTCTCGGTCACCTCGAGCGTCAAGGTTGCGAATCTGAACTCAGACCTGCTCGACGGGCTCGACGCGACCGCTCTGCAGCGGCGAATCAGCGGGACCTGTGCCTCCGGCGAGGCGATCAGGGTCGTGAACCTCGACGGCACGGTCTCCTGCCAGGCGGTGACGGGCGGAGCCGGCGGAACCGTCACCTCGGTGGACTCCGGCACCGGTCTTGTCGGCGGGCCCATAACCACCGCGGGGACGCTTTCGCTTGCCAGCCCCTACCGGCTGCCGCAGAGCTGCTCAGCCTGGAGCTGCGCCGCCGACCAGAACTCGGGCGGAACCGTCACCTCGGTCGACTCCGGCACGGGCCTGAGCGGCGGCCCGATCACCGGCTCGGGTGCGCTCTCGCTCGCGAGCTCCTATCGCCTCCCGCAGAGCTGCTTAGCCAACCAGATTCCGCAGTCGGACGGCTCCAACGCCTGGAGCTGCGCCGCCGACCAGAACTCGGGCGGAACCGTCACCTCGGTCGACTCCGGCACGGGCCTGAGCGGCGGCCCGATCACCGGCTCGGGTGCGCTCTCGCTCGCGAGCGCCTATCGCCTTCCGCAGAGCTGCGCGAACGGGCAGATTCCTAAGTCGGACGGATCCAACGCCTGGAGCTGCGCCGCCAATGCGGGCTTCGCCCGCCCGACTCCGGCCGGAAACGGGCTGACGACGCTCGACAGCACCGGTTTCGTCGGCCGGTACACGTCGGTCACGATCGGCGCCGACGGGCTCGGCCTCGTCAGCTACTACGACAACACGAACGCCGACCTCAAGGTCGCCCACTGCGCCAACACCACCTGCTCGAGCGCGACGACGGCGACGCTGGACAGCACCGGCAGCGTCGGCCAGTACACCTGGATCACGATCGACGCCGACGGGCTCGGCCTCGTCAGCTACTACGACGACACGAACTTCGACCTCAAGGTCGCCCACTGCTCGAACACGGCCTGCTCGAGCGCGACCACGGCGACGCTGGACAGCACCGGCGACGTCGGGCAGTACACCTCGATCACGATCGGCGCCGACGGGCTCGGGCTGATCAGCTACCACGACGTCACGAGCGGAACCCTCAAGGTTGCCCACTGCGCGAACGCGGCCTGCTCGAGCTCGACCAACACGATGCTCGACAGCACAGGCACCGTCGGCCAGTACACCTCGGTCACTATCGGTGCCGACGGGTGGGGACTGATCAGTTACTACGACCAAACGAACCTCGACCTCAAGGTCGCCCACTGCTCGAATACCGCCTGCTCGAGCGCGACTACGGCGACGCTGGACAGCAGCGGCAATGTCGGCTTGTACACCTCGGTGACGATCGGCACCGACGGGCTCGGCCTCGTCAGCTACTACGACGACACGAACTTCGACCTCAAGGTCGCGCACTGCACCAACACCACCTGCTCGAGCGCGACTCTGGCGACGCTGGACAGCACCGGTTTCGTCGGCGAGTACACGTCGGTCACGATCGGCGCCGACGGGCTCGGCCTCGTCAGCTACTACGACGACACGAACTTCGACCTCAAGGTCGCGCACTGCGCCAGCTCGTTCTGCACGCCGTACTTCCGGCGCCGCTAGCGTGACGAAGGAAGGGCCGGTCGTCGCGGCCGGCCCTTCCTTAGCCGGCGAAGGTCTCGCGCTAAGCGGAGCCGAGTCGGGGGCACCGGCACCTGCACGCTGACCATGAGCGCCAACCACTCCGCCACGGCCAGCTTCAAGATCCAGTGCGTAGTCCCGAAGGTGAAGGGCAAGAAGGTTGCGGTGGCCAAGAGCGCGATCACGAAGGCGCACTGCTCGGTCGGCCGGATCACGAAGGCCTACTCCGCCAAGGTGAGGAAGGGCCGCGTGAGCTCGCAGAAGCCCGGCCCGGGCACCCGGCTCGCCCGCGGGGCGAAGGTGGCCCTGACCGTGAGCAAGGGCAAGAAGACGTAAGCTCCCGCGCAGCCGACATGGGGAGAGCTCAGGTGAGGACGCGGGTCATGCTCGCGGCGACAGCCGTCGCGCTCTTCGCGGCGCCAGGCGCGGCTGGCGGCGACTCGATCTACTGGGCCAACAACGGCAACAAGCTCTCCTTCGTCACTCTCGACGCGAGTGCCGCCGGCGACCTGACCACCACCGGCGCAACTGTGAACAGGCCATACGGCGTCGCGCTCGACCCTGCAGCCGGCCGGATCTACTGGAGCAACGCCCTCGGCAACAACATCTCGTTCGCCAAGCTGGACGGATCGGGCGGCGGCGGCGATCTCGCCAGTGCTCTGGGCGCCCCGATTGGCATCGCGGTCGATCCCATCGGGGGAAAGATCTACTGGGCCAGCTTCTTCGGGGGCACCATCTCCTACGCGAACCTGGATGGATCAGGCGGGGGCGACCTCAGCATCAGCGGGACGGTCGCGGGCAGTCCGCGCGGCGTCGCGGTCGATCACGCCGCGGACAAGATCTACTGGGCCAACTCCGGCGGTGGCAAGATCTCCTACGCCAACCTGGACGGAAGCGGCGGCCACGATCTCAACACCGCTGGGGCGACGGTGGACCTCCCGTCCGGCGTCGCGGTCGACACGGCTGCGGGCAAGATCTACTGGGCCAACTCCGGCGGCAGCAACAAGATCTCGTGGGCCAAGCTGGACGAGAGCGGCGGCGGTGACCTCACGACCACCGGGGCGACTGTGAACAATCCCGAGGGCGTCGCGATCGACCCCGCTTCGGGCAAGATCTACTGGGCGAATAATGGCGGCAACAAGCTCTCGTTCGCCAACCTGAACGGGAGCGGGGGCGGCGACCTCGCTACCCTGACGGCGACCGTGGCCGGGCCGGTGTTTCCGGCCCTCCTCGAGTCCCCGAATGGGACCGGCGCGCCCGCGGTTACCGGCGGCACGACGATCGGCTCGACGTTGTCCTGCTCTCAGGGCTCCTGGGCCTCCGACCTCCTCCCGGCGTTTCTCTACCGCGCGCCGCAGAGCTTCGCCTACCAGTGGGCGCGAGACGGGACGGACATCGTCGGCGCCACCTCGAATTTGCGGGACGCGAGCCTGCCGGGGAGCTACACGTGCCGCGTGACCGCCACGAACCACGCGGGTTCGGCCCAGCATACGAGCGCCGCGCACAGCGTGCTCGCGACCCTCACCGCTGCGAAGACGGGCTCGGGCTCGGGCACGCTGACGAGCTTTCCGGCCGGGATCGACTGCGGCGCCACCTGCTCCGCCGGATTCGCCGACGGCACGCCGGTCACGCTCGCCGCGACCGCGACCGCGGGCTCGTCGTTCGCGGGCTGGTCCGGCGACTGCTCCGGGGCCGGGACGTGCCAGCTGACGATGAGCGCGAATCACTCCGTCACCGCGACCTTCGAGTCCGACAAGACGCTCACGATCGCCCCGGCGGGAGACGGGACCGGGACGGTCAGCTCCAGCCCGACCGGGATCTCGTGTGGCGCCACCTGCACCCACGCGTTCACGCACGGGACGTCGGTCGCGCTGACCGCGGCGGCGTCCGCCGGCTCGAGCTTCTCGGGCTGGTCGGGCGACTGCACCGGCACCGGGACCTGCAACCTGACCATGACCGCCGACCACTCCGTGACGGCGACGTTCAACTCCGACAAGACGCTGACGGTGGCGAAGGCGGGAAGCGGGACGGGGACCGTCACGTCGAGCCCGAGCGGAATCAGCTGCGGCTCGAGCTGCTCCTACGGCTATGCGCCGGGCACCTCGGTCACTCTGACCGCGGCCGCGGCCTCCGGCTCAAGCTTCGCGGGCTGGTCCGGGGACTGCTCCGGAACCGGTACCTGCACGCTGACGATGAGCGCCGACCACTCGGCCGCGGCCACGTTCGAGTCCGACAAGACGCTCACGGTCAGCAAGAGCGGAACCGGGGGCGGGACGGTCAGCTCCAGCCCGGCCGGGATCGACTGCGGCTCCACCTGCACGCACGTCTATACCCATGGCAGCCCGGTCACCCTGACCGCGACCGCGACTGCCAAGTCGAAGTTCGCCGGCTGGTCGGGCGACTGCGCGGGCACCGGCACCTGCACGCTGACGATGAGCGCCGACCACACTGCGACCGCCCGTTTCCAGCCCAAGTGCATCGTCCCGAAGGTGAAGGGCAAGATGTTCGCGGCCGCCAAGAGCGCGATCACCAAGGCGCACTGCTCGCTCGGCCGGATCAAGAAGGCCTACTCCGCCAAGGTGAGGAAGGGCCGCGTGATCTCGCAGAAGCCCGCTCCGAGCACCCGGCTCGCCCAGGGCGCGAAGGTCAAGCTCGTTCTCAGCAAAGGCAAGAAGACGTAACTGGCGCCGGCGCGAAAGCGCCGCCGCCCGTAGCAGAGCCGAAACCGGCGGCCTGGCGGAGATGCCCTCTTACCCGACGAACGATGGAGGGCAACACCGCCTCCTTCTAGCCGACCCCGCTCGATTTGAACGAAGCCAAACCACTGGTTCGAGCCCAGTGCCGCCCATTTCCAACGGCTGAAAGGGAGCGGCGCGGAGCCTAAGCAGCCGGGACGTCGACGCGCGTCGCGCCGACGGCAGCAGGCTCCGGAATCGGCTCGCCGGCGGCACGCAGGCCGTCGAGATGGAACGCGATCGCTTCGCGGATGAGCTGCTCCACTTCCTCCCGGGATTCTCCCGCGACGCCGACGCCCGGGAGGTCGGGACAGTAGGCGCCCCAAGATGCGCCTTCGCGCTCGATCACGACCAGGTATTCGCTCATTTGCTCGACCTCCGTAGTCCCGCTTGACGAAGGATATTCGCAGCCGTGCCCTTGGGGACGTCCACATTCGGTTTCCCGGCTACCGTTACCTTGCCAGGCTTGGTCGGGTGCTCGTACTGGCGGTGACTACCGCGCCGCCCGACCATTTGCCACCCATCGTCTTCGATCAGTCGGATGAGCTCGCGGAACTTCACTCCGGATTCGCTCGCGCCGTGCTTTAGTCGCCCGTACCCCGCAGGCAGGCCGCGTAGTACGTCCGCGTGAGCTCGCGGCAGGCGCCTTCGTGCTGGGACGAGCTCGAGCTGAAGTTGCCGAGGATCGTCCCGACCCCGTAGAAGCAGCGCGCCCGCAGACCCGCAGGGGCTTGCGCGCAGAGCCCCGAAGCCTGCTTCCCGCTCGAGTAGTTCGAGGTCATGTCCCGAGAGGCGCCGTAGAGGCAGTCGCCCTCGTGGGTCCCGGTGAGCGCACACAACGAGAGCACCTTCGACGCGTTCTGGCGCGTCGAGCCGTCGGCGTCGCGGCCGTAGGACTGGAAGCAGGTCGCGACCCAGCCCTTCTCGACCCCGGCGCAGATCCGCGCCGTCGCCTTCCAGTCGTAGCCGTTCGCCCCGAGGATCCGCGAGGTCACCATCAGGTAGCAGTAGAGCTTGTACCGGCTCTTGACCCAATCGCACGGATAGACGAGGTCGCTCTTCTTCAGCCACTGCGTCTTCTGGCCGTAGGCGGAGCCGTTCGCGGCGTTGATGTTCTCCATGAAGATGCCGCCCGTGCACGAACTTCGGTCCCAGTCCGTCTTGAGCCGGTCGCAGATCGAGAGCGCGAACGGCATGTTGTAGCCGCTCTGAAGCATGAGACCGTGCCCGAGGCCGTGCACGCACTGGTAGGCGAGCCACACCGTCGCGCGGATCGAGGCGCCCGAACAGACGCGGCGCGCAACCGCCGCGTACTGGGCCTTCGTTTGCGCCCCGATCAGCGCGTGCTCAAGAATGCCGTGGTAGTAGCCCGACCAGCAGCTCGCCGATCCTTCCGCGAACGCACGCGTGACGTCACCGTGGTAGCGGGCGAGCGAGGCCGAGCCGATGGCGTGCGCGATCCGGTGGCAGCCGGCCTCGATGGCCGTGTCGGTCTTCATCTTCTGGTCGAAGAGGCTGAGCGCCGCCTTGGGGCCGTCCTTGTACGCGATGTTGCCGAACGCCTGCTCGTAGCAGAGCTGCGCGTGGCAGTCCGAGAGCTTCGTCCCATCCGCCTTGAACGAGCCGGCAGCGGGATGCGGGGTCAGAGCGGATGCCGACGTTGAAGCCTGCGACGGCTTGCCGCTTCCCGAAAAGGCGAGGACGATGCCGGCCGAACTCGCACCAACCGCGACGACGGCAAGCGACGAGATTACGGCGATTCGAACGGAGCGGTTCTTGATCGGTTCATGGTAGTCGGCGCCCCGACCACGATCACACGGCAGGGCGCCTCTTTCAACACTTCCCGCACAGTTCTGCCGAACACCGGGGCGCGCGCCCGAAGGCGGGGCTTTCGCTCGGCCCCGAGCACGACAATCTGGGCCTCCAGCGTCAGGGCCTGCTCGACGATCGCCGTGGCCGCTTCCCGCGCCCTCAGAATCCGGGCGGCCACGGAGATGCCGTAGGAATCGGCCACCGCTTCCGCCGCCGCGAGAACCGCACGAGCGTCCCGCTCCTCCTCATGCATGTGCGCGTCAAGAGGCAACAGCGGAGGAACCTCGATCACAGAGACCGCAGTGATCGTGGCTCCGCGCTCGCTCGCGAGACGGCAGGCGACCTCGAGCGCCCGCTCGGACGCCCGACTCCCGACGAGAGGCACGAGGATGGACGAGTAACCCCGCACCCAGCCACGCTAGAAGGGGGAGCCCTAACGCGGGCTGAAAAAACCGGGCGGGCGCCTGAAGATGGACTTAAACGCTTACCGCCGCGGGATTGACGAGCCGGTAGCCGACGCCCGGCTGGTTGAGGATGTACCGTGGCCGCGCCGGATCCGGCTCGATCTTCCGGCGCAGATGCGAGACGTAGACGTGCAGATAGTTCGACTCCTCCCCGTACGCCGGTCCCCAGATCTCACGCAGGATCGCCGGGTGCGTGAGCAGCTTTCCCTCGTTCTCGGCCAGGAGCTTCAGGAGGTCGTATTCGATGGGCGTCAGGGAGACAGCCCGCCCGTCGATCGACACGGTTCGCTTCTCGAGGTCGATCCTGAGCCCGGCGAACTCCAGGACGGGCTCGATTGACGGCGCCGCCCGCCGCAGGGAAGCTCTGAGCCGGGCGAGCAGCTCGTCGCCGCTGAAGGGCTTCGTGACGTAGTCGTCGGCACCGGCGTCGAGAGCCTCGATCTTCTCCCTCTCCTCACCGACCGCCGAGAGCACCACGATCGGCACGCTGCTCCACCGGCGCACCTCGCGGCAGACTTCGGTGCCGCTCCCATCGGGCAGAAGCACGTCGAGGATGATCGCCTCCGGGGGACGCATCGCCGCCTTCGTGAGCGCCTCGTGCGCCGTCGCTGCGGTCTCGACCACATAGCCGGCCCCGTGCAGCTTCATCTGCAGCGCTCGTAGGATCTGGGGCTCGTCGTCCACGATGAGGACCCGGACTCCGGTCATGACGCCACCGGAAGGGCCAGCACGAAGACGGACCCCTCGCCCGGCTTCGACTCCACCCAGAGGCGCCCGCCGTTCACCTGCACGAAGCCGCGCGCGATCGCGAGGCCGAGCCCAGAGCCCCCTTCGCCTCCGTTTCCGGCACGGCTGAAGGGCCTGAAGATCCTTCTCTGTTCGCCCGGAGAGATGCCGGGGCCATCGTCGATCACCCGTACCACGACAGTCCCGTCGACAGGTTCGGCGCGAACCGCAATCCGGCCCCCCGGCGGAGAGAACTTCAGCGCGTTCTCGAGCAAGTTGACGAGGGCGTGCTCGAGCTGCGTCGGATCAACGCTCACGGGCGGAGAATCGGCCGGCAGCTCCACGTCGAAGCGGTCGTTTTCGGCCCCAAGCGCCTCCAGGGCCTGAGCGATCAGGCTGTCGATCGTCCACAGCTCGGGGAGCGGCTTTGCCTCGCCCGCCTCGAGCCGCGAGAGCTCGAGCAGGTTCGAGACTGACCGCTCGAGCCTGCGCACCTGTGCCCGGATCGAGGCCAGGAGCTCGTCCTTCTCCGACGCGGAGACGCCGTCTGTTCGAAGAACCTCCCCGGCCGTCATGATCGCCGTGATCGGCGAGCGAAGATCGTGGCTGACCGAGCGGAGGATGGCCGTCTTGACGGCGTCGCTTCTCCGCAGCGCTTCGGTCTCGATCGCCTCGCTGCGCCGGCGCTCCTCACTCTCGCGGGCGTCCCGCGCCAGCCGCTCCCGCTCCATCGCCGTCGCGAGCAGCGAAGCCAGCATCGAAGCGACGCGAGCGCCAACTTCGGAATCGGCTCCGCCGACAACGTGGAGCCGCCCCACATAGCGCTCGCCTGCGAGCAGGTCATGGGCGGAGTCGCCACGATCCGGGCTTCTCAGCGACTCGAGCTCGATCGAGGCCCGCGGCGCGTCGAGGAGCGCCGCAACCCTTGAGGCGATCTCGCGGAGTTGCGGCTGCACCTCACGGCTCTCGAGCAAGAGCGCGGACACTTCTGCGGCGAGCGCAGCCTCGCGCTCACGCTGCTCCGCCTCAGCGGCGCGGCGGCGGGCGCGGGCGGCGAGACCGCTCACGCTGACGGCGGTCGCGAGGTAGACGGCGAGCGCGACCCAGTTCTCGGAGTCGGCGAGCCTGAAGGTGTGCGTGGGCTCGAGAAAGAGCCAGTTGAACGCGAGCATGCTGACGATCGAGACCGGCAGGGCGAGACGGAGCCCCCACAACGCCGCCACCGGCAGGACGGCGAAGAGGTAGAGGACGCCGAGGCTGAGCACGGGCGCGACGGGCCGCAGCGCGAAGATCGCACCGGTCACCAGGGCGACGGCTCCAAGGCTGGCGCCGGCCGCCGCCAGCGGACGAGGAATGGCAGACATCTCACCCGGAACGATACGCCCGCCGAGGACTTAACAAGCCCTCAAAATCCGCGGCTCCTCCCGGAACGAGGCTTCCGGCGCAGTTAGCGTCCGAGCATGGCCCGGGAGGTTCTGAAGCGCGCCCTGGTCGGGCGGCCGAGAGCGACCGCGGAGATGGAGGGGACGCTGCTCTCCAAGACGCTCGCACTGCCGGTCTTCGCCTCGGACCCGCTGTCGTCGGTCGCCTATGCGACCGAGTCGGGCCTGATCGTGCTGGTTGCGGCCTCGGCGGCCGCCGCAAGCGACATCCTTCCCATCTCGGGCGTCATCGCCGCGCTGCTCGCGATCGTCGTCATCTCCTACCGGCAGACGGTGAAGGCCTACCAGACGAGCGGTGGCGCCTACGTCGTCGCCAAGGAAAACCTCGGAACGCTTCCGAGCCTCGTCGCCGCCGCGGCCCTGCTCGTCGACTACGTGCTGACGGTGGCCGTGTCCGTCGCCGCGGGCATCCTCGCGCTGACCTCCATCGCCCCGTCGCTCAGCGCACACAAGGTGGCGCTCTCGCTGGGGGCGATCGTCCTGCTGACGCTCGTGAACCTGCGCGGCGTCAGGGAGTCGGGGATCGCGTTCGCGCTGCCCACCTACTCGTTCGTTGCGGTGATGTTCCTCCTGGTCGGGACCGGAGTCGCCAAGTGCGCGGCGGGAACGTGCCCGCGCGCCGACGTGCCCCACCCGGTCGCGATGGGAACGGGCGTGATCGGCGTCTTCATCCTCGTCCGGGCCTTTGCGTCTGGGGCCGTCGCCCTCACGGGCGTCGAGGCGATCTCGAACGGCGTCGGGGCCTTCAAGCCGCCCAAGGGAAAGAACGCCGCCACGACCCTCGGCGTCCTCGGGGTTATCTCGATCGCGCTCTTCATGGGCATCTCGTACCTGGCGGTCCACATGCACGCCCGGCCGAGCAACACCGTTTCCCTCGTCTCGGAGATCGCCCGCGGAGCCTTCCCGGCGTCATCGTGGACGTCGTTCCTCTTCTACGCCGTCCAGGTGCTGACTTTCGCCATCCTGGTTCTGGCGGCGAACACGTCCTACCAGGGCTTCCCGCGCCTCGCCGCCGTGCTCGCACGTGACCGTTACTTCCCGCGGCAGTTCGTCAACCTGGGCGACCGGCTCGTCTACTCGAACGGGGTAATCGTCCTCGCGGGCCTCGCAGCGCTGCTGATCTGGATCTTCCACGCCAACGTCATCTCGCTGATCCACCTCTACGTCGTCGGCGTGTTCACGGCCTTCACGCTCTCGCAGGCCGGGATGGTTCGCCACTGGCGGCGGACGCGGGAGCCCGGATGGCGCCGGAAAGCGATCATCAACGGGGTCGGCGGCGTGACGACCGGGGTCGTCACCCTGCTCGTGATCCAGGCCAAGTTCCTCGCCGGCGCCTGGATGGTCACGATCGCCGTCCCGGCCCTGATCGGCCTCTTCCTCGTCGTCAATCGCCACTACCGGAAGGTCGGCCGACGGCTTCAAGCCGGCATCGCGGCGGTCGCGAGCGCCCCGCAGCCGACGAACCAGGTCGTCCTCTACGTCGAATCGGCAGACGCGGCTCTGCGCGAGGCGCTCTGGTACGCGCGCGAGATCGCCGGCGACGAGTTCCGCGCGATCCACGTGCCGGGGCCGCACACCGACCCGGGCATCAAGCCCCGCTTCCGGGAGCTCACGGATCTCCACCCCGACCTCGACATCGTCGAGCCGGAGGACGGCCGCGTCGATGCGGTAATCGAGTATCTGTGGGCGCTTCCGCGCGGAGAGTCCAATTTCGTCACCGTGATCATCCCGGAGCTGTTCGAGCGCCGCGCCCTTGTCACGGAAACGCTCAGGCGCCGATTCGAGTTCTCGCTCAAGGTCCGCCTCCTCACCAAGCCGGGCGTGGTCATCACCGACGTACCGGTTCTCGGCCGGCGGACGAAGGACTGGCAGCCGCCCCAGCGCGCGGCCTGCCGTCTCCTCGTCTCCGGCGCCCATGCCGCCTCGATGCGCGCGGCCAATTACGCAAGCACGCTCGGCTTCGCGGACACGCGCGCGATTTTCTTCGCCTTCGACGACGAGGAAGGTGCGCGCCTCCGCAGCGAGTGGGAGGAGCGGGAGATGCCCGTCCCGCTCGAGATCGAGGAAGCGCACTTCCGAGACCTCGGCGATCCACTGCTCCGCTATCTCCGCCGGATCACCGCCGATCCCGACGCCGTCGCCATCGTGGTCATGCCCGAGCTGATCTTCACGGGCGTGGCGCGCGCGCTGCACAACCAGCGGGCGCTCTATGTCAAGCGACTCCTCCTCTTCGAGCCGCGCGTGATACTCGCCGTCGTTCCTTACCGGCTGGACTAGAAAAGCTCAGGACACCAGGGATGGCGGTCTGAGTGGAACATCGCGTCCGCCCGCTCGAGCGCGCCCTCCCGCAACTCCTCGACGCGGCCCGCGCGGGCGAGATCGGCGAAGGTGAAGCCGCCGAGGTAGACCGAGCCGAGCGCATCGACGCCGAGGCGCAGGTCCGGCTCGTCCTCGGTCGAGGAGGCGCCGCCGTCCTCGAGCGCCCAGCGGCCCTCGTTGCAGGGGCAAAATTCGTCGCGCACGTCGAGGACGAGTCGCCCGTCCGCCGCGTAGCCGCGCGCCGAGAGCGCAGCGCCGACGTCCACGAGCCGCGCCCACAGCCCCTCCATCGCCGTGTAGACCATCCGTCGCGGCTCGGCGAGCAGGAGGAAGAGCGGGTGGTCGATCGGGAGGAACGGCCCTTTGATCGTGTCGATCCAGTCGACGTTGAAGAGGAACTGCCAGATCTCGCGGGTCCCGGCAGGAGTGGCGCCGATAGCCTCGTCGACCTGGAGGACGCTCTTCGAGGTGAAGTGCTCCATCTCCGCGTCGATCCGGTAGAGAGCGTAGGCCTCGGGGCGCCCGTCGATCTCGACGACCACGCGGAATCGCTCGCCCTGCATCCTCGGCGGGGTCAAAAGCCGGCGTACCTCCCACCAGTCGCGCGTGCGCGTGAGCATCCCCGGCGTCTCGGCCTGAACGCGGTCGTATACCTCCGGGAACAGGTCCAGCGCTTCCTCGTAGGAAACGAGCCGTGCCTGCCCTTCCGGCTCCGGCAGGTCGTAGAACTTCGCGTGCGCCCGCCGAAGCGTGATGTCGCCGGAGAGGGACGCCGGGCCGTAGCCGTAACGACGGTAGATCGCTCCCTCAGACGCGTACAGCAGCGCGAGCGGCTCGCCGCGCTCGTGTACCTCGTCGAGCTGGCGGCGCATGAGGTCCCTGAGGATCCCGCGTCGCCGGTGCGTGGGCAGAACGCCGACCGCGACGATGCCGGCGGTCGGAACGGTGCCGCCCGGAACGGTTAGGTCGAACTGGTAGGCGCCCGCTCCGCCCACGACCACGCCGTCGTCCACGGCGACGTGCGTCCGGTCGACCGGAAGGATGCGTCCCAGCCGCTCGGCGTCCTCCTCGCTCGCGCCGCGGCCGAAGTAGTGCCAGATCGGCGTGAACGCCTGGGTGAACTCCTCAGGCCGGCAGGTGCGGATCTCGATGCTCGTGCTGTTCACCGAGCTAGCGTAACCCCGCGCTCCTGGGGCGTTGCTGGCAAAGGAGGCAAGCGAGCGGGGCGCAGCGCGTACTTCTCTGTACGGGCAAGCCCGGCGAGCGCAGCATCCTGCCGCCAGCAGCGCCAGGCGCTCCCGAAAGGCCGGCTTCGCCGGCCGGGAGGAGCGCCGGCCAGGGGCGCGGGGTCAGATCTTCTCGAGGGGAGCGTAATCCAGCATCAGCCGCCGCTCCGAGCCGTCGTTTCCGAAGCGGACCATGACGACGCCGCCCGGCTCGATCCCGGTGACGACCCCCTCCCCGAGCGTTTCGTGCTTCACGGAGTCGCCGGTCTGAAGCGACGGGATGTTCGTCCGGGTCGCCACCTCCGCCGGAGTGCCGTACCCCGACCACGACCCGGGGCTGAGCCGCTCGCGCACGACGTGCTCCGGCAGCTCGTCGAGGAAGCGCGACGGGAGGTTGTAGCTGCGGTTCCCCCACAGCGACCGGGCGGAGGCGTGCGTGAGCGTGAGCTGCTCGCGCGCGCGGGTCATGCCGACGTAGCAGAGGCGCCGCTCCTCCTCCACCCCCTGCTCCTCGATCGAGCGCGAGTGGGGAAAGATCTGCTCCTCCATCCCGATCATGAACACGGCGCGGAACTCGAGCCCCTTCGCGTTGTGGAGGGTCATCAGCGTGACCAGGCTCTCCTCTTCGCGGATCGCGTCCTGGTCGGAGTAGAGCGAGATTTCCTGGAGGAAGTTCGACAGCGTGGGCTCGGCCGCGCCGGCCTGATACTCGCGGGTGACGCCGACGAGCTCCTGCAGGTTCTCGATCCGGCCCAGCGCCTCGACGCCGACGAGCTCCTGCAGGTTCTCGATCCGGCCCAGCGCCTCGATCGTCCTCTCGGCCTCGAGCGAATCGAGGTAGCCGCTTCGCTCCAGAACGCGTTCGAGCAGCTCGGGGACGGTGAGCTCCTGCGCTTGCGCCTGGAGCGACTGCAACAGGGTATGGAGTGAGGTGGCCGCGCGGGCCTGCACGGGGCCGAGCCCCGCCGCCTCGGCGTTTCCGAGCGCCTCGAAGAGCGTCGCGTCGTACGTATCGGCCCAGGTCTGCAGCCGTGCGAGCGAGGCGTCGCCGATCCCGCGGCGAGGCCGGTTGGAGAGCCGCTGCAGCGAGACGGCGTCGGAGGGATTGTCGATCACCTGCAGGTAGGCGACGATGTCCTTGATCTCGGCACGCTCGTAGAAGCGAGGGCCGCCGATCACCTGATAGGCGACCTGCTGGCGGACGAGCACGTCCTCGAGCACGCGCGACTGCGCGTTCGTCCGGTAGAAGACCGCGATCTCGTCCCCCGAGAAGCCCTCCTCCACAAGTGATGCGATCTGGGCGGCGACGAAGCGGGCTTCGGAGTGCTCGTCCTCGACCTCGAGCACGCGAACCGGCTCGCCTTCACCGAGCTCCGACCAGAGGTTCTTCGGCTTGCGCTCGCTGTTGTGGGAGATGACCGCGTTCGCCCCCTCGAGGATCGAGTTGGTGGAGCGGTAGTTCTGCTCGAGGGCGATCGTGCGCGTGTCCTTGAAGTCGCGCTCGAACTCGAGGATGTTGCGGATGTCCGCGCCGCGGAACGCATAGATGGACTGGTCCGGATCCCCGACGGCGCAGACGTTGCGGCGCTTCTCCGCGAGCAGCTGCAGGAGCCGGTACTGCGCGTGGTTCGTGTCCTGATACTCGTCCACGAGGATGTAGCGGAAGGCCTTCTGCCAGCGCTTGAGCGCATCGGGAAACCGCTCCAGCACATCGACGGTCAGCATCAGCATGTCGTCGAAGTCGACCGCGTTCGAGCCGAACAGCCGCCGCTGGTAGAGGTCGTAGGCGTCAGCGACGGTCTGGTCGTAGAAGGAAGAGACGCTGGCGCGGTACTCGTCGGGGCCGATCAGCTGGTTCTTCGCCCGCGAGATCTGGGCGTGGATCCCGCGCGGCACGAACCGCTTCGGATCGCGCTCGAGCTCCTCCAGGCAGGCTTTGACGAGCCGGACCTGGTCAGCCTGGTCGTAGATCGTGAAGTTGGAGCGGTAGCCGAGCCGCGGGGCCTCGCGGCGGAGGATGCGGCCGCAAGCGGCGTGGAAGGTGAGGATCCAGATCGCGCGGGCTACGCCGCCGAGCAGGTCTTCGAGCCGAGAGCGCATCTCCCCGGCCGCCTTGTTCGTGAACGTGATCGCGAGAATCTCGTTCGGCTTGATCCCGTGCGCGGCGATCAGGTGCGCGACGCGGTGAGTGAGGACACGCGTCTTTCCCGAGCCCGCGCCGGCGACGACGAGCAGCGGCCCCTCGGTCGCGAGCACGGCCTCCTTTTGCGTCGGATTGAGGTCCGCGAGATAGCGCTCAGGCGAGGTGACACCCATGCACCGATGCTATCCGCCGTTTATCCGCGAGAATCGCTCCATGCGGATCGCGCTGATGATCGAGGGGCAGGAAGGCGTGACCTGGGAGCAGTGGCTGGGGCTTGCACGCGCGTGCGAGGAAAACGGGGTCGAGACCCTCGTCCGCTCCGACCATTACAGCGGCTTCCATGCCGGAGCGGAGTCTGGGAGCCTCGATGCCTTGGCCACTCTGGCGGCGCTCGCCGCACGGACCGAGAAACTGCGGCTCGGGACGCTGGTCTCGCCGGGAACGTTCCGGCACCCCTCGGTGCTCGCCCGCAATGCAGCCACGGTCGACCACGTCTCCGGAGGCCGGGTCGAGCTCGGGATGGGCGCCGGCTGGCACGACGACGAGCACGTCCAGTTCGGATTCGAGTTTCGGGACGCGGCCTGGCGAGTCGAGCGCTTCGGTGAGCAGCTCGAGATCGTCCATCGGCAGCTGAACGAGGAGGAGCCCTTCGACTTCCACGGCCGCCACTACACGCTCATCGGCTGCGACGCCCAGCCGAAGCCCGTCCAGCGGCCACTCCCGATCATCATCGGCGGGGCGACCAAACGGGGCACCGCCGAGCCCGCCGCGCGCTTTGCAACCGAGTACAACACGACCTTCGCCACGCCGGACGAGTGCCGGGAGCGACGCGCGAGGCTCGACCGCTATTGCGAGGCAGCCGGCCGCGATCCGGCAACGCTGCCCCTGTCGCTCATGACCGGCTGTGTCGTCGGCCGGGACCACTCGGAGGTCGAGAGCCGTTTGCAGCGGCTCGGCGGTGCGCCCCGCCACCGGGACGCGTCTCTCTACGGCACGGTCGACGAAGTCGTCGAGCGGCTGCGCGAATTGGAGGCGGCCGGCGTTACCCGCGTGATGTGCCAGCACCTCCAGCACGACGACCTCGACATGGTCGCGTTGCTCGGGCAAGAGGTCGCTCCCGCCGTGGCGTAGGGTTCTTGCATGGCGCACGCGTTCGGATCGATTGACGAGCTGGGTGACGGCTACGGCTTCCGCAAGGTCAGGAAGGCGCTCGGCGTGACCGCGTTCGGCGTCAACGCGATCGTGATGCCGCCCGGCTACGAAGGGTTCAACCACTACCACGAGCGGCAGGACGAGCTGTACTTCGTGCATAGCGGCCTCGCCCGCTTTGAGGTCGGCGGCGAGACACGCGAGCTCGGCCCCGGCGGCCTCTGTCACGTCGAGTCGACCACGCCGCGCAAGGTCTCCAACGCTTCGGAGGACGAGGACCTCGTCCTGCTTGTCGTCGGCGGTGCGGACGGATACGTCGAACGGGATGGTCAGATGGTCGACCCGGCCGACATCGAGCGCCGCCGCGCATTCAGCTCGTAGTCAGCGCCTCCAACTCGGCCTCGAGCCAGGCCTGCGCCTCTCGCAGCAAATCCGGGTCGGCGGACTTGACGACGAGCTCGACGCGAGGGCCTTCGGGTGTGAAGCTCGGATAGGAGCCGACCAGCACGCTCGGATACCGGCGTCCTGCCTCGACCAGGATCGGCGTGATCTCGCTCTCACGCGTCTCGAAGGTGCGCCGCCAGGTTTCAATCGGCGCCTCGCGACCGAGCTCGTGCGCAACGGCCTCGAACATCAGCTCCATCAATGCGGGCAGCCCCGGAAGGACGTACACGTTCTCGAGCACGAAGCCCGGTCCGCCGCGAGCGACTTCGAGCGGCCTGGCGCCCTGAGGCAGGTGGGCCCACTCTGCGGCGTGATCGGGAGCATGCGGGAATTGCTCCCGCAGCCGCTCGGCGAGCTCCGAATGCTCTTCCTGTTCGACACCGAAGGCGGTCGCGATTGCCTCTCGGGTGACGTCGTCGGGTGTTCCGCCCAGCCCGCCGGTGACGATCAGGTAGTCGACCCGCGGCGTCTCGCGGCTCACGATGTCCGCGATCGCGTCGATCTCATCCGGCACGGCCGCCATGAGCTTGACGACCACGCCCAGCTGCTCCAGCCGCCGTGCCAGCCACGAGCCGTTCGTGTTCTCGATGTCGCCCGAGACGATCTCGTTCCCGATGGTCAGAATGGCCGCGGTCGGATGTCCCCGCACAGCCCGAGTATGGAGGAGCTACGCGAGCGTCGCGCCTTCGAATGCCGCCTGACGCCGGACCGCGCGCTCGAATCACTGGACGAGGCGGAGGCGTTCCTGCTCGACCGCGGGTTGCTGACGCGCACGGCGGACTCGGCGCTGCCGAGCCTGTTCGAGGCCTGCCACGAGGAGCCCTACGCGCCGGCGAGCCCCGGCTTCGGCCAGTGGCCGCGGACGAAGTTCCCCTGGTTCGGCGAGCTCGGTGCGCGCGGCTATCCGGTCCTCGCGATCCACCGGGGGAAAAGCCTGCTGGTCACCCCCGAGGTCGCGCGTCTGATCGACCCGATCTGCCGCGCCGAGATCAAGCGCATGGAAGCGGCCGACCCAGAGTGGGCGCGGCTGCTGCGGCACCTCGCGGAGGCGGGCCCGTCGGAGCTCGAAGACCTGCAGGTCGAGCTGGGGCTGAAGCCGAAGGAGCTGAAGAGCCTGCGCGGGCCGCTCGAGCGCACCGGGGCGGTGGTCGCGCGCGCGCTCGTCTACGAGGATCCGCATCGGCACACGAGCGAGCTCGCGCGCTGGGATCAGGTCTTTCCGGAGCCGGCCGACGGCGCCGGGCTCGTAGATGTCGTCGTCGCGGGAGTCCGCGCCGCGGTGGTCGCACCCGAGGGGGAGCTGAAGCGCTGGTTCTCGTGGCGCTGGTACTGGGACGACGCGATCCTCGACGACGAGCGCCTCGTGCATGTCGAGGGCCATGTGACGGTTGCCGAGTGATCCGTCCCTTCGAGCTCACAGATGCAACACCTGTCGCCGACATGCTGCGCGAGCTGGACGAGGGGCCGTCGACGCCCGCGGGAGTCCGGCACCGCGTCGAATCGATGCCGACGCGCGCCGATGCCGTTTTTTGGGTGGCGATCCAGGATGAGGCGGTCGTAGGCTGGACGGAGGCTCGCCGGAAATGGTCGAGCGATCCTTCCATCGGAAAGTTCCGGGTTGTCGTCGCGCGCGCGTGGCGGCGGCGAGGAATCGGCAGCGAGCTCTGGACATGTGCACTGGAGCACTTGGCCGGGCTCGGGGTGGACAAGCTCGTGACCTACGACGACGGAACGCCCGAGTCAGCACGCTTTGTCACGTCGCGTGCCTTCCGGCCCGCACGCCGCACCGTCATCTCGGTGCTCGAGCCGAAACCGGTTGAAGTCTCGATCCCGCCGGACACGCGACTCCACGCGCTCGGCGAGGTCTTGGCGCGGCAAGAGGAACTCTTCAACCTCTACCGGACCGCAGAGGCGGATATGCCGGCGGACGACGCTCACGGTCGCATGACGCTCGAGGAGTGGCGCCGCGAGACGCTCGAACATCCTCACCTCGATCGAGAGGGAAGTTCCATCCTCGAGGTTGGCGGACAGCTCGCCTCGCTCACCTTCCTGCTCGTCGACCGGGAAGGGCGTCGGGCCGAGAACGAGATGACCGGCACGCTGCCCGAGCTGCGCGGGAAAGGGCTGGCGACACTGTGCAAGCAAGCGTCGATCCGCTGGGCGGCCGAGAACGGCATCGCGCAGATCTGGACCGGCAACGACGAGGAAAACGCGGCGATGATCGCGGTGAACCGAAGGCTCGGCTATCGCCCGGTCAAGGTCCTGGCGGATTACTCCCTCGAATTGGAAACGGCTCCTTGAACAACGCGGGCAGCGCCTGCGCCGTCACCCAGAGCGGCGTGATCGCGTATCGCGCCGAATACCGCAG
>WNGA01005262.1_pt1 | contig 18722 bp, 18 predicted proteins | sample 5400061 | NCBI WGS metagenome assembly WNGA01 (sample SAMN13153366, study PRJNA577476) | soil metagenome | isolation source: 100 cm soil or saprolite under grassland replicate 2 | place: USA:California | collected 2016-06-15 | reverse complement strand
CAGCAACATTGTGAAAATGGAATTTACAAAATTACTTTTCCCACTGCAGGTGAAGCAAATGGTTTGGGTGATATTTATCCTGCTGCAGCCACTCCTTTTGCAACACCATGGCGCGTAATTATAACAGGCAAAAACCAGGGAACAATAGTTGAATCAAATCTTGTGTATGATCTTGCAGATAAAAATAAAATTGGCGATGCTGATTGGATAAAGCCAAGCCGTTCTTCATGGAGTTGGTGGAGTGATCATCTAAGCGGCAAAGATTTTAATAAACTAAAAAAATATGTTGACCTCGCAAAAGACATGCGTTGGGAATATTCCCTTGTTGATGCAAACTGGAATATTATGCATGGTGATAATATTGAAGAGTTGATTAAATATGCTGCAGCAAAAAATATTGGCTTAACGCTTTGGTATAATTCAGGAGGCGCTCATAACACAATTACGGAGCAGCCCCGTGATATTATGAATGATCCTGTAAAAAGGAAAGAAGAATTTAAAAAGCTGCATGCATGGGGAGTGAAAGCTGTGAAAGTAGATTTCTTTGACAGTGATAAACAAGACATCATCAGGTTATATCTTGATATTTTAAAAGATGCTGCAGCAGAAAAAATAATGGTTGTATTTCATGGTTGCACTTTGCCCAGAGGCTGGTCAAGAACTTATCCTAATTTACTATCAATGGAAGGCATAAGAGGAGCAGAGCAAATTGGCTGGGATACTGTATTTGCAAACAATGCCGCAATGTATAATACTATCAATTTATTTACGCGAAATGTTGTTGGACCAATGGATTATACACCTGTTACATTTTCTGATTCAAAATGCTGTCCTCACACTACAACCAATGCGCATGAATTTGCATTGAGTGTTTTGTATGGATCGGGTATGATGCATTTTGCTGATAGTGATTCTTCTTATCGGGGTCAGAAAGAAGAAGTAAAAAAATTTTTAGCCATTGTTTCTAATACATGGGATGAAACCAAATTTCTTGAAGGTGGAGGATTTATAGTTGTCCTTATTCCTGGAGATAAGTAAAGAATCGTGGCAACATGAAAAAATATTTGATTGCACAATCACTTTCTTTTCTTTGTTATTTTTCCTTTGTGTTTCAATGACGCTTTACTTGCCTCTCGGCGACTATTGTACTTTCTCCCGGAATATCAGTCCGCTTAAAGAGTCTTAAAGCAAAACCTGAGGTTGATTCAAAACAATTTATTTAACTGTAAATTGCTGCATCATTTATTTTACTAACCTGCTTATCGTCATTACACCATTATGAAAAAGAGAACCAAAATCACTGCAAACTTTTTGTTTTGTATAGTTTTAGCCATTACTCTTTTATCCTTTGCAAACAAAAAAAATAAACCTGTCATCATTGCTTATGTGGGTGGCTTTCGCGGATTGATACATACCGATTCTATTGATGTATGGCGTTTGTCGCATATCAATTATGCATTTGTTGATATTAAAGACAACCGTGCATGGTTGCACAATGAAGCAACAGACACAATTAACTTAAGAGAGCTAAGCGAACTAAAGAATCTAAATCCTGATTTAAAAATATTGATCTCTATCGGCGGATGGTCATGGAGTAAAAATTTTTCTGATGCCGTTTTAACCGATACCTCGAATAAAAATTTTGCATCCAGCGCCGTGGCTATTGTTGCAAAATATAATTTGGATGGCGTTGATATAGATTGGGAATATCCCGGCATGATCGGCGACAGCAACACATATCGCCCCGAAGACAAAGAACATTATACACTTCTTTTTAAAAATTTAAGAGAAGGACTTGATAGTCTCAATCAAACAACACACAAAAAATATTTTGTTACTACAGCCGTGGGCGGTTCACAGGATTATATAGAACATACTGAAATGGATAAAGTGCAGCAGTATGCTGATTATATAAATGTAATGAGCTATGACTATGCTGATAGCCATGATAGTATTTCCGGTCATCATACCAATTTATATATTTCTTCTGCAGATACGGCACAGTATTCTGCTCACAGATCAATACAGGCATTTATTGCAGCAGGTGTGCTCCTGAAAAAATTGTAATAGGTATTGCTTTTTATGGCAAGGGCTGGCAAATGCAATCCTCTGATAACAAAGGCTTATATAGGCCGGCGCTACAACCTGCACGTGGCGGCGGTTTCACTTATTTAAAAGACAGTATCATTAATAAAAATGGTTTTAAACGACATTGGGATGCCACCGCCAAAGCACCTTATCTTTTCAATGCTGAGAAAAAAATTTTTATTTCTTATGATGATGAGAAGTCAGTAAAAAAGAAATGCAAATACGTGAAGAAATATCATCTTGCCGGCGCAATGTTTTGGGAATATAACAGCGATAAAAAAGAATACCTTCTTAAAACAATTGCTGATAAATTTAAATATGCAAAAAACAATAAATAATATTTGTTCCAACTATACTGCTACTATTAAACTCTTTCTTGCATCGCACCTGCCTTCCAACATGCGGGCTCTTGTGCGCTTTGAGCTTTATTCTACAATAAAAGAAACAAAGCCGTTATTGTGTCTTCGCATAAACAAAGCAGGCAAAGAATTGTAAACGGAATTATATAAATTTATAAGTAAAAGGTCAAAAATATGGCAGTGGATCATCCTGTTCAGCCGTTAGTTTTTATTAGCTATAGCCATGAGGATGAAAATTTCTTGGAAGAACTTCTTGAGCATCTTAAGCCGCTTAGATCTCAAAATCTCTTAGACTGCTGGAGTGACAAAGAAATTGATCCCGGCGGTATCTGGCAGCAGGAAATTGAGAAAGCACTATCATCAACAAAAGTGGCAGTGTTATTAGTAAGCCCCGGTTTTCTTGCATCTGATTTCATTGCAAAAAATGAACTTCCTGCCCTTCTGAATTCTGCAAGCGATAAACAACTTACGATATTATGGATTCCTGTTAGCGCCTCTACCTACAAACATACCGGGATTGCTGCTTATCAAGCTGCTCACAATCCCGATGAGCCATTAGACAGGCTTAGAAAAGCAAAACGGAATGAAGTTTTCGTCAAAATTTGTGATCGTATACTTAATGCTGTAAATGCCACAATTGGTTATGAGGATAATAAGAAAACTTATACAAAGCATATTCAAACTAACACTCCCGGTTTAAGAGAAAGCATCAAAAGATTTGAGATAGATAAAAAAATCCAAAGCACTTTAGAAACAATTGAAGAGAAGCAGGCTTCTTCGAAAAAGAAAATACCACTGGAATCTTTGATTCCACTTTTAGGTAATTTTTTTGAAAGAATGACTTTTAAGGGTGAACCCAAGATAGAAACGTGTACATCTCAAAGATGGACAGAAAGAGTTCATTCAGCAAGATTAACTTATGAGGCATTATTAATTTTTGAACCTTATTTTGTACAAGACGGAACAAGCTTACAAAAAAAAGTGTACCAGGAATTGCTTTTAAATATCTCGAAATACATAGATAGAATGATATTAGGATTATTCGAAGAAAGAAAAATTGAGTTAAGTGAAATTGATGATCTGATTGGCACGCAAGAGTTCGTAATAAAATTTAAAGAAAATAAGGAGAGACATTTTGTGCTCAACGATAATGGACTGACAATAAATATGGAAGCGAAATATAGAGAGCCAATAAATCGCTATCTCAAAAAGACTCTCGGAAGTATTAATAAATTAGTAAAATCAATAGAAAAATAAGCTGAGTGACCAAAGCATGATAGCAGTTATAAAGATGGATAATATTACACTTCGTTTATAAATTTGTTTAATCTTATCCACTGCAGTACTGATTTCAGCTAACACATAAAAGCCAATAAAATAAAGACACATGAAGGACGAAATTATTTTTTGTCCAAAATAGCAGATAAACAATATGCGGCGAATTGCGTAAATACTGTTTAAATTTAATAGCCGAATCTTCTCTTATGGGTCAGCATCGTCAACTTGCAGCAATTATGTTCACAGATATTGAAGGATATACTGCAATAATGCAGCAGAGTGAACAGAAAGCAATAGGTTTAAAAGACCGGCACCGCGAAATTCTTCAAAAGGAACACCAGCAATTTAGCGGTCACATTATTCAATATTACGGAGATGGCACCCTTAGTGTTTTTCAAAGTGCTGTTCAGGCAATACAATGTGCCTTAGCTATGCAACAGGCATTCTGCCAGGTACCGTATGTTCCCGTGAGAATGGGATTACATATCGGCGATATCATTTTTGACGATAATCAAATATTTGGTGACGGAGTTAACCTCGCATCGCGTATTGAATCCCTGGGAGTAGCTGGCAGTGTATTGATCTCTGATAAAGTTAATGATGAAACAAGCAATCACCCGGAACTTAAAACTGTTTCGGTAGGCGTGTATCAATTTAAAAATATAATACGGGAAGTAGAAGTATTTGCGCTTGATCATGAAGGATTAGTGAAACCTGTTGCCAATTCATTAGCAGGAAAGACCGAAGAAAAAAAGGAATCTTCGCTTCAGAGAGCTAAAAAAATATCCGGCGAATTCAAAATAAAAGTATTGCCGTATTGCCATTTGTAAATATGAGTAATGACCCTGAACAGGAATATTTCAGTGACGGTGTTGCCGAAGAAATTCTTAACTCACTTTCAAACTTAAAAGATTTAAAAGTAGCGGGTCGTACTTCCTCATTTCAATTCAAAGGAAAAAATATTGACCTGCGTGAAATAGGAGAAAAATTGGATGTAAGCACTGTGCTCGAAGGAAGTGTGCGCAAACAGGGCAATTTCCTTCGTGTTACTGTTCAGCTAATTAATGTTGATGATGGATTTCATCTATGGAGTGAAAAATATGATCGCAATATGGATGATATTTTTGCTATACAAGATGAGATTGCATTAAGTATTACAGAAAAGCTAAAGGTGACGTTATTGGAGAAAGATCGTGAGATGATTACCAAAAGCTATACACAAAACACAGAAGCATATGAGCTATACTTAAAAGGCCGGTTTTATATGAACAGGAGGGGGGCTTCGATAATGATCGGCATTCAATGTTTTCAGCAGGCAATTAATATAGACCCTGGTTTTGCCCTTGCACATGTAGGGTATGCTGATGCAAATTTATTAATCGGATTTTACGCTTTATTGCCTCCGGCACAAGTAATGCAAAAAGCAAAACAATCGGCTAAGACAGCAATAAGACTTGATCCTTTTCTTTGCGAACCTTATTGTTCACTTGGGTTTTATTATACATGCTTTGAATGGAACTGGGCAGAGGCTGAAAAAAATTTTCTAAAATCCATTGAGTTAAACCCCCGATATGCACAAGCCCATTATTGGTATGGATTTCTTTTACTTGCATGGGTAAAAGGAGAGTTTGATAGAGCAGAAAAACAAGGACAGGCAGCCATAAAACTGGAACCACTTAGTGCAATTTGTTATGGCGTTTACGGTGGCATACTTCATTCGGCCGGCAAATATAAAGAAGCCATTGAAGCTTGCAAATCAGGGATTGAACTTGATCCTAATTCATTTCTCTGCCAGGTGTATGTGGCCAACGCATACTTTGTTTTGCAACGATATGAAGAAGCTATAGTTGCTTATGAATATTCAATGAAAATTTCGAACAGGCATCAGTTTCCACTAAGTGGTCTTATTTATACTTACTGGAAAATGGGGAATCAGGATAAGGTATATGAATTGATGAATGAGTTAAAGGAAAAAAGTTTAAAAGAATTTGTTGCCAGTGTTTTTATAGCAATGTCTGTGGCTCACCTGGATAATCTTGATGAAGCCTTCGAGTATCTTGAAAAAGCATATAACGAACGCGACCCTCTTATACTTACTCTTCAATATGGACCATGGGTTCCTGAGGCACTTAAAAATGATCCGCGTTTTCAAAAACTTTTAAACAGAATTGGTTTCACAAAATAGGTCCTCTGTTATAATATCAATAAATGTTTTAATCCGGCCATTCACTTTCAAATTGTATAAACTCACCTTTTACTTTATTAAATAATTTTCTGAAGGCGAAGTATCGTTTCTTTAAAGCTGTATGATTATCTGTTTTATAAGTTTTGTTATCACGCGGTTTCTTTTCTCTTGCATGGGCGGCGAGTTTCATTTTAAGTATATGCATTGCATCTCTCAATTCATCAATCTCCTTTCTGAAACTTATAAATTGATTCTGAAAATATTCAATCCTCTTTTTAACTTCCAGTTCATTTTGTTTGGAAGCAAGTTCTTTTATGTAATCATCAAAGATGCGTAAGATATTGATGTCTGAATTCATTTCTGCTATCCAGAGACGGTAACTAAGATGAAGACCCATGATCGAAGGAGTGCGTGGCATGTTAATATAGTTTAAAAGAACAAATTTATTATAAGGGCTAAGAAAATATCCTGCTATACATAATTTTTATTTTTAGTACTTATGCCTGCTCAATAAAGTTAAGAACGTAAAAGGGAGTGACACAACGATAGCATCATAATAGCAATAAAGTCCGTCCCACAAAAAATTCTTAAATAAACAGTGAATAATTACTATGCTTCATTTATAAATTGTTTGCCGCTATTTTCTTTATTAATTCCTTATACCTTGGATCTTCTCAGCTCTTTAAAAGAAGGATATTGCAGGAAATAATTTGGAGGGGCAATTCTTCTTTCAATATATTGATCGATGTGGTAAAATGCTTTATCCATATTACCCAATGCAAACCAAATTGCTATAAGATCTCCATCCACTACAGCTTCGGGCTCTTCAATTTGTCGTTGTTCTATTTTATGAATGCATTCCATTGCTTTTTCAGTCTGTCCTAACATAGCGTAAGCAAAACCAAGGCCCGCTAATCCTTTCAGCGGATGATTGGTGAGCCGGTGTACTTCCTGAAAAAGTTTTAGTGCCTGCGTCCAATTGCCTTTCATACCGGTAGCCCAACCTTTCAATTCGATGCAGATACGCATTTGCGGGTGCATCTCCAACACCTTATCGCATTGGCGAATAGCATCATCATAACGCTCATTAAAAACATACACATTTCCGAGGTAATGATTCATAACAGGAGACAAAGGATCTAACTCCACAGCCTGTTCCATAATTTTTATCGCCTGTTCTTTTTGCCCGATGATTACATAATAAAATCCAAGCAACTGGTGTGCTGTAGTGGCGCCCGGATTGAGTTGGATAGCTTTTTGCAAAGCATCATAGGCTTCCTTCCATTTCCATTCGTAAAATAAATAACCGCTGGCTTTTGCAATATGACCTTCCGCTATCGAGCTATCAAGCTGCAAGGCCTTATCAGCATAACGATGAACAATCTCAAACGCTTTGTGCGACGACATTTGCCCGGTAGCGCCAATATAACTATATGCGGATGCTGTCATCGCGTAGGCTTGCGCATATCCCGGTTCGATTGCAATAGCTTGTTCAAAATTTTCAATGGCTTTGCGTGCATCAGCGGGTGTAAGTTTATTCCAGTAATGAAGTCCTTTCAGATAATAAGTATAAGCAGTTACATTGCTGGTGGCAGGTTTCACAAGTTGTGCTGCTTGCTGCGTGACAGTGAGATTTTCTCTCATTTTATTGGCGATGATGGCGCTGATTTCATCCTGCACTTCAAAAATATCTGTAAGGTTTCTATCATAGTTCTCGCTCCAGATATGATAACCATCAGCAGCATTTATCAACTGTGCGGTGATGCGTACACGATTACCGGCTTTGCGCACACTGCCTTCAAGAATTTTGTCTACATTTAGTTTGATAGCAATGTCACGTATGTCATCATTTTTCCCTTTGAAAGCAAATACCGAAGTTCGCGATGTTACCTGCAAGCCATCCACCTTTGTGAGTGCATTCAATAATTCTTCAGTTATGCCATCACTGAAATATTCATTCTCCTGGTCGGCGCTCATATTTACAAAAGGTAAAACAGCGAGACGGTTTGCAGGTTGTTTTGTTTTTCCTTTTAACTCATCACGGGCAGGAACAACGATGCCGTTATTTGCAATAGCAAAAATGCGAACAGGTTGTTTTACATTTTTCAGTTCAAAATATCCGAGTTCACGGGTGTTAATATTTTCGTGATTTTTTATTTCGTCAAAAACTTTTTCTGAAATAAAAATACTACCAGGCATTGCTAATGATTCAATGCGTGAAGCAAGATTCACTCCATCGCCATAAATAACTTCATCTTCCACTGCCACATCGCCGGTGTGAATGCCAATGCGTAAATCCACTTTGGGATCCTGCTGCAATTGCTGCTGCATATTTATAGCGCAATGAACTGCATCAATAGCGCTGCTGAAAATATTGAGCGACCCATCACCATAATATTGAAGTGTTTTGCCGTTAAATTTCTCCATTGAAGATTCAAGCACTTCTTTCAGGTGTTTACGTTTGAGGCGGGCAAGATGTTCATTTTCCTGCATAAGAGCGGTGTATCCCGTCATGTCAGCAAATAATATGGCTACAAGTTGACGCATAGGTGCATGCAAAATAACGAAGAAAGCCTGAATTGGTTTAGGGGAAAATGGGCTACTGCAAAAACACATGATGATGAACGAAATGCGACTCCTGCCTGTGCCGGTACGGATGGGCAACAAAGACGCCATGGAAACCACGGCTGGTATCATGCACAGTTCCTGTGGATAAAAAACCTAAACAATATTTCGAAGCTTAACATATTGAAGTAACATAATTGTTTTTCCATCCTTTATCTCGCCCTTGTCAATCATTTGAACAGCCTCATCAATATTAAATTCCAGGACTTCAATATCTTCCTGTTCATGTTCAATTCCTCCGCCGTTATTCACTTTCATAGATTTGGAATATGCTGCTATAAAGAAGTATAGAATCTCAGTTACAGAGCCGGGTGACATATAGGCTTCAAATATTTTGCGAACCTCTGAAATTTTATATCCTGTTTCTTCTTCCGTTTCTCTTCTTATGCAATCTTCCGCATTGTCTGTGTCGAGCAAGCCAGCACAAGTTTCAATAAGCATTCCCGATGGGTTGCCGTTTATAAAAGATGGAATACGAAATTGTCTTGTAAGGATTACAGTTTTATATTCTTTATTGTAAAGCAAAATTGTTGCACCATTTCCGCGGTCATAAACTTCACGGCTTTGTGTTTGCCATGAGCCATCATTTTTCAGATACTCATACGTTATCTTTCTAAGCGTATACCAATTATCTGACAGCAGTTTTGTTTCAATAATTTTTATTTTGTTGCTCTGCATGAGGTACATCTTCTATACGATAATAAATTTTTAGCCCCCGCTCTTTAGCAATTCTCACATCTTCATCTGCGCCCTTTGAATCACCTTCCAAACGAAGTACAGCATCACATTTTGTAAGCAATCTTTTTGCCACGGGATATAAAATTTCTTGATACACTGCGTCACCGGGTTTTGCGGAGCCGGCAAGATGAAGTAATGGTAAAGCGACCCACTCGCCAATCATTGGAATATGTCCTAACCGAAACAGGGGAAGCGCTGCAGATTCTAAACGATTTAAATTTTTTTGCATTAATCCGGGGTCATCATTTGTGCCGCTGCGATAAGGACCGGCAATAAGTATGAGCATAAATTTTTATTTACTGCAAAGAAATAAACGATAGAGCGAAAGAAAATTAATGTACATTAAGAAATGCGCTTCTTTGTTTTATTTTTTCGTACAGTGCTTAGAAATTCAGGTGTAATACCAAGATAAGATGCAATTTGTTTTTGTGAGATATGCGGAATTAGCTGTGGATATTTATTGATAAAGATGTTATATCTTTCTTCTGCTGAAAGCGATAAGTTTTGAAGCACCCTTAATTGTTCCCTGATATATGAGTTCTGCATAATTATTCTAAAAAATCTTTCAAACTTTGGCACATTTACATAAAGCATTTCCAAATCAGCTTTTTTCAATTGCAATACACAACTATCGTCAATCGCGATAATATTTTGCATCGCAGGTCGCTCCATCACAAAACAATACATGTCTGTTATCCACCAGTCGTGGATGGCAAACATAATAGTTGATTCTCTGCCTTCTTTGTCAAGGTAGAATGCTCTTAAAGCACCGGATTGAACAAAATTTATTGTTTTGCACAATTGCCCTTCTTTTAGCAGGAAATCTTTTTTGCATATTTCCTTGTATTGAAGCAGTGAAGTAAAATACTCCGTTTCTTCTTCATCAAGTGAAATATGTTTGGCAATATTTTTAAGAATTGATTGAAAGATCATATAGTAATTTCACGCGAATAAACCGGAGCTTATCCATACAAATTGAAATTAAAAAATTTTTGAAAGGCATCCTTTGCGAAAGATAATATTTGTTGTTGAAAGGTATTGAAGTAAATAATAACAAAAAGTTGTGCGAATGATTAATTACAATGCAGAGATTTATTCAACAGGGCAAATTGATGCAAGCTTTTGCAAATCCCGCCAGCCATAGCCTCCATGAAATTCGCCGTTTTTTGCAAATAATTTTTCTGCACCTAATGCTTCATAAAAACCGTTAGATGGATTTTTAGCGTCTCCAAATAATAACATCGAAGAAATCCCCTGGCTAAGAAACCGGCGGGCGACATAACCAATAAGGCGACGTCCCAAACCCTGTCGCTGATATTTGCGAAGCAAGTAGATCTTGTTCAGTTCGCCTGAGAAATCCGAAAGATCATTGTGATTATATGGTACTCCTTTTGCAAACCCTATCAGCTCGTGATTTTCGTTTTCAATTACAAAACAAAACCAATTTTTATCTGTACGCTGAAATGCTTGCTGCCATTGAGATTCACGAAGTTCATATGTAGGCCCGTGGCGAGATTCTCCATGAGTTTCATTAAAAGTTTTCACGTGAAGACCAGCAAGAGCCGGTACATCGGAAGGCAATGCATCCCTGATGATAAAAGATGCAGATGCTTTATTATTCATATTGATACGTGTTTATAAAAAAGCATTTGTTTCAATATTCTTTAATTTCTACTGTCTCAATAATTCTTGCACGCGGGTTTGTTATAACTTTTCCCTCAACACGATTCCATAATTTTTGCAAAACTCTGCTAAAGTTCTGTCCTAGTCAGCACATTATAATTTGTTTGATAGTAAGGCATGTTTCAACGCATGAGATTTTCATCAAGAAATTTAAAAACATCTGCTTCCCATGTTTCAATACTTAAAAAAATAAAATTGTGTCCTTCATTTACAGAGCCTCCAAACTTTGGATAAATTTTCAGTATGTGTGGTTTGTTAAGTTTATTCATAATACTATCAAGCGCATAACCCGGATTGGTTGAGTAATCGTTTTGTGCATGAATCATCATAACCGGCACAGTTATATTTTTAACGGCTTTGATTAAACGTGTACGAAGCTGTGGAGAAAGATCCCAACTGTAACCTGCTGCTGCAAAAACAATCACGGCCTTTAAACCCGGCTCATGCTCTGCAAACAGCAAGGCAAGTGATCCTCCAAAAGAGTGACCAATAACTGCGATGTGATTTGTATCTACTTCTTGTCTTCTTCTCAAGAATCTAAGTCCCGAAATCATATCTTGTAATTGATCTGCCTCAAGTTGTTGTAGTTGTACTTTATTGCGACCCTCTTGTCCTTTTTCTTTAAATGCATTATACATCAGCTCTGCTCTGCTCTCACCATGTCCTTTTGAAAGACCGACTCCCCTGCGAAAGAGGACAAAAAAAATATAACCCTTTTTCGCAAACACCGGGACGGGTAATGATGTTTGTTGCAAAGGGTCAGTCGTATCAGCGCCTCCGTAACTTCCATGACAAAAAATAATTGTTGGAAAAGGGCCATGACCGGCAGGATGCCATAACAAACCCTTCAATGTTAAGTTACCAGATTGCACAGATGCTGTATCGGGACCAACAAAGTCTTGTGCATACAACTGCTCAATTGAATAACAAAGGATAAAAACAAGTGTAATTCCTTTAATCATTTAATCTTTGTTACTGCTGATATTTTATAAAATTATGCGTAACAAAAACGGCTTAAAAATTTTTCCCTTTTCTTATAATTAATTTTTTACTGTTCTTTATTGGGTTCCTGGTAGAGCCCAATTACATTTCCTGCAGGGTCACTAAACCTCGCGGTTATTTCCGGTGCATCCACACCAATCTGTTGCACAATCTTGCCTCCATTTGCACTAACTGCTTCAACAGTTGCGGCAACACTGTCAACCATAATATAAATTAATAGACCGGCTTCTGTTGATGCTTTGCGACCGGTTACCCACGCGCCACTTACTTCGCCTACTGAATCATCGAAGGCCATGGCTCCATCACCGCGCTGCCTGATGTTCCATCCAAAAACTTCTTTGTAAAAAGAGACCGAGCGATTAATGTCGGTAGCAGGAATTTCGATGTAGCATATTTTGCCGTTTGAAAGTGTGGGGTGCTTTTTTTCTTCCATAGAAGTATTATTTTGTTACTCAAAAAAATATTACGAAAGCTACAAACAAAAATTGATGAAGGATTGATTGATCTTCATCAACAAGGTAAATTTTACAAGACTATAAGAAAGCAAAAACTGGTATCACAAAAAATAAGTTGTACAGAAAATATTCGGTACAAAAATTTATAATGGAATTTGAAGCAAATCCTTTCCTACAATAATATTTCCAGCAAAAGTAGCTCGTACAGCACTTGTCCATATTTCATCTGTAAGTGATTTATCGTCCGCAGAAACAAAATGATTCAAGATATTCTGCAAATGGATATTTTTTGTTTGCCATAAGCAACGGCAGGTTCTCTTACTTCCATACTTAAAAAATACAAAAAGTTTTTGTTTGACTCTCTTTTATAGATAGGTCCGTTCAAAGAGTAGAAGGGGAAATTTTTAAGGTTAATAAATATTTTGAAGTGCTGTACTCACTTACATTATAATAGTTGTAAAAACCACTGGTCATGCGGACAAGGTTTTAGTTTCGGGTATTAATCGGCCTCATCTTCAGCTTCTTCCCCATGTTCAACTATATTACCCTCTTTAAAAAGAATGCCCTGCATAATTTCCCGCCATGCAGGTTTTTGCCTTAAAAGAAATTCGAGATCCATTCCAAAGTGTTTAAATTCTTCTTTCTGCGCATTTTCCATAATTGCTTTGGCTGTTTTATCTTTTTCAACAGCCATACGTTGTTCATACCAATTTATAGCTTCTGCTTCTTCTGTAAGTGATGCAATCATGCGTGCAAAAGTTCTTGTTCTTTCAGGTAATTCATGTGCTGGTTCATGATATTGATCGAAGCCCATGTTTATTGTTTTAAAAGGTTAACATTGGAGCGTTCTCAAATGTAAACATAAATTTTTCATGCGGAGGTCGGATACTGCATAAAGAGCAGAATGTAAAAGCGTGCGACGCAACAGAAGACTCATAATTATGTCAAAGCCTGGCTCATAAAAAATATATACACAACTCCCTGAACGATTAGTTGCATCGCCTTAATCTATTTTATATTTTTCAGTAAGCTGACTATAGACCTGTTTTATAATCCGACCTGCTTCAGGATCACCTTTTAAAAGTGAAGTGAGAAATTCTTTGCGTTGCTTCATCGTTATATGGGGAGGCAACATAGGAACAGTGGGATCTGTAACGGCTTCAAATACGAAAGGTTTGTCTGCCTGCAAAGCTTTATCCAACGCATCTTCAATATCATCAGGATTATCTACACGAATGCCATCCAGACCAATCAGTTTCGCATATTGCGCATAAGGAAAATCAGGAATATTTTGTGAATCTTCAAACTTTGGGTTGCCACCCAAAATACGTTGTTCCCAGCTTACCATATTTAAATCGCGGTTGTTGATCACCACTACTAATAATTTTGGTGAACTCCACTGCCGCCAATATCTGGCGATTGTAATTAATTCATTATTACCCAGCATTTGCATAGCACCATCGCCAGACATAGCAACGACCATGCGATCAGGATAAGCAAATTTTGCAGCAATTGCATAAGGGACGGCAGAACACATGGTAGCTAATGTGCCCGACAAAGAGAACATCATGCCATCATGTATTTTAATATCCCTTGCAAGCCATGACGCAGTGGAGCCGGAATCGCCTGTAAGAATTGCATTCTCTGGAAGCCTGTTGGAAAGCTCCCAAAAAACTCTTTGAGGATTAATGGGATTTGCTTTATCCATTGCCCTTGCTTCAAGCACCTTCCACCATCTCCTTATCTCTTTTTCAATATGTTCACGCCATTTGCGGTCTTCTTTTTTCTGCAGTAAAGGAATCAAAGCCTTTAGTGTTTCTTTACTGTCTCCGTGAAGATTTACCGTCATTGGGTATCTAATACTCAGCATCTTTCCGTCAATATCAATTTGTACCGCTTTCACCTGTCCTTCTTTTGGTAAAAATTCTGAATAAGGAAAACCTGAACCAATCATTAATAAAGTATCACAATCATTCATCAAATCCCAGCTTGGCTTGGTACCGAGCAAACCTATTGCGCCCGTTACAAAGGGCAGATCATCAGGCACAACTGCTTTTCCTAAAAGTGCTTTAGCAACACCCGCTCCTAATAGTTCTGCGACTTCTATTACTTCCTCAGTGGCATCGGCTGCACCTGCCCCAACGAGCATGGCCACTTTCTTTCCTTCATTTAAAATAGCGGCAGCCTTTTCTAAAGCCTGTCTATCAGGAATTAATGTAGATGCAGAATAACCAAAACCTGAATGAACAGTGCCATGCTCATGCGGCGGCTCTTCATAATCAAGTTCCTGAATGTCGTTTGGGATAATAATACAAGTGACTGTACGATCAGCAACTGCTATACGCATCGCTCTATCAACAAGATGCGTTATTTGTTCCGGCGCTGTACACATTTGTACAAAAGCGCCTGCAACATCTTTAAAAAGAGAAAGCAGGTCAACTTCCTGCTGATAATTACCGCCCAATGAAATACTTGCCTGCTGGCCTACAATTGCCACGACAGGTTGGTGGTCTAATTTCGCATCGTATAAGCCATTTAAAAGATGAATGGCGCCCGGGCCCGATGTTGCCATGCAAACACCAACCTGCCCGGTAAATTTTGCATGACCAGCAGCCATGAATGCTGCACTCTCTTCATGACGAACCTGAATAAATTTTATCGAATCTTCTTCACGGTCAAGCGCTCCCAGCAATCCATTGATGCCATCGCCCGGATACCCGAACACACGTTGCACACCCCATACATTTAACCGCCGGATGACGTAATCTGCTACTGTGTTGCTCATAGGAATATTTTTAAAAGAATGACTGCATTAAAAGAAAAAGTTCTTTTTATGAGCATCAAAACTTCAGCCAAAGAAAAATACCATCAAAGGGGATGATTTAATGATAAGGGAAGTGATGAAGATTTTACACAATTGAAATAATTGAGAGCGGGAAGATTTTTTATGCTACTAACTAAAGTACATGCGGCATCGCCTCTTGTGTCACCTGATAGCTATCGGGTCACTTTTTACGTTCTGATCTTTATCTAAATCTAACAGTGCAAACAAAATTAATCTACCAGTGATTTAAAAATTATTTTAAAAGAAGATAAATGTTTGCATTAAGCTTTCCCAATACCTTACTTCGTACTTCACATTTCATATTTTATACTTGCTTTTCCCTTCCATAAAAATTCTTAAACTTCATACTTCACATTTCGTATTTCGTACTTACCTGCCTACCTTTGCCGCCCAATTATGAAGTCAAGAACATTACAGAGAGATAAGGTGAACATTATCACACTCGGTTGCAGCAAAAACCTTGTAGATAGTGAAGTGCTGAGTGGTCAGTTAAAAGCCAATGAAATTGATGTAGTGCATGAAAGTGGCAGGCTTGATCACAATATTGTTGTAGTGAATACGTGCGGCTTTATTGATAAAGCAAAAGAAGAAAGCATCAATACAATTCTTGGCCAGGTTGAATTGAAGAAAAAAGGTCGTCTTGATAAAGTATATGTGACCGGTTGTTTAAGTGAGCGTTACCGCACCGATCTTGAAAAAGAAATCCCTGAAGTGGATGCATGGTTTGGTACATTGGAGTTGCCATTGATCTTAAAGCAATTTGATGCTGATTATAAAACTGAGTTGCTTGGTGAGCGGATGTTAAGTACTCCTAAGCATTATGCATATCTGAAGATTAGCGAAGGTTGTAACCGCACCTGCGCATTTTGTGCCATTCCATTAATGCGTGGTGTACATGTGAGCAAACCAATGGAAGATTTGATAAAAGAAGCCGAAGGGCTTGTACAAAAAGGTGTAAAAGAAATTATGCTTATTGCACAGGAGCTAACTTACTATGGATTGGACTTGTATAAAAAAAGAATGCTTGCTGATCTGTTGAAAAGATTAAGTGATGTAAAAGGTTTGGAATGGATTCGTTTGCATTATGCATATCCCAATAAATTTCCTCTCGAAGTGCTTGATGTGATGTGTGAACGTGATAACATTTGCAATTATCTTGACATGCCTTTGCAGCATGCAAGTGATAACATGCTTAAAGCAATGAAACGTCAAAGTACAAGACCAGAAATGGAAGATTTGATTGCAACTATACGTGATATAAATCCAGGCATTTGTCTGCGTACAACATTAATTGCAGGCTTTCCCGGCGAAACAAAAGATGATGTTGAAGAATTAAAAGATTTTTTGGTGCAACAAAGGTTTGATCGTGTTGGCATTTTCACCTATAGTCTTGAAGAAGGCACATCTGGTTATCTTTTGAAAGATGATGTGCCCGCTGCTGAAAAACAAAAACGCGCAGAAGAAATTATGGTGGTTCAGCAGGAGATAAGTTATGAAAAGAATGCAGAAAAAGTTGGTAAAGTTTATAAAGTAATTATAGATAAAAAGGAAGCCGGAAGATATTTGGGAAGAACAGAGTTTGACAGTGTGGAAGTGGATAATGAAGTGGTAATTCATTCAAACAAAAGATTACCAATTGGTGAGTTTGTAAACGTGAAGATTACAAAGGCGTATGATTATGATTTGGAAGGAGAGGTGGTTTAGAGTTTACAGTTTTCAGTTACTAAAAACTATAGGCTGCAAACTGAAAACTCCTCTTCTGTTTTCGAATTGTGAAAGATTGTTGAATGGTTGTACATACAAAAAAGAAAGGTTATAAATTGCTGCCCAATTTTGTTGCATGGAAACGAATTGTACTTATCTGTCTTATGATCAAACGAACTATTTCTCAAACATTGTCGTTGATTATATCAATGCCGATCAAAAGTTGCAGCCTTTCTATAAATACCCTGTAAGTATTGAAGGCATTAAACAATCTATAGACCCAAGAAGGTCATTTTCACAGCAAAGAGAAACGCTCGTGCAGGAATTAAACAGGCAATACGACGGAATCCCGCAATCAGCAAAGCTTTCAGCAAATATACAATCGCTTTTACAACCCAATACTTTTACTATAACCACTGCTCATCAGCCAAATATTTTTACCGGACCTCTTTATTTTATTTATAAACTTTTGCACGTTATAAAAATTGCGGATGAGTTAAATAAACAATTAAATGGTTATCATTTTGTACCCGTTTATTATATGGGCAGTGAAGATGCTGATCTTGATGAACTAGGCAGTATAACGGTTGATGGTGTACAATATAACTGGCAGACAAGACAAACAGGTGCAGTTGGCAGGATGAAAGTTGATAAACCTTTTATTAGTTTGATTGATGCCATGTATGGGCAATTGGGAGTATTGCCTTATGGTGACGAAATCATTCAATTGTTTAAAAAGATTTATACTATTGGCAAAACTATACAGCAAGCCACTTTAGAATTGGTGAATCATTTATTTGGCGAATATGGATTAGTAATATTAATACCTGATAGTGCTAGCCTGAAAAAACTTTTTCAACCTGTTATAGAAAAGGAATTAAAAGATAGATTTTCTCATAAAGCAGTAACTGCTACGCTTACAGAATTAGAAAAGCATTATAAAGTTCAGGCAGAGGGAAGACCGTTGAATTTGTTTTATTTACTTGATGATAAAAGAGAAAGGATAGAATTACGAGGTACGAAGTATGAAGTACGAAGTTTGGAATTGAGTTTTACAGAGGAAGAAATATTGAAAGAATTAAATGAGCATCCCGAACGATTTAGTCCAAATGTAATTCTTCGCGGTGCTTTCCAGGAAACGATTTTACCAAATGTTGCTTTTATTGGTGGTGGTGGTGAGCTTGCTTACTGGTTAGAATTAAAAAATGTTTTTAAAGCAGCAAATATCCCTTATCCTGTATTGGTGATGCGTAATTCTTTTCTTATTGTTGAGAGAAGGTATGAACAAATAATTTACAACCTTGGTTTGCAATTGGAAGATATGTTTCACCCTGAATATGAATTGATGAATAAAATTGTTGCTAACAGAACTGGAGATAAAGTGAGATTAAATGGTGAACTACAAAAGGTAGAAGATTTGTACAAAGAGATTATGGAAATTGCGTCTCATGTTGATACAACTTTACAGGAACATGTAACCGCTTTAAAAACAAAAGCCGTTAACCGTTTATGTGAGCTTGAAAAGAAAATACTTCGTGCAGAAAAAAGAAAATATCAAACGGAACTACACCAGATACAAAAAATAAAATCTGTTTTATTCCCTCACAACAGCTTACAGGAACGGGTAGAAAATATTTCCATCTTTTATGCAAAATATGGAAAGGAGTTTATTGATATGCTGCTTAAAAATTCTACTGCGTTCAGACACGAATTTGCGATTCTGTGTTTACATACTTAACTATTTCACTTGCTTAATCAAA
>WNGA01011605.1_pt1 | contig 18724 bp, 17 predicted proteins | sample 5400061 | NCBI WGS metagenome assembly WNGA01 (sample SAMN13153366, study PRJNA577476) | soil metagenome | isolation source: 100 cm soil or saprolite under grassland replicate 2 | place: USA:California | collected 2016-06-15 | reverse complement strand
CCCCCCTCCCAGCTTTCGGCGAACACGACAACCCGCTGACCCGGGGGCTGCCTGCGGGCACCTTACACCCGCATTCCCGGCTTCCGGCATCCCGCGGAGTGAACTGCACCCGGCAGGTCACCGGTCATGAAGCAGCCGACCACCGCCTCCGGAGTAGCTCGTCTGAGCCATCGGGCCTTACCTCAGCAAAGGCAACGCCCCCGCGTGGCGGCACCGGCTGCAGGAGCGAGGTCGGCGACAGCGGGGACCGGTTGCTGGGCCCGCTGGCCGACCTCGGGTTCTGCTAGTCCGACGGCACCTTCATCGCTAGTCCACATATGGCCCGTTGAACACCGGGGCTTCCCTGTAGGGCTGTCCCGTCATGAGCAGGAACCGGGTGGCGGGGGCGGCGTCGGTGACCGTGAGCTCCTCTCCGGGACCCAGCAGGACCAGCTGGGCTCCGTCTGCTTGTCCTTGCGGGCCAGGTTCACCCAGAACAGCACGCTTCGCCACTCGGAGTCGCCCAGGCCCTCCCCGCGCTCCTCCGCGCCGATCGCCTCGGCGTGCCATGCGCCCCGCCCGGTCCGAAGCGCCAGCAGCGCGCCCTTTGGCAGTCGCGCCCGCTCGATGGCACCGCCCGGCCCCGTGCTGTGGCCGGTGCTGGCCGAGCCCTCCAGGATGTACCAGAGGTTGTCGAATCCTCGGTCGGGATGTTTGGTGTCCATCCCCGACAGCTCGGAGAGACGGAACCGGCTCTCGTGCACCAGGATGAAGGGATCGGACAGCTCGTAGGGCACGCCGGGGCGGGAAGCGCCTCCAGCACCGGCAGCCCCATCATCCGGATGAGCGCCGCGTCCTCCACCAGCACAGCCTCGCGTCCCCTCGTCCCACCTCGGTGGTCATCGTTGCCACTCCTTCCAGAACCGGAGGTGATCCTCCGATTGGCTCGGTCAGCCAGCACAATGCGGAGGCAGCCCTCCGAATTCCCGGTACCCCGGCGGTATGACGAGCGCAGACCGCCCACCACCCGCCAGGCCGCTCACCGCGACGCCCAGCACAACCGCCACGCCATCCTGGTGCAGCCCGGCAGGTGTTCTGCGACCACGGCCTGAAGGCGCCGCTGGAGCAGATCGCCCGCCGTGCCGGGGCGGCACCGGCACCCCGAACAGCCACTTCCCCGGCCGCGTGGCGCTGCTGGATGCGGTCCTGGCCGACACCGTCCAAGCCCACGTCGATGCGGCCGAGCAGGCCCTGGCCACCAACGACTCCGGGGACCGATTCATCTCCTACCTGGAGAGACCCTGCCGCTGCAGGCCGCCGACCGACGTCGGGCGATGCGACGGGCATGCGGTTCCCCGCGCGCAGCCGCCACCGAGGTCGCCAAGGCGCGCCTGTTCGAGCTCATCGGGGAGCTCGTCCGCCTGGATGGTACGCAGGGCGAAGTTCGACCGCAGCGGCCACTTCGCCGTCAAGGAGGCGCCCGACCTGCTGGTCAGCGACGTGCGGACGTTCGTCTGCCGCCTTCGCCAGCGCCGGTTCAGCCGCTCGTCAGGGGCCGCGCTGGTGGCGCTGCCCCAATCCGGACGTGGTCACCGCTTCCCGCTGGGTGAGCCGGGCGCCCACGGTGAAGACCCGGTCGAACCGGTCGGCCCCAGCGCCCGGAGGACCTGGCCCTGCCGACGGCCAGCATGCCGAGCTGCGCTCGGGACAAGGTGGAGGTTGGCGTCCCACAGCACCCGCAGCCTGACCCTGTGCCCTGCCGACGCGCGGCTTGACACGACCGCCGGGCCCAGCGGGATGACCGGGTCGCCCCAGTCACGGAGTCCACCGAGACAGCCCGTGACGAGTCAAAAGGCTCTTCATCCTGAAATGGCAGCACCAGTGGGGCAGCCGGAACCGCCGACTGGTTCCGGCTGGGTTTCTACGGTGCGACGGTGCGTCCAAGGTGCGACCATGATGCCAGTAGCGGCCTACAGGCAGTAACAGGAGCAGAGGAGTTCAGATCGTGGACGGCGCGACTGTGTCTGTGGCGGTCGTTGACAGCCGCACAGAGGCGGAACTGATCGTCGGCCTCTTGCGCAGTCACGGCTTGAGCGCAGTTGTGTCGGCAGACGATGCCGGAGGACAGTACCCGCAGATGCAGATCGAGGGTGTCCGCGTGCTGGTTGCCCCCTCGGATGAAGCCTCGGCCCGTCGGCTCCTAGCCGCCGCCGATGACACCCTCGAGTAGGCCGGTCAACCCAAGACAGCCGCAACCCTTTCGGAAGAGGTCCGCGCGGCGTTCCGGTCGCTTCGCTAGATGAGAGTGTTCGAAGGTCTGCACATGCCCTCGCTCGGCGGGGCGATGTCAAGGCAGCGGCGCGCCCGCCCGATGCCCGATTGTGAGGCAGGACCACTTGTGAAAGGGGGTCCTCATGAGCTCAGCTTCTACCCGCCTGCCCACCCCGGAAGATCCCAGCTCCGTCTAGCACGGCCAGCTCTCCATCGACCACCAAACCACACCAACCAGGGAGACCCGCATGTCTGGCACGACCGAAAACTCAGTGGGCGCCACAGCGATCCGCCCGTTCCGGATCGAGGTCCCGGAGGAGGAGCTCGCTGAGCTGCGCCGCCGCATCGCCGCGACGCGCTGGCCCTCCCGGGAGCTTGTCGCCGATCGGTCGCAGGGTGTGCAGTTGGCGACGATGCAGGAGCTCGCCCCGGTGCCTGTCAACCTTTCTGAGGCACATTCTTCGGGAATCACTGTGTCGTAGGGGTGTCCTCCTTCGGCTCGTTGATCCACACCGCGGTTGGCAGCGCCGGCGGCTCGGGCGGCTTGCGGACGAAGCGCTCGGGATGCTCGGTGTAGGCACCGGTGAGGACCTGGGCCCGTTGGGCCCTGACGAGGTCGGCGCGGCCATAGTGCACGTCAGCGGGCGTGTGGAACCCGATCCCAGAGTGACGGTGCTCGTCGTTGTACCAGCCAAAGAACCGGCCGCAGAAGGCGTGGGCGTCCTGGTAGCTGCCGAAGCGCTCGGGGAACTCGGGCCGGTACTTCATGGTGCGGAACTGGCTTTCGCTGTAGGGGTTGTCGTTGCTCACGTGCGGTCGGCTATGGGACTTGGTCACTCCGAGGTCGGCCAGCAGGAACGCCACTGGCTTGGCCACCATCGGCGAGCCACGGTCGGCGTGGATGGTGAGCTGGCCGTGGCTGATGTGCTGCTTGGCGGCGGTGTCGGCCAGCAGGGCCTCGCCAAGGGTGGCGTTCTCGGCGTGGGCCAGCATCCAGCCAGGCACGTAGCGGCTGAAGATGTCGAGGATCACATACAGGTAGAAGTAGGTCCACTTGACCGGGCCGAGCAGCTTGGTGATGTCCCAGCTGTAGACCTCGTTGGGCCTGGTGGCCAGCAGCTCGGGCTTCTTGGCGGCCGGGTGGGTGGCCTGCCGGCGCCGCTCGTGCACCTCGTCGTGGTGGCGCAGCACCCGATACATCGTCGGCACCGACGCCAGGTACACGCCCGCATCCAGCAGCTTGGCATAGACCGTGGCGGGCGCCTCGTCGACGTGCTCGGGGCTGTTGAGCACCTGACGCAGCTCGGTGCGCTCGACCTCGCTCAGCGCCCGCGGCTGAGGAGTCGGCGTCCGCTCGGGCTTTGGCGGCGGCGGGCTTTGGCGGTGCCGGCGATACCAACGCGCCTGGGCCTCACCCACCGCCGCACACGCGCCACGCACGCCCACCACCGGTGCCAGCTCGGCGACGGCCTGGTCGATCATCTCGTCTCGCCCTGCTGGGGCCCAGTCACGCTGTCGGTGGCGAGCTGCTCCAACAGCGCCGAGAGCTTTCCCTGGACCTCGATCACCTTGCGGGCCTTGCCGAGCTCGGCCTGCAGCCGCTGGTTCTCCCTGCGCAGCCGGGCCACCTGCAGGTCGCGGGGATCGGCCGGCTGGCGTCCGGCCGGCTTGGCCAGCGCCGCAAGCGCCCCCCGGTCACGCTGCTTGCGCCACTCCGAGATCAGCGACGTGTACAGGCCCTCGCGCCGCAGCAGCGCGCCCTTTGCGGCCTTGTCCAGCTGCTCGTACTCCTCCAGGATCCGCGCCTTGTACTTCGCCGAGTATCGCCGCGGGCCACGAGCACGCTCGGGGACCTCGGGGTCGGGATCGGTGGTGTCGTCCATGGCACCCGTCTGGGCGTGCGCATTCAAGGAATGATTGGTCGTGGTGATCACCGGGGAACTCCTCCCCGCCCTCTCAGCTCAATGATTCAGCAGCTCCATCTGCCTCACTGGAGGTTGACACAGAGGGCCCGCTACTGGGCGACCGATTACGACTGGCGCGCGTGCGAGGCCAAGCTGAACGCGCTGCCGCAGTTCACGACCGAGATCGACGGGGTGGACATCCACTTCATCCACGTCAAGTCGCCGCACGCGGACGCGTTGCCGCTGATCATGACGCACGGCTGGCCCGGCTCGGTCATCGAGCTGCTCGAGACCGTCGGCCCGCTCACCGACCCGACCGCGCACGGCGGACGCGCCGAGGACGCCTTCGACCTGGTGCTGCCCTCCCTGCCCGGCTACGGCTTCTCCGGCGAGCCGACCGACGTCGGCGTCGCGCAAGCGTGGGCGGAGCTGATGGGTCGCCTCGGCTACAGCCGCTCCGTCGCCCAGGGCGGCGACGTGGGCGCCTCCGTCACCGACGCGATGGGCCGCCAGGCACCCGAGGGGCTGCTCGGCATCCACACCAACTTGCTCGTGACCGCGCTGGCCGGCCCCCAGCCGGCGGGATCCGAGCAGGAACGCGCGGCGGCCGACGCGCTCGCCACATTCCGTGCCAGCGGCAGTGGCTACTTCCTGGAGCAGGCCACGCGGCCGCAGACGATCGGCTACGCCCTGCTGGATTCACCCGTCGCCCTGGCGGCCTGGATGCTCGACCACGACACCGACAGCTACCAGAAGATCTCGCGCGCCTTTCTCGACGGCCAGCCCGCGGGCAATCTCACCCGGGACCACATCGTCGACAACGTCACGCTGTACTGGCTGACGGGCACAGGGGCGTCGGCGGCCCGGTCGTACTGGGAGAGCGGACGAGCCGCAGCTCTTGCGGCCGGCCAGGCTCCTCCTGAGGTCTCGCTTCCGGTCGGCTTCACCACGTTCCCCGGCGAGATCTTCCGGGCCCCGCGCAGCTGGGTCGAGCAGGCGTACCCCAACCTCACCTACTTCAACGAGGTCGACAAGGGCGGCCACTTCGCCGCCTGGGAAGAGCCCGAGCTGTTCTCTGAGGAGCTGCGGACGGCGTTCCGGTCCCTGCGTCAGTGATCTTCGACGACCTGGCCGACACGACTGTCGTTCACCGGGCGCGGCACTGTCGTTCGTCGGACGAGCGAGACTCGCCGTCCGTCAAGTCGTGTGGTCCCCGGGGCCGGATCGCGGCCCACGGCGTTGAAGGAGGAAGCGTCATGGCGGCCCAGCAGCCGGAAGGAATCAAGCGCACCGATCTCCAGCAGCACGATCTCAGCGTCCCCGGACGCGAGGTCGTCCAGTCACGCGTCGACATCGGCCCGGAAGCGCCGTTGGTCAAGCACACCCATCCGGGCGAAGAGATCATCCATGTCCTCGAAGGGTCGCTGGAGTATCAGATCGAGGGCAAGCCGCCGACCACGCTCAAGGCCGGCGACGTCTTGCTCGTCCCGGCCGGAACGATCCACGCGGTCAAGAACGCCGGCAGCGGCAACGCGGCGGAACTCGCCACGTATGTCGTCGAAAAGGGGAACCCGCTCCTCACCCTGGTCGAGTGAGTGCCAGCCCCTCCTGTGACGAGGATCCTGGACTCGCCCGGATAGGCCCCGATCTCGACCCATCCATCTAGCGCACCCGCTCAAGCACAGGCGTTTCGTCAGACCCTCCAAGTCGCTTCGGTAGATGAGTGTGTTCGAAGGTCTGCGCACGCCCTCGCTCGGCGGGGCGACCGGGTGGCCCAACTCCGAGCCACTGGGCTCCGCCGAGCTGCGCGGCCAGGTCGTCCTGGTGGACTTCTGGACGCTGACGTGCATCCCCGTTACACCGGCACACAGGACCGTATGGCGCCTCCGCTGACGTCGCGTCGCACGAGGTCGGTAGGACCATCAGGAGCCTCGCAGCACGGTCTTGCGTGGGCTCGCAAGGGCCTGTTGCTGACACCCTGCTGACAACCGACCGGACGGAGAACGCCGGGCGCCGGCGCCGCGACGGTGCGAGCCCCCCTCGTGGTTCGCCAGGCCAGGTTCATCCCATCGGGATGATGGCCTTGGACGCTCGACACGGTCAGATCATGCTGGGCCTGCATGACCGAGGGCGAGCCGACGCTCTGGTGCTGCCCTCCGCCCACGCCTACGTGCAGCAACGCTGCGCCCAGGGCGGCACGGTCAACGACCGCACCTATGCAACCGCGACCACGTCGGCGTCGTCGGCGCCGACTCGCCCCGGATCCCCGACCTCGTCGGGTGGACTAGGACCGCATCGACGCAACGCCAGCACCGTCCACCTGTAGCGGCGAGCGGCCCATTTTGGAAGGACCTCCAGGCCACGACCATCGACCCGACGCAGGGAGGGTTGACGCGCCAGCAGCCAAGGCGCGCCTTTGCGAGCAGCAAGACCGGCAATCGACGCAAGGCAAGGAGGGATCATGGACTTCTCCACACAACTGGACGCGCTCCAGCAGCACGTCGCGGACACGAAATCGGCGGCGCAGGCTGCCGCCAGCGAGTCCCGTGACCAGCTCAGGCAGCGAATCGACCAAGCCCAGGTCGACATGAACCTGGCCGTCAAGGACGCCAAGCAGCAAGCCGGGGAGGCCGCCGCCAGCGCACGCAGCAAGTGGGCGCAGATGAAGGCCGACGCCGCCGCCAGGATGGACGACGTCAAGGCCAAGATCGACAAGCGGGCACAACAGCTCGACGCCAGGGCCGCCGCCAGCGACGCGGACCGGGCAGAAGGCGACGCCGCCGACGCCATCGACTACGCCGAGTGGACTGTCGACAACGCGCGGCTGGCCGTGCTGGACGCCATCGACGCCCGCGCCTACGCCGACGAGCGCGCCAAGGCAGTGGGGTCATAGTCATAGCCATAGCCATAGCCTTCGCCCCCGACCTGCCCGGCCACAAGCCCGGCGATTGGTCTGACCGCCGGGCTTGTGGCCTCTGCCATCACAACCTCTGTGACGGCCGTCAACGGGGCTGGTCTAATGTCAATGCCGTTGTGTTTAGGGTCCGCGGGCGGTGCAGGCCACGATCACCACGGCCTCATCCGGTGGCTTGGTCGGTTACCTGCCGGCGGGCGATGTGCAGGCTGCGGGTAAACGACAGCCGGTCAGGGTCCACCTCGCCGTCCAGCGCGGCCTGGTGCATGAGCCTGCGGATGGCGTAGTGGACCAGCAGGTGCGCCCACACCTCCTGGATGACCCCTGAAGGATCCTTGCTGCGCAGCACCACCCCCGGGCCGCGCTGATGGGTCTTGAGCGCATCCAGCGCGGTCTCATGCTCCCACCGCTGCGGGTACAACGCCGGCAGTTCGGCGGCGGGCGCCAGCGCGGGATCAAGGATTGTGGTGATGAGCCGGTAGTCCTCCGGCTGGCCGGGCCGGCCGGGATCGTCCAGCCGGTAGTCGACCACGCGGACCACGACCCGTTGGCTGGCCCGGCGGCTTTGGCCCAGCTCGCTGGCAAACGAGCCGTCAGCAAACACCGCAAGCACCGGCAGCTTGACGTCCTGACGGCAGCGCCACACCAGCTCCGCCCCTGTTGCCTGCAAGCTGCGCCACAGCGCCAGGCCGCACAGGCCCTGGTCGACCAGCAGCAGCATCCCCGGCCCCAGCGAGCGCCCAAGCGACGGCGCCAGCGAGCTCTCCCCAAGATGCAGCCCGCCCATGGCCGCATCCACGATCGCATGGGGTGCCGCCCTCCACCAGCCCCAGCAGGCGCACCTGCGGGAACGCCCCCTGGCCGCGGCCGCCACCGGGCCGGCCGAACGCCGCCTGGTTGGCCGGGGTGTCGGCCACGTCAAAGGTCGTGCCGTCCAGCGTCATCAGCCGCAACCCGCGATACCACGCCCCGGGGGTCGCCATGGTGGCAAGCGGCCGGGCAACCTCGACAAACAGCTCCCGCAGCGGCAACGGCCCAAGCCTGGCCCGGGCCCGGGCGATCGAGCTTTTGTCGGGGACCTGCCAGGCGCCTTGCCAGCGCCGCGCCCAGGCGAGCCCCTCGACCAGCAGCCGCATGACCTCCTCGTAGCCGGCCTGGGCGAACAGGCACATCGCCAGCGTGTAGTAGACCACCACCCGGGCGGGCAGCAGCCGCTGGCGCTGCTCGCCCCGGCCACACTTGGCGATCACCCGATCCACCAGCTCGGGCGGGAAGGTCCGGGTCAGCACCCCGATCGCGATCCGATCCGGCAGGCGGGGCACCACCGGTGGCTTGGTCTGTCCGGCGCGTGGCATCCGAGTGTGATCACCTCCGGACGCCGGACACTACCAGACCGCCAACCACCTAACACAACGGCATTGGGACTAAGCGGGGACGGGAGGGGACCTGCGGGGAGCCGCCGCTGCGGTCTGTAAAATCGCTCGCATGGCCTGCGCAGGTTCGCGAATCCTACCTTGCCCAACACAAAGGGGTCCGAGTCTCGCCCAGAGGGATCGACTCGCCCCGAGGTGGTGCTACACCGCCACGGGCGTGGTGAACTCCGGTAGGCTCAGTGGTCCAACCGGCCCTCCGACACGACCCCAAGGGTGACTCGAGCGCGAAGAAGCGGGCGTCGTTCGTTGATCGTGGTCCTATCGGTCAGCCCGCCGATACTTGGGTGGCAACGGGATCTCGGTGGTCGTGAGGGTCACCGATGTTCTTTCTAGGGTGTGGTTTGCTCCGTGCCGGATCCTCGCTCCATCAACTTTCCATCACGCGCCTGTCAGCCGATCCCATCGCTGCTGGTCAGCGGGCGTTGTCGGCGCGAGCTCGCGGGGCCTCCAATGATTGCGGGCGCAGCGTCGTCCATCAGCGGGGGGGAGCAGACCTGCAACCTCGGGTGATGTGGTGATGGACCATGTCAGGGGCCGACGGCGAGCAGGTCCTGGACGGTGGTGCGGGCGGTGACTCAAGGCTGGGGTCCCCATTCGAACAGCTGGACGGTGACGTCGTCGGGTAGTGGGAAGCGGTTGAGCACCCCGGTGACGAATTCGGCGGTGGCCTCGGCGGCGCCGTACTTACTATAATAAAATAGTGTCGATCGAGCCGAGGTCGATCGTCGCGGTGACCCGAGAGTCCAGCGGGTCCTCGCCGGTTGACGATCTCGCCTTGGAAGCGGGTGAAGTGCCCGCGGACCTTGCTGACCATCAGGTGGCGGACCTTGAACGCGACGTCGCTGTGGGCCGCGTCGATCGTCAAGGTGCCCACGACGTAGCCCGGGATGTCGATCGCACTGCCGGTGCTCATGATTCTTCTCCCATGCGATGGTTCCGATCCGCGAGTTGGTTCCCTCTTGCGACCGTGCAGATATGGGCGATCAAGACAAGCGTAAGACGGCACCTGAATGTTCCTCAGTTATCTGGAGAGACCCATGCGCGCACCTGGGCGCTCCGCGGCCTCGTCTGCGATGCCCCCGACTCCGGTGCGGCCGACCGACTGCCAGGCCCGCGCGGTGCTCGAGCGCATCGGCGACAAGTGGTCGGTGCTGGTCATCAACGGGCTCGGCGACAGCACCACGCGCTTCACCGAGCTGCGCAGTTCGATCGACGGGATCAGCCCGCCGATGCTCACTGTCACTCTGCGCGAGCTGGAACGCGATGGGCTGGTCACCCAGACCGTCAATCCGACCGTGCGCCGCGGCGTTACAGACAGGACTTCTGGCCACCGGCTTACCGCGGACCCCATCGCTCTCGTTGGATTCTGGTCTCTCCTGGGCGAGCTGACCTTCAGATGACGCGCGCCGACCGTTATAATAAATTCGAGTACCTCGATCATCTTGCCCCATGTTCGCCCCGCGCACAGGCTGAGGGAGCTCGATCGGCTCGCCACGGTCAAGTCAACCCTGTTCCGCTTGACTCACGATCGGTCGCCATGTCACCAGGATTGGAACGGACGCCCATCAGCGCGCGATGACGACCGCCAGGAAGCCGCCGAGATAGCAGGCGCCGAACAGGGCGGGCACCCACTGCTCAAGGTGCGTGACCGGCACGTACCTCAACCGGTCCTTGCCTGCACCCAGCGCCAACCACTCGGCCCGCCAGTAGGGGGATGCCGGTAGCCGCTCCTCGATCGCGCCCACCACGGCGTACTTCGCGGCGTTGAGCTGCCGATAGGACCGCACCAGCGAGAACCAGGCGAAGCACTGGCCGAGCAGGACCACCAAGGGGAAGAGCAGGATCCAGACTGAGGCGTTCGGTCGGTCCTTCCAGAAGACGCCAATGACCGTGAAGATGGTGGTGTTCAGCGTCAGGAAGAACGTATTGGCGAGGCCTCGGCGAGCGCTGATCCGGTCGGCCATCTCCACGTAGAGCTTGTACTGCTCGAGGATGGCGGATTGGTACCTTTCGCCAGTGTCCCCGTAGGAGGCCGCGTCGACGTCGGCGTTCCAGAGGTGCAAGCGAATCTCCTCGATCATCTATCCCGCCCTTCGCTCACCTGCTTGATCCCGGTAGCTGCGACACGAGCTACTGCGTTGCTGCGTTCGCTCTCGCTGAGCAGTGTGGAAGGATGCGGATGCGATCCTCAAGGAGGAGCGTTGGAGGGGCATGTTGAGGTCAACGTGACGCTGGCCTGCCGTGTTCGTCTGTGTCGACGCCTCCCCAGTCACCGTGACGATCCTTCGGAGTTGCCTGCTCAGGTACCGGCCCTGGCCAAGACTCTCGATTCGTCTTGCACAACGCAAGTGGATCGTTCTAGATTCGGCAAGACGAACCAACCCTAAATCAGACGAAAGGTGTCTCGGCGAAGGAAGTGCAGGGATCGAGAGGGTCGCGACCCGGAAGCTTCTCCCCGGCGATGCTAACCTCTCGCTGATCCGTCAGCGCCGATTCGGAAACGAGGGTTCCTCGGCGCCGATGGGTGCGCAGTCGCCGGTTTCGGCCGCCACTTGACACGATGCGCGTCATGAGGGGAGACCCTCTCGGGCGGCACGGACGATGCGGTTCGGCTCAACCAGACGCTATGGCTGGGCCCTTTGGGACAGGACGACAGCGGGGGGTGGGGGGACTGCACGCGGGCACCGGGACCGCGCAGCTTCGATTCGTCACCTCCAACCCGATGATCATGGACAGCCACAACGTCGGCGGCCCGAGCCCCGAGACGAGCAGGGGAACGCGAACGATGGGGCTCTTCCTGAGCTATGCCGAGGAGGACGGGCGGACCGCCCTGGAGATCGCGACGAGGCTCGGCCAACGCTTTGAGGTGTACGACTGGCAGAGGCAACGAGGTGGAAGGTTCCTCGAGCGGATCGAGCGGGAGATCAACAAGGCGGACGCCTACGTCGCGCTGCTCTCTCCGCATTTCCTGGCCTCGCCCTATTGCCGCCTCGAGCGAGAACTGGCCATCCATCGTGAGCTGGATCTGCAGGCCAGAGATCCCTCAGTGGCTTTCGTCCATGTGATTCGGATAGCCGAGACGCCGTACCCCGATGCGGGCTTCCTCCGCAGCTACGACTGGCTCGGCCTGACGAGCGCAGAAGAAATGGAGCAGGGGATGGCGCCGCTCGTCGCGAGGCTCGCGTCGAGCGGTGCAGCGGTATCCGTCCACGATGCGCCGAGCCAGGGCCAGGGCGCCCCGATGTTCCGCAACCGCGACCATGAGCTGGAGAAAGTGCAGAGAGGCCTGGTCGACCCGGGCGGCCCGCATTTCTGGCTCGTGATTGCTCCAATTCACCTCGGCAAGTCCTGGTTCCTCCAACAGCTCGGAACTCGGATGGCGTTTCCTTCGCAATCCGACCCGGCAGCCGAATCCACCCAGTGGGTGGTGAAGCTGGTCGATGTGCGGGAGCAGCCGCTCGATGCGAGGGGTGACGCAGGTCTCCTGCTCGCGAGCCTCTTCGGGCGCACGTCTCCGGTGGCGACCGACCCGGAAGGGCTTCTCGAGATCGCGAGAGAGATCAACCGGGTCGGGAGGCCGTACCTCTGCCTGTTGGACAGCGCCGAGCTTCTGGTACGGGAGACCGCCAAGACCCTACGGTCCTGTCTCAGCCAGATCTACGAACTGGTGCAGCAAGCGCACAGCATGGACGCCCGGCTCGCCTTCGTGGTCGCAAGCCGCCAGGAGGCCGAGTGGCTAGGTGTCGCCCCTGCCCCGCGCCTCGCCACGCAGTCGTTGAGCGAGTTCACCGTCGAAGTACTGCGGCAGGCTCTGGAGGACTTGGCGAGGCAGATGCGTCGTCGACTCGCCGATTCCGATCTTCAACAGGCCACCGAGCGCGTCCGTCGTCTGAGCGAGGGGCTGCCCGCCCTACTCGTGGCGTGCCTTCAGTGGATTCAGCAAGAAGAATGGTTGAAGATGGAGCGTCTCGAGAGCCAGGAGGTCTTCGAGAAGCTCGCCTTGCCATACATTGAGCACGACCTGCTTTCGGTGGATAACCTCTTTCCTTGGGGCGGGCAGGATCTCGCGGCAAAGCGAGGGGCGGTGAAAGAGGCCCTACGAGTTCTGGCGCCATATCGCCTCTTCACGCAATCCCACCTGCGCCACCACATCCAATCGGATCCTGCCCTCGGAGACGCCCTGACGGGTCTTGGATGGACCATCGAGAATCTCTGGCAGGCCATCAGCGAGACTGCGCTGCTGTCGCCGCTGCAGAGCGAACTCTGGCAGGAGACCTGCCCCCCCATCCGCCGGCTTCTCTATCGACGTTACTTCAGAGCCGATGAACGGCGCGCCGACGCTCACCGCGAGGCGCGCAAGTTCGTGGAGGTATGGGTCGGCAAGCAAGGCGGAACGGAGCAGGTCGTCGGCCTTGTGGAGTGCCTCTGGCACGAGGCAGCCACGCTGGCGCTCACACGGCCGCCGGATCTGGAGCAGGAGCTTCTCGAGTCCACGAGGAAGCTCTCGGGAGCCCTCAGGGAATCTCCTGCCTACACGGTGGAGGAACTGCGACGGAACGCGGTCGGGAGGATGGCGAACGACACCGAACTGCAAGGGACTGTGGGCCACGTCGCCGGGTTGTCCGAGAGATTGGCTGCCACCGTCATGTCGCCGTAGGAGACACAGCATGAGCGAGGGAAATCTCTTCCCCGAATATGTCCTGCGGGCCGAGGAGCAGCAGATCCGGCAGATAGCAGCTCTGGTGCGGGAGGATCACCAGAGCCGTGCGGTGCTGCTCTACGGCCAGGGCGGGGTCGGTAAGACCAGGCTCATGCGCGAGCTTGCCCGGGTCGGCGATGCCGACGACTCGATCATCTGGCTCGATCCAATCGACGTGGATGACTCGGAGTACTGGCTGCTCTCAAACCTCGAGCGGAAAGTCGCCGCGCAGCTGGATCCAACAAATCGCTACTTCGGAAGCTACATGGAGTACCTCTCTCGGCTTCCCCGCTACATGCGGCCTCGCATCGGTCACGAGACGGTCATGAGCCACCTAGGGCGGATCAAGCGGGTGTTCGTGAGGTGCTACCAGCGGTTCGTCGAGGAGAGCGGCGAGAACGGCAAGACCGTGGTGATCGCCCTCGACACGGTCGAAGCCATCCGCGGCATGTACTTGCTGCTGACATTGACCCAATGGATGAAGGCGCTCCCCCGCACCCTCTTCGTCCTGTCAGGCCGCCCTCCGCCCGACGACGGTGACACCGACGACCCGATCAAGGCGGAACTCGAGGATCCGCATCAACCGCTGCCCACTGAGACTGTCGAGCTTCGTGAGTTCAGCAAGGCCGCGGCGCTCGACTATCTCAACGCGAGCCTTGTGGAATCCGCCCTGTCCGATGAAGAGAAGCAGAAGCTGGTCCACCTGACGCGTGGACATCCTCTCTGGCTGGCCTTCACCCTCGATTACCTCGTAACGGTGGGAATCCCGGCGGAGGCAAAGCGGTCGCTCGCCGAAATCGAGCGGGACGTGCCCTTCCAGGGGAGCCTGGACCCGAAGGGGCTGAGCCTGCGGGAGGCGTTCAAGCGCCGACTCGTAACCCCCTATCGCGGGTCCGACTTCTGGCACGAAGCCATCAAGCGCCTTGCCGTGCTGCGCCGGGGAGTGAGCCAACCGATCTGGCGGCGGCTCATGAGCGATCTCGTCCTCCCGGACGACGTGGCGAGCTGGGATGACGCCTGGGATGCGCTGCTGCGGACTCCGTGGATTCGTCCTCGTGTGACCGGCAGATATGTGACCTTGCACGACGCCGTGGCAGAGGAGTTGGCGCTCCGGATCATTCCCGTTCACGATCAGGACGAGCAATGGCGACGCCCCCTGTGGAAGCGTGCCGCCCGCATCTACGGCGAGCTGACCGAAGGCCAGGGAGCGGAGCTGGACCGGCGGCTGGACGAGCTGCCGCAGCAGGTGGAAGGCGAGGGCCAGCTCACCGCCGAGGAGGAGCAGGCGTTCATCGAACGTGTGGCGCGACTCGACACCGAGCGGCGCGAGCTGGATCGGCTGAAGGTGGCCCGCCTCTACTACCAGTTGCTCTCTGATCCGGCGGAAGGATGTCGGCAGTTCCAGGCGTTCCTCGAGCAGGCCTCGAAGCAGCACGACGTCCTCTTCCAGCAGCTGATCGCCATGGAGATGCAGCGCTTCCTCCCGAACGGGGTCGAGCGGCACGCGTTCGGCGAGGTGATCGGCGGGGCGATCAGCGACTTCCACGAGTGGCTGACCTCGCAGAACCCGACGACCTACCTCGAGGTCGGCCTGAGCATGGCCGAGTACCTGATCAAGAATGAGCAGCCGGAAGCGGCCGTCGAGCAGCTCGACAGGCTCCCGGCCGCAACCGCCGGCCCCCTCCAGCGATATCGCCTGAGCGTCATGCGAGGCAACGCCTGCATGCGCATCCGCGGCCGCGTGAAGGAGGCCGCGGACTATTTCGGCCAGGCGCTCGTCGAGGCGGGCATGCAGAGTCCACCCGAGCGGCAGAAGCTCGTCGCTGAGGCCTACAAGGAGATGGGCTTCTACTTCCGCAACGTTGGACTCTGGCAGGAGGCCGACGACGCCTACCAGCGGGCGCGCGAAGCGATCTCCGCAACCCTGACTCCTGGGAGCCCGGCCGAGGATCGCGAAGAGATGGCCTCGATCCAGACCAACTGGGCATACATTAAGGGATTGCGCGGCGATTACTTCGCAGCCCAGAACCTCGTCGAAAGCGCCATCAGCGTGCGGCAACGCCTGGACCAGCCGCAGGGTGAAGGCAACTCGTGGAGCGTGCGTGGCGAGGTGTATCGCTACGAGCGGCAGTTCCAGAAGGCGTGGGACTCGTACCAGGAGGCGGAGCGGATCTTCCACGGGCTGCGGAACTGGTCGTGGCTAGGGCTCATCTATCAAGAGCAGGCCATCTGTCTCTTCCAAGCGACGCGACAGGGAATCGACCTCGTGGATGACCCGTCCGTGGGGGCAGAGCTACGCATCACGCTGGCGCTCGACATCTGCCGCGACCAGGCCGTCCGCGGCTATCCCTCAGCCCTCAACCGCGCGGGCCGGATCTTCGGGCAGAAGGACTTCAGGGCTGGCCTCCGGTACCTGAGCGATGGCATCAACCAGGCCCGAGACCTGTCCGACGGCTGGTTCTGGTTCGCGAACCTCATCGAGTTCGTCGAGTTGAGCTACCAGGCCTGGGTCGACACGGGGCAGAGCGAGTATCGAGACCAGATCGCCCAGCGGACGCTAGAGATTGAACAGGCGATGTCGGAATACGAGTTCCCAGACCTCGAGGGCAGGTGGGATCTCCTCCAGGGTCACCTGCTCATACATGACTATCTGGCCTCGGGGGACGACCGCGGGCTGAGGAAGGCCCTACGGCACTACCAGATCGGCTTCGGCCTGATCTCCCAGGGCTATGTCGGATCGCACGGGACCGCCGCCATCGCGAGCGAGTTCTCAAGGTTCAACAATCTCTTCGCGCAACTGCCTGACGAGGTCCGTGCCGAATGGCAGGAGGAGCTTCGTGGCGCCTGGATCGGCTCGATCTCCCTCCTGGCTCGTCTGGAGGAGCTGTACTAGCCAAGCACCGGTCCCCGACCCCGTCCATCTATTAGAGAGGTCCCATGACATCAGCACAAGCGGCCCATCGGGCTGTCGTGCTCTCAAGCTTCGATCTACCCGACGCGGGGCAGCGCCTACTCCATAGTTGTGAGGATTGTGCCTGCCCCGTCAGCCAAGTCCAGTTCCTCCCGAGCCCGAGCGCGCCCGCATCCGACGTCGCCGCCGATCGCGATCGCTGGGTCTGCGGTCGGGAGGTCGTCGAGTTGCCGCTCGACCCCGAGCATCGTCTGTTCTTCAACCCGGTGGGGCGCGGCGGGGTGGTCATCATGAACGAGCCGGCTCGCCGCATCTTTCGTCGCTTCCAGCAACCGTCCACCTTCAACGACGTACGAGAAGGCTGGCCCGGGCCCGGCGAGGAGTTCCTGCGGACGTGCAGGTCGCTCGGCCAACTCGAGATGATCCACCCCTTCGAGCAGCCCACCCGCGTCGAATTCCACGGCGGATCGGTCCTAACCGCGTGGATGCACGTGACCAATGCCTGCAACCTCCGCTGCCCCTACTGCTACGTGAACAAGTCTGCTGAGGGCATGGATGAGTCCGTTGGCCGCGCCGCCGTGGAGGCGGTGGTCCGCTCGGCGGTCGAGCACGGCTTCCCGGCCGTCAAGCTCAAGTACGCCGGCGGGGAGGCGAGCCTCAACCATCGCCTGATGCTGCGCCTGCACGCCTACGCGCAGGAGCTGGCCGCCCAGCACAACCTGCAGCTCCATGCCACGCTCCTCAGCAACGGCGTGGCCTTGTCGGCAATGCTGGTCGACGCGCTGAAGTCCGAAGCCATCCGGGTGATGATCTCCCTGGATGGACTGGGCGAAGAGCACGACGCGCAGCGCCCGTTTCCGAACGGCAGGCCCTCCTTCCACTTCGTCGAGCGCACGATCGCCCGGCTGATCGAGCAGAATCATGCGCCGCATCTCTCCATCACCATCACCAATCGCAACGCCGCCGGACTGGCGGCGGTCGTGCGGTTCGCGTTGGAGCGGGGCCTGACCTTCAGCTTCAATCTCTTCCGCGACAACGACTGCGCCGCAGGGTTCCCGGATCTGCGCTACGAGGACCAGACGATGATCGCTGCATTCCTCGAGGCGTTCGGCGTCATCGAGGAATTCCTGCCACCCTGGAGCGTCCTCGGATCGATCCTGGACCGCGGGCAGCTGCTGGAACCGCGGCAGCGTTCCTGCGGGGTCGGCCAGGACTATGTCGTCATCGACCAGCGCGGCAAGGTCGCGAAGTGTCACATGGAGATCGAGCGGAGCCTGGGCGACGTCTTCAGCGATGACCCACTCCAGTTGGTTCGACTGGACGAAAGCCTTGTGCAGAACCTCCCGGTCGAAGAGAAGGAGGGATGCCGCGATTGCACCTGGCGTTACTGGTGTTCCGGGGGATGCTCGGTGGCCACATTCCGAGCGACCGGCAGGTACGACATTAAGTCGCCGAACTGCAATATCTACAAAGCCATCTACCCCGAGGCGTTGCGACTGGAGGGATTGAGAATCCTGAAATACGCTGGGGCGCAGGGAACCTTCCGTGACCAGACGTTCTGCTCGTAGCCGGGGTGAAGGCGATCGGTCCAACAAAGAACCCTCGCGGGTCGCTGAAGCCGCCGAGGTTTTGAACGTAGGGGTTCTACTAGGGCAAGCAGGCTCAATGTACCTGGCGCCTTGGTCAGGATCCCAGCCAGGGCCTCGGCATAGTGTGGGCTTGTCTGGTTGGTGATGATCGGGTGAATGGGGCCGACCTGGATGTAGGACAGGTACGGTTCCCGGCGATCATGTGGTGTCGAAGCCCATGACCAGACCGGACCACCGTGCCTGCCCCCTCCATCATCCCCCATTCCTGCTGCCCACCGGCTCTACGAGCCCACCACGCTGGCACCCGAGCAGGCCCGTGACCTGCTCGACTACCTCGCCCAGATCACCGACCCCACGCCACCGACGCGGCCGACGGCACACGCTTGCCACTATGCTGGCCGTGGCGGTGGCCGCGGTACTGGCCGGCGCCAGATCGCTTGCCGCTATCGGCGAATGGACCAGCGACGCGCCCGACCAGGTGCAGGCCGCGCTCGGGGTCCACCGCGACCCGTGGACCGGCACCCGGCGAGGCCACCGTGCGCCGCGCATCTTCGACGCCATCAGCGGGCTTCTCGCCTCCCGCTGTCCCGGGCTGCAACCATCCACCCAGACTCTCATGGTCGACGGGACCCATACCCGAGGTCTGGTCGCGAAGACGTCGCCTGCTGATCCTGCGTCCATCAATAGCCTCGCGTGGGCTTGGAGGACAGCGTGATCTCCGCCGTGAGGCGCACAGCCTGCGGTTGCATTTCTGGGTGGTTTCGCGCCGCCGGAGCAATCCAGAGATTCAACCCCTCACCCTGGCGGCGCGGGGCCGCCACGGTGAGGGCCAGCTCGGCGAGCGGATCAATGGTCTCGGTCGCGGCGAGCCTTGGGAGGCAGTGACCGGGGTTCCGCAGCTGAGGCGTCGACTAGGCCACGAATCCATGCTCTGACCAGCAAGAACGCGTGAGGAAGCACGCATACGGCGTGTATCTAGGGACCGGGAAACCCGCAGGTCAACCCTGTGAGCTGAACCAGCGGC
>WNGA01005261.1_pt1 | contig 18727 bp, 18 predicted proteins | sample 5400061 | NCBI WGS metagenome assembly WNGA01 (sample SAMN13153366, study PRJNA577476) | soil metagenome | isolation source: 100 cm soil or saprolite under grassland replicate 2 | place: USA:California | collected 2016-06-15 | reverse complement strand
GCGGACGCGCCTCGGCCGCCGCACTCCTCGTTGCCCGAACCCGGTGACCTTCGGCTCGTCCCCTCGCGCATACGCACGCTTCGACGCGCCTCGCTCCGCCGAGATGTGACGAATCATGAGCGCGAAGCGGGGGAGAGGGCCGGGGAGAGGGGGCTGGACTGCCGGCTGCCGCCGGCCGGAGACGTCGCGTCGCGCTCAGACAATCCTCACGGCGCGTAGTGGCTGCCCGAGCCACGCGCGTACGAGTGCGGAGAGTCGGGGCGCCTCCGCGATGCGGCGCCGGCGGCGCCCCGGCCGACTTCGCTGCGTGGCTGCGTGCGGGCGGACCGACTCGAACCGTGCGGCTGCCGCTACGCCGCGACCAGCTGCGCCGCCGCACCCTTTCGCACGACGTCGGCCATCGCGGCGACGAAGTCCGGGCGAACGCCGAGCGCCGGCACGCGGAAGAAGCCGCGCGCGCCGCCTTTCTCGGCCGCCGTCTTCGCGAGGATGTCGAGGTCGTAGAGCGTCTCGAGGTGCTCGGACACGAAGGCGATCGGGACCGCGACGATCACCCGGTCCCTGGCGCCGCGCTCGAGGAACTCGACCGTGTCGGGGCCGAGCCACTTCGTCGGGCCGACGCGGCTCTGGTAGGTCACCTGGAAGGTGGGCGCGCCGGCGCGCCGGGCCGTCTCGCGCGCCGAGTGCTCGATGTAGCCCGGGTAGGGATCGCCCTTCTTCACCTGGCTCAACGGCAGGCCATGGGCGCTGAAGACGACGAGGACGCGGTCCCGGTCGGCCGCGGGGACGCGCGCGAGCGTCTCGCGGAGCGCGGCCGCCGAGGCGTCGAGATAGCCGTCGTGGTCGTGCCAGGTGCAGATCTCGGCGAGCGGCCGGTCCTTCGGCCAGACGCGGCGCAGCTCGAGCAGCGACGACCGCGTCGTGGCGTTGGCGTACTGCGGGTAGAGCGGGAACGCGACCGCGCGGTCGGCGCCGGCGGCGAGCGCCTCGCGCACGCCCTCCTCGGTGTTCGGGTGCCCGCAGCGCATCGCGAGGTGGCACGTCCAGCCGCCTCCGAGCGCGGCGGCGAGGGCGCGGGCCTGCGCCTCCGTCCCCTCCACGATCGGAGACCGGCCGCCGATGAGCGCGTACTTCTCGGCGGACGAGGGCGCTCGCGTCTTCGAGACGATCTTCGCGAAGAGCGGCCGGAGCGGCCCGAACGGCGCGGTGATGACGAGCGGGTCGGAGAAGAGCTCGTAGAGGTACGGCTCGACCTCCTCGAGCGAGCGAGGCCCGCCGAGGTTCATGAGGAAGACGGCGGTGTGCCCCATGGTCCCCCCGAGGGTGGGCGGCGCCTACACGGTCCGCGAGAACTGGGTGCGCGACGCGCCCTTCTTGAGATACGCGTCGAAGAGCATCGCGATATTGCGGACGAGGAGCTGCCCGAGCGGAGTGACGCGCAGGAGCTTCCCGTCGAAGGTCACGAGCCCGTCGTCCTGCAGCTCCTTCACCCCAGCGCGCAGGTCCTGCTCGATCGCGTCTCGCGAAGCCTTCCCGAACTTCTCCTCGACCTCGCGGAGGTCGAGCCGGAGCAGGCACATGACCCGGTTGATGACGAACCGGCGCATCACGTCGTCGTCGCTCATCGCGGCGCCGCGCTCGACCGGGATGATCCCGGCATCCACCTTCTCGCCCCACTCCTTCAGCTTGTGGAGGTTCTGGACGTAGGCGCCGCCGATGTCCGAGATGGAGCTGATCCCGAACGCCACGGTGTCGGGCGCCGGACGGATCGTGTAGCCCTGGAAGTTCCGGTACAGGTACCCGCCGTCCTGCGCCTTCGCGAGCTCGTCCGACTCGAGGGCGAAGTGGTCGAGGCCGATGAGCCGGTAGCCCGCCTTCGTGAACGCCTCCACCGCGGAGAGGAAGAGCTCCACGCGCTGCTCGGTCTTGGGGAGCGCCTCCTGCGGGAGCAGGCGCTGGTGCGGCTTCGACCCGGGGACGTACGCGAAGCCGAACACGGCGAGCCGGTCCGGGTGGATCGCGACGATCCGCGCGAGGGTGTCCTTCCAGGTCTCGGGCGTCTGGTACGGCAGGCCGTAGATGAGATCGAGGTTCACGCCGTGGAAGCCGCTCGCGCGCGCGGCGGCCACGAGGTCCGCGGTCTCCTTCTCGCCCTGGATCCGCCCGACGACCTCCTGGACCTTCGCGTCGAAGTCCTGGACGCCCATCGAGATCCGGTTGAACCCGAGCTTCGCGAGCGTCTCGATCTGCGACCTCGTCGTGATGGCGGGATCGATCTCGACCGCCTTCTCGACGTCCTTCGTGAACGTGAAGTGGCGCGCGAGGATCTCGTGACAGCGCGTGAGCTGCTTCTCGTCGAGGAAGGTGGGCGTGCCGCCGCCCCAGTGGAGCTGCGACGCCTCGCGGCGGTTCGGCAGCTTCGCGGCGACGAGCGGAACCTCCTTCTCGAGCTGGTCGAGGTAGGCGTCGGCGCGTGAGCGGTCGTGCGTCGCGACGACGTTGCAGCCGCAGAAGCGGCACATCTCGCGGCAGAACGGGAGGTGGACGTAGATCGAGAGCGGCGCCGGCGAGCGGTCCGCGCGCGCGAGGTGCGCCTCGTACTCGCCGGGCCCGAACGTCTCCTTGAACTCGACGGCGGTCGGGTAGCTCGTGTAGCGCGGCCCGGGCCGGTCGTACTTCTTGAGGAGCTCCCAGGACGGGATCTGGATCACGCTCGCCTCACTTCCAGGTGAAGGCGTGGACCGCGTCCACGACCGCCTTCACGTTTTCGACCGGTGTCGGCGGCTGCAGGCCGTGCCCGAGGTTGAAGATGTAACCCGGCTTCGGGCCCGCCGCCTGCATGATGCGGCGCGCCCGCTCGACAGCGACTTCCTTCGGCCCGAGCAGCACGGTCGAGTCGAGGTTGCCCTGCACCGCGACGCCCGGGAGGCGCGCGCGCGCGTCCTCGATAGGGAGGCGCCAATCGATCGAGACGACGTCGAAGCCGAGCCCGGCGATCTTCTCGAGGTGCCCTCCCATCCCGGTGCCGAAGAAGATGACCGGAACGCCCGCCTTGCGGACCGCCTCGGCGATCCGGGCGAGGTACGGGAAGCTGAACTCCTCGAGGTCGTAGCGATCGAGCTCGCCGAGCCAGCTCTCGAAGATCTGCGCGGCCTCCGCGCCCGCCGCGATCTGCTCCTCGATCTGCACGATGGCGGCGCGGGTGAGCTTCTCGAAGAGCGCGTGGGCGGTCTTCGGCTCGGAGTAGAGCATCGTCTTGAGCCGGCTGAAGCCCTGGCTCCCGCCCTCGACGACGTAGCTCGCGACCGTGAACGGCCCGCCGACGAAGCCGATGAGCGGAACGCGCCCGGCGAGCGCCGTCCGGATGGAGCGCACTCCGTCGAGCACGTACGGGAGGTCCTTCTTCGGCTCGGGGATCCTGAGCGCGTCCACGTCCGCGCGCGACCTCACCGGGTTCGCGATCTTCGGGCCGCCGTCGCCCTTCCCCTTCTCGCCCTTCTCGAACGAGAGGTCGAGCCCCATCGCCGGGAGGTGAACGAGAATGTCCGAGAAGAGGATCGCGGCGTCGAAGCCGAACTCGTCGATCGGCGCGACGGTGACCTGGGCGATGAGCTCGGGCGACCGGCACAGCTCGAGGAAGCCGACCTTCTGCCGGACGGCGCGGTAGGAGGGCTGGTAGCGCCCGGCCTGGCGCATCATCCAGACGGGGAGGCGGTCGACGGGCTGCCTGCGGCACGCTGCGATGAATCGGTGGGTCATGGGGGGTCGCATCTTAATCCACTGCCTCGCCCCGCGGAACAGCGGCGGAAGCGGCCCCCTCCCCCGCGGCGCGCCGGGGCGGCCCGCCCGCGGCTCAGCCACCTGTCACACTTTGCGTCCGTCTTGCCTCACCTCCAGGCAGCCCCACCCGCTCCGCCTCGCGGCGGAGCCCTCGCCGGAGGTTCCCATGCGGAAGCTCATCCTCGCCGTCTGTCTCACCGCCGCAGCACTCGCCGTCCCCGCCCACGCGTCTGCGCTCGAGTATCAGGAGGGCTCGATCGGGCCCGGGACCGTCTACGGGATCTGGGTCCCGGACGCCTGGAACGGCGACCTCGTGCTGTACGCGCACGGGTTCAGGAACCCGAACTGCCCGCTCGCCGTCCCCACGACGCCGGGGGCGATCTGCCTCGGCGGCGACTCGGGCACGCCGCAGGCGGTGCGGCCCGTGCGCGACGCGCTCCTCGCAATGGGCTACGCCTTCGCCGCGTCGAGCTACTCGGACACGGCGCTCGCCCTGAAGGAGGGCGCGGAGCAGACGTTCCAGCTGAAGAAGATCTTCGGTGCGCGCGTCGCGCCGCCGCGCCGCACTTGGCTCTGGGGCCACTCGATGGGCGGCGCCATCCTGGTGAAGCTCGCCGAGCAGCACTCCGGCGAGTTCGACGGCGCCGTCGCGGCGTGCGGGATGATCGGCGGCTCGCCGACGGAGTTCCGCTACGTCGCCAACGCGCGCGCGGTGTTCGACTGGCTGTTCCCCGGGGTCGTCCCGGGCGGCGTCGCGTCCATGCCGGCGGGACTCACGTTCTACGGCGACGTCGTTCCGAAGGTGCTCCCGCTCTTCCAGCCCTCGCACCCCGACTTCCAGACGAACGCGGCGAAGCTCCTCGCGTGGGCGGCGATCTCACAGATCCAGTACCGCTACCGCACGTTCCCCGAGCTCGTGAAGGGCGCTCTCGAGCTCCTGTACTTCCAGACGCTCGGGACGCCCGGCGTCCTCGCCGCGGCCCACGGCTTCCCGAGCGACACCCGTGACGTCGAGTACGCTCTCGGCGCCCCGATCCCCTGGCTCGACCTCGCCGCGCTCAACGCCGGGGTGGAGCGCGTCGCGGCGGACCCGGAGTCTCTCGCGTACGCCGAGCACTGGTACGACCCGACCGGCGCCCTCGAGATCCCGATGATCACGCTCCACACCGTGGCGGACGCGGCGGTCCCGCCCGTGCACGAGGACGTGTACCGCGCGAAGGTGAAGGCCGCGGGGCGCGAGCACCTGCTCGTCCAGCGCGAGTTCGCGCACGACCCGGCGACGGAGCCCCCGGACGGCCACTGCACCTTCAAGCCGGCGGAGGAGCTCGCAGCGTTCGCGGACCTCGTCGAGTGGGTGGAGTCGGGGCGCCGCCCCGAGGGCGCCACGATCCGCTGAGCCTGCGGGGCGGGGGACGCGGCGGCGACGTCCGCCCGTCCCTCCGCCCCTCGACGGTACTCGACACCGGGCCGGGTGCGCCCCATCACCCGACGGTGCGCCGCGCCCCGCGCCTTGCCCGTGTCCGCGTCGCGCTCGCGGCGCTCGTCGCCGCGACCTGCGTCCACGACGTCCACCGTCTCGGCCCGATCGCACCTCCGCCCTCCGCGCGCCCGCCGGAGGTACGCGTCCTCGTGTTCGGCGACTTCGGCTACCGGACGCTTGCGCAGTGGCTCGTCGCGCGCGCCATCCGGAGGGAGAGCCACGCCCGCCCGTTCGACCTCGCGCTCGAGCTCGGCGACGACCTCTACATGTGCGGCCCGGATCCGGCGCGAGCGGGGGCGGCGGGGTGCCGGTTCGGCGAGGACGGCGCGACGGTCGTCCCGGGCTACGTCCCTCCGGCGGAGCCGCTCTTCCGCTTGAACGAGGAGCGGCTCGAGGGGCTCGTCGGAAGGGACGGCGCGCCGCTCACCTTCTTCCTCGCCCTCGGGAACCACGACGTCGGCTGGGGCGCCGGCCGCTGCGACTCGCCGGGCATCCCGGACGACGAGGCGACCCGGCGGCGCGCGTGCCTCTCGGTCGCGCACCGCACGCCGACCTGGACGATGCCCGCGCGCCACTACGTCGTCGATCGCGGCCCGATCCGGATCGTGGTCGTCGACACGAACGTGGTCGTCGCCGACTACGGGGGGCTCACGCTCGATGAGGAGGTCGCGTTCGTGCGGAGCGCGACCGCGGGCTGCGGCGAGGAGCGCGTCTGCTTCCTCGCCGGCCACCACCCACCCGCGGCGGTCCACGGCTACGGCCGGGGGCGCGCGCCGGCCTACGCGGCGCGCATGGCGCGGCTCGTCGCGGCGGCGAACGGGCGCGCCGTCGCGTTCTTCGCGGGACACGTGCATACGCTCGAGCACCTCGCGCTCGGGCCGCTCGACGTCTTCATCTCCGGCAGCACGGCGATGGGCGGGTCGATGCGCCTGCGCTGGAAGGTGCCCGCCTCGGCCCAGGCGCGGTTCGTGACGACCGCGTGCGGCTTCGCGATCCTCGAGGCGGACCGCGCCGGCTGGCGGGTGCGCTTCCAGGACTTCGAGGGCGAGCCGCTCCACTGCTGCGAGGCCGCTCCGCGCGGGCCGTGCCTCCCGGTCGAGTGCCGGTGAGGACCTGGCGTCAGCGGCGCTGCGCTGCGATCACGAGCGCGGAGAAGACGAGCATCCCGAGCCCCCAGCCGACGAGGACGAGCCCCGCGGCGACCGCCCGCGCGCCGGTCACCGTGCGGCCCTGCACGACCGCGCTCCGCCGGCGGATCGCGGCGACGCCCTTCACCGCGACGAAGAGGCCGGGCAGCGCGAGCAGCGCCGCGGCGAGGAGGAGGAGCGCGCGCGCCACGGTCAGGGCGCCGCCGCGAGGAGGGCTGCGGCGGCCGCCACCGCGGTCACGCCCGCGATCCGGACGCGCTTGCGCCGGCCGGTCTCACCCGCGAGCAGTGCGACGTCGGCGCGCTTCACGCCGCACGCGCCGGCGAGGAAGGCGAGCAGCGCGGCGTTCGCCTCGCCGTCCACCGGCGGCGCGGCGAGCTGGATCTTGAGCCGGCCGTCGTGCTCGCCGACGACGCGCGTGCGCGAGGCGCGGGGCTGCACGTGCAGCTCGAGCACGGCCCCGCCGACGCCCTCGCGCGCCCACCCGCTCACGCGCCAACCCCGAGGAGCACGATCTTCGCCTGGTCCGCCTTCTGGACCATCCGGTCGAGGTCCATGACGAGCGTCGCGCCCGCCTCGATCGCGAGGACGCGTCCGCCCGCCTCGCGCAGGACGTCCACCGTGTCGGGTCCGACCGCCGGCAGGTCGAAGCGCCGATCTTGGCTCGGCTTCACGGCCTTCGCGACCACGAACCCGCCGCTCTTCGCGAGCTCGCCCCCGCGCCGGATGCAGGCGTCGGTCCCCTCGAGCGCCTCGACCGCGAGCGCGACGCGGTCCTTCACGACGACGGTCTGGCCGAGGTCGAGCCGCCCGACGCCGCGCGCGAGCTCGAGCCCGTAGCGCGCGTCCGCGAGCTCCTCGTCGGTGGGGCGGTGGCGGCCGAGCACGCCCTCCCGCGCGAGCCGGTCCACGAGGAACGGGGTCGGGTCGGTGATCGGCACGCCCTCCTCCTCGAGGAAGCGCGCCATCGCGCGGAGCAGGTTGTCGTCCGAGCGGATCGCGACGCGCGCGAGCACCCGCAGCCCGGTCGCGTCGAGCATGGCGTCCGCGAAGAACCGGCGCTTCGTGATGGCGCCGAGCATCACCGTCTGCGTCGCGCCGCCCGCCCGGAGCGCCTCGAGGATGTGGCCGATCTGCCCGAGCTTCACCCAGGTGATCGCGTCGACCTTCTCGGCGAGCGATGGGTCCGTCTCGTTGCGGTGCGCGACGGCGACGACCCGGTGGCCGGCGCGACGGGCGCTCTCGGCGAACAGCAGCGGGAAGCGGCCGCCTCCCGCGATGAGCCCGATCGTGCCCATTCCGCCCTACCGCGTGATGCCGCGCTGCGACGCCTTCACGAAGCCGACGAAGTGGTCGATCTCGGGGTGCGACCCGAGCTCCGCCGCGACCTGCGCGAGCGCCTCGGCGAGCCCCAGGTTCGAGCGGAAGACGATCTTGTAGAGCTGCTTCACCCGCCCGACCTGCTCCTCGGTCATCCCCGCCCGCTGCAGGCCGACGGTGTTGAGCCCGGCGAGCTCGGCCCGCGTGCCGGCGACCGTGCAGTAGGGCGGCACGTCCATGGCGACGCCGGTGAGCCCGGAGACGAACGAGAGCCGCCCGATCCGGCAGAACTGGTGCGCCGCCGCGAGGCCGGAGATGTGGACGTGGTCCTCGATGATCACGTGCCCCGCGAGCGCGACCGAGTTCGCGATGATCGCGCCGTCGGCGATCCGGCAGTCGTGCCCCACGTGGCTGTAGGCCATGAACAGGCAGCCGTTCCCGATCGTGGTGACGCCGCCCCCCTGGACCGTGCCGAGGTTGATCGTCACGGACTCGCGGAAGGTGTTCTTGTCGCCGATGACGAGCGCGGTCGGCTCGCCGCGGTACTTCAGGTCCTGCGGGATCTCGCCGATGACGGCGTGCGGGAACACGCGGTTCCCCTCGCCCAGCGTCGTGTGGCCGGTGACGATCGCGTGCGCGGCGACGACGGTGCGGGCCCCGAGCTTCACGTGCGGGCCGACGACGGCGTAGGGGCCGATCTCGCAGGTCGGATCGACCTGCGCGCCCGGCTCGACGAGGGCGGTGGGGTGGATGGCCATCGCGCTCCCTCAGGCTTCCTTCGGGGGATCGGCGAGCATCGCCATGAACTCGGCCTCCGCGACGGCCTGGCCGTCCACCACGGCGGTCCCCTTCTCCTTCCAGACCGGGCCCTTCTGCTTCGTCACCTCGACGTGCAGCTCGAGCCGGTCGCCCGGGACGACGGGCTTGCGGAACCGCGCCCCGTCGATGCCCATGAGGTAGGTGAGCTTCCCCGCCTCCTCCGGGCCGAGCGACATCATCGCGAGGAGCGCCGCCGCCTGCGCGAGCGCCTCCAGGATGAGGACGCCCGGCATGACCGGCTTCGCCGGGAAGTGCCCGGGGAAGAACGGCTCGTTCATCGTGACGCTCTTCCAGGCGATGATCTTCTTGCCCGGCTCGAACGCGACGACCCGGTCGACGAGCAGGAAGGGCGCGCGGTGGGGGAGGAGCTTCTGGATCCCCTCGACGTCGAGGATGGGCTTCTTCGGCTCGGCCGGACGTTCGGCGGTCATCACTTCTTCTCCTGGTCGCCCTTGAGGCGCGCGAGCTCTGCGCGGAGCTCGCGGAGCTCGCGGCGCATGTCGGTGAGGCGGTTGAACACGGCGGAGTTCCTCGCCCACTGGACGTCGGGCGTCGCCGGTGATCCGGCCACGCGCCCGCCCGCCTCGACGTCGCCACCGACGCCCGCCTGCGCGGCGATGGTGGCGCGGTCGCCGATCGTGACGTGGCCGACGACGCCGGCCTGCCCCCACGCGACGACGCCCATCCCGAGCTTGGTCGACCCGGCGATGCCCACCTGCGAGGCGAGGATCGAGAGCGGGCCGATCTCGACGTTGTGCGCGATCATCACGAGGTCGTCGATCTTCGCGCCGCGCCCGATGCGGGTGACGCCGAGCGTGGCGCGATCGACGCAGCTGTTCGCGCCGATCTCCACGTCGTCCTCGACGATCACGATGCCCGCCTGCGGCACCTTGTAGTGACGCGGCCCGCGCCCCTCGCCGTCGACGTCGAGCGCGAAGCCGAAGCCGTCGGCCCCGATGACGCAGCCGGGCTGGAGGATCACGCGGTCACCGAGGACGCAGCGCTCGCGCACGACCACGTTCGCGTAGAGCAGGCAGTCCGCGCCGACGCGGACGTCCTCGCCGAGCTGCACGCCCGGGTAGACGATGGTGCGCGGCCCGATCTCGGCGCGCGGGCCGACGCTCGCGAGCGGCATCACCTGCGCGCTCGGGTGGACCCGCGCGCTCGGGTGGATGACCGCCTCGGGCGCGACCTCCGGCATCGGCTCGCGCGGCGGGTGGAAGGCGGTCGAGACCTTCGCGAACGCGAGGTAGGCGTTCTTCGAGCGCAGCACCGTGCGTCCGGGGGGGACGTCCTCGTCCGGCTCGACGATCACCGCGCCGGCGCGGCTCGCCTCGAAGGCCTTCCGGTACTTCCGGTTCGAGAAGAAGGACACGTGCGAGGGGCCCGCGTCCTCGAGCGGCGCGACGCCGTCGAGGCGCAGCGCGCCGTCGCCCTGCACCTCGCCGCCCACCTTGGCGGCGAGCTCCGCGAGCGTGAAAGAGGCCACCGCGCCGCTCCTCACTTCTTGGGGGCCGCGGCCGGCTTCGGCTCGGCCTTCTTCGCCGCGCCGGCGCCGCCGCCCGCCGGGTGACGCGCGTTGTACTTCCGGATGAGCTCGTTCGTGAGGTCGAGGGACGGCGGCGCGTAGACGACGCCCGCGCCCTTCTCGAACACCATCGTGACCCCGTCGGCCTCGGCGATCTCGCGGACGATGTTCGCCATCCGGTCGAAGATGCCCTTCGTCGCGTCGCGCTCGCGCTCCGAGAGGTCCTTCTGGAGCTGGACGAACAGCCCCTGCAGCTCGCGGGCGCGCCGGTCGAGGTCCGCCGCCCGATCCTTCTTCGCGGTGTCGGACATGACGACCGCCTGCTTCTCGAGATCGGCCTGGAGCTTGTCGAACTCCGCCTTCTTGAGGTCGAGCTGCTTCTGCTTCTCGTCGAAGTCCCTCTTGAGCAGGGCCTTCGCGGCCTTGCCCTCTTCCACCTCGTTGAGGGCGCGCTGGAGGTCCACGGTGCCGAGCTTCGTCTCGGCGCGCGCGAGCGCCGGGGCGAGCGCGAGCGCGAGGACGAGGGCCTTCGTGAGCGAGGTCGACATGCGTTCCTTCCTTCCCGTGCTGGACTAGAAGAAGTTCCCGATCGTGAACTGGAAATCGAACGGCTCGTCGATGTAGTTGCCGGTGATGCGATCCCTGCGGCGGTTCAGCGGGAAGCCCCACTCGAAGCGGAGCGGGCCGATGGGGCTGAACCAGCGGAGCCCGAAGCCCACCGACTTGTAGAGCGAGAGCGTGACCGCGGGGTCGGAGTACTGCCCCTTCGCGAACGAGTTGCCGAGATCGGAGAAGAAGACGCCCTTGATCCCCGCCTCGCCGAAGACCGGGAACTCGAGCTCGAAGTTGACGATCGCCTGCTTGTCACCGCCGGTCGCGACCTCGCGCGTCGGGGAGTCCGGCGCGGAGGACGAGGCGTTCGGCCGGAGCGGCGAGATCGAGAGGTACCGGTAGCCGCGGACCGAGTTGATGCCGCCGACGTAGAAGAGCTCCGAGATCGGCACCGGGTGGTCGGCGTCCCAGTCGCGGATGAGGCCGAGCGTCAGCTTGGCGCGCGCGACGAGCCCTCGCCAGATCGGGTGGTAGTAGCGCCCGTCGAAGGAGTAGCGGGTGAAGAGGTTCACCCGGTTTCCGAAGAGCTCGCGCGGCGCGAGCTCCGGCGGCGCGGCCTCGCCGGAGAGGGCGAGGAAGAACCCGTTCGACGGGAAGAGCCGGTTGTCGCGCTTGTCCCACTGCAAGGAGAGGCGCACCGAGCTCGTGGTGCCCGAGTTGAACTGGCTGCGCGCCGTGGTCTCGAGCTGCGACGCAGTCACGTCGACGCGCTCGTTCGTGTAGGTGGCGAACAGCCGCATGTCCTCGAGGCGCTTCGCGAACGACCACCACCGCGCGAGGCCGGAGAGCTCGTACCCCCACGTGAGGGAGCCACCGACCGAGCGGCGGGTGAACGTCGTGTAGATGCCCTCCGTCATGTAGAGGTCGAACGCGAACGTCCAGCGCGTGTCGAGGAAGGCGGGCTCGACGAACTGGATCTGCCCGAGCTGGCGGATCTTGGACCACTGGATCTGCAGGGAGAGGGTCTGGCCCCAGCCGAAGAAGTTCTGCTGGGAGATCTGGCCGGTGAGGATGAAGTTCTCGTACGAGGAGAACCCCATCCCGAGCTGGAACGTGCCGGTCGGCCGCTCCTTCACCTGGACCGTGGCGACGATCTTGTCGTCGGTGGTCCCCGGCTTCGTCGTGATCTCGGCGGTCTCGAAGAACCCGAGCGCGTTGACTCGCTGGCGCGAGGTCCGCATCGCCGAGCCGTTGAACCGCTCGCCCTCGAAGATGCGCAGCTCGCGCCGGATCACCTTGTCGCGGGTCTTCTCGTTCCCGACGATCTCGATCCGCTCGAAGCTCACCACCTTGCCCGGCTGCACGTCGAAGGTGAGGTCGACGATCCGCTTCTCCGCGTCCGTGGCGGTGAGCGGCGACACGTTCGCGTAGGCGTGGCCGAGGTCCTTGTAGACGTCGCCCACCGCGAACAGGTCCGCCGCGACGTCGGCGCGGGAGAAGGTGGCGCCGCTCTTCGTCCGCAGGATCCGCCGGAGCTTCGGCTCCTGATCGAGGAGCTGCCCGTCGAAGCTGACCTTGCCGATCGTGTACTGCTCGCCTTCCTCGACCGGGATGGTGACGTAGATGAGCCGCCGATCCGGCGAGAGCGCGACCGCGGGCGTCCCGACCTTCACCGTCACGTAGCCGCGGTCGAGGTAGAGCGCCTGGACCGCCTGCAGGTCTCGCTGCAGCGCCTCCTCGCGGTAGGTGCCCGCGTCGGAGAGGAACGAGAGCAAGCTGCCCTCGTGCGTCTGCATCACCTTGTGGAGGTCGTCGGCCGGGACGTGGGCGTTCCCGATGAAGCGGACCTCCTTCACCTGGACCTTCGCCTGCTCGTTCACGACGAACACGACGTCGACCTGGTTGTCGGGGCGCTCCTCGGTGCGCGAGGAGACCTCCGCGAGGAAGTACCCCTTCTCGACGTACTTCTCCTGGATCTTCTTCACGTCCTTCTGGACGGCGGCGGGGTCGAGCAGCTGCCCCGCCTTGATCGTGACGGTCTCCTCGAGGTCCTTCTTCGAGAGCTCGGTGTTCCCTTCGGCCCGCCACTCGCGCAGGGCGGGGCGCTCGACGACGCGGTACACGAGCACCGGCGCGTCGCTCGGCCCCTCCCGCTCGACGGTGACGTCGGAGAAGAAGCCGAGCTTCATGAGTGCGCGGACGTCCGCCTGGACCTTCTTCGGATCGTAGGCGGCGCCCTTGCGCTCGGTGATCGCGTTGCGGATCGCTTCGGGCTCGACGCGCCGGTTCCCCTCGATCCGCACGTCGCCGACGGTCGGTTGAGCGAGGGCGGGAACGGGGGCGAGCGCGAGAGCGAGCGCCGCGAGGAGACCCAGGGCGCTATGCGGGAGGCGCGTCACGGAGCCGGGGAATCTAGACCGGGGGGCGGAAAAGCTCAAACGGTTCCGGCCGTCACGCGAGACGGCCCGCGAGCAGCCGGAGCCTGCGCGGCAGCGCCTGCGCGAGCCGCTCGTTGTGCGTCACGACGACCGCGGTGATCCCGAGCGATCGGTTGAGGTCCACGAGCAGCGCGTGGATCCCGTCGGCCGTCTGCGGGTCGAGGTTGCCGGTGGGCTCGTCGGCGAGGAGGAGCCGCGGCGAGAGCGAGAGGGCGCGCGCGAGCGCGACGCGCTGCTGCTCGCCGCCGGAGAGCTCGCCGGGGCGGTGCTCGATCCGATCGCCGAGCCCCACGCGCTCGAGCATCTCCGCCGCGCGCCGGCGCGCCTCCGCGCGCGGGATGCGGCGGATGAGGCCGGGCATCATCGCGTTCTCGAGCGCGGTGAACTCCGGAAGGAGGTGGTGACTCTGGAACACGAAGCCGACCGTCCCGTTCCGGAAGGCTGCGAGCTCCTCCTCGGTCCGCTCGAACACGTCCTCGCCGTCGAACCGGACGCGCCCGCGCGTCGGGACATCGAGCGTCCCGAGCAGGTGGAGGAAGGTGCTCTTGCCGGCGCCGGACGGACCGGTGAGCGCGACGAGCTCGCCCTCTCCGATCTCGAGATCGAGGCCGCGGAGCACCTCGAGGCGGCGGTCCGCCATGAGGTAGGTCTTCGCGAGCCCCTCGATCTGGACGAACGGCACGGACATCAGTCGGCCCTCAGGCCGTCGACGGGGCGGAGCCGCGCCGCCTTCGTGGCGGGGTAGATCGTCGCGAGGTACGACAGGAGCAGCGCGCCGAGCGCCGCGAGCGCGAACTGCGCCGGCTCTATGAGCACCGGCAGGTTCGAGATGTAGTAGACCTCCGGATCGAGCGGGATCCCGACGCGGTCGATGAGCAAGCAGCTCCCGTAGCCGAGGATGAGGCCGAACGCGGTCCCCACCGCGCCGATGACCACCCCCTCGGCGACGAAGATCTTCATCACGGAAGGTACTCCGGCCCCCATCGACTTCAGCACGGCGATCTCGCGGGTCTTCTCGAGCACGAGCATGATGAGCGTCGCGACGATGATGAAGCTCGCGACGAGCACGATGAACCCCAGGATCACCGCCATGACGACCTTCTCCATCTGCAGCGCGGAGAAGAGGGACCGGTTGAGCTCACCCCAGTCCTTCGCGCGGTAAGGCCAGCCGCCGAGCGCGAACACCACGCGCCCCATCACCGCGCGCGCCGTGTCCACGTCGCCGACGCGCAGCTCGAGCCCGGTGATGGTGTCGCCGGTACCGAAGAAGCGCTGCCCCTCGCCGAGATCCATGTACGCGAACTTCGAGTCGTACTCGTACATGCCGCTGTAGAAGATCGCGGCGATGCGGAACGGGCGGCTCTTCGGCTGGGGTCCGGCGGGCCCGAGGTCTCCGAAGGGCGAGACGACGTTCACCTGATCGCCGACGAACACGCGCAGCGAGCGGGCGAGCTCGCGCCCGACGACGATCGCCGGGAGGGTGCGGTCCGTGCGCGGTTGCGGCGCGGGCGTCGAGGAGACGTCCGGATCGCGGGCGGAGCGCGGGATCTTCTCCGGCGCGCGGAGCCAATCGAGCTGCCCGTCCTCGACGTTCCGCGGCAGGTCGGTGACCGTGCCGACGGTGTCGAGGTCGATGCCCTTCAGGATCGCGCCGGTGAGGTTCTGCCCGGCGGAGAGCATCACCTCGTTGTAGAGGAACGGGGTCGCGCCGGCGACGCCCTTCACCCCGAGCACCTTCTGCCGCGCGCCGCGCCAGTCGTCGAACCCGTCCTGGCCGTAGGTGAGCACCATCCCGTGCGCGTTGTGGCCGAGGATCTTGTGCTTGAGGTCGGCCTCGAACCCGCTCATCACCGAGAGCACGACGGTGAGCGCCCAGACCCCGATGGCAACGCCGCCGATCGAGATGAGCGTCATGAGGAGCGTCGCCGGCATGCGGCCACGCCGGAACAGCTCGCCGCGGCGGTAGGCGCGGCGCTCGCGCGCGTCGCGCACGAGCGACCAGCCGAGCGCGACGAGCAGGCCGGGCACGAGCCCGGTCACGACGATCCCGAAAAGCGCCGCGACCGTGCGCAGGCTGAGCCGCAGGTGGCTGCGCGCTACGAACAGCTCGTACGAGATGGAGGGGTCGAACCGCCCGGTGCCCGTCACGAGGTAGGCGAGCGTCGAGCCGGCGAAGACCGCCGTTGCGGCGAGGATCCCCCCGCCGAGCAGGCCGAGCACGACGACGAGCGTCCCCTGCGCCTCGAGCGGCGCGAGGGCGTGCGCGGAGCGGAGCCCGGGCGTCGCCGCGACCAGCGCGACGAGGGCGGCCCACAGGAGCGTCGCGGCCGCGACCTCGTAGAAGGCGAGCCGGCGCGACACGAGCGCGGCGGTCGCCCCGAGTCCGCCCGCGAACGCGGCCGCGGCGACCGCGGCGAGCCCGGCCGAGAGGCCCGGGCCGAGCGCGAGCCGGTCGCCGAAGAACGCCGCGGCGAGCGGCGCGACCGCGATCGCGCCGAGCACGCCGACCGCGACGAGCACGAACGCCGCCGGCGAGAACACGGGCGGCGCGGGGTGACCGGCGCCTGCGCCGGGCGCCGCGGCGCTCGGTGCGGTCGGGGTCGGCGTCGGGATCGAGGTCGACGGCTCGGGCTGCCGCTCGCTCATCGGGTGCTTCTCTAACCCCTCGTCTTCAGGAGCGGGAACAGGATCACGTCCCGGATCGACGGTGAGTCGGTGAGGAGCATCGTGACCCGGTCGATCCCGATCCCCTCGCCGGCGGTCGGCGGCATGCCGTGCTCGAGCGCGCGGACGAAGTCCTCGTCGAACGGCATCGCCTCCTCATCGCCCGCCGCCTTGGCCTTCATCTGCGCCTCGAACCGGGCCCGCTGGTCGGCGGGGTCGTTCAGCTCGGAGAACGCGTTCGCGACCTCCATGCCGGCGACGAAGAGCTCGAAGCGATCGACGAGCCGCGGGTCCGCGTCGCGGCGGCGGGACAGCGGCGAGGTCTCGAACGGCCAGTCGACGACGAACGCGGGCCGATCCTTCGGGAGTGCGTGCTCGCAGAAGACCTCGAACGCGGCGGCGATCGCCTCGCCCGGCGTCTTCGTCGCGGCCTGCTCGAGCTTCCAGGCGTCCTCGGACTCGTTCTCGCGCGCGGCGGCGCGCGCGAGCGCCTCCGCTAGGCCCCGTCCCGCGAGGGCGTCCTCGATCGAGAGGCCGAGCGCCTTCGCCCCCTCGCCGACGAGCGACACGCGCGGGAACGGCGGCGTGAGGTCGATGGCCTGCCCCTGGAACGTGACGATCGGCGCACCGGTGACCTGGACGGCGAGCGCGTGGAACAGCTCCTCGGTGAGCCGGATCAGGTCCTCGTGCGTGGCGTACGCCTGGTAGAACTCGATCGAGGTGAACTCGGGGTTGTGGCGTCGCGAGATCCCCTCGTTCCGGAAGATCCGGCCGATCTCGTAGACGCGATCGAACCCGCCCACCACGAGCCGCTTGAGGTGCAGCTCGGTCGCGATGCGGAGCTTGAGCGGCATCTCGAGCGCGTTGTGGTGCGTCTCGAACGGGCGCGCCGCGGCGCCGCCCGCCTCCTCCGGCTTGTGGAGGGTCGGCGTCTCCACCTCGATGAACCCGCGCGTGTCGAGGAAGCGCCGGATGGTCGAGACGATCTTCGTGCGCTTCTGGAAGACCTCGCGGACGCCGGGCGTCACGACGAGGTCCACGTAGCGCTGCCGGTAGCGCTGCTCGACGTCGGTGAGCCCGTGCCACTTCTCCGGGAGCGGGCGCATCGCCTTCGTGAGGATCGTGAAGGAGGCCGCTTCGAGCGTGAGCTCGCCCGTCTTCGTGCGGGTGGCGGGCCCCTCCGCCGCGACGATGTCGCCGATGTCGAGGAGCTTGAAGATCTCGAACCCGCGCTCGCCGACCTTGTCCTTCTTCACCCATATCTGAAGTTCGCCGGAGCGATCGCGGAGGCGGAGGAACGCCGCCTTGCCGAAGGAGCGGACCGCGAGCACGCGCCCCGCCAGCGACCACGCGCCCGGATCCTTCTGGATCTCCTCGACTGGCGCGTCACCGTAGCGGGCGACGAGGTCCGCCGCGAGGTGGCGGGGCGCGAAGCCGTTCCCGAACGGGTCGACGCCGAGCGCGCGCAGCGCCTCGGCCTTCTTCGCGCGCTGCGCGATGATCTCGCGCTCGGTGGCGCCTAGGTCGTCCGCGGCTGCAGCAGCAGGCGGGGCGGCAGGGCTCTTCTCGTCTCGCATCCGTCGGGTCTCTCGGGGGAAAACCGCCGGGCGAGGCTAGTCGGGCGGGGGCGGGCCGTCAACGCGAAGCGCCGCCCCCGCGCGGGCCGCGCGCGTCTGTTCACGAACGGTTCACCGCGCCGCCCGCGCGTCGCCACGGCGCCCCGCCATCGTCCCGCGCGCCGGGAATTCAGGGGAGCGGTCGCCCGTTCCCCACCCCGCCGCCCGACCGGGCGGCGATCACCCCCGCACAGAACAGGAGGCAGACATGCTCGAGGGCGTGAGGGATGCGGGTCTGGCGCTGGAGGGCGCGGCGAGCCGGACGTTCCGCCGCGCGGTGGACTGGATCGTGAAGCTGCTCATGCCCCTCGCGATCATCGCGCTGATGCTCGGGATCGCCCGCGTCTTCCTCGACGTGTGGCAGGTGTGGCGCGGGCCGTCCATCGCGGCCGCGTTCGACGTGCTCGTCACCGACATCCTCTCGATGTTCGTCGTGATCGAGCTCCTGAAGAGCATCGTGGAGTACTTCGAGATCCACCGGCTCAAGATCACCTTCATCCTCGACGCGGCGCTCGTCTTCGTGCTGCGCGAGGTGATGATCGGCCTCTACAAGCACGAGATGCACGCGGCGGAGATCGCGGCGCTCGCCGGGATGCTGCTCGTCATGGGCGCCGTGCGAATCGCGGCGGTCCGCTTCTCGCCGCCGGAGCGGACGATCCATGCGCCGTGACGCGATCATGGCCGCGCTCCGGCGCGCGAAGATCGTCGCGGCCCTGCGCGCGCTCGGCGCGAGCGAGCGGACGCGCGGCGCCTGGTCCGCGCTCCGCCGGCGGCCCGACGCGGTCGTCGCGCTCCTGCTCGGAGCGGGCGTGCTCGCGATGATCCTGCACTGGAGGTGAGACCGCGCCCGCCGGGCGCCGCAGCGTCAGCGGTTCGCGACCGGCGACGGGGCGACGAGCTCCACTGCGCGCGCCTCGCCGTCGGGCGCCACGACGTAGCGCAGGACCGCTCCCGAGTCGTCCCGGACGAGGTGGACCACCTCGCCGCCGGCGGCCTCGTGCTGCTCGAGGATCTTGAGGGCGAAGAGCGAGCCGATCTTCGTGCAGGACTCGACGGTCCCGGCGCGGTTCACCGCGTGGAGGACGATGTTCCCCGAGGGCTCGAGGAGGCGCTCGATCGCCCCCCCGTCCGTCCACTCCCGGCGGGCGAGGAGGATCGGCGCGCTGTCGGAGAGGAGCGCCCCGGCCGGCGCGGGATCGAGGGCGCGAGGGGTCGGGGCCGGGGGAGCGGTCGGGGTCGCGGTCGCGGTCGGGGTCGCGGTCGCGGTCGGGGTCGTGGTCGTGGTCGTGGTCGGGGTCGGGGTCGGGGTCGCGGTCGCAGTCGGCGTCGCGGTCGCGGTCGCGGTCGCGGCCGGGGTCGGGGTCGGGGTCGGAGTCGCGGTC
>WNGA01011899.1_pt1 | contig 18737 bp, 14 predicted proteins | sample 5400061 | NCBI WGS metagenome assembly WNGA01 (sample SAMN13153366, study PRJNA577476) | soil metagenome | isolation source: 100 cm soil or saprolite under grassland replicate 2 | place: USA:California | collected 2016-06-15 | reverse complement strand
TTGCGGGTCCAACGCGACACCGTAATCGCGCTCAGCGCTCTGTGTCGATACGACCCCGTTTCGCACATCGTCAATCACGCGCTCGACTGGTCGGTCATGCGCTGGGCCGAAGCCGCCACCGCCGGCGATCTCGGCCGTGCACGTCGTGACGTCGTCAACCAGGGGGAAGCCCTCAGTCTTGGTCAGGAACTCCTCCCGCGACAGCTCCTGACCATCGATCTCCACGCGTGACGGCGTCGCTGCGCGACCTCCGCTCAGCCCGAACGGCGGCACACGCATTCTGTGCGCCCAGAAGTTCGTGATCACCGGCTGTGTCCAGCCAGGCAGCCGTGAGTAGCTAACCCGCTGGCCCAGCCCGCCGCGGTGCGACCCGGCGCCGCCGGAGTCCGTCACAAACTCCTTTTCGTGCACCAGTACCGGTGCCGCCACCTCGAACATCTCGATCGGCACGTTGGACGCGCTGCTGGGGAAGATCAGTGTCGGGTTGCCATCGCTCCGCTGCCCAGCGCCCATCCCGCCGCCGTCGAAGAAATGCGCGTAATACGAGCGACCGCCGTCATCGGCGCCGTAGGCGATGATGCCGCCCATCAGTCCGTTGGGTGCCATCACCCGATCGGGAAGTACGGACGCCAGCGCGCCCGCCAGCGCGGAGTGGATGTACCACCCGGAGCGGGTGCGCGTCCGTACGGAGGCCGGGAACACGCAGTTGAGCAGGCTCTTCTCTGGGGCGACGATGCGTACCGCGCCGTAGCAGCCCTCGTTCTCCGGCACCTCAGGAATGAGCAGGTACTTCATGGCATAGGAGGTCTGGCCGGTGGTGTACGAGAGGGTGCAGTTGATGCCGCCCATCGGCTGTTGGGCTGAGGTACCCGTGAAATCCACCGTCACTTCGCGTCCGTCGAACGTGACGCACGCCTCAATGCGCAGCACGTTGATCTCGTCGAACTCCACCGCGTGGCGGTACTGGCCAGCTGGAACGTGAGCGATGGCGTTCCGCATCGCCGCGTCGGTTCGGCCCTGAATCTCGGCCGCGACATCCTCGAGGTTGTCCAGGCCGTACTCGTCAAGCAGCGCCAAGACCTTGCGAGCGCCCGCTTCGTTCGCCGCGGCCTCGGCGTAGACGTCGCCAATCACCATGTCTGGCACCCGTACATTCCATCGCAAGAATTCGATCACCAGCTCATTTGGCTCGCCCGCCTCGAAGAGATAGGCCATCGGAATCAGTAGCCCCTCTTCGTACGCCTCGCGCGCCAGGTTGTCGTTGAGCACGCCGCCGATATCCGAGACATTGGCAATACTGCCAGCGAAGCCAGCCACCTTGCCATCGCGGAAAAACGGGGTCACCACCGCGATGTCGTAGCCGTGACCTGCCGCCACCCACGGATCGTTGCAGATGAAGACGTCGCCTGGCCGCATCCGATCCAGGCCGAACTTGTCGATGAAGGCGCGCGTCACGTGTGGCAGAGTGCGATTGAAGACGGGCATGCTGCGCGTGGCATGCGCCAGCGATCGCCCGCGGGCGTCCATCAGCTCGCAGCCGAAGTCATTGGCGGCGCCGACGACGGTAGAAAATGAGGTTTTGACCAGAATGGTCGCCATCTCGTCGGCCGCGGCAATCAAGCGATGCCAGAGTATCTCCAGGGTGAGCGGGTCAAAGGCTCGCACGAAGGGCTGCGTGATCGTCACAGATGCACCACCAGGTTTAGATACGCGTCGGATTCGGCCCACATATCGGGCCAGACCACGGTTGTCGATTCCCGCTCCTCTACGACCGCCGGGCCGTCCACGCGCATGCCTGGTCGCAACCGGTACCGATCGTAAACCGGCGTCTCGACGAAACCGTTCGTCGAGCCGAAGTACATCGGACGTGACACCTTGTACGCGGCGCGTGCGTCGGGCGTTGCGCCGTCCTGATCGATCGTGGCGAGGCTAATTGGCGGGCGCGGACCGCGGGCCGTCAGTCGCCAGCTCAGCAGCTCCACGGGCATGCCGCGCGGCAGATGGCGGTACTGCTCGCGATAGAGGGTAAAGAAGGTCCGCTCGAGGTCGGCGGTGGATGAAAGCGCCCCATCGAGCCCGTCGGCCAAGAGCGGCACGATGAGCTCGTGGAGCTGACCCGCGAATCGACCATCGACGGCTCGCTCGAAGGTCACCTCGCCGGGCGGCACGCCGACCTCGCCAAGGGCCGTCAGTGCCCGTTCCTCTAGACCGCGGAACAGCTCGGCGATCTCGGTCCAGTCGAGCCGCTCGAGTAGCACCGGGTACGATCGGGCCAGCTCAAGGGAAGGCGGCGCCACCAACAGGCCGATGGCTGATGCGACGCCAGCTCCTGGCGGACAGATCACTTGCGAGATGGCCAGGGTCCGCGCCACGCCCGCCGCGTGCACCGGACCGCCCCCGCCGTAGGCCAGCATGGCGAACCGACGCGGATCCTGCGATCGCTCGATGACGTGGATCCGAGCCGCGGCGGCCATATGCTCGTTGACGAGCTGGTGGATCGCCCAGGCGGTCTCGATGCGCGACTGATTCAGCCGCTGCGCAAGGCGATCTGTGGTCGCCTCGGCGGCGGGAGTGTTCAGCCGCATCGCGCCACCCAGGAAGTAGTCCGGGTTCAGGTAGCCCAGCAGCAGGTCCGCATCTGTAACCGTTGGCTCGGTCCCACCCAGGCCATAGCAAGCTGGGCCAGGATCCGCTCCCGCGCTCTGTGGCCCCACGCGCATCAGGTCTAGCGAGTCAACCCAGGCGATGCTGCCGCCGCCGGCTCCAATCTCCAGCATCTCCACCGTGGGTATCTGCAGCGGAATGCCACTGCCCTTCTGAAAGCGATTGACGCGAGCCACCTCTAACGTCGGCGCCACGGTAGGCCGACCGTTCTCGATCAGGCACAGTTTCGCCGTCGTGCCGCCCATGTCGAAGGACACCAGGTTCTGCCGGCCGCTGAGCTCTCCGAAGTAGGCCGCGGCAGTGGCGCCGGCCGCCGGACCCGACTCCACCAGTTGGATGGGGATCTGGATGGCCGTTTGCACGGAGGCAGTGCCACCTGACGACAGCATCGGGTAGAAGGCGCCGTTGAAGCCGATCGCCGACAGCGTGCGCTGAATAGTCGCGAGGTACTCCTCCAGCAACGGCTGGACAAAAGCGTTGGCCACGGTCGTGGAGGTGCGCTCGTATTCACGAATCTGCGGAGCCACCTCGCAGGACAGCGAAATCGCAACCTCCGGCCACTCCTGGCGCACCAGCTCGTTTACGGCGCGCTCGTTCGCGGGGTTGCGGAAGGCATGCAAGAAACACACTGCCACTGCCTGGACACCCGCGACGCGGAAATCAGCAAGCACGCCGCGGATCTCCCCCGGGTCGGGCGCCTGGAGGATGCGACCATTACGATCCGTTCGCTCGACCACGCCGCGGCGCAACCAGCGCGGCACCAGCGGGTCGGGGTGACGCAGGAACAAATCGTAGATGTCGTAGCGCTGCTCAGTACGCATCTCGAGCGTGTCTCGGAAACCGCGCGTGGTGATGAGGCCCACTCGCGCGCCGCGCTGCTCGATGAGCGCGTTGGCCACGAGCGTCGTGCCGTGCACAACGTGCGTGACCTGATCGGCCCCAACGCCTTCGCGCCGCAGAAACGCACGCAGCCCGTCGAGCGCGCCTTCGGCCGGCCGCGAGGGGGTGGTGAGTGTTTTGTAGATGCTCAAGCCGCCTGTAGCAGTGTCGAGCATGGCGAAATCTGTGAAGGTGCCGCCAATGTCAATACCGATTCGGAAGCTGCTCACGCGTTGCCACCGTGGAGGTGCGGATCAAGCCAGTCTCGGAGCGCGTCGCCAACCCAAGTGAAGCCCAGCACGGCCAGAAAGATAGCCAGACCTGGCAGCGTGGGATACCACCACTGGTCCAGCAGGTAGGCACGTCCGGTGGCGACCATGCGGCCCCACTCCGGCGTCGGCTCCTGTGCGCCGAGTCCGATGAATCCCAGGCTAGCTGTGTAGAGGATCGCGTAGCCCACGTCGGTGCTGATGCGGACCAGCAGCGGCGACAGCGTATTCGGCAGCAGATGGCGCGCGATAATACGCGCCTCGGAAGCGCCAAGCCCCCGCGCCGCCTCCACAAACGCGTGCTGCTTGAGCGACAGGATCTGGCCGCGTACCAGCCGAGCGTAGGTTGGCCACCAGACGATCGACACGGCGATGATCGCGGAGGTGAGATTGGCGCCAAGGGCTGCCGAGAGTGCCATGGCCAGGACGAGATCCGGGAACGCCATGAAGATGTCTGAGACACGCATGACCGTTTCATCCCAGCGTCCGCCGCGGTAGCCGCCGATCGCACCTAACGTCACGCCAACGCCGGCGGCCAGGAGAATCACAGTGCCGGCTACCTGCAGCGAGATCTGTGCGCCGAACAATACGCGCGAGAAAATGTCGCGTCCGAACTCGTCGGTACCGAAGAAGTACTGAGTGCTCGGCGGCCGTAGTCGCTGCGTCAGGCTCAGCTTGACCGGGTCGTATGGCGCCACTAACGGAGCCACAATCGCGGTCAGAACCAGAAGCACTACGATCACCGACCCGATGATGGCCAACTCGTTTCCACGCACTCGGAAGCGACGCCGCCGCGGGCGCTCAGCGGCGAGTGGCGCGATCACCAACGAAGACGGCGTAGCCACTGGAGAAGTGGTAGCGGCAGTCACGGTCAGTAGCTGATGCGCGGATCCAGCGCCAGGTAGGCCAGGTCCACCAGCAGGTTGACCAGCACGAAGATGATCCCAGACAGGAGCGCCACACCCATGATGGCCGGGAAGTCGACGCTCGTGATTGACGAGACCGCATAGCGACCCATGCCTGGCCACTGGAAGATCGCCTCCACGAGGATGGCCCCGCCCAGCAGGAAACCGATCTGCGTACCCAGCGTGGTCAGCACCGGCAGGGCGGCGTTGCGCAGCGCGTGGTGGTATAGCACCGCGCGCTCCCGCAGTCCTTTGGCACGGGCGGTGCGGATGTATTCGGAAGACAACACCTCGAGCATGCCCGCACGCGTCATACGCGCCACCACCGCCACCCGGGCCAGCGCCAGTGCCAGCACCGGCAGCAGCAGGTGGTGCAGCGCACTAGCCAGCGCAGCAGGCTGCCCCTGCAGCACGGCGTCCAGCGTGAGCAGACCCGTGACGCGCTCGAGCGTAAACGCGGGGTCGATTCGGCCGCCTATGGGCAGCCACCCGAGTCGGACATAGAAGATCAACTGCAGGAGCAGACCAAACCAGAAGACGGGAACCGCGACCCAGAACGTGGCGAACAGCCGAGTGAGCAAGTCCGTGAGTCCGCCGCGGCGTACCGCTGAGATGACGCCCAGCGGCACGCCAATCAACACGGTTACGATGATCGACGACAGCGCCAACTCCAGAGTGGCGGGAAAGTAGTCAGTCAGATCGTCACGAACCGGCCGCTTGGTGATGATCGACATCCCGAGGTCGCCAGATGCCAGGTTGCGCAGATAGATCAGGTACTGCTCGTGCAACGGGCGGTCGAGCCCCAGGTCGCGCTTGACCCGTTCAATCTGGTCGGCGGTGGCGTCCAGACCGGCGGCGTACTTGGCCGGATCGGCGGGAATGAGATGCGTCAGGACGAACGTGAGCAGCGTCATCCCCACGGCGACAACGAACAGCCACAGCAGCCGGTGCGCGATATAGCGGATCATCACCGGACCAGGTCAGGCTTTGCCTTCGAGCGAGATCTCGGCCAGGTTGAGGGTCTGGTTCCAGGCAGGGGTGTACTTGTAACCCTTGACCCAGGACCGCGTCGCGACGATGGCGGTGGGGTTGGCAAGGTACAGGGCTGCCACGTCGTCGACCAGGCGTTTCTGGAGCTGCTGGTAGATCTGCTCGCGCTCCTTCGGGTCGGTGGCCGTGCGGCCCTTGTCCATCAGAGCGTCCGTCTCGGCATCGCCATAGAAGGTGCCGTTGTAGCCCTTGATCTGCTGCGAGGTGTGCCACGGACCGTAGAAGTACGCGTCGGGATCGGCGTATGGCGGGAAACGGTAGTAGCCGTACAGGTGCATGAGTTGGTTCTTGTCCTCGGTCTGCATGCGGCCCACCATGGTGGGCCAGGTCTGCTCGATCACCTTCAGATTGATGCCGAGCTCCTTCAGCCCCTCCTGGAGAACCAGACCAGCGCCACGCTCCGGTGGGTCACCCTGTACGGCCACGTACTCGAGCTCGAACCCGCCATTGGGGAACCCTGCCTCGGCAAGGAGCTGCTTGGCGCGCGAGATGTCCTTCTGCGACAGCGGCAGTGTGGGGTCGTGGAATGGGATCCCGCGCGCCACAGGGCCCTGGCCCTGCACCGCGTGGCCCAGATACACCCCGTCGAGGAAGCCCTGGTAGTCAAAGGCATGCACAAGCGCCTGGCGCACCTTCAGGTTGTCCAGTGGCGGTTTGACCTGTGAGACCTGGATGTACAGCGCGGTGATGGTCTTGTCCTCCGTCACGACGACGTTGGGGTTCGCTTTGAGCGCAGGCAGCGCGTCCAGCGGGATGCCCGTACCCCACACGTCGATCTCGCCACGCTCGATAAGCAAGCGCGCGCTTTGCAGGTCTGGAATAACCCGAAGCACCGCTCGGTCGACCTTTGGTCGATCCGGCAGACCCCAGTACGTGTCATTCTTGACGAAGACCACCTGGCTGTTGTGGTCCCATCGCTCGACTTTGAATGGGCCGGTGCCGTCCACGTGGTCGTACAGCCACTTCTCAGCAAAGCGGTCGTCCGCGGTAGCGTGCTCCTTCACCGCCTTTGGGTTCAAGATGAAGACCTTGGGCAGCATGCTCAGAAAATGGCCGACCGGGGTCTTGAGGACGACGTCGACCGTGAGCTCGTCGACGACGTCCACGCGGTCGAAGATGCCGGCCAACACGAACGCCGGGCCCTTGCCCATGCTGTTCAGGCGGTCGAACGAGAACTTGACCGCCTCCGCGTTGAATGCTGAGCCGTCGTGGAACTTCACGTTTGGGCGCAGCTTGAAGGTGTAGGTCTTGCCGTCGGGCGCCATGCGCCACTCGGTGGCCAGCGCCGGACCGATGTCGGAAGTCCCGGATTTGTAGGACACGAGCGGTTCGTAGGCGGCCAGCACAATGATGTTCGCCTGCGACTCGTTGGCTACACCGGGGTCCATCGTGGTCGGGTCGTTGGCGGTATAGGTCATGACCAGCGTGCGACTGCTTGCGGAGGGCGCCGCCTTCGGCGCTGCCTGCGCGGGGACGGCGGTGGCCGGCGCGGGCGCAGACGTCGGCGCGACTGGGGCCGGTGCGCTGGTCGCAGGCGCGGTCTTGGGCGGTGCCGTTGGCTGGCCTGCTGGCGGGGCGGCGGTGGGCGCCGCGGGGGCTGGCGCGCAGGCCGCCAGGAGTCCGAGGCCGGCGGTGGCCGTGATCGCTTTCAGGACCTTGCGGCGTACGAGACGTGAAGCGTGCATTCCCTAGGTAGCCGACATGGCGAGGGTAGCGGCGGCGGTCTCGCCACGTTCGATCACGTAGATGCGGCTTGCTAGCAGTCGAGGCCACTTGAATTCTGACTCGGCGAGCAGCACCGAGAGGCCCTGCTGCGCCTGAGCAAGCTCATGGACGGCGCGCACCAGTCGGTTCGCCAGCGCTGGCGCGACACCCTCGAAGGGTTCATCGAGCAGCAGGAGACGGCGACCAGCCATGAAGCAGCGTGCCAGCGCAACCAGCTTTTGCTGGCCTCCGCTGAGCTGAGTCGCCGGCCGTGCAGCAAGCGCTCGCACTTCCGGCATCAACTCGTAGATGACGCCCAGGCGCCGCTCCGCCTCCTTGGCCTGGCGCGCCCAGGCCGGCACCAACAGGTTGTCGCGTACGCTCAAGGTCGGAATCAGCCGCCGGTCTTCAGGCATATAGCCGATGCCCAACGCGGCGCGCTGGTGCGCGGCGAGCCGCCTCAGGTCCTGCCCATCGAACTCGATACAGCCGGACTCGAGCGGCAGCAGCCCCATGATGCTGCGCAGCGTCGAAGTCTTGCCCGCGCCGTTGCGGCCGATCAGCCCAACGATCGTGCCGGTCGGCACGTCCAGGCTCAGTCCCCGCAGCACACTGAAACCGTCGATCTTCAGGCTAACCTGCTGAATATTGAGCACCGCCTACACACCTTCGCCGAGCACGTGGCGGCGAACCTCCTCGCTGGCAAAGACCCGCTCCGGCCGGCCATCGGCAAGGATGGCGCCTTCGGAGAACACCAGCACGCGATCGGCGTACCGCTCGACGACGTCCATATCGTGCTCGACAAACACCGCTGTCATGCCGCTGCCCTTCAGCACCCCAACCAGGGTGTCCATTACGCCGAACTTCTCGTCGACACTGACTCCGCTGGTCGGCTCGTCGAGGAGCAGCAACGTTGGATCCAGGGCGAAGGACAAGGCAACGTCCAACAGTTTGCGGCCACCTTCCGGGAGTGTCGAAACGCGCTGCTCAACTCCGTTGACAAAGCCGAACCTGGCCAGCGTCCGCATCGCCTGGTCTACAGTCGGTTGGGTCTTCAATGGCTGCCAGAACTGCCAGTGCTGCGCAGCACGGATCGACAGCGCCAGGAGCATATTTTCGAGAATCGACAAATGCGTATAGAGCTGCGGGACCTGGAACGACCGGCTGATGCCAAGGCCGGCCAGCTGGCGCGGATTAAGCCCGGTCACATCCTTGCCGTTGAACAGCACCTGGCCCCGAGCAGGCTTGACGTAGCCGGTAACGATGTTGACGAAGGTTGTCTTGCCCGAACCGTTCGGTCCTACGATTCCGACAATCTGTCCCAGCCCCAGTTGCACGCTCAGGCGCTCGGCCGCCTTGACCGCACCGAAGGTGTGCGTGACCTCCCTGGTCTCCAGGACTGTATTCACGGTTGTTCCACCGGCGTAGGGCGGATCGTGCCTGCCTCGGGCGTCGGTCGACCCATTCGACGTATCCGCGCCGCCTTGAAGCGCTCGAAGATGCTCCACAGCCCGCCGGGCGCGAACAGGATGATTATCAGCAGCACTCCGCCAAGCAGCATCTGCCATGTGTACGGCGAGATCTTGAACGCATAATTGCGCACGAACTCAAAGGCGACCGACGCAACCATCGGTGCAAACACGCTCCCGACGCCGCCGAACAGGGCCACGAATACGAACTCGCCGGAGATCGTCCAGTAGGACATGTCCGGCGAAATGTGACCGATGGTGACGGCGGTCAGTGAGCCGCCGAGTCCGGCGAGTGCGCCTGAGAGCACGTATGTGCGATAAATGGCTCTGCGGACCGAGGCGCCCATATATTCGACGCGAATCTCGTTATCCGCGATTGCCCGCATGACATACCCGAGTGGCGATGCGGCCACGCGAAACGTGGCATAAACCGCCGCCGCGGCCAGAACGAGCACGAAGTAGTACTGAATGAGACGGACCGTGTCAGCGGAGGTCTCCAATCCGACAAATGTCGTCGCGCGCACGGGGATGCCGTCGGTGCCACCGGACAGCCACCGCAGCTTCACCAGCAGCGAGTAAAGAATCATGGTGAATGCCGTGCTGATCATGCCGAAAAAGATGCCGCGATAACGCGCGACGAACAGCCCGAGGATTAGCGCGAGCAGCACTGTAGAGACGACCCCGATCAGGACCAGCACCACCGCCTCGCGGACCGGGAATCCGTTCTTGAGGGCTATGCCAATAGCGTAGGCGCCACCGGCATAGAACACTCCGTGTCCGAACGACACCAGGTCGCCCCGCAACAACAGAACGACTCCGAGCACCACCAGCCCCTTGGCGAAGGCCACAGTTAGCAAGAACAGCAACCAACTGGGCAGCAAGGGCGCGAGCAACACCAGCAGCACCAGGGCCGCGAGGATCGGTGTCCGGCCGCGGAACATGGTCATATGCGTCGGACTTCGACTCCGCCGAAGAGCCCGCGTGGTTTGATGAGCAGGATCGACGCCATCAACGCGTACACCACGAACAGGTCGAATTCTGGAAACCGCTGCACTGCCACGGCCCGCAGGAGTCCCACGAGGATGGCGCCGATGGCTGCGCCTGGCACACTGCCCAGCCCGCCAATTGTTGTTACCGCGAACGCCAGGATGATGACCTCGACTGAGACGCCAGGCACGACCGAGCTCATCGGGGCGATGAATGCGCCACCGATCGCTGCCAGCATGGCGCCCAGCGTGAATGCAAAGGTGTAGATCCTCGGGACGTTCACTCCGAGCGCGGCGCTGACCTCGCGGTCGGCAATGACCGCGATGACGAGCTTGCCGAAGCGGGTCCCATTGACGATGAACCACATCCACAGGGCCGCCAGCATCGCTATGAAAGGCAGCAGCAGCTGGTAGACGGGATAGCTGACACCCGCCAGGTTTGTCGCGCCGAGCATGGAGTACGGCATGTCGGCCAGATACGGGTCAACGCCCCAGACCAGCTTCATGACGTCTTCGAGGATGAGAAATAGAGCAAAGGTCAGGATCAACGAGATGACTTCGCCGCGATCGGCGACACGGCGAATGAACGCTCGCTCTAGCAGGGGACCTGCTGTGATGCCCACCAGGACACCGGCTACTAGCAGAACGAGATAGCTCCAGCCCGGCGGCAACACTCCCTGACCACCAGGCCACAGGCGCAGGATGAGCCACGCGCCTGTGTAGGCGCCGAGGCCGTACAGGCTGCCGTGCGCGACATTCAGGATGCGCATGACGCCGTAGATGAACGTCAGCCCTGCGGAAACCAGGAACAGGTACGACGCGAAGAGGACTCCGTTGAGGACGACGATGATGACTTCGTCCACGGCCCGCGGCTATCCGCTCTAACCGTGTAGTGCAGCGTGCCGCGCGGGCGGTGAAGTCACGGCTTCTTAAATTCCTGGTCGATCCAGTCGAGGGTCTTCTTGCCCGGCGGCGGGTTGACGGCCGCGGCTGGCCACGTCTGCACCTTCTCCAACAACGGGAACCCAAACTTCGGATCCGGCCGCCCGGAGCTCAAGCCGTAGACCGCCTGCTGGTTGCCGTCCTGGGCGGAGGTGATCTTTATCGACCCGGAGGGCGTCTCGAACCCGAGATCCTTGAAGGCGGCGACGATCTCTTCCTGACTTGGCCAGGCGCCGTTCTTTGTCTGCATGGCTTTCTCAACGGCGTTTTTGTAGCCATACACCGCCTGGGCCATGCGGTACGCGGGATAGACCGGGATCTCGTTGTACTTTGCCTGGTAATCCGCCAGGAACTTCTTATTCTGCGGATTCTGCTCGGGATCGGGTACGTACATGTACTGGCCGCGCCCCGTGAGAGCGATGCCCTGCGGTACGTCCTTGCTCAGGGTCAACAAGGCGGTCTCGCCCGTGGTCATGAGGACCTGGCTCTTCTGGAACAGCCCGCGCGTTTGCGCCTGCTTGATAAAGCTGTCCATGTGGCCGCCCCACAAGCTGGTGTGGATGATATCCGGGTGGGCAGCCTCGAGCTTCGTCAGTTCAGCCGAGTACTCGCCGATGAACGCCTTCGGCCACAGGACAGCATCCTCGAGGATCTGGACGTCCGGCTTGAGCTTCTTCAGCGCGTGACTGAACAGTTCCCAGGAGTCGCGACCCCAGGCATAGTCGTCGTTGATCGCGGCGACCGTTTTGAGGTCGGGCTTGAGCACGAGGGCGTACAGCGCCGAAGCCACACTGTCCGACACGCCGTGAGATGAGGCCCGCACCACATACTTGCGTGGCGTGTCCTCGAAGAGGTGATAGGTGCCACAGATGTGGATGATCGTGAGCCGCTTCAACTCGTCGGCGACAGGAGCAACTGCCAGACAGTTGGCACTCGAGGTGTAGCCAATTACGGCGTCGACCCTTTCGTCGGTCACCAGCCGGCGGTAATTGGTGACCACCTGGTCGACCGGACCATCCTCGTTCACCTTCTGGTAGTTGACCTTGACGCCGCCGATCCCGCCCTCAGCATTGAGCTGATCGAACACCAGAGAGCCCGCGTTGAGCGCAGCCGTCCCGAACTTGGCTGCGCCACCGGACATGAAGTCGACCATCGCGACCTTCAGCTCGGCCGGTTTCTGACCTCCCGCGCCCGGTTGGCCGGGGATACACGCACTGGCCAGCAGGCCAACAGTCAGCAGAGCGGCGCCTAACAGAGGGAATCCAACGCCCCTTGGCATGGCTTTCTCCTTACCTTCGGCAAGGCTGACCAATTCTACTGCCGCTTCACGGACTTGCGGAGATGCTACGCTGCCCCAACAGCGGCCATGGTGAGCGCTGCGGATTTGTCGGACCTGGCTTGTGTCACTGGTGCCGAAGCGCGAGGGCTGATACGCAGCGGCCAGTGGCGCCGTCCGACGGCGGGCGTCGCCGCCGGCTTCGTCCAGGCGAACCTGGTCATCCTGGCTTCGCGGTTCGCAGAGGATTTTCGAACCTTCTGCGCCCGCAACCCGCGCCCGTGCCCGTTACTCGAGCTTACCGAGCCGGGGTCGTTCGACCCACGACACGTGGCGCCTGGCGCCGACCTGCGTATGGACCTGCCGCGCTATCGCGTGTACCGCGATGGCCGCCTCGTGGAAGAGCTGGAGAGCGTGAACGAGCTGTGGCAGCCCGATCTCGTTTCATTCCTGCTCGGATGCAGCTTCACATTCGAGTCGGCGTTGGCGGCCGTGGGTGTGCCGCTGCGACATATCGAGCTTGGCTGCAACGTGGCGATGTATCGCACCAACTGGCGCTGTGAACCTGCCGGGCCGTTCCATGGTCCGCTCGTAGTCTCAATGCGGCCCATTCCAGAGTCGCTGGTGCTCGAGGTTGTGCGGATCACCACGCGCTTCCCAGCGGCCCACGGTGCGCCGGTGCATGTTGGTAACCCAGCTGCATTGGGCATCACGGATTTCGAGCGCCCCGACTACGGGGACCCGCTGCCGGTTCGCCCGGGCGAGACGCCCGTGTTCTGGGCGTGCGGCGTTACCCCACAAGCAGCGGCTGAGGCCGCGCGCCTGCCACTCATGATCACCCACGCGCCGGGCCATATGTTCATCACCGACGTGCGGCACGAAGATCTGGCCGACTGATCCGCACCCGTCCCGTGTGACGGCAAGGATGCGGAAAGTGTCTGACTGACCGACTTCTGGACCGCGGCCAATACACCCCACGCTCATGCGCAGGAGCACAGGCGGGACCCCGTGCTCAGCCGTCGACTCAGCATCGAGATCGTGCTGTTCGGGCGGATCGGACGACATCTCTGTTAGCCGATATCTGTGTTAGCCGCAGTTCAAATGGCCACTCAACACCATCGAGCAGTGGTGCTACTGCCCTGCTCGTGTCAGCTCGATGTTGTGCTCGAGCGCCCAGCGCTCAGCGGCCGCGGCGCCCCAGACGCCACTGAACAGTGCCTGCGTGGCGGCGGATTGCTTGTCCAGACTCCGGCCGTCGCGGCTCACGCCCGGCGCGGCGCACTGCAACTGCGGATCGAATACCGAGAACAGTACTTGACTGCTGGGGCGGAAGTAGGCGTGGAGCATGTAGTGGGGCTCCTCCAGGCCGGGATGACCCGGCTGGACCACGAGAGTTTGTCCGAACAGAACCGGCGCCGGCGCGTGCTGATTTGACTCCCACTCCAAGCCGACTACCCGTTGGTTGGCGTCCACCAGTACGATCGGCGGTTGCTCCGGGTCGGGCCGGCCGCTCCCGAACTGCACCTTGTGCAGCGTCGGATGCGCGGCGTGGTAACCCATGCTGCCGAGCTGTGGCGGCGCGCCGGCCATGGCGGCGGTGATGCACACCGGCTCGATCTGATACCCGGCCTCTGCCAGGTCCGGCGTGGTTAGAGTTTCGAACTTCGCTCGGACGGCGGCGAACTCGGGCGACTCGGTGACCGTGATGGACGGAGGGCCGGCCGGCGGCGAAGTGGGCTGCGCGATGGCGGACGTGGCCCCGGCGATCAAGCCGAGTGCGCCGATCGAGGTCAGGATGAGATGTTTGTGGACCACCGTGAAGCTGAAGCGTGCTTGCGAATGAGCTGACATGACTCGAAACCTCTCCTGTGTCAGACTGTCCGGCCGGCTCAGGAGGCCGTGCCTTGCGCGGCTTCGTCGGTCAGACGAACGCGCGCGATCCAGCGCTGAGCGACTGCCGGCTGCACCTCTTCTACGGTCGGTGAGCGCTGGACGTTGACCTTCAGTCCGAGCAGACTGGGGCCGCGGGGGCCGAGACGGTCCAGCAGCATCTTGAAGGTCTGTGCCACCTGGTCAGGGTCTTCTTCGATGTCGGCGTACCCCTCGAGCTCACTGCCGTCGAGGGTGACACGGACCGGGGCACCCCCACGCAGGTTGTAGCGCCAGCCGCCACTTACGGAAACCAGCAGCATCCCATTGGACTCGTGGCGTCCGACCGGGACGGTAATAGTGCGGCCAGTCCTCCGGCCGCTGACGGACAAGAGCATGAGCTGCTCACTGAGCGGCCGGTGCAATGGGGAGCGGAGGAGCGTCCTGATCACCGGATTGACGAAGCGAAGCACCTGGCGAGGAGGCCGGCTGTCTTCCACCGGAGGCCGAGCGTTGGCGGTCATGGCTGGTGTCCGTTGGCCCTGTCGCCAGGTCGGTCGGCGATCAGGAACGTGCTCGGCACACCCGCACTCGGATGGACCTCGACGCCAACGAACCCGGCCTCGGCAACCATGCGCCGGTACGACTCGAGCGGATAAGCCTCGCCCTCGCGGCTCCAGGCGAGCGAGATGATCGAAAACAAGACCGCGAACGGCTCATCCGCCGGCCGTGAGCTTGCCGGCATGAAATCGTTGATTGCCACGCGTCCACCGGGCTGCAGGGCGTCGAAGAAACGGCGCAGCAACTCCATACAGCGCTCCTTCGAAAACTGGTGGCAGATGTGGCTCGCGATAATCAGGTCGTACGGTCCGCCGAGCGGGACCTCGAACACGTCGCCTGGGAGGTAGCTCGTCCGGTTGACCAGCCCCATCGCCACCACGTTGCGGCGCGCCTGCTCGAGCACGTTGGCCCAGTCCAGCAGTGTGGTGCGGGTGCCGGGGTGCTGCGCCGCAAGCGTGAGCGAGTACAGTCCGCTCCCGCAGGCGATGTCGAGGACCTCGAGGTGCTCGTGCGTGGCCGCCCATGGCTGGAGGACCTCCGCCAAGACGCGAGCGGCCGGCACCGCGATGACCGGGCTCGACAGTGCGAACGTCTCCCAATATTTGAAGCCGGGTGTATCGGTGTGCTCCTCGAGGATGGTCCCTCCAGCGCGAACCGCGTCTGCCAGGCGCGCGTAGCTGGCCCAGGCCGGGCTCCCTGCCAGGAGGTCAAGCATCCCGCCGAGGTAGCTGGAGCGGCTCGAGACCAGAAAGGCGTCGGCGAGTGGGGCGAGCGTGTAGGCGCCGTCTCGGGTATCGAGCAGCGCCAACGCCGCGAGGGCGTCCAGCAGGATGCGAGTACCGCGCTCGTCCGCCTCAACGGACGACGCAATCGAGGCGACCGTGTTGGTCCCTTCGGCGATCCGGTCGAACACGCCAAGCTGCACGGCTGCTTGCAGGATCGCCGTTACCTGTAGGCCCTGGATCATCTGGATCAGCGGTTCGGGTGACGATGGCGGAGCGGCCACGGCGTCGGGCTGTTGGGTTGTCATCATGTGCACCTCTTGGTGGCAGGAGTCGATGCCCGAGATCCTGCGCGCGCTTGTGCCAGCGAACAATCCCAACTAGTTGGGGTTTTCGGGGCGAAGACTTCGGCGTACCCTCGCCAGCGTGACGACGGAGCGGGAGCGGGCTCGTTGCCGAGAGCGAGTGCAGGCACTGGCCGCTTCCAGCGTCTCCTCGATGGAACTGCGCCTCGAGGTGATCGACGTGCTGCGGCGCACGATCGGCTTTGACCGCTGGTGCTGGCCGCTGGCCGACCCGGCCGCGGCCCTCCACCTGACTGGCATCGGCGAGCTCGACAATTGGCAGGCTCTGCCGCGCATGATCCTGCTCGAGCAGACCTGTGACCACTTCAATGCCATGCCGGTGCTGGCGCAGAGCCGGCACCTGGGCAGCACCCTCAGTGGGGCGACCGGCGGCGACCTCGCTCGCAGCGTACGGTGGGACGAGGCGATGCGCCCGTTCGGCATTGGTGACGAGCTGCGCGTCGCACTGGCTGACGACGTCGGCATGTGGGGCTTTATCGACGCGTTGCGTGATCGCGGCGACCCGACCTTCGAGCCTGAGGACGTTGAAATGCTCGAGCAACTGGCGCCGCTGCTCGCCACCGCGCTGCGCCGGCGTGCTATGCGGCACCCTGCCGCGCCCCAGGGACCTGGACCGGCGGGCGCAGGCGTGCTCATCCTCAATGAGGACCTGGAGATCCGGAGCTGGACCCCCGCCGCGCGCGCGTGGCTCGACGCGTTGGTTCCCCTAGGCCAGCCAGGCGCCGAGGCGATCGTCTACGGCGTCGCCGGCCGCCTGCTCGCCCTCCGACGAGGGATTGCGGCCCACCCCGGCGACCGCGTGCGCGCGCGAACGCTGAACGGCCACTGGGCCGTCATCGAGAGCGCGCCGCTGGTAGGCGCCGACGCCGGCAGCATCGCTGTGAGCATTCGGCCGGCCGCCCCGGCAGACCTCCTCGACCTCATCTGCGCGGCCTATGAGCTGTCTCCCCGTGAACGCGAAGTCGTTGCGCTCCTCATGTCCGGACTCGACACGACAAGGCTGACAGGCATGTTGTTCATCTCCCGGCACACCGTCCAGGACCACCTCAAATCCATCTTCGCCAAGGTCGCCGTGCGCAGCCGACGCGAACTCGTGGCCAAGCTGACAACCGGCACGGTGGCGGGCACCGAGAGCTTCTAGACAGCCCAGTCGTGGGCCGCGGTGGGTGCGACGCACGCGGCTCGGCACGGACCGCTATTTCGGCGGCTCGTGGGCAAGTCCGGCTGTGTTGCATGCTTGTATGGCATATCGGATCCATACTTGCGGCGTATTACGGCGAATTCGAACAGCCGTAACCGTGTGCGACATACCCTGACGGGCTGTTCCTTTTCGCCCGTCGTACACAAGGGGGTTCCGGGAACGACTCATATCCGGACAGTTTCTGGACAAGGTGCGAGGGTCCACCGAAAGTACGCCGGCTTGGGTGGTGCGCGAAGCCAATCGAGCCCGCGGCGATCGTGGGCCGCGGACCCCTTGCTCACGAGCAAGTGCTCATTTTAGTGGTCAGGTTTAGTGGTCCAAATGCCAAAACCTGGCACTCAGCGCCTCCGAGTGTCAGGTTCGAGTTCAGATTTCGGTGGAGCATGGCGGATTCGAACCGCCGACCCCTTGCCTGCCAGGCAAGAGCAGCCGAGTTCAACCGGGCTCGTTCGAGATCAGAACTCGGCCGCCAGGGTGCTTCGGCTGCCGCCTCGTGTCGCTCTAATTGTGGTCCTATTTGTGGTCCAGATTTCGGCCATCAGCTGCGTCGCGCTCTGGCCGTCGTGCTTAACGGGCGGGCGGGCGGACGAGCGGACGGGATACACAAGTACCTCGGCGTCGATCTAGCCTCCGAAACAGAGCCTATCTACCTGCTCATTCTTGCGCCAGGAGCCAGAATGGCCGCATGCGGCGGCGACGACGCGGACCAGTCGCGATCAGCAGTGTCAGTTGGTCCGCGGCCTCGGTAAGTCGCCTCCGCGTGGGCTTAACAGCGTTCCTCTGCCGCCCTGCCGTACTCCGTCACTCTCGGGATTACGTCCGCACCGGCAATGGTGAGACCTCGAGCATTCGAGCCGCTGGCGCGGGACTGAGCCGTACCGGCCATACGCCCAGGCCGAATATGCGCGCCCCGAGGTGGCGCAGAAACGGGATGCGCTGCTGAACTCGGTAACCGAGCGGCATCCGCCCCGCACCATCGCCGCCTCGCGTCGCCATCATCCCATCCTGCATCAGCTGCTGGTAGGCCTGGACGATGCGCACCGGCCACTCGCGGCGGCGCTGCACGGCTGCCAGGTCTGCCACGCTCACGCGTCCAGCGCGCAGGCAGGGTCCGAGTACATTGGACGCCACGGCGGCGTCCTGGATCGCGACGGTGATGCCGACCGCGCCGATGGATGACATCGTGTGGGCGGCATCCCCGATCAGCAGCAGCCCGGGCCGGTACCAGCGCCGAAGTCGCGACGACTCGACCGCCAGCATCGAGACCTGGTTCCAGTCGCGCAGTGCGTTCGTGCGGTCGGCCAGCCAGGGCACGCGTAGGGCGACCGGCCGGCGGACGGCCTCGAGCCCTTCGGCGCGCACCCGCGGGTAGCTGCCTTTGGCGATCGTGGAGCCAACCTGCCAGTCGGTGCCGCGGTTGTGCAAGACGGTCCACCCGCCATTGCTTACAAAAATTCCAGGAGCAGGATCGGTGTCGCGTCGTGGGAGTCGAAACCAGAGGATGTCGAAGGCCGCCGGTGTGCGCATGGGCTCAAGTCCCGACAGGCTGCGAACGCGCGAAAACCGTCCGTCGGCCGCGACCACCAGCTGCGCTCGCACCTCGTGCCAGCCATCCTTGGCTCGGTAGCGCACTCCGCGGACGTGCCCAGCGTCGTCGTGCAGAAGGGCCTCGACACGACCGCCCATGACCAGGCGGAAAGTAGGGCAGCGCTCGGCCTCCTCAACGATGACTTGAAGGAAACGGACCTGTGGCACGTACGTCATGAACGGGTACGGGGTTTTGAGCCGGCCGATGTCCGGAAAGGAGGTCCTCTCGGATGGCGTGGTGGGCGCTCCGGTCGGGTACCGAGCCATAGCAACTTCCAGCACACGCTC
>WNGA01006247.1_pt1 | contig 18737 bp, 18 predicted proteins | sample 5400061 | NCBI WGS metagenome assembly WNGA01 (sample SAMN13153366, study PRJNA577476) | soil metagenome | isolation source: 100 cm soil or saprolite under grassland replicate 2 | place: USA:California | collected 2016-06-15 | reverse complement strand
GGTCTCGAAGGCGCCGCCCGGCAGGCGCGCCGGCTGGGGCTCCGACCACGCGTTCTCCGGCGCCGACTCGAAGGCGAGGCGCGCACCGCCGGTCGGAAGCTCGCCGACGACACGAAGAACCTTCGACCTGGCGAAGCGATTCTCGCGGGGGGCGAGACGACCGTCTCGCTGCCGCGCAGACCGGGCACGGGCGGGCGGAGCCTCGAGCTGGCGCTGTCGGCCGCGGAGTCGCTCGACGGATACCTCGAGGTCGCGCTCCTCGCGGCCGGCTCGGATGGGAAGGACGGATCCTCGAGCGCCGCCGGTGCGCTCGTGGACGGCGGCACGATGGCAAGGGCGCGCAAACGCGGTGTCGACGCGCGGGACGCGCTCCAGCGCCACGATACCGAGGCCTTCTTCCGGCGCGTCGGAGGTCTCTTGGTCACCGGTCCCACCGGAACAAACGTCAGCGACTGGGCGTTCGGAGCGCGCGTACATAAGGGCGGGAGACGCAAGGCGTGAGACGAGAGGGGAAGAAGAGAGCGGCCGGAGTGCTCGCGATTGCCTTGTTTGTTGCGGAGGCGCGTGCGGAGCCCGGCCCGACGCGGCCGTTGCGCTACAAGATCGAGGTCGCCGGCTCGTCGATTCGATGGGAGCTGCCGGCGACCTTCGAGCCGATCAAAGGAATCGTGCCGCTCTTCCGCGGCTTCGTGGAGGCGGACCCGCTCTCCTCCGGAGGCTGGGACGTCCGCGGCCGGATCGTCGTGCCGGCAGCCGCCATGCGTACCGGAAATCGCCTTCGAGATCGGACACTTCGCGAAAAAGTCCTGGAGACCGGCCGCTTTCCCGAAGTCATCTTCGAGCTGCGCCGTTTCACGGGCGACCTGTCGCGATTTCACCCGGGCGAGACGTTCACGGTCCAGGTCGCCGGCGACCTGACCGTGCACGGGAAGAGCGCGCCCGTCCAGCTTCCCGTGGACGTCTCCGTTTTTCCGAAAGCGGTCGAACTCCGCGGCTCGTTCCCGGTGCACTGGAAGAGCTACGGCCTGGAGGATCCGTCGTTTCCGGTCGTGGCGCGGATCAAGGAGCCGATGCAGGTCGCCTTCCGGCTCCGCGCCGTCCCCGTCGACTGAAGCGACGAGCGCCCCCGATATAATCGCTCGTTCCGCATGAGAACCACTTCACGCAGCCGGGAGCTCGCCCTTCTCGAGCGTTTCACGGAGGAGCCAAACCGCTACGGCGCCTACCGGATCGCGCTCGGGTTTCCGAACTCGTATGAGATCGGAATGTCGAACCTCGGATTCCAGTGGGTCTACCGGCTCTTCAACCGGGTCCCCGACGTCGTTTGCGAGCGCTTCTTCTACGAGGACGGGGAACCGGTGGTCACCTTCGAGAGCGGGACGCCGCTCTCCGAGTATGGCCTGCTCGCGTGGTCTCTCTCCTGGGAGATGGACGTCGTCAACATCCTGCGCACCCTTCGCACGGCCGGCATCCCACTCTCCCGCGAGGCTCGCGACGAGCGGCACCCGGTGCTTCTCGTCGGTGGCGACATCGCCCGCATGAACCCGGCCGTGCTGGTCCCCTTCGTGGACGCTTTTGCGCTGGGCGACGGCGAGAGGCTGGTTCCCGGAATCGCCGACCTTGCGAAGCGCGGGCTCGACCGCGATTCCTTTCTCCGGGAGCTCGCCGCCCTGCCCGGTTTCTTCGTCCCGGCGCTGCACGGCGCGCGTGCGGAGGCGGCGGAGAGCTCGCGGATCGTCATCCAGCAGCCGATGTCCCGTAAGGAGATCCGCCCGGACTTCGAGGTCCCGCACTCGACGATCCTGACGCCGCGCACCGAGCTCGCCGACAAACTCCTGATCGAGATTTCCCGGGGCTGCACCGAGATGTGCCGGTTCTGCTGGGCGGCCTACGCCATGGCGCCGATCAAGCAGTATCCCGTCGCGTCGATCGTCGGCGTCGCGCGCGCGGCGCGGCCTCTGACCGATCGGACGGGGTTGATCGCGACGGCCGTCTGTGATCACCCGCAGATCATCGACATCCTGCGGGGACTGGCCGAGCTCGGGTACCACATCGCCCTTTCCTCGATCAAGATCGACGCGATCGAGGCCCCGATCCTCGAGGTGCTCGCCGCGCAGGGGGAGCGCGCGCTCGCGATCGCTCCCGAAGCGGGCAATGAGAGGCTTCGCCGGCACGTCAACAAGAAAGTCTCCGACGAGATGCTCCGCGAGAAGGCGCGGCTCGTCTTCGCCCACGGCTTCACCCGTCTGAAGCTGTACCTCCAGGTCGGACTTCCCTCCGAGACCGACCAGGACGTCCACGACATCGTGCGGACGGTCGCCGATCTGCACGACATCGCCGTCGCGGAAGGGAAGCGCTTCGGGCGCGTGGCGGAGCTCGTGCCTTCGGTGAACGCATTCATCCCGAAGCCGCACACGCCGTACGAGGACGAGTCGCTCGCGGACGATACAACTCTCAAAGAGAAGCTCGGCTATCTCCAGCGGGAGCTCGCGCGCGTGGGCAACGTCGTCTTCCGCGGCATGCCCGTCGGAGAAGCGGTGTGGGAGGCTTACCTCGCGAAAGCGGACGAGTCCTCGGGCGACATCCTCGAGGAGGCCGCGGCGGGCACGCCGGTGCGCCGACTCCTGAAGACACACAAGGGGCGGATCGACGTCGTCGTCCGTCCCCCCCGCGCCGCGGTCGCCGGGACCGCCGCGATGCCGTGGTCCTTCATCTCCAAGAGATGAGCGACCCGAGACCCAAGCCCAAAGATCCAAGAAGCCTCGTCGGTCTCGTTCTCTTCCTCGTTCCCTTCGTAGCCGGAGCGCTCGATTTCCCGCCGCTCGATTTCCCGCCGCTCAAGCCGCCGGCGTCGATGTTCCGCGCGCACCGCGACCGGTTCCTGGCCAGGCTGCCGCCGAACTCGATCGCGGTTCTCCGCGCTGCTCCCGAGCGCACAATGTCGAACGACGTCGCCTACCTCTATCGCCAGGACTCCGACTTCTGGTACCTGAGCGGCGTCGAGGACCCGGAGGCGATCCTCGTCATCCGACCCAATCCGTCCGACGGAAAGCAATTCATCGTCTTCGTCCGTCCGCACAACCCCCGCGCCGAGTCCTACGGGGGGCCGCGTATCGGTCCGCAGGAGGCGGCTTCCGCCTACGGGGCAGACGCGGCCTTTTCCACCGAAGAGTTCCGAAACCTCATGACCCGCTACGAGCCGGTCTCCCGCACCTTCTCGGGTTTCCTGGCCGGCGTCGAAAAGGTTTATGTCTCCGACGGCGGAGACGCGGAATGGGCCAGCGGACTGCGGGAGTCGATCGCTTTCATGCGGGCGCGCGACGCGGGACCGTCGACGGTCGTCGATGCGCGCGAAGTCATCCACGAGATGCGCGTCGTCAAGGACGCCGACGAGATCGCGCTCGTCCGCCGCGCGACCGAAATCTCCGGCCGGGGCCACGTCCTCGCGATGAAAGCGGTGGCGCCGGGCAAGTACGAGTTCGAGGTGCAGCAGGCACTCGACGGCTACTGTTTCGAGAACGGCGTGCGGCGCATGGCCTATCCGTCGATCGTCGCATCCGGCCCGAACTCCGTTTTCCTCCACTGGGACGCAAACGACCGGGAGATCCGGGACGGCGACGTCGTCCTGAACGACTCGGGAGCCGAGTACGTCGGCTACGCCACAGACATCACGCGGACGTATCCGGCGAACGGCAGCTTCAACCGGGAGCAGCGCGCGATCTACGAGATCGTGCTCGCGGCGCAGAAGGCGGCGATGGCAGAGATCAAACCGGGGACTCCGCACGCCCGAGTCGGCTCTGCCGCGGCGCGGGTCCAGACGCAGGGGTTGGTCAAGCTGGGGCTCCTCTCCGGCGACGTCGACAGGATCGTGCGGGAAGACGGCCAGCGCGTCTTCACGAAGCACGGGATCTCGCACTGGGTCGGCCTCGACGTCCACGACGCCGGCCGATATTCCGTCGGAAGCTCCTCGCGGGCGCTTGAGCCCGGCATGGTGTTCACGGTCGAACCGGGGATCTACATCCCGGCGAACGCTCCCGGCGTCGACCGAAAGTGGTGGAACATCGGGGTCCGCATCGAAGACGTGGTTCTCGTGACCAAGGACGGCTACGAGTGCCTGTCGTGCTTCATTCCGCGCGAACCGGACGATGTGGAGAAAACGGTGCAGTCCGGAAACGGAAAGCCTTAAGCGTCGCCTCCGTTCGGCGGCGCCAAAATCGATATCGTCTCTTCCCCGACGCGGCAGGTCACCGGGGTTTCCAGGACACAGTCGCCGTCCAGCTGCACTTCCACCGGGTAGCTCTCGAGCGATCGGATCGTCGCGGTCCGGCCGCGGATGCATCGCGCCAGGCCGCTCTCGATGTGGCCGGACCGGCCGACCTGGATCTGGCGGAAGAGCGAGAAGAATCTCCACCGGTTCCGTTCGGAGAAGAGAACGACCTCCATCTCGTCGGAGTCGAGACGCGCATGGGGCGCGATCACCCAGTCGCCACCGTAGAGGCGCGCATGGCTGACGACCGCGAAAGTGGCTTCGTAGGTCTCGTCGTCGACCGTCACCTCCAGGTGCGGAAACTCGTATCGGAAAAACTCCGGCGCGACCGTGAAGAAGATGCCGGTCCGGCCGAACCAGCGCTTCAAGAAAAGGCTCATGTGTCCCATGATCCGCGCGTCGAGCCCGACGCCGGCCCAGAGGAGAAACGGCCGCTCGTTCGCGTAGAGCACGCGAACGGGGCGGGGCTCCCCGTCGAGCAGCAGCCTCGCGGCCGGCTCGAGCGCGAGCGGGATCGAAAGCTCCCGGGCCAGGACGTTCGACGTCCCGGCGGGCAGGACGCCAAGTGGTACGTCGGAGCCGATGAGACCACCCGCGACTTCCGAGATGGTCCCGTCGCCGCCGCAGACCGCGACGACGTCGAGTCCGGCAGGCAGCAGCGCCCGCACGATCTCGGTCGCATGGCCCGGCGCGGTCGTCGGCGCGTTCTCGAGCTCGAGTCCTTCGGCGCGCATTCTCGCGATCAGGGTCAGCATCTGCGCCGCGAGATCGCGCTGCCCTGCGGTCGGGTTGTAGATCAGGACCCCGCGTTTTCTCGGTGCGCGGGACGTGAGACGGGAGGCGTGAGACGACAACACGCGGCTAGAAAAGGGATCCCTCTTTCCGCGGAGGAAGGATCCCCAGATGCCGGTACGCCTGCGCGGAGGCGATCCGGCCGCGCGGCGTGCGCTGCAGGAACCCGGCCTGGAGCAAATAGGGCTCGTACAGATCTTCGAGCGTTCCCTTGTCCTCGCCCAGGGAGGCGGCGATCGAATTGATCCCGACCGGCCCGCCGCCGAACTTTTCGATGATCGTCGCGAGGATTCGCCGATCGAGCTCGTCGAATCCGTGCTCGTCCACCTCGAGGCGCGCCAGCGCTTCACGAGCGGTCGGCAGATCGATCCGATTCTTGCCCGCCACTTCGGCGAAGTCCCTCAGTCGTCGGAGCAGTCGGTTGGCGATGCGTGGAGTGCCGCGGCTCCTCCCCCCGATCTCCCGCGCCGCGTCCGGTGTAATCGAGATGCCGAGGATCTTCGCCGATCGCTCGACGATCCGCGCGAGCGAGTCGACGTCATAGAAATCGAGCCGCAGTGCGATTCCGAAGCGGCCGTGCAGCGGCTGGGAGAGCAGCCCCGGACGTGTCGTCGCGCCCACGAGCGTGAATGGGGGCAGGTCCACCTTCATCGTGCGGGCCATCGGTCCTTCTCCGATCATCACGTCGAGGCGGAAGTCTTCCATCGCCGGGTACAGGATCTCCTCGACGGCCGGGTTGAGGCGATGGATCTCGTCCAAGAACAGCACGTCCCGCGGCTGAAGGTTGGTCAGGATTCCGGCCAGGTCGCCCGCGCGGGTGATCATCGGCCCGGACGTGATGCGAAGGCCGGTTCCGAGCTCGCGCGCGATGATGTGGGCAAGCGTCGTCTTGCCGAGACCGGGCGGCCCGGTCAGGAGGACGTGATCGAGCGGCTCACCTCGCCCGCGCGCAGCCGTCAGGAAAACTCCCAGGTTCTCGCGCACCTTGGACTGCCCGATGTACTCCGAGAGGATCTTCGGACGAAGCGTCGGCTCGACGGCGACGTCGTCGGCCAAGGCCGTGCCGGAGAGGATTTCTTTCTCGTCCACGATTTCGTCAGAGTCCAGAGGTCAAAGTCCAAAGTCCAAAGTAGCACGTGTCGACTCTGGTCCTGGGTCCCGGTCTTCGGTCCGGCTCATCCTCCCGTGAGCTTTTTCAGAGCAAGTTTCAGATATGCGCCGAAGTCCGTCGGCGCGCCGCTTCGTCCGATCCCGTCCACCGCCCTCTCGGCGTCGCCCTTCCGGTAGCCGAGGTTGACGAGCGCCGAGACCACGTCTTCCGCCGCGACGGCGGCGGGGCGCGGCGCGCTCGGCTCGCCGGCAAACTTGGAAGCTTTCTCAGCGAGCTCGAGGACCATGCGTTCCGCCGTTTTCTTTCCGACCCCCGGAACGGCCATGAGCCGCCGAGCGTCCTGACCACGCAGCGCTTCTACGAGATCCGTCGGGGGAATCCCCGAGAGCACCGTCAGAGCGACCCGTGGCCCGATCCCCGCGACGTCCAAGAGCATCAGAAAGAGCGCGCGCTCGCGCTCCGTCAGGAAACCGTAGAGGGCGAGGGCATCCTCTCGGACGTGCGTGTGGATCCAGAGCGACGCGGGGCTTTCCGCCTCCGGGAGCTCGTAGAAGGTCGAGAGCGGAATCTGGACGAGGTAACCAACACCGCCGACGTCCAAGATCACGTGATCGGTCGCCTTCGCGGCGAGGCGTCCGACCAGGCGGCCGATCACGAAAGCGATTCTAAGGTGTCAGGGATCTCCGCGGTCGACTCTGGTCCTTTTATCCCCGTCTCGTCTTCGGTTGCGCGGGCAGGAACGAGTTCAGGAGCTCTTCGTTGATCTCGATCTTGCGGTCGGCGCGCATCTGGGTCACGACCGCGCGAATGAGACGCTCGGCCTCTTTCGCGCGAAGGGTCTCGACGAGCTGCGCCCGCTGCGTGGCGAAGGCCGCGGGGTTTGCCTGTGCACGGGTCAGCACGCGAAAGAGCACGAACCCGGACGGCACGGGTACCGGCGGCCCCGCCTGCCCCGACGGCGTCTTGAAGACCTCGTCTGTCAAGCGTGGAGCGGCGCCCAGGTCCGGAACCGGGCCCTGCGGCCCGAACTCCGGCGTCGTCTTCACCTCGGTCTCGTAGCGCTTCGCGAGCTCGGCGAGCGTCGTTCCCGAGCCGAGCTCCCGCGCCACCGGTGCGAGCTTCTCCAGGGCGTCCTTTTCGCGCCGTTCCGACTTCCAGTTCTCGACGACGACCGCCCGGACCTCGCTGAACGGCTGAATCCCCGCCGGCCGCTCCGCAAGCGGGCGGGCGAAGGCAGGCCCCCGCGAAGTCGGGATCGGGTTCGTCGACACCTCGCCGACCTTGAGAGACCAGGCCTCCTTCGAGAAGTCCGGGTTGGCGCCGATTCCCGCGATCGGTCCGCTGCGCGAAAACCAGTCGGTCGTGTTGTAGGTCACGACGTCGCTCTGGAGTTTGCGGAGCTCCTCGTCCGATTTCGTCCGGAGCGCACGGATCTTGCCCGCGAGGTCGCGCGCGAGCCGATCCGTCTCGCCCGTCGCCTTACGTTCCGCGAGATCGCCCGACAGGCTCGGTCGGACGTCCTCGAGAGTCTTCGTCCCGGCCGGCGTCCTCGCGGTCAGCTTGATCACGTGGTATCCGTAATTCGTTTTCACTGGTCCGCGGATTTCACCCGGTTTCATGTCGAAGGCGGCCTTCTCGAACTCCGGAACCATCTGACCCCGGCCGAACGGAGGGAGCTGCCCGCCGTTCTCTTTTCCGCTCGGATCGTCGGTGTTTTCGGTGGCGAGCTTCGCGAAGTCCTCTCCCGCCTTCGCGCGCGCCGCGAGCGCCTCGGCTTTTGCCCTGGCCTTCGCGTCCGCTTCCGGACCACCCTTCGGATCGACCGACACCAGGATGTGCGAAACGTTGACTTGCTCGGGAACCGCGAAAGATGCTTTCTTCGCTTCGTACTCGGCGCGGATTTCCGCGTCGGAGATCGGCACCTTCGCCCGGACCTTCAGCTTGTCGACGAGCAGGTAGTTGGCGCGGCGCTGCTCGGGAGAGCGATATCGCTCGCGGTTCTTCTCGTAATACGCCTTGAGGTCGGCTTCCGATGGCTCGACCGAGCTCTCGAGACGGCTCGAAGGAACCAGGATGTACTCGATCGTCGCTTTGTCGTTCTTCGCGGAGAACTCCTTGCGGACGTCCGCTTCCGGGACGGCAACGCTCGCCTTGACGAGCGCGCCGTACTTGTCGACGAGCAGGTCCTCGCGGATCCCTTCCTCGAACGTCTCCGGGTACATCCCCGCGCGGCGCAGCCGTTCGCTGTAACGCTCTCCTCCGATGAACTGGCCGTTTTCCTGGAAGTACGGAAGGGACGCGATCGCGCGAGAGAGCTCGTCGTCGGTCACCATGAGCCTCAGCCGTTTCGCCGCTTCGAGCCGCAGTTTCCGCTCGATGATCCCGTCTAAGACCTGCCGGGGCAGATCGAGTGCCCGCGCGAGCTCGGGCGAGAAGCTGCCTTTGTAGAGCTCGCGGTATCTCTGGACCTGATTCTGGTAGATGCGGTCGAACTCGATCGCCGAGACCTGGTCTCTGCCCACTCGGGCCACGACCTGGCCGGAAGCGCCGCCCCCTCCCCAGTTCGAGCCGGAGAAGAAGACGAATCCGAGGACGAAAACGATGATCACCGCGAACAGCGTCCACTTCAGTTGATGGAAGCTGGCGCGCATGGTTTTGAGCATTGGAGGCTCCTTTTCGGAGCCGGCGACTATAACAGGGCGCCCGGAGAATGTGCTATAAACAGACAGGGTAAGTCTCGCCAACCACGAAAGTTATGCGGAGACGGAAGCTCGGCCGCCTCGTCGGCGCGGACCTCGACTGGTTCATCATCCCGATCCGGAAGATCGCGACCTGGGGCATCGTGATCGCAGTCGTCGCGGCCGGAAGCGTCCTGGGATATCGCGCGTACGTCAAGACTCGTCCTTCGGCGGAGGATCGCGCGCGCGGGGAGATCGAGAGCGCGTCGGGTCTGCTCAACAAGGCCACGCGGGTCGCGGGAACCGTCCGCCCCGGCTCGAACGTGGTGCGCGCGCGCGGCCTTCTGCAGGACGCGCGCAACTCGATGAGCGACTCGAGGTTCGAGGAAGCGTTCCGGCTGGCCGTCGAGTCCGAGTCGTACTCCCGAAGGGTCATCGGCGGCTGGGGAACGGATGAGAACGGCGACGCGTCCTTCATCTTCGTGGAAGGCGACGTCGCTTTGCAGCGCGCCGGCCGGTCGACGTTCGAGGCGGCACGGCAGAGGCAGCCGCTCTTCGACGGAGACTTCATCAAGACCGGACACAGCGGTTCGGCGGAGATCATGTTCACGGACGGAACACTGTTCACGATTCGGCCGGGCTCGCTCTTCGAAGTTCGCCGCCCGAGCGCGTCCGAGGCGAGCGGCAGCGAAGTGAAGATGGTCTCCGGCGCCGTCAACGTTTACACGTCCGCGTCGCGCTCCACCGTCGCGACCGACGATGCGACCGCGGCGGTCGACAAGGAATCGCGGGTGTCGGTCGACGTGGCGCAGGGCGAGAGAACGGAAGTGACGACCTACCGCGGGAAAACGACGGTCTCGACCGGCCTGAACACGGTCGTCCTCGAGGGCCGTCAAAGGGTGGTCGCCGCCGCTCGGACGGGCGTGCTCTCGCCGCGCGTCGCCCTGCCGGAGGCGCCCGTTCCGCTCCTGCCCGCCGACAACCACACGTTCGACGTCGCGACCGCCGGGGACGTCGAGATCAAGTGGTCGCGCGTTCCCGACGCGGTCCGGTACCGCCTCCAGATTTCGCGTTCGCGGCTTTTCGTTCCCGACGCAAACGAGGTCGATCTCGACGACCGGACCGGTCTCTCGTCGCGTCTCCGGGTATCGCGGGAAGGCTCCTATTTCTGGCGGCTCGCCGCGATCAACCCGAGCGGGGTTTCCTCCGACTGGAGCGCCGTCCGGCGTTTCCGGATGCTCGAAGAGCCAATCCGGACCGGGGCCGGCGACACGACTCCACCGGAGCTTTCGGTTCTCGCTCCCCAGCAGATGGGGAACCTTTTCCTGATCTTCGGCAAGACTGAGCCGGGCGCGGTCGTCACCGTCAATGCCGAGCCGGCGGACGTCGGGAGCGACGGGAGCTTCAAGAAGACCGTCACGATCGAGCGCGACGGCTACGCGATCCTCGTAATCAAGGCGGTGGACGCGTCGGGGAACGAGACGATCCGCCGCATGCGGGTTTTCGTAGAATCGCTCTGATGGTGAGCAGCTGCTGACGGCTTACCATTAGGCTTCTGAAGAATCATTCCTAGGGAGGTCCCTTGGCCTGGAGATCCATTTTCTCCCTGTTTTCGAACGATCTCGCCGTCGATCTCGGCACGGCGAATACGCTCGTTTTCGCGCGGGGCAAGGGCATCATCGTCCGCGAGCCGTCGATCGTCGCCGTCAACAACCACACGAACCGGGTGGAAGCAGTCGGCACCGAGGCGAAGGAGATGCTCGGCCGCACCCCAGGCAACATCGTCGCCATCCGTCCGATGAAGGACGGCGTGATCGCCGACTTCGAAGTGACGGAGAAGATGCTCGACCACTTCATCAAGAAGGCGCACGGGCGGTCGCTCTTCGTGCGGCCGCGGATCGTCATTTCGGTGCCATCCGGAATCACGCAGGTCGAGAAGCGCGCCGTGCAGGACTCGGCGCTGCGCGCCGGCGCATCCGAGGTCTTCATCATCGAGCAGGCGATGGCGGCGGCTATCGGCGCCGGCCTTCCGATCACGGAGCCCGCGGGAAACATGATCGTCGACATCGGCGGAGGCACGACCGACGTCGCGGTGATCTCGCTCGCGGGAATCGTCTACAGCCGCTCGGTTCGCATCGCGTCGAACGAAATGGACGAGGCGATCATCCAGTACGTCAAGCGCAAGTACAACCTCCTGATCGGCGAGCGCACTGCCGAGCAGGTCAAGATCGAGATCGGCTCGGCGTATCCGCTCGATGAGCCGTTGACGATGGAGGTCAAGGGGCGCGATCTCGTGGAAGGCGTGCCGAAGACCCTCCTCCTGACCGACGAGGAGGTTCGGGAAGCGCTCGCGGAAGTCGTCGCCGCGATCGTCGAGACGGTCCGCGTCGCGCTCGAACGCACGCCTCCGGAGCTCTCGGCCGACATCATGGACGAGGGGATCATCATCACGGGGGGCGGCTCGCTCCTGCGCAACATGGACCGAAGGCTGCGCGAGGAGACTGGGCTTCCGATCTCGTACGCGGAAGATCCCCTCGCCTCGGTCGCGCTCGGAACCGGCGCGATGCTCACCGATATGCACCTGTTGCGGAAGATCTCCATCACGTGAACGGACGCCCGTGAGATTTCCCGCCGCCCGCGCCGAGATCACCCACCGCCCCCGCCGTGGCGGAATGCTGCTCGCCTCGGTCCTCGTGCTCTGCGTGCTGGCCCTTTCGGCGCAGGCGCCCGCGCGCGGTCAGCGGGGGTCGGTTCTCCAGTCCTGGATCCTGACCGCGGTCGCCCCCCTCGCGCGCGCCGTGGCGTCCGTTTCGCGGACGGTCTCCGGGACGTCCGTGTCGATCGCGGACAACTTCAGCGCGCGCTCCGACAACGCGCACCTGCGGCGGGATCTCGAGAAACGCGAGGAGGAGCTGTTCCGGCTGCGGGCCGAAGTCCAGCAGATGAGAAGCGAGCTCAAGTTGCGCGCGGCGGCGCCCTTCCTTCCCGTTGTCGTCGGCAGCGGTCCCGTTCTGCTCCTCGAGCGCCGCGCCGGCCTCCAGAGCGCCCTGATCGGCATCGGTTCCTCCGCGGGTGTCGGCGCCGGTTCTCCGCTCGCGGTGCCGGAGGGTCTGGTCGGTCGCGTCGTGACCGCCGGCCGCACGCTCTCGCGGGCGCAACTCCTCCTCGACGCGTCGGCGGCGGCGGGCGCGCGAATCGTTCGGACCGGCGAGCTCGGGATCGTCCGCGGGGACGGCCGGGGGGCCCTGCGCCTCAACCACATTCCGACGACGTCGCGGGTGCGCCCGGGAGATCTCGTCGAGTCCGCGGGCATCGACGGCATCTATCCGCGCGGGATCGCCATCGGGCGCGTCGGCTCGGTTTCGCGTGGAGGAAATCTCTTCCTGGACATCCTTCTCGTTCCGACGGCGCCCTTCTCGCGCCTGACCGACGTGCTCGTGCTCGCGCCATTCCCTGCGCGCGAGCCGGGGGAAGGAACGAGTGCCTCGCGGTGAAACTCGGGCGGATCGCCCTGCTGCTCGCGGGGGCGACGGCACTCGAGTTCTTCTTCGGCGGCACGAAGTATCGGGGGGCGTGGCCCGTCGACTGGCTCCTCGTCGCGACCGCGATCGTTGCCCGTTCGGGAGGATTCGGCCGTGCCGTTCTGACTGGAGCCGCTGCGGGATTCATCGAGGATGCGTTGACGGAGACGCTCCTCGGTCTGAACGCCTTCGCGAAGGCGGCGATCGGGTACCTGCTCGCGTTCGTGTCGGCGCGGGTTGTCGTCGGCGGAGCGCTCGCGGTCGGAGGGGTCATCGCCCTGTGTTCCCTCGCGAACGACGCCATCGTCGCCGTTCTTCGATCGCTCCTGCTGGGCTCCCCGGTCGTCCTCGGAGCTCCGGAGGCGCTGTGGCGCGCCGTCGCGACCGGCACCACCGCCGGGGTCCTCGAGGCGGCGTGGAGCTTTCCGTGGCGCGAATGGCGCGAACGGCGCCGCCAGGGGAGACTGCGGTAAGGAGACCTCCGCCCTCATGCTGAAAGTCCGCGAGAACCGCCGGGAGCTCTCCTCGCGAATCGAGATCGCGCGCATCGCCGTGGGCGCCGTCTTCGCCGTGCTCGCGGTCGCCTACTGGTACGTCCAGATCGTCCAGGGCGACCACTACTTCGGGCTTTCGGAGAACAACCGGATTCGCTCGGTCAAGCTGACCGCGCCGCGCGGTTACGTGCTCGACCGGAACGGGTCTGTGCTCGTCGAGAACGAGCCGGCGTACTCGCTGCAGCTCTATCGCCGTGAATCGAAGAACCTCGAATCTTCGGTCGCGTTCGCCGTGCATCTGCTCGGGCTGCCCGCAGACCAGGTCCGCGCCCGCCTCGCCCGCGGTCGCCGGTATCCCGAGTTCGTGCCGATTTCGATCGCCGAGAACTTGAGCCTCGAGGAGGTCGCGGCAGTCGAAGCGCGGGCCCCGGAGCACCCCGAGTTCGCGATCGCGATCTCTCAGCGCCGTCTCTACAAGCGCGGCGGCTCCGCCGCGCACGTTCTCGGCTACCTGGCGGAGGCGACGCCCGATCAGATCCGCGCCTCTGCAAACGAATATCGGCTCGGAGACTGGATCGGACAGAAAGGAATCGAGAGCTCCTACGAGAAGCTCCTCGGCGGGACGAACGGGGAGAGGCGGGTGATCGTCGACTCGCATGCGCGGGAAATGGCCGAGGAGAGCCGCGTCGAATCGCGACCCGGGCAGAATCTGTTCCTGACGCTCGACCGGGATCTGCAGGAGCTCGCGGAAGAGTCGTTTACCGACAAGGTCGGATCCGCGGTCGCGCTCGATCCGAGAACGGGCCAGATCCTGGCTCTCGTCTCCTCACCGTCCTACGACCCCAACTGGTTCACGCGGCGAGTCACGGCCGGAGAGTGGTCGAGCCTCATGAGCGACGAAAACCGCCCCCTTCAGAACCGCGCGATCCAGAACATGTACTCGCCCGGATCGGTCTTCAAGATTTTCCTGGCTTACGGAGCGCTCGCGTTGAACGAGGTGGATCCAAACGCCCGGGTCTTCTGCCCGGGCTACGCCACCTTCTACGGGCGCACATTCCGATGCCATCGCAAGGGCGGTCACGGGTGGGTCGACCTTCGGAACGCGATCAAGCTGTCGTGCGACGTCTACTTCTACAACCTCGGTCACCACCTCGGCGTGGATCGAATCTCCGAGATCGCTCACTCGTTCGGCTTCGGCGAGCCGACCGGCCTCGACCTCGCTCACGAGAAGCCGGGTCTCGTCCCCTCCGAGGAGTGGGCGCGGACGAAGCGCGGCGCACGGTGGTACCCGAGCGAGACGATCTCGGTCTCGATCGGTCAGGGTCCGCTGCTCGTGACTCCGCTCCAGGTGGCGCGCGCGGTCTCCGGCTTGATCGAGGGCGGCCGCCTGCCGACGCCGCACCTCTTTCTCGCGTCCCAGGATCCGAAGACGGGAGTCCGGCTTCGTTACGACTCGCCGGCGAAGAAGTCGCTCGCGATCGATCCGAGTCGGCTTTCGATCGTCAAGAACGGAATGTGGGCGGTCCTGAACGAACCGGGGGGAACTGCTTTCGGCTCGCGGGTTCCGGGAATCGAGGCGGGGGGCAAGACTGGAACGGTGCAGGTGGCCGGGCGCGATTCGGTGGTGCGCGCCGGCGTCGACCGGCACCTGCTCGAAGACCACGCCTGGTTCACGGCCTTCGCCCCGATCGACGATCCGAAGATCGTCGTGGTGGTCTTCGTCGAGCATGGTGGCCACGGCAGCGCTGCCGCGGCGCCGATCGCTCGCCGCCTGCTCGCCCGGTACTTCGGAGTGCCGCTCGCGCCGCGCCCCGGCGAGCCCGGCTTCCAGCAGGCGTCGTCCCCCGGCGCGACGCAGTTGCCTGCCGCGAAGGTCGTCTCTCCATGATCCGTCGGGTGCTCCCGGTTCCGCGGCGCCTCGACCTGATCGTCCTCGGGTGCGGGATCTCGCTCGCGGTCCTGGGAATCCTCTTCGTGTCCTCGACGACCGAGGGCGGCCGTTTCTCCGGCCTCGCCACGCGTCAGGCCATCTGGGTTCTCGTCGGGCTGGGCGCCATGGTCGCCGCGGTCCTCTTCGATTACCGGGTGCTGCTGAAGTTCTCGTTCGTCATCTACTGCGTGAGCCTGGTTCCTCTCGTCTATTTGCTCTTCTTCGGCGAGCGGATCGCAAACGTGAAGTCGTGGATCCGGATCGGAACCTTCCAGTTCCAGCCGGCCGAGCTCGCCAAAGTGGCGACCGCTCTTCTACTTGCATATCTCTTCGAGAACGAGGATGACGCGCGGATGAAGCTGGCGACGCTCGCGAAGGTCGGCACGATCGTCGCGGTGCCGTTCCTCCTCGTCTTTCTCCAGCCGGACGCGGGCCTCGCGGCGACGTTCCTCCCGCTCCTCGGAATGGCGCTCTTCTTCGGAGGGCTCCCGGGACGTGCGTGGATCGCGCTCCTCGTGGCGCTCGCGCTTCTCGCTGGAATCGCCTGGTTCGTCCTGGCGGACTACCAGAAGCAGCGAATCGGCACGTTCCTGAACCCCGAGTCGGACGTCCTCGGGTCGGGATACCAGGTCCGGCAATCCAAAATCGCAGTCGGCTCCGGAGGCTTCACCGGAAAGGGATTCCGCTCCGGCACGCAGAGCCAGCTGAGATTTCTCCCGGTGCAGCACACGGATTTCATCTTCGCCGTGATCGCGGAGGAGTGGGGGTTCCTCGGGGTCTGCCTCGTCCTCGCGCTCTTTGCTGGGCTGTTGCTCCGCGCGATGACGCTCGCCCGGGTGGCCCGGGATCGCGGCGGCGTCTTCCTGATCCTGGCAATCTCTTCGATGCTGTTTTTCTCGGTCGTCGTGAACGCGTCGATGATGATCGGTCTCCTGCCGACGACCGGAATTCCTCTGCCGCTCGTGTCCTACGGGGGCTCCTCGGTCGCGACCTCTTTCCTCGGGATTGGTCTCATTCTCGCCGTCGAGTACCGCCGATTCGCCAACGCTTGACGGGTCCGCCGATCGACCGCTCGGCAAACGCTTGAGGAAAGAGCTCCTCGTCAACGCCACTCCGCCGGAGACGCGCGTCGCGCTCCTCGAAGACGGGCGCGCGGTCGAGGTCCTGCACGAGCGGCGTTCCCGACAGGGTCTCGTCGGGAACGTCTATCTCGGCCGTGTCCACCGCGTTCTCCCCGGCATGGAAGCGGCTTTCGTCTCGATCGGTCTCGAGCGGGACGCATTCCTGTACGTCGAGGACGTTCTTCCACCGTCGATCGACGCGAACGGGATCGGAGACGCGGCGGACGAACGCGTCGACCGCGCCGACCGCCCCCGTATCGACGACCTCGTCAAGGAAGGACAGGAGTTCGTCGTTCAGGTAACGAAAGACGCCCTCGCGGGGAAGGGCCCGCGCGTCACGGCGAACCTATCGCTGCCCGGACGCACTCTCGTCTATCTGCCCGGCGTCCGCGAGATCGGGATCTCGCGGCGGATCACCGACGAAGAGGAGCGCGAAAGGCTGCGACGGATCCTGGAGGTGCTGCCGGCAGACGGCGGGTTCATCGCGCGAACCGCGGCGCAGGGCAGCTCGAGTGTGGAGTTCGCGGCCGACCGCCGCTACCTGACCGAGCTCGCCGACCGGATCTTCCGCAAGGCGGACAGCTCGTCGGCCCCCGCGGCGCTCCACCGCGAGCTCGACCTCGCTCTGCGCTCGGTTCGGGACCTCGTCACCGGCGACTTCGAAGCGATCCGGGTCGACGATCAAGAGACCCACGCGCGGCTGGCGGATTTCCTTACCGCCGTTGCCCCGCCGCTCGTCTACCGGCTCGAGCTCTCCCGCGGCGCCGAGCCGCTCTTCCAGACCTTCGGCGTCGAGGCGGAGATCGAGAACGCCTTGAAGAGCCGGGTGCCGCTTCCATCGGGCGGGTCGATCGTCATCCACCAGACCGAAGCGCTCGTCGCGATCGACATCAACACCGGCAAATACGTCGGCAAGGAGGACCTCGATCCTGGTGGTCGACTTCATCGACATGCTCGAACCCGACCACCGCCGCGAGGTATTCGAGAGGTTCGAGGCGGAGCTGGCGAAGGACCGCGCGCGTTTTCGGATGCTCCCGGTTTCCGAGTTCGGGTTGATCGAGATCACCCGGCAGCGCTCGCGGGGCAACCTCGAAAAACTCCTGACCCGCTCCTGCCCCGACTGCGGCGGCAGCGGACGCGTCAAGACGGACCTGACCGTCGCGCTGGAGCTGCGCCGCGCGCTGCTGGCTCCGCCGGTTCTCTTCGTCGCGGGCGAGACCGTCCAGGTGCGCGTCCGCCCGTCGCTCGCCCGGTTCCTCGCCGAAGAGGAGCCGGGATTGCTGGCCGAGGTCGAGCGGGAGCTCGCCGTCAAGGTCGAGCTCGCCACCGACGAGACATTGCCGCCGGCGCGATACGAGATCGAGCGGGGTTAGGAGCTAGATCGAGAGGGAACGTCAGCCGACGGTTTGGACGATCCGTTGCGCGGTGATGAAGTGCAGCTGCTCGAAATCCGTGACATTTTCCGTGACGATCGTCCGTACTCCGGCATCGCGCATCGTGAGAGCGAGAAAAAGGTCGTACCAGGCTGCGCCCGAGACTCCGTGCCGAGCCCCCTCGGCCAGCGCCCTCGCAACCGTGCCCCGCCTCGGGTAGATCTTCATCAGAGTCCGGGAGCGGTAGAGCAGATCGGTGATGCGGAGCACCTCTTCGCCAGAAATTGGGTGGTCACCGGATCTCCGGCGAGTCGTCACCGCGGCGAATTCGACCAGGTTTTGCGGGGCGATGCAGTAGAGGCCGCGTTGCTTCAGACCACGGTCGACGAGGATCGCGGCTTGCTCGTGAAGAGGCGAGCGGCGGTAAGCCGCATAGACCAGGACGTTGGTGTCGAGAAGGGCCGGAGACACTCAGCGCTTAGTCTTCTTCGTAAAGATCTTTCCGGCCCAGCCGGACCGGCGGTTCGGCGTCGACGGCGCCGAGTGGATCTGGGGTCGCTTGGGTCTGCTTCCGATGTTCCCAGGGCCTGACCCGATGAGGCAGTTCCACCATCTTGGTGTACTCCTCGTAGCCGAACACGCGGCTCGGCTTTCCGTCACGGCTGGTCACGACGACCGGCTGGTTGCTTTCCGCAATGCGATTTGCGATCCGCTTCGCGATGTTGCGCGGCATGGGGCTGTCCGGCGGTCGATCGTTCCTCATAATTCAGAGCCTTCCCTATCAACAATTATTACTGATCATTCTATCGAACTACGATAATTCTTATGGAGCGAGGCATGGCCAAAGCGCGCTTCCTGGATCTCCTGGCAGCCGATAATCAGTCTAATCCTTCCGGCTCAATAGGTTACCCGTGTGGAATCTTTTGATTTGGTGCCCGGTTTTCCGGATCAGCACGCGATACCTTCCTTCCCGGCCCCGACCATTTGAGTCGGGGCCGCCTTTTTTTGGGTCAAAAGTAACGGGCGGAACTCAGCTTCGTCCGGCGATCCTCTCGTAAATCTGGGCCACCGTCTCGAGTGTGTCCACCTCTTCCGGCTTCTTGTCCGGCCGGAGCCGGACGATCCGCGGGAAGCGCAGCGCGAACCCGGACTTGTGGCGCGTGCTCTTCTGGATCGAGTCGAACGAGACCTCGAGGACGACCTGCGGCTCCACGGCTCGGACGGGGCCGTAACGGCCGACGGTGATCTTTCGGAAAACCGTCCCCATTCGCCGGATTTCCTCGTCGGTCAAGCCCGAGTACGCCTTGCCGATGTTGACGAAGCGGTCCCCGTCCTTGACCGCGAACGTGTAGTCGGAGAGCATCCCGGCGCGCTTTCCGTTGCCCTGCTGGACCGCCGTGACGACGACGTCCAGGGTCGCGAGCGCCTTCTTGTACTTGCGCCACGCGCG
>WNGA01011050.1_pt1 | contig 18738 bp, 21 predicted proteins | sample 5400061 | NCBI WGS metagenome assembly WNGA01 (sample SAMN13153366, study PRJNA577476) | soil metagenome | isolation source: 100 cm soil or saprolite under grassland replicate 2 | place: USA:California | collected 2016-06-15 | reverse complement strand
CACTCGGCTCGATCCCAATCGGCACGCTTCGCCTCGTCGTCGGCGCACTGTTGCTTGCATTCGGTCTGCAGTGGCTGCGCAAGGCGATCCTGCGCTCGAGCGGGTACAAGGAGTTGCACGACGAGGAGGAGACATTCCAGTCAGAGCGGGTGCAGGCCGCCGCCGCGCGTGATGATCGACGGGGCGGACTGGACTGGTATTCCTTCACGGTCGCATTCAAGGGCGTCCTGCTCGAAGGGCTCGAGGTCGTCTTCATCGTGATCGCCTTCGGCAGCGCTCAGGGTCAGCTCGGACTCGCAGCCGCCGGCGCCGCGGTCGCACTCGTGGTCGTGGTCATCGCAGGAGTCCTCGCGAAGGGGCCGCTCTCGCGCGTGCCGGAGAACACGATCAAGTTCGTCGTCGGTCTCCTGCTCACCAGCTTCGGCTGCTTCTGGGGCGCCGAAGGCGCCGGCGTCGACTGGCCCGGCGACGAGCTCTCGCTGCTCGGCGTGATCGCGTTCTTCGTGCTGGTCTCGCTCGTGCTCGCGCGCGGACTGCGTCGCAGGCGGGTCCTGCCCGTTACTGCGGGGGCCGGGGCATGAGATACCTCCGCTCGTTCGGCCGCTTCTGGTGGAACTTCGTCGTCGGCGACGACTGGCACGTTGCCGCCGGCGTGGCCGTCGCTCTCGGGGTCACGTACTTGCTCACCCACAAGGGCGTCAATGCGTGGTGGTTGCTCCCGGCCAGCGTCGCGCTGGTTCTCACCGAATCGTTGCGACGTACCGTCCGCCCGCGGGGACAGGAGCAGCCGCGCCGATTCAATTGACGCCGTCGCTGAAGCATCCGCTGACGCCGTTCGTCGACAAGCTCCCCGTTCCGCCGCGGCTCGTCTTCAGCGAGCCGGGTCGGGCTGTCGTTCGGCTCGAGACGGCAGAGCATCGCTTCCATCGCGATCTGCCGCCGTCGCGAGTCTGGACCTACGGCGGATCTGTTCCCGGCACGACCATCGAGATCAGCAGGGGCGTGGAGCTCGAGGTGCGCTGGGAGAACCACCTCTCGGGACCCTTGCCGGTCGTCGTCACCGTCGCGCCCGAGTACGCGGTGGACGGAGTCCCGGCGCAATGCCTGCCCGGCCGCAGCGGTGGCGTGCTCGATACGGCAGCCGCCGCGCTTTCCGGCTATTCGGTTGTCCACCTCCACGGCGGCATGACGCAGGCCACCAGCGATGGCTGGACGGAGAACATCGCCGCTCCCGGTCAGGCGGTGCTCGACACGTATCCGAATGACCAACGTGCGGCGATGCTCTGGTACCACGACCACGTGATGGGCGTGACGCGCTTTGACGTCTACGCCGGTCTCGCCGGCCTCTGGATCGTGCGCGACGAGCGCGAGCGAGAGCTCGCGCTGCCCGAAGGGCCACCGTATGAGCTGCCACTGCTGCTGACCGACCGCAACTTCGACACGGACGATGCCGGGAACCTGACGGGCGATCTGCTCCACAAGACCGATCCGGAGGTGATGGAGTGCTTTAGTCCCTTCACCACCGTCAACGGAACCGTCTGGCCGCACCTCGACGTCGAGCCGACGACCTATCGCTTCCGGCTCCTGAACGGCTCGAACGCCCGCACCTACCGGCTCGTGCTCGCCCGCGACGCCGAGCCCGATCACGAGCGCATCACCCAGATCGGCAGCGAGGGCGGGCTCCTCCAAGCGCCCGTCTCGATCCCGCAGCAGGGTCTCGTGCTGGCGTCTGCCGAGCGCGCAGATCTCCTGGTCGACTTCTCGGATCTGGCGCCTGGGACCGAGCTCATCCTCTGGAACACCGCCAGTGCCCCCTTCGACGGCACCGTTGCCGACCCCGCGAGGGTAGGAAGCGCCGACCTCGAGGGCCTGCTGCCCTACCCGGAAGTCCTGCGCATTCGCGTCGGTGAAGGACGTCGCCGCTCCCGACGCCGCGTGCCGCAGGTGCTCGCGACCGACCTTCGGCGGACGAGGCGCGACGAGCTTTCCGGCGCCACCGTTCGAGCGATAGCGCTCGTCGAACAGGAGTCCGAGAGCGAGGGCGCGCCGCCGATGCTGACCATGCGCGAACTAACGCTTGACCCAGCCGCCGACGAGCCCGCGATCACGCTCGTCGAGCCACAGGCCAACGGTGAGGAACGCGTCACACGCTGGCGCACGGTCGCGACCCGCTTCGAAGACACGACCACCTTCTTCCCGATGCTCCACCGACCAGAGATCTGGCGGCTCATCAACCTCACCGGCGATACCCACCCGATCCACCTCCACCTCGACCCCTTCCAGGTCCTCGACCGACACCCGGCGACGATCGACCAACCCGAGGACGGGATCACGACCCGCGCCACGAGCGCCACCGTGCGCCTCGGCCACGCCCCCGACGACGGCATCTCGCACGAGCTCGACGACAACGAGCTCGGCCTCAAGGACACCGTTCGCGTCAACCCGAACGAGGTCGTCGACATCGTCGTCCGCTTCGAGGTCTTCTGCGGGCGCTACATGTACCACTGCCATATCCTCGAGCACGAAGACCACGACATGATGCGCCCGTTCGTCGTCATGCCGGCCGAGCTGATGCCGTTCATGGATATGCACACCAGCCGCGAAGACATGCCGGACAGGAAGCACGCTTAGCCGGATCCAATAACGACGGCCCCTCCGCGAGCGTTGGGTCAGCCCACCTGGACCGAGCTGCGCGCCGAGCGTGATCGCCAAAGCGCGAATCGAACCGTGAGCCCCCGCAGCACAGCTCAGGGAGCGTTGGCGCCCGGCACTCTGGGCGTCGTCGTTGGCGACATCGGGACGAGTCCGCTGTACAGATCCAGACGGGCCGGCGTGTGGCGGAATGCCGCTGTCGGCGCTCAGGCCGGCACGCGCAGGGCGGAACCGTCGCCTTGCGGCGCGACCCTGCCCGCGTGCGCGAGGAGCTGCGCGACGACGACGCCGAAGAGGAACCCGCCGACGTGGGCGAAGAAGGCAACGCCGCCGCCGTTCGCCGTCGCCCCGAACAGCCCGAAGTTGGCCTCGACGAGCTGGTAGAGGAACCAGGCGCCGAGGAAGAACCAGGCCGAGATCCGCACGGGCCAGAGGACGATGAGCCCGAGCACCTTGCTGTTCGGGTAGAGGACGAAGAAGGCGCCGAGGACGGCTGCGATCGCCCCGCTCGCGCCCAGGTTGGGGACGCGCGCCTCCGCGGCGGTGCCGAACAACAGCGTCATCGCCGTCTGCGTCAGCGTGGCGACGAAGCCGCCGGCGAAGTAGAAGGCGAGGTACCGGATCCGCCCGAAGGCGTCCTCGACGTTCTTGCCGAACACGGCCAGGAAGAGCATGTTCCCGAGGATGTGGTCCCAGCTGCCGTGCAGGAAGATCGAGGTGATCCAGCTCACGGCCCAGGACGGGTGCCCGTGGCACGCGTTGTCGACGGTGCAGGGGTAGAACGAGGCGTGTAGCACCGACGACCGCAGATGCGGCAGTTCGTAGAAGAGCCAGACCGCGAAGTTGGCGACGATGATCGAGACGTTCACGATCGGGAAGCGCCGCGCGCGGAGTCCGTCTGAGAGCGGAAGCATGGGGCTAGTTTCCGGCCCTCTTGGTGCGCCCGACATCGCCGACTCTGCTGAAACGCTGCGCAAAGGACGACGAGGCCCCTCGCTCGGGCTGGGCCGGCGGCTCGTGATCGAGAACGAAGACGTCGATCAGCGTCGCGACGGCGGAGGTGACCGGGATCGCCAGGACAACTGCGAAGCCTCCGAACACGAGGCCCACGACCGAGACGGACACAAGGGTGACCATCGGCGACAGCCCAACCGAATGACCCATCAGGTGCGGGTTGATCACGTAGCTCTGGAACTCCCGGACGCCGACGAGGACGAGCAGGGCCAGCGCAGCGACATGAAGCGACTGGGGCAGTCCGACCAGGACGACGAGGATCGCCCCGATCAGTGGCCCGATCACGGGCACGATCTCGACCAGGCCGACGAAGCCTCCCACGAGCAGCCAGTAATGGAGCCCGACGAGGTAGAAGCCGAGCGAGAGAACTGCGCCGACGATCAGAACCATCCCGAACTTCAACCGGGTGTAGGAGCCGAGCCTGCGATCGATTGCCAGGTACGTGAGGCGCGCCTTCTCGCGTTTCGACTCGGGCCCGAGTGCTGACAGCAGCTCGATCATTCGGTCGCGCTCGGAGATCCAGTACCACGTGGCCGCAAGGGCGAAAAGCACCCCGACCACTGCATCGGTCGCCTTGTGCCCATAGGCGGCGATCGGATGGACCAGCTTCGATCCGTGGGGAAGCTGGTGGAGCTCGCGGTTGACCCACACGAGCACGTCGTGCCGGATTCCGGTGGAGTTGCCGACGGCACTGCCGGCGCCGGGCTGGTTGAGGGCATGTTCGACCTGGTGTAGCGCCGGGGGCACGGCCAGCCAGAAGAACAGGCCGAGTGTTCCGAGCCCGAGGAGGAAGAAGAAGAGAATCGCGAGCGGCTCCGGGACGCGGCGACGCTGAAGCCACTCGACGCCGGGCCGGATGGCGGCCGCAAAGGTCAGCGCGAGCAGCAAGAGGATGATGATGCTCCTGACCTTCCAGAGCCCAAACGCCAGTGCGACGACGGCCACCCCGGCCGCTGTCGCCTTGGCCGCGGTGCCCGCCACACCGGCCCGCGTTGCGACGACCTTCCGGGGCGCCTTTCGGCGTGCGGTCGCTTCGTCGACGGCCATGCGCCGATCGTCGCCGCGACGCCTTCTGCTCCGCATCGGGAGATTCGCTGAGGACTTGCGCAAAGGCTGCACCGTCTCCGCGAATCGACCGATTCGGCGTCAGCCGCCGACGATGAGACTCTCAGGGTGACCGCAAGCGATGGGTTAGAAGCGCCCCGGCCCGCGACGCCCTCTCGTCGCCGGTGGTCCCGCTACGCGCGGCCGGGAGTGGTCCTCGTCGTCACCGCGATCTCGCTCTACGCGCTGCTACCGAGCCTGACAGCGGTCTTTGCCTCCTGGCGATCGCTCTCCCACCTGACGTGGTACTGGGCGGCCCTCGCGCTTCTGAGCGAGATCGGAAGCTTCGTCTGCCTGTGGCAGCTCGACCGGATTGCGCTCCACGTGAAGAACTGGTTGACCGTCTCGTGCGCGCAGCTCGCGGGAAACGCGGTGGGCAGGATCCTTCCCGGGGGCGCGGCAACCGCGAGCGCGTTCTCGGCATGCTGCGCCGCGCCGGCGTGAACGTGGGAGACGCAGCGGCATCCCTTGCAGCAACGACCTCGCTGCAGCTCGGATCGGCCCTCGCGCTGCCGCTGCTCGCCCTGCCTGCGATCCTGGGCGGCGCGCCCGTCGATCGCAGCCTGGCCACCTCCGCGTACCTCGGCGCGGCTGTCCTTGTCCTGCTCGTGGCGGCGGGCGTGCTTGCGTTCGCTTTCGATCGGCCGCTTGCCGCGGTCGCACAGGCGCTCCAGTGGGTGCTGAACCGGACGATCAAACGGCACCGCCGGATCTCCGACCTGCCGCACCAACTCCTGCTCCAGCGCGACTTCGTCCGCGACACACTGGGGCACCGATGGAAGGGAGCCGTTCTCTCCGCAGCAGGGACGACGGGCTTCGACTACCTCGCACTGATCTGCGCGTTACGCGCGGTCGGCGCCGAGCCGCAGCCTTCGCTGGTGGTACTCGCCTACGCGGGCGCGAAGGTCCTTTCGCTCGTCCCGCTCACCCCAGGCGGGCTCGGGTTCGTCGAGGCGGGGCTCGTCGGAACGCTCGCGTTGGCAGGCATCAGCCCTCAGGACGCCGTGCTTGCGACACTGACCTACCGGCTGGTCTCGTACTGGCTACCGATTCCGGCTGGAGGCGTCGCCTACCTCGTCTTCCGCCGCCGCTACCCGTGACAGTGCACGCTGCGGGGTTTCCGCACGGCATCAGCGCGCTCTCCGATTCGGTCTCCCGGTCCCACAGCGAGAGTGGGCCTGTCAAGCGATTCGGGAGGTACACAAATGGAATCGGTCGTCCAACGGGCCAAGAAGGCCACGGACAGCGACATCAAGAGGCTGCGCTGGGCGCTCGGAATCACCGGCGTCCTGTCGGTCGCCTTCGCTGTCGTCATCCTCATCTGGCCCGGCATCAGCCTGTACGCGCTCGTGCTCCTGTTCGGAGCGTTCTCGCTCGCCAACGGCATCGTCATGCTCGGGACTGCAATCACCGGGCGGATGACGGAGGGCCGCGGCTGGCTCGTTCTTTCCGGCCTGGCGGGCATCGCCGTCGGCGTGCTCGTGTTTCTGTGGACAGGCATGTCTGCGCTCGCGCTGCTCTATGTGATCGGCGCGTACGCGATCGTGCTCGGGATCATCGGCGTCGCCGGCGCGTTCTCGCTTCCGCTCAACGGTGGCGATCGCGCTCTCCTGCTCCTTGCCGGCTTCGTCTCGATCCTGTTCGGGATCGTGATGTTCGCGAAGCCGGGCGACGGAGCGCTCGTGCTGCTCGCGCTGATTGCGGCGTTCGCACTCGTCCGGGGAATCGCCGAGCTCGTCGTCGCGATCGGCGGCCAGCGGCTCCTCGAGCGCGAGATCAAGCGTGCTCTCACGCCAAAGCCTCAGCCGTCCTCCTAGCCCCACATCGGCGCGCCGGCGCAGCGCCGGCGCGCCGCCCCCTTGGAGGAGACGCGTCTAGAACCCCAACCCTTTTGGAGGCACTCATGAGCGACAGACCCATCCTCATCTGTTACGACGATTCGAAAGGCGCCCGCCACGCGATCGAAGCGGCGGCACAGTTGTTCCCCGGCCGGCGCGCGATCGTTCTCGACGTCGCGGCCCCGCTGACGGTCGAGGAGAGCTTCGCCGCGGTCGGCGGTGTCGTGTCCGATTTCGAAGAGCTCAACACAGAAGATGCCCTGGCGCGGGCGCGTGTCGGCGCGGACTTCTCGCACGATGTCGCCGAGCACGCGGGCCGCCCGGTGCTGATCGTCCCGCCGCCTCGGCACGACGGCAAAGCCAAGCGGTAGTCAGCCGGCGGGCACGGCGGCGCTTTTCTCGCTTTGCGCGATCCGGCAACGCCAGATGGAGTTGCGTGCGCGAGCCGACGCCGAGCTTCCGAAAGACCTTCCGGAGGTGGTAGTCGACGGTGCTCGCGCTGATGAACAACTGCTTCCGTAGAGCAGATGAGCCCGCGCGAGCTCTGGAGCGACGAGCGCTCGCCGGATGTGCTCGATCGCCTCCGCGTAGGCGAGTAGGGCAGTTTTTCCGCAGCGGCTCGGTGGAGCCTCCGATGCGTGGATGCACTCGCGGCGACATCATCGAAAGATGGCGCGATCAATCCTCTTCGTTTCGTCTTTCTCCCCCGAGGCCGCGCGCCAGGCGGTACTGAATTCGGGGCTCGATGTCGAACTCGCGGTGATCAGCCCCTCTGCTCGCGCCCGCGAGACGGCTGGATTCGCCGTCGGTGGCCGCTGGGTGTTCATGCTGGAAGAGCCGCTGCTGGCGTCGCGCGCGTTTGCCGAGAGTGGCGAGGACGTGTTGAGTCGCCTCGCGCAGGCGATACGCGCGATCGACGCCCGCGACGCGCGGGCACTCCTGGTAGTGGTCGACGGACTCGACATCCTCGGTGCCACCGCGTTCTCATTGGACGAGGAGGGCTTGATTCAGGCCGCCCAGGACCTCGAGCGTCTGCTGCCACAGCCCTGAAGTCGCGAGACGTCATTCGTGGAGCGCTCGATCTCGTAGCCGACGAAGCCGGCTGGCACGAGCAGCGCGAAGAACAGCAGCCAGTTACCGAGGGGCGCGCGGTGAACACGCCGCCCCGCCTCCGCTCCGGCTGTCAGTACGCGACCCTGATGTGGTCGCGCACCGACTTGACACCCGCAGCCGCCCACGCGGCTTCGACTGCCTCGTCGTGCTCCGCCCAGGAGCTGACGGTGCCGGTGAGCGTGACGGTGTCGTCGTCGACCGAGATCTGCAGGTCGTCCGCGTCGAGTGCGGCATTCCGCCCGAACGCCTTCTCGATCGACTCCTTCACGTCAACAGCGTTCGCTCTGGGGTGCTCGAGCTCGATCTCGTCGACGACGTCCAGAGCACCGACGATGTTGGAGGCAACGCGCTCCGCCTCGTCCCGCTGGTACTGCCACTGGGCGCTGCCGGTGAGGGTGACGAGACCGTCCTCGACTTGGGCATCCACCGTCTTGGGCACCAGGCCGTCAAGCACGAGCGCCTGAAGCACGTCTCCGCGAAGCTCGGCGTCCGCGCGCTGCTCGTCTTCCATCAGCGTCACCTGCAGCGGCTCTCGACCGAGACGACGCCGAACACCCTCTGTGCGGCCTTCTCGGCCTCACGCTTCTCGCGCAGGCTCCCGACCGTGCCGCGCAGGGTGATCCTCCCGTCGTCGGCAAAAACAGCGATGGAGGCGTCGTCTACGACCGGGTTCCAGAAGAGCTCCTCGCTGACGCTCGTCGCGAGGTCATCGTTCGAGGACATGCGTCCTCCTTCCGCCCATGCCACCGCGAGCAGCGCCTCGGCGAGCGTTTCGTGGGCGCCACCTTGCCGGGCAACGACCATGCGCCCGCGCGAGCAGCTTCCTGCGGCCCGAGGCGAAGAGACGCTCCGACGTTTTCAGGCCAGCGATCAGCGGTTGCGCAAGCGGCGAACCAGTCCGGCGCTGAAGGTGCACGCGCACGTACGCCAGGCCCCCCGCGACCGTTCGATCAAAGGCTGCTTCCTGCACCAGTTGCATTCGGGCTTTCCGTTGCACGGGGCAATGGCCGTGCGCGCGCGGCTCTGGCGTAGCTACCGAGACCAGCAACGCGATCAGGAGAGAGGACACAAGACTCATTGCCCAACGATCTCGCCGGCAACAGCCTGGGGACATCGGTGAAGACCGCGATTCCTTGCGGGATTTCGCGCAGCGGCCCGTGCCAGGCGGCACGGCCTGTCGCGTTCCGGTCTGACGGCGGCCTTTCCGCAAACGGTCGGCGCTTGCACCGATGCCGTTGGCGCCTCGTCGCCGGAACATGGTGACGACCGGCAATTCAACGAAAGGAGTCGCAAATGTCCAACGACGAGCTGACGCGCCACGTCACGGACGAGCTGTTCTGGGACCCAAAGGTCGACAACGCCGCGATCGCGGTCTCCGCGGACGATGGCGTGGTGACCCTCGGCGGAACCGTCGGCAGCTTGAGGCAGAAGCGGGAGGCCAAGAAGGACGCCGAGCGCGTCTGGGGCGTGAAGAGCGTCAACAACGACCTGCAGGTCCGGCTTCTGAACGACGACCGGCGCGAGGATGCCGATCTCCGCGGCGCCGTGCTGCAGGCCCTCATGCTGGACAGCCAGGTCCCGGCCACCGTCGACGCCGACGTCGACGATGGCATGGTGACGCTCAAGGGCCACGCCAACTGGCACTTCCAGCGCGACGAGGCCGAGACGGTGGCGATTAACGTCGCCGGCGTGGTCTCGGTCGACAACGCGATCGAGCTCGTTCCGCCAAGTCCAGGCGCTGAGGACCTCGAGAACTCGATCGAGAAGGCCATGGAACGGAGCGCGAAGCTGGACGCGGACAGCGTGTCCGTCGAGAGCTCGAACGGAACCGTGACCCTTCGGGGAACCGTGAGCTCCTGGGCGGATCACGACGAGGCCGTTTCGGCAGCGTGGGCGGCGCCCGGCGTGACCCGCGTGAAGGACCACATCCTCGTCGCGTACTGAGACGGGTTGACGGCGGCACGGGCTCCTCGCGGGGCCCGTGCCGCAACGACACGCGCTTTCTACTCTCGGCTCATGGAGCGTTTCCTGATGAACCCCCGCCGCATCGCGAAGTTCACGCAGCAAATCGGCGCTTGCACCGATTCGGCGGACACCCCGACTCCGGAGAATGACGCCATGCCTACTAACAGCTCGATCGTCGATCTCGCAGAACGTCACAACGACGGGTTCGACGTCGTGCTCCTGCGGGCACGGCAGACGGGGCGCGTCTGGGCGAACGTCACCCACCGCCGAACTGGGCAGACGGCGCAGATCGACGCGACGCCCGCAAACGCGCTGGACGTCTTCAAGCATCCTTTCGCCTACGCACCGGGAGCGCCGTGATGCACCTCACGCTCGCTCAGCTGCTGCCGTCGGCCTCGGCTGCGATCGCCGCCTGGCTGATGGTCCGCGCCGGGGCGGCCAAGGGAATGCTCGTCGTGCGCGCGCCGTCGCGTTGCGCCGCGTGCGGAAGGCGCCGAACCCGTGGCCGCTGCGGCTGCACGGAGAAGTCCTGACCATGAAGGGCGACACGATCAGCGTCCTCGAGGGGAATACCTTCGTGGTCAGCCGGCCCAACGGCGACGTCGACGCGGGACCGGGCGAGCCGCACGGCCTCTTTCACCGCGACACCCGGCACCTCTCGCGCTGGTTGCTCACCGTCGACGGGAAGCAGCTGGACACGCTCTCGACTGACGACACCAAGTCGTTCTCGGCGAGCTTCTTCCTCGTGCCGGGCACCGGATCCGAGTACACCGACGCAACGCTGTCGGTGATCCGCCGGCGGGTGGTCGGAGACGGGTTCTTCGAGGAGCTGACCGTGCTGAATCACGGAAACGAACGCATCCGTCCGGAGATCACGATTGCCGCCGGCGGGGATTTTGCCGACCTGTTCCAGGTCAAGGACGCGACGATCGACAGGCCGGGCAAGGAGCTCGCCCGCATCGACGACGGCGTGCTCGTGCTCGGCTACGAACGCGCCGGGTACATCCGCGAGACCTGGATCCGGCCGCACGACGAGCGCGCCGAGCTCCACAGCGACTCGATCGTGTTTCGGCCGACCATCGAGCCGCACGGTAGCTGGAGCACGTGGGTCGAGGTCGTCGCCGCCGTCGACGGCACGCCCGCCGGCCACGAGCGCACGCGCTATCGGCCGGGCGAGGAGTTGCAGCCGCCTGCCCCGTCGCTTACGCGCCCAGGCCTGCATCCGAGCCTGGCCGAGCTGATCCGGCTGGCGCCGGCACTCGAGACCGACTGGGAGCCGCTGAAGTTGACCTACGCGCGGAGCATTGTCGACCTCGCCGCGCTCCGCTTCTACCCCCAGGAGGGATCGCAGGCAGCCGTGCCCGCCGCCGGTCTCCCCTGGTTCCAGACGCTGTTCGGGCGGGACAGCCTGATCACGAGCTATCAGTCCCTGCACGTCGATCCCGATCTCGCGGCGACGACCCTCGACGTGCTCGCCTCGCTGCAGGGCACAAAGCACGACGACTTCCGCGACGAGGAGCCCGGGAAGATCCCGCATGAGTTGCGCTTCGGAGAGCTGACCGCCTTTCAGGAGCGCCCCCACTCCCCGTACTACGGCAGCGCCGACGGGACGATGCTCTTCGTGATCCTGCTCGACGAGTACGAACGGTTCACCGGGGACTCCGAGCGCGTGCGGCGCCTCGAGCCGAACGCCCGCGCAGCGCTCGCCTGGATCGACGAGGACGGCGACCGGGACGGCGACGGTTACGTCGAGTACGAGCGCCGCAACACGGAGACGGGGCTCGAGAACCAGTGCTGGAAGGACTCGTGGAACTCGATCCTGTTCGCCGACGGGACAATAGCGGAGCTCCCGCGCGCGACCTGCGAGCTCCAGGGATACGCGTACGATGCGCGCCGCCGCGGCGCACGGCTTGCGCGCGAGGTCTGGGACGACGAAGCGCTCGCCGCGAAGCTCGAAGGCCAGGCCGAAGCGCTGAAGCGCTCGTTCAACGACGATTTCTGGCTCGAGGACCGCGGCTACTACGCGCTCGCCCTCGACGGTGACAAGAAACCGGTCGACGCTCTCACCTCGAACATCGGCCAGCTCCTCTGGAGCGGCATCGTCGACGACGACCGCGCCGAGCAGGTCGTGGGGCACCTGCTCGGCGAGCGGCTCTTCTCCGGCTGGGGCGTCCGCACCATGGCGGAGGGCGACGGCGGCTACAACCCGATTGGGTATCACCAGGGAACCGTCTGGCCGCACGACAACTCTCTCATCGCCGTCGGCCTGCGCCGCTACGGCTACGACGCGGAGGCAGCGACGCTCGCGTTCGCGATCCTCGAAGCCGCGCAGTACTTCCTCGGGCGCCTCCCCGAGACCTTCGCCGGCTACCCCCGAGAGCTCACCGATTACCCGGTCGAGTACCCGACGGCGTGCAGCCCGCAAGCATGGGCTACGGCCGCGCCGCTGCTCTTGCTCCGCGTGCTCCTCGGCCTCGAGCTGAAGGACGGCGAAGTCGCGCTCGACCCGGTGCTCCCGGACCACATCACACAGCTCAGCTTGCGGGGCCTTCCGGGCCCAGCCGGGAAGTACGACGCCGACGCGCACGAGGCGGCCGCCGTCTGATGGCCGTGGCGACGAATCACAGCGCTCGGGCGAACCACCTTAAGAAGCTCCCACTCGAGCCGAACCCGGTTCTCGTCGAGCAGGCGCGCGAGCGCGCCCAAAGCCTCCAGAACCGAATCGCCGACCGGATCACGGCCTTTTCCGGCTCGATGAGGTTCGTCTACATCCACGCCCTCTGGTTCGGGGCCTGGATCATCTTCAAGGTGGAGCACTACCCGTACGGCCTCCTGACGATGATCGTCTCCCTCGAGGCGATCTTCCTCTCGACGTTCGTGCTGATCAGCCAGAACCGCGCGGACGCGAAGCGCCAGGCCGTCGCAGACCAGCACTGGCAGCTTGTGAAGGAAGAGGACAAGCAGAATGAGGAACTGCTCGCGCTTTCGCATCAGATCCTCGAGTTGACGAAGGCTGTACATGCCTACGCGGCCGGCCAAGCCGGGGGCGCCGCTCCGGAACCCTCTAGAGACAACGCGCGACCGGCTACATGAGGCGAATCGCCAACCGCACCGCGACAGGCCAGGAGGCACCGATGGTGATCACTCCAAAGGCCGTCGCCCGCTTGCTAAGGCAGGTCGCGGGCGCGATTCCCCGGATCGCCCAGTAGGAGGAGGACGCAATGAACACCATGAGCGGGAACTTCAGTATCGGCCGCTTCGGCGGCGTCGAGGTTCGAATCAACTGGAGCCTGATCGTCGTCTTCGCCCTGATCGTGTGGTCACTGACCGACGGCGTCTTCCCGTCGCAGAACCCCGGGCTTTCACACGGCACCTATCTGGCGATGGCGATCGTCGCGGCCCTGCTGTTCTTCGCGTCGATCCTACTGCACGAGCTCGGGCACTCCTGGGAGGCTCGCCGGGAAGGGATCGAGGTCGACTCGATCACGCTCTGGCTCTTTGGCGGCGTGTCGCAGTTCAAGGGTCGGTACGGCAGCGCCGGCGCCGAGTTCCGAACGGCGATCGCCGGCCCGCTGGTGTCGATCGGCCTCGGGGTCGTCTTCGTGCTGATCGCGATCGCTCATCTGCCGAGCTCAGTCGACGGCGTCGCCGCCTGGCTCGGCTACATCAACCTCATCCTGGCCGTGTTCAACCTCATCCCTGCGCAGCCGCTGGACGGCGGCCGCGTGTTGCATGCCGCTCTCTGGCGCGCCAAAGGGGATTTCGCCTGGGCGACGCGGGTCGCGGCGGAGATCGGCCAGGGCTTCGCCTACCTGTTCATCGCGCTCGGGCTTGCGATGTTCGTCTTCCAGGGTTCCTTCAGCGGCGCCTGGCTCGCCTTCGTCGGCTGGTTCCTGCTCCAGGGCGCGAGGGCGGAGGCCCGCTACGTCGCGACCGAGCAGGCGCTGGAGGGGTTGCGGGTTCGCGACCTGATGGTGCGCGATCCCGTCACCGTGGACGCGGACTCCACGATCGGCCGCTTCATGGACGACGTCGCCTGGTCGCAGCGGTTCACCACCTATCCGGTTCTCGAGGGAGCCAAGCCGATCGGCCTGCTCGCCTTCGCATCGGTCGCCGCGGTACCGCGCTCCGACTGGGACACGCGACGCGTGCGGGACACGATGATCTCGCTCGACCGAGTCCCGCGGCTCACCGAAGACGAGAAGGCCGTGGATGCTCTGGTGGATCTTTCCGCGCCCACAGCAAATCGTGGGCTCGTGGTCGACAACGGACACCTGGTCGGGCTCCTGTCGATCACCGACCTCGCCCGAGCGCTCGAAGTCGGCCGGCGGCGGGCGAAGCAAATGGCTCCTCGCGGTGTGTAGCTATACCGGGCGCTTCCTATTCAGACAACAGCCCATGCCGCTCACTGTCCGTGCGGGGAGTGCCGGGCGTCGGCAGGAGCTTCCGTCGGCCTTCTTTGAGGTGCGATCTTGATGTGACTCGCCGTCTCCGGTTTCTACAGATTGGCTCCATTGCTCGGGCGCGCCCAATACCCGCTTCCTCAGCAGAACTGTCACGTCGGAGGTCGCGGGTCGATCCCGGTCACGTCCGCTTCTCAAGGCTGCAAACAGAACTTCTCGACGGCTCGACGAGAGTACGGATGAGAGTACGGGCTGGCCTCTGCTCGCCGCATCTTGTAGGGGTTTGCTGCAGCGTCGCTCGCGGCTCGTTGCAGCAGGTTTCGCGTCGCGGTCGCCTTCCACAGCGGTTCACGCCGGACTTTTAGTCCCCATGCCCGGCAACAGTGGAGAGCGGCGACTCTCCCAATGCCGATGGCTGACGAGGAGAGGTGGTGGGAGGCGGACCTACGCTCGGCGGCGAGAGGACAGTCGCCGGCAAGAGGACGCTCGCCCAGGCAGCAGTTCTGGTCCTACCCAGCTCAGCCGTCGGCAATCGGCGGTTGAGGCTTGCAATCACACAGCGCGCAACGCTGAGCGATGGGGCATGCCGCCAACTTGCTCGGACGGCTGGCAATCGACCGAACTGGCGCGAACGGCAGCGAACAAGCCGATCGTTGCCACGCGCTTCGCCAGAACTCGAGGATCAGACCGCCTTCGCGGCGCGCACAAGCCGCCAAACGTTGCCATCGAACGATCAGTGGTCGTCAGTACTGCAACCGTAATCTGCCGATTTGCAGATCTTTTGGATGGGCCGAACCGAGTATTACGCGAACCAGATGGAGTGCGCCGATAACTTCGAGGCGCAGCCGCTGGCGATCTGACGGGAGACTCTGCGCGTAGCGCGAGGCTGAGACGGGCCGAGCCACGTCTTCGGTTCCGGCCAGGTGTGCGCGGTATCGTCCAGCCACCGAACCAGGAGGAGGCATGCCCCAGACCAATGCTGACGCTGAGATTCGGGCGCTTCAAGCGGTCATCGAGGCCCTGGAACCGCTCGATGACGAAGCACGGAGCCGCGTTCTGGACTACACGCTCAAACGGCTCGGGATGCGCGAGCTCTCGACTCTTTCGTCGCTGTCAGCACATGCACCTGAACCAAGTCCGCAACCCGAAATTAACGTCCCGAAGCCTGCACAACTCACCGATATCCGCTCGTTGCGGGAAGCAAAGCAACCATCGTCGGCCGTCGAGATGGCAGCGGTCGTTGCTTACTACCTCTCCGAAGCCGCGCCGGCAGACGAACGCAAAGAGGCGGTCACGACCGCCGACCTCGAGAAGTATTTCAAGCAAGCGAACTATCGGCTGCCGACCCGAATCGCCACGACGCTCAACAACGCAGCCGCCGCCGGCTATTTCGATCGAGCCGCAAGGGGCGAGTACCGGCTGAACCCCGTGGGCTTCAACCTCGTGACGCAGACGTTACCTCGTGCCACTGGAGAAGCACCGCGACGGGCTCCAACGCGTAGGAAAGCTACGGCCAGAACACGCAAAGCGAAGACCTCCGCCGAGAATCGCAAGAAGTAACGCGCCGCTGTGGCCGACGATAGTTGGCACACCCTGCTCGACTCGTTGATCAGTCTCGAACGAGCGATCGGCCGCGTGAACGCCGTGAACGTCAACACGGCCACAGCGCGGGACAGCGCCAGGTCGCTCATTCAGGATTACTTCCGGCGCACACGTCCGGACCTCGTTGCCATCGGGCTGGACGAAGCAGATCTAGAGTCGCTGGACCGCCGGATGCAACGCCTCTTGCAGCTTGCGAATGGGCGCAATGCGAAGCAGTCCTACACGCGATTGCTGCGTGAGATCCGCAGCAACCTTCACACCGTAGAGCTAACACGCGAGTACCGCCTTGGGGAGCGAACTCGGTCCGAGAGTTCGTCAGGGATCCTGGCGACCGAGGTAGAGGCCAAGATCATCACGACGCTGAAAGAGCTTGTCCCCTCCGCTGCCCTCTCCTATGAGCAAGCGCTTCGCGATCTTGCCGCGAGCACCACGCGGCTGTCCTTCCGCGGCACTGCTAACGAACTGCGGGAGGCCCTGCGCGAGACGGTCGATCACCTCGCGCCGGATGAGGACGTCATGAGTGCTCCTGGCTTCAGACTCGAACGAGACCGGACCGGACCCACGCAGAGGCAGAAGGTTCGCCACATCCTTCGCTCACGTCGACTGCCGGAAACGGCACGCAGCGCGCCCGAAGAGGCGGTCTCGCTGATCGAGGAGCGCACGGCCTCGCTCGCGCGGGCAAGCTCCGAGCGCACTTCAGTCTCGACCCATATCGCTTCGACTGAGCACGAGGTGCGGCAGTTGAAGATGTACGTCGACAGTGTGCTCGCGGAATTACTGCAAGTTCACGGCTAGAGGCGCTGACCCGGAGATGTACCGGCGTCTCTCCGACCGCTACGAGTGCCGAACTCGCGGCTGCAGAGAGCCGAGGATCGTCGATGGGTTATGGGCGCCGGGGAGGTCTTCGCTGCTTCAGGCCGAGCGTCTGACGTTGGCTCAGCGTTGCTGATTAGGCCGGCAGCCCGAACGCCGCGAGCGCTTGCCGGTTAACGCCGTCGCGTCCTTTCCACCAGCACACGGGGTACGCCCGTTCGACGAAGCGGAGCGGCGGCAGGTTGCGCTGGTGTGCGGGTACGAAGCGCTCCGAATAGCCGCGATGTTCGGTCGTCTCCAGCACGCCGCACACGCCGAGGATGTCGAGCACAACCTCGCGCTCGGCCTTGTTGGACGGAAGCGCGCGCAACGCGGCTTGGGCCTTTGGTGCGGACACGTCGGCCGGTTGCTTCTCCAGCTCGTTCATGAGCTGTTGGAACGCGGCGAAGTCATCGCTCGTCGCCACGGGTCGCTCGTCCAGTTCGCGGAACTGTTGGAGGTCGAACAGGACATACGTCAGGTCATCTCGTCGAACGCCGCCCCACTTGTACCGCTCGAAGTTCAGGACGTTGACATCGATGTCGAGTTCAACGCTCCACAGGCCGCAGACGGCACAACGGTGCTTGCTCCCAGAGTGATCCTCCTCCCACTGCACAAGGTCATGCTCGGCGAGATGGCGCGCGACGGCGTAGCTGCCAAGGATCGAGCGATGTTCCAGGTGCCGAGTGGTCAGCGAGGAGAGGAAGGCGTTCGCTGCATCGGATGGTGTGAGACCGGCCGCGGCTTCGACGACCTGTCTGACGATGTCATCGTGGGTTCGCGAGACCGGTCTCTCGAACATCAGCCCTGCCGCCTTGGCGTAGGCGAAGTCGTCGGGGGCAGTCGTAGGCCGGTCGCGCCAGCCCTCACTCGACCAGTACGTGGACAGGAGGATGTCCACGGCCTTCTTGTCACGTGCCGCCACAGCGTGAGCCTAAGCTAGGCACCTGCCGCACCGACGCGCGAACCCGGTCGCGCTAGATAGCACCGACTCTTGCGGAGTCACCCCTACCGTCAGCGAGCTGTCAGCCGACTGTCAGCGTCGGGGGCGACGATTTCCGTGCGAAGGCCCTCCGCCGGCCCGACAACTGAGTGCCGGATCCCGACACGTCGCGCAGCGGCGGCGAGCTGCTGCCGCTGCGCCCGACAACCGACCACGATGAGGTCGGACTCAAGCCGGCGAGGCTCGAGCCGCTGACGGCCGCCCAGGAAGCCGAAGCGGTCGAGCTGCTCGCGGCGCTGTTCGCCGCCGCCGCGCGCCGCCGCGCCGAACGAGGCCCGCTGAAGGAGGCGGCCTAGGTGCCCCGTCCGTTCTGGGCTCCGTTCTGGGCTCCATTCTGGGATCCGTTCTGGGCTCCGATTAGGACCGGAGCCCCCCCTCCGTAGCGGAAAACCCGTGCACAGAGGAAGTTTGCGAGGTCCCGTTCAGGACGCGACAACCTAGTGATTCACATGATCAGGAAGGAAGACTCGCCGGACGTGCCGGTGCGGGGGCCGACCGACGTCGATTTGCGCCTGTCGGAGATCGATGGTCTCATGCACGACCCGCGAACCCACCGGGCGCCCGCGAGGAGGTGCGGCGATGAACCGGGTCTGCCTCTACCTGCGGATCTCGACCGACGAGGACCACCAGCCGACGTCGCTTTCGACGCAGCGCGAGCGGCTCGAGCGCTACTGCCAGGCGATGGAGGACTGGCGCGTCGTCCATGCCTTCGCCGACCAGGCGAGTGGCGTCACCCTCGAGCGGCCCGGCCTGCAGCAGGCGCTCGTCCTCGCCCGCGAGCGTCGCTTCGACCTCCTGCTCGTGTACCGGGTCGACCGCCTCTCGCGCAAGGTGCGCCAGCTTGCCGGGCTTGCCGAAGAGCTCGACCGGCTCGGCGTTGTGCTCAAATCGGCGACCGAGCCCTTCGATACCGGCTCGGCGGCCTGGCGGATGATGCTGCAGATGCTCGGCGTGTTCGCCGAGTTCGAACACGCCACCATCGTCGACCGGGTCACCGCCGGGCTCGAACGCCGCGTCCGAGAGGGCCGCTGGATGAGCGGCCGCACCCCGTACGGCTACACCCGCGCCAACGGACTACTCGTGCCCGATCCAGTGCGCGCTGTGGTCGTCCGCCGCATCTTCCAGCTGTACGCCGACGGCAAGCACGGCACCACCGCGATCGCCCGCATACTCGAAGCCGAAGGCGCGCCGG
>WNGA01012339.1_pt1 | contig 18741 bp, 9 predicted proteins | sample 5400061 | NCBI WGS metagenome assembly WNGA01 (sample SAMN13153366, study PRJNA577476) | soil metagenome | isolation source: 100 cm soil or saprolite under grassland replicate 2 | place: USA:California | collected 2016-06-15 | reverse complement strand
GCAGTGTCAGCACTTGCCTCCTTCGGAAGCTCGACCAAACTTTGTCGCACGTATGACAAAGTTTGGTCGAGGTGTTTTGCCTTCACCCTGAGCGTCGGACCGCCACCCATGAGGTTGCTGTGCGCCTCCATTGCGGCTAGGGCCCTGCGGGCGCCGCATCGATTTCAATGCGGTTGCTCGCGCCGATGGTGGCCTGGCCTCGAATCAGCGCGTTGGCACGCTGCGATTGCCTTTGCAACCACTCGGTTTGCTGTAAAGAAGGAGTGGCGGCCTGGTTGAAGTTCAAAGGGGCGCCCCGGACCATGACGCTTGTCTGATTCGTGTCCGCCAGAAAATTTCCCTGAAAGACCACCAGTTGATTTAAAGTGCGATTCGTGCCGGCAACGCGGAAAAACACGTTTTGCGATGCCGCCATCTCGCCGGCCGAGAGCGCCGACGCGCTTTGCACCCGCTTCGCTTCAATGTCCTTCTTCAAATCAGGTGCCGACGCAGGCTTGCCAAGCGCCACCTGGGTCTCCTCCGTTGGCGGCGGCTCAATCGCTCCATCGTACACCGAGCCGTCAGCGTCCACGAGACGGATTTGCTGGCCGGTCTGTTCGACCAGAAATGACTGCAAGACGTTCGGCACGGGCGGCGAGTTGAAGTTGGAGCGGTATTTCGGAATCTGCGCGAAACGCTGGGACGCCTGGGTCGGGGCGACACCGGCGGCGTAAGGGTAAAGGTTACTTGTTCCCAGCCGGTCGGTTTCCCGCCGCTCGGCCAGCCAAGCAGATCGGTCGGTGAACTGGCGACTCTGTCGCGCCACCGTGAGCGCGTATTCATTTGTTGTCGCGCCGTTTTGTGCGAGACTCGAAGCCACGTTCGTTGCGGATGCCGGTTTGCCCGCCAAGCCGCCTCCCACGCCGTCTTCGCTAATGCCGGCAACATTTTGACCTGCCTTGGCGCCGTCCGAAGCCACCTGGGGAGCTGCGACCGGCGAAGTCCGGGGCGCACCCGGGAATTTTTGTCCGTCAGCCAACGTCTCGGTGCGAGCCGTCACGGCGCCGGCCTGGGAGCGTGTCAGGCCGTAACGCTCGCGCAGCTCCGCGAGTAATGGTTGCGGTTCCAACCGGGGCGCCCGCAATTTCCTTCCTTTTATCATTGGAAGCCAACTCCGACGGCGCGCGCTTTTCAGAGTTTTGTCGGGCTTCAAGTTTGGCGGGTTGTTCAGCGGATTTCAACGGCGTGTCTTTGGATTCGGCCGGGGCCAGAACTTCCCGTTCCGTCGGGGTGTTTTCCGCGAGCGGCACCACACGCGTCGTCGCCGCCAGCGCGATCGTGGTTTCGACTTTGAGCGTCCGTTGCAATGCGTCGTTGAACTGTGTCTCGTCCATTTCCTCCACGTGCCCGTCGCCGAGCAAAACCGGTCGGCGGCCCCGTGGGGTCGGCGAGTACGCGAGAATGGAGCCGTGATCGCCTTCGATTTTCCCCGCGCCGAGATAAACAAAATTCTTCCCGCTCTCCGGATCTTTCACGAGCTTGTCTGCGACTGCCCCTCCGAGTTCGTCCCTCATTTGCTCCAAGGTAGCGGGCAACCTGCCGTCGTGGTCACCGGCATAAATTCGCGCGGCGATACCGATTTGCATGAGTTGATTGAATGCGGCGATCCGTTCTGTTTTTGATTTAGCCTTGAATAGTGTCGGCCCGGACAGGCCAAACAGGATCACCAGCAGCGCGCAAATCGAACCCGCCACCGCCAGCCGTGGCCACAGCAGTTTCCACCACGCGCCTTTCACCGCCGGTTGTTCGGCCCCCGGCTTCGCGAACGTCCGCGCCACTTCGTCCTGCAATAATCTGCGCGTAGCTGGATGCAGCTCAAACGGCGCGCTCGCTTCCCCACGGCGCGTTTTCGCCCAGGACTTCAGTTGCTCTTCGACGTTTTTGTTGGGTTCGTCTGGCATCTCGTTCACTTCATTAGACGGAAGAGGGCGTAGTATTCTCCCGCGAAAACACGCCGCGCGCAATCTCTTCGAGCCGGTCGAGGCACTTGCTCAAGCGCGAACTGACCGTTTTCACGTTCAATTGCAAGGTGTTGCTGATTTCCTCATAACTCAAATCGCCAAAATAGCGAAGCTCGATAATTTCACGGCAGGGTTCGCCGAGATGGTCGAGTGCCTCGCGGAGCAGTGCCCTGCGCTCCGCGTTCATGACGCCGGCGTCGGGCGCGGGCGCGGCGCTGGGCGGATCGACCGTCAGACCGTTCTCCGGGTCTTCGGCCTGCAATGAAATCGGCGTCTGTCCCCCGCCGCGCTTGGCCGCCCGTTGACGTTCGCGATAATCCCGCGCCTTGTTGGCCGCGATCCGGAAGAGCCAGGTCTGCAATTGACTTTTGCCGTTGAATGCACCGAGGTTCCTGATCACGGCCAGGAACGCCTCCTGACAGATCTCCTCGACATCTTCGCGCGTCAAATCAGAGGCCAGTTGAAACACGAAGCGGCCTGCCGCCGCGTAGTGCAGGTCGAACAATGCGTCCCACGCCTGCGCCTCGCCCCGACGGCATCGGGCAATCATTTCGGCTTCGGCATCGGGGTTCATCGGGCAATCAGTTTAAAGAAGCGGACGCGCGTTGACCAGCTTTTGCTCGACCCGCCTTCAAGTGAAACGATCCAACGGAGCATTTGTTTCGGCCCACCGTCTAACGCGTCATGTGGCCAAACAATTGGTTTCGTCCTTCCGTAAAATTTTCACGCATTTTGCGTGAGGTTCACGCCGCCCGGGGTAATTCGCCCACACAAATTTTTTACAACACCTTTACCCGCGGCGCACACATGCAAGGTGCGAGTTATGCTAAATAAATTTTCCATGAGCCCTGATCAGTCCGGCCGGTCCAGGCCGAAAAGAACAACGGAGGTCGTTATGCGGTCGATGATGAAAATCCTGGCGGTGTTGGTCTCGTCGGTGGCGGCCCTTGCCAGCCAGGCAACGCCGCCTGCCACAAAGGCAAAGCCGGCGTCCGTCTCCGGCGACATCCTGCTGCGCGAGGTGCGCTACGACGGCAAACTCTCCGACACCCAGGCAAGGTTCACGGTGGAGATTGACGCCGAATCGTTCGGCAAAGGCGACGCTTCACTCACGCTCTTCGACGGCGACGTTGCTGTGCTGCCGGCCAAACTGCCTTCCGGATGGCGCATGGTGCGCGAAGGCAACCGGTATCGGCTCATCGCTTCGCGCGCCGGAAAGCACAGGCTCAAGCTCGAACTGGTGGCGAAAATCACACGCGCCGAACCGTGGAACCAGATTTGTTTTGTTGGTCCTGCCGCCAGTATCGCGTCAGTCACCGCCGCCGCGGACGGTGATGGTCTCGAGCTTCAACTGCTCAGCGGAACACCCCTCGACGGGGAGCGGAAAAACAAATCAGTCGCCCGGGGAGTATTGGGCGCGGATCGCAACGTCGCGTTGCGCTGGCAAAGCAAAGCCGCCGAAGCGTCGCACAAAGCCCTGATCACCTGCGAAACCGTCGCCGCGGCGCAGGCCACCCCCACGGTCATCAAGTTCGTCACCGAACTGCGTTACGACATCGTTCAGGGCAACCTCGCAAAGTTCGCAGTGATTGTGCCGGCGAACCATGCGCTCACGCGCGTCGAGGGACCGCAAATCCGCGACTGGCAGGCAGTGATGGAAGGCGATCACCAGATCCTCACGGTCGAGCTGATCAGGCCGGTTGAAAAATCCTACAATCTCAAGCTCTTTTCCGAGCAGACCGTCGAGACCACGCCGTTCAGCGCGCAGCTCAATGTCCCGCAACCGCAGGGCGTGGATCGCGAGACCGGTTCGCTCACCCTCTCCGCCGAAGACCTCACGGTCGAAACGTCGTCGCTCTCCGGTCTTCGGCAGATCAACGCGCCGGCGGGAGCATTCGCGGCCTACCGGTTCTACGGACGACCGCTCTCGCTCACCGCCAATCTCCGCCGCATCGAGCCGGTCCTCAACGTCGCCGGTCGCGTGACCGCGCGGCTCGAAGAAACCCGTCTGCTCCTCTCGCACGTGTTGACCTTGAAGGTCGAGAAGGCCGGCGTTTATTCCGTCGAGTTGTCGCCCCTGGCGAATTTCGTCGTTGCGGACGTGCGCGGCGATGGCGTGGAAGACTGGAAGGCGCGTGACGGAAAGCTGATCGTCAATTTCGCCAGCCGCGTGCTGGGCGAACGCAGGCTCGACATCCAACTGGAGCAGGCGCAAAAGGCATTCCCCGAACAGATCGTTGTGGCACCGCTTCGCGTCGCTTCCGCGGCCAGGCAGACCGCGCAGATCGGGGCCGGTTCCGCCCCCGGCATCAGCCTGAAGACAGCGGAGTTGAACGGTCTCCGCGAGATTTCCATCAATCATCTGACCGATCGAATCGACGAGTTGCTCGCTTACGTCGCGGATCAGCCTGACTGGACGCTCAAACTCACGACCGAGAAACTTGCCCCGCGCGTCATCGCGGACGTCTTCAACCTGGTCACGGTCGGCGACGGCCTGCTCGGCGGAAGTGCGACCATCCGCTACGCCATCATCAACCAGGGGGTGCAGAAATTCCGTCTGCGATTGCCGGCCGCGTGGAAGAACGTTGACTTCACAGGACCAAATATCCGCCGGAAAGAGCCACTTGAGCCGGCGCCGAACGCCGACACCAACTACGTTGTCTGGAATGTCGCGTTGCAGGACAAAGCGTGGGGCGGCTACACGCTCGTGGTCACTTACGACGAGCAGTTCGATCCCCACAAGGCGAGGCTCAAGCTGGGTGACATCCATGCGCTCGAGGTGGAACGCGAAACGGGCAGCGTGGCCGTCACCAGCGCCGCCAGCCTTCAATTGCGCGAGGCCAAAGCCACGGGACCGCTCCGCCGCATCGACGAGGGCGAACTCGCCGAAACAGACCGCGCGTTGGTCACCCGTTCCGTCCTGCTCGCCTATCGCTACGGCACCGGCGACGCCTACGAGCTGGCCGTGGAGGCGACGCGTTTTCCCGAAGAGAAGGTCCTCGAAGCGATCGCCGACCGCACCCAACTGACGACCGTGGTCACCGAGGCGGGCGAGATGCTCACGCAGGCAACCTTCATGGTGAAGAACAACGACAAGCAATTTCAGACGTTCACCCTGCCGAAGGGGGCGAAATTCTGGTCGGCCTACGTCAACGGGCAGCCGGTCAAAGCCGAGGCCGACGGCGCGAAGTTGCTGGTTCCTCTGCCGCGCCAGGCAAACCGGGATCAGACGTTCGCCGTCGAAATCGTTTACGCGCAAAACCTCGGTTCACTCAAGCGGTGGTCCCCGCGCGAAATCGCCCTGGCCGCGCCGCAAACCGACATTCAAACAACCTTCGCCGAATGGGAACTCTACATTCCCACGACGCATCAACTCATGAGCTTCGACGGCAATATGAGCGTCGCGCGCGGCACCACCTACGCGTTGGGCGATGCCTGGACGGAATTCGCCACGGTTTACCGGGAACTGTGGCGAAACACCAAAGGATTGCTGGCCGTGTTGCTGGTCGTTGGCGTGTTCGCCGCGTTCGTCATTGCAGCGATTCGCCGGGGGTGGCACGGCGCCATGACGGCGTTGGTGCTCATCGCGGTCTGCGCCGTTCTTGCCGCAATGCTGCTGCCCGCCTTGGGAAAGGCCAAAGTCAAAGCCCAACGCATCAGTGCGATCAACAACTTGAAGCAAATCGGTCTCGCCGCGCGAATCTATTCGACGGACAACGGCGATCGTTTCCCCGCCAGTTTCGATCAGATGCGCAATGAGATCGGCACGGACAAAGTGCTCATTGATCCGGCGAGCGGACAGCCCTTCGTTTGGGTCGGCGCCGGAAAGTCCGAGAGCGAGCCCACGGCGATCATCGCTTACTCGCCCGTGGACACGGACGGGCGCGCGGTTCTTTTCGCCGACGGCAGCGTGGTGCAGATGAACACGCGACAGTTTGAAGATGCCCTGCAGCGCACTGGTCTCGCGGCGGGCCGGCCCGCCGGGCTGGCAGCGGCTCAGACCCCGCAGTTGCCTGGCGACGTTCCGCCATCGTCTTCTCTGCCGGCTGTGCAGGCCGGCGGAATTGGCGGCGGGCCCGGCACCGCAGCCGCAGCGACGGCTCCCGCCGCATTTCCCATGGCCCGCGGCATCCGTCCTCTGCGCATCGACATTCCGCGCACGGGACAAAAGTTTACCTTCACCAAAGTGCTCAAGCTGACCGGGGAACCGCTCACGGTCGAGGCGCTGGCTGTCACCACGAACGTGCTGAATGCGGTCCGCAGCATGCTCCAGGTCGGCGTGTTCCTCGCCGGACTTCTGCTGCTGGGGTGGCAGCTCCGCCGCGCCGCGCCGCGCAGCCTACCGGTAACGATCGCGCTGGCCATGATCGTCGGGAGTGTCGGTCATCTGCTGGTCACCACGCGTTTGCTCGGCATGGTGCTGGCCATCGGCGCTCCGGTGATCGTCATTGCGTCGGCGGTGCTGCTGGCTCGCCGTTACTGGTCGCGCCGCGCTGAAGCGCCCGGTTCGGAAGCCGAGGGAACCGCGCCAACGCCATCACCCGGCGGTTCGACCGGAATGGGCCCCGCTGTCGCCGCGATCGCGCTGATGCTCTCGGTGGCGTCGGTTCAAGCCGAGGAAGCGACCGCACTGTCCGCGTCCTCCGATCCGCATTCCGCCCTTGAATCCGTGTCCATCCTGTCGGCCAGCTACACCGGTACCGTGCACGAACGCGTGGCGCGGATCGACGCGGTGGTCCAGGTGTCGGCCACCAAAGCCGGACAAACCATTCCCCTGTTCGGCGAGGATGTTGCCGTCGAAGAGTTCTCGGCGACTCCGGGCAACGTCAGGCTTGTGCGCCAGGGCAACTCGATCGGCGTGCGCCTGCCGAAAAGTGGCGGGGCGACGTTGCGGGTGAAATTCCTGGTGAAGCTCGGTGGCGACGTGACCAAACGGCACCTCGCCTTCGCCATTCCTCCGGCGTTGTCCAGCGAGCTTTCGCTCACCGTGGACGAGCCGGAGGCCGCCGTGGAATTTCCGACCGCGGTCTCCTATCACAGCGTCGCCTCGCAACAACAAACCCGTGTCGAAGCCATCATCGGCGCCGGCGAACGCGTCGAGTTGCAGTGGACACCGCGCGTGAAGCGCGCCGCGGAAATTGTCGCCACCGTGTTCTGTCAGAATGCGTCGCTGGTCAGTTTCACCGGCGGGGTGATGAGTCTCCGCTCGCAGCTTGATTACCAGGTTACCCAGGGCGAATTGCGCGAAGCGCGCATCCGCTTGCCGGCGGGGCACCGCCTGCTGCGGGTCGAAGGCGAATCGATCCGCACCTGGCAGATCAGGACAGGCTCGCTTTCGATCCGTCCCGTCCCTGACTCCTCACGGAAGGGGAACAGCGACGGACGCGGCGGACCGCTCCCCTCCCCGGGAGAGTCCGGGGGTGGATCGCTGAACGACAATGACGGTCAAATCCTGGTGGTCGAACTGCTCAAAGGGGTTTCGCCCGGCTACAAACTGGTGGTCGAAACGGAAAAGACCATCGAAACACTGCCGGAAACTTTCAGGATCGAAACTCCACACGCGCTGGATGTGAAGCGGGAGACCGGCTTTGTCGCGCTGGCCGGCAGCGACGAACTCGGCTTGACGGTGGACGCCGTCCAGGGCCTGCAAAAGGTCGATGCGGGCGAGTTCCACAAAGTCACCGCGCAGACAAACGCGCTGGCCGGCGCCTATCAATACTTGAAACCGGAGTTCGGGTTGAACGTCCGCGTCGAACCGCTGCAACCGCAGATCGAAGCGACGGTGCGCACCCGCGTGCGCATCGGCACAGAGCAAATCCATCTGGACGCGCGCGTGGATTACCTCATCAAACGCGCGGGCGTGTTCGCGCTGCGACTCCTTTTGCCAAAGGATTTTCGTGTCGAGGCGGTGACCGGAAACGAGATCGCTCAATGGGTTGAAAAGTCGGACGGCGACAATCGCGTGTTGGAAGTGACTCTCAAACAGCGGACGCTCGGCGGCTACACGCTGCAACTCGGCCTGGTGAAGTCGCAAAAGGAATTGCCCAGGACCGTGGAAGTCGCGGGCGTGCACCCGCTCGACACCATGAAGCTCACGGGTTATGTCGTCGTCGCCACGGAGGTGGGGGTACAGACAAAAAGCGCGTCATTCGAGGGTTTGACCGAGGTGCCGGTGAACACCGTGGGCAGTGGGGCAGGCGTCTCGCCTGCGAATGACGGCACGAACGGCGGGACCGCGGCTTCACTCGGCGGCGGTCTCGCCTACAAATTCATTGCCAGCGATCCCGTGCCCGCGACCACGCCGTGGAGACTCTCGATCGCGACCGAAACAGTCGAGTCGTGGGTGCGCGCCGAGGTGGTTAACTGGCTGACGCTGAGCGAGACGCTGGTGTCCGGCCGCGCTTTGGTGCGTTACGAAATCCAAAACGCCCCCGTGAAGGAATTCCGGCTGAAGATCCCAAGCGCGTTCAAAAACGTGGAAATCACCGGCGCGAACATCCGTCGCCGCGACCAGAGCGGCGAGGAATGGCGGATTGCGCTGCAGAACAAAGTCGTCGGCGTCCACCTGTTGACGGTGACCTGGGAACAGCCGTGGAACGTGAAGGAGCAAGGCACGGAAAACCTGTTCACCGCGGCGGGCGTCGAGGCGCTGGGCGTCGAACGCGAGACCGGCATGTTCGCGGTCGTTGCCAAGTCGCATTTGCAGGTCGCGGCCAAGTCGGTCAGCGCCGAACTGATCCGGGCGGACCTGCCGGAACTGCCCGCCTGGGCCGGTCCCGCGGACGAATCAACCGCGCTGGTCTTCCGCTACCTCCGGCCCGGCTACCAGCTCTCGCTGGTCGCGCAACGTTTCGCCGAGGCCGAAGTCCTTCAGGCCCTGGTGGACGACGCGCGAATCACCACGGTCGTGGCCGACGACGGCCAGATGATGACCGAACTGGCCCTTTCGGTCCGCAACAATGGCCGCCAATTTCTCGAGATCACCCTGCCGAAAGGCGCGCAGGTTTGGTCGGCGTTTGTCGCCGGACAGGCCGTTCGGCCGGGCACCCGCGACGGCCGGTTGCTGTTGCCGCTCGAACGCGCCGCGGACACAGCGACTCCGGTGGAACTGATCTACGTGAGCGCGGACAAGTTTCCGCGGACGAAAGGCGTGGTGGACCTGGCATCGCCGGCGCTCGATGTTCCGGTGAAGAACGCGCGGTGGGAGCTTTATCTGCCGCCGGACTATGGTTACAGCCGGTTCGGCGGCACCATGACCCGCGAACCGGACGCCGCGCCGGTGGTGCGCACCTTCAGCGCGCTCGAATACCGGGAAGCGGAGCAGGAGAAGAAAAAGGAGCGCGAGATCACTTTGTCGAGTTCGCGCGACGAGGTCCGACGCAACATCGCCGCCGGAAAACTCGATAATGCGAACAGGGCTTACCGCATGGTGGAACGTTATGGAATGGTCAGGGAAAGCGACGAGCTGGAAAAGCTCGGCAAGGACCTGCGCAAGGCCCAAAGCGACAACCTGCTGAACGCGCAGCAAGCCGTTGTCGCGAACAACTCGGCGTTCTTTGCCCGGGACGGCGCCAAGCCGGTGCAGGAGGTTCAGGCCCAGCTCGACACCAAGACCGCTGAACGGCAATGGGAGAGGTTGCAACAGGCGCAGGAAGTTGTGACCGCGGCGGCCCGCCCGCTGCGCGTGAACCTGCCTGCGCGCGGTCTGCGCCATTCATTCTCACAAATTCTCCAGACCGAAGTCGGCAAACCGATGATCGTCCGCTTCGTCGCCTCCAATGCGAAGGCGGCCAATTGGCCCATCCGCGTCATGCTGGGAGCGCTCGCCTTTGCAGGTTTGTGGGCGCTGGTGAGTTGGATGCTGGGACAGCGGAAGGCGCAAGCCGTCGTGTCAATACAGTGAAAGGGAGAGGCGGCAGAATGCGGTCCTGGTTTTCATTGCGCTGTGCTCCTCCCCACACGGGACTCGACACCCAATTCAGGAGTCTTCTCAGGCGGCTTAAGCAGGAACACCGACACCGTGTCTCTCCCAACTAATGGGAGAAGCGTATTGGCCGGGAGCACCTCCGGGAGTACCTACATTTTCCTTTTCGATTTCCCGTTCTGTGATTTCACACGCAAACTCGCAATCAACATCACGTCCACAATGTCGAAGGAGTCGTCCGGCTGATAAACGATCACGGTGCGACCACTGGGCGAGGTCATCAGAAAGTCGCGATGGCGAACCGGGATGGCGCGTCCATCGGCCAAATGGAGGGAAAACGGCTGGAACTGGACGGCATCGCGCAGGTTGCGAATCTCATCAATCTTCATGCGGACATATTTACATCTGTTCCGCCTCTCAGGCAAGCCGCCCGGCACACCTTCTCGCAATTCCTTCAAACGGAGGTCGTCAAGCCGATCCTCGTCAGCTCCGTTGCGTCCAGCGCGAGAGCCGCCAGCCGGCACGTGCAAATTGTTTTCTTCTGCGCAGGATTTGTTGGGTTGTGGGCACTCGTGATGTCGTCGCTTGGCCAGCGAAAGGTGGAGGCGCAAGCCTGAGCGCTCCGACGGGTTGAAACGGGAATGGCGACCGTGGCAAGCAGGCGGGCCGCTCGATGCGTGTAGCGGCGGTTTCGGAGCATAGAGGGCTGGGTGAACACGGAGAGAACATTTCAGTCGAAAGGTTCAACGCAAAATCCCAGTGACCCAGAGGCGCAGTGAATTTCCATTTGCTTCTCCACGCCTTTGCGACCTGACGTTAAAGCTTGCTCCGGGTTGGGTAAATTATTGCGTTAGTCTTGCCACACGCCGGAGAACAGGATAGTTTCAACACATGAGCACAGAGGAAATCTTGCTCGAAGAGATCAAGCATCAGCCCGAGCCGGTCTTGCGTGAACTCTGGCATTACCTGAAATTCCTAACCCGCCAGTACGAAGAGGAGAAATGGGCTGACGTACTCCCCGGCCGCGAAGTCGAACAGGAAGTTTTGGACATTCTCGACGCCAAATGAGTCCCCGCCACGGAGAGGTCTGGCTCGTGGACATGGGCATGGCGGCCAAGACCCGTCCTGGTGTGGTCGAAGAAATCAAGCGGTTGCCGCCGTCGGAACAGGCCGAAGTCATTCGGTTCACTTGCGAAGTGGCCCGCACGCGTCAACTCACGCCCAGTGAATTGGGCGAACTAGCCGAACGGTTGGCCGAAACCGACGATCCTGCCGAGGTCAGCCGATTGAAGTCCGCCTTGACGCGCGGGTTCTACGGCGAATGATTCATGCCAAAGATCTTGCGCCGCAACCTGCCCCGGCCGTTGTATGCGCATCTGTTTGAACGGATACAGCAACGTCAGATTTCCGGAATGCAGCTTGCCTTGATGATTGAATGGCTGGACACGCAGCCGGAGGTCCCCACTGGGAATTGGTTTAAAAGATTTACAGACATGATTGTGTGCGGTGAAGGCGAACTGATCAAAACGTTTCTCACCACCGAACAAGATCATGAAGCCTCCTTTCGCTTCTGCGCATGCACTGGGACCATGAACCCAGCCCGGTAGGGCGCGGTGTCCTCACCGCGCCGCGGGCCAAACAACACGTTTGCGACGTTCGCGGCGGGCTGAGGACAGCCCGCCCTACCTTCCGGTTCATGGGTAGCGAAGCCCGTTCTTGCTCTGCGCATTTCGCGGGAGCATTTCCACCCAATTCCTGTCTAACCAAACATGAAACGCTGGATTTTCTCGTTGGTCCTTCTGATCGGAACGATCTCGTCCGGCTTCGGTGCCGGCTTAATCATCGTTGATGAAGCGCATTGGTGGCCCGGGCCCAGGCCACCCATCTACCCCCCACCCTGGCCGCCGCCACGCCCCAGACCCGAACCCTGGCCGCGACCGTGGCCCGTCCCTCCACCACGGGTTTATTCCTTCTGCCAACGCATCGAAGGGACATTCCTGTTTCCCGTGTCCAAAGGGGCGCAGATCCGCAAGTTCACCATGGAGATCGACGGCAAGCCGGTCGAGGCCGAACTGATGTCCGCCGACAAAGCGCGCGGGATTTACGAAGACATCGTCCGCAAGCTGCGCGATCCGGCGCTGCTGGAGTATGCCGGTCAGGACGTTTTCAAGGTGCGCATTTTTCCCATCGAGCCGCACGCCCGGAAACACCTGTCGCTCTCTTACACGCAATTGCTCAAGTCCGATTCCGGCCTTATCGGCTATGCCTATCCGCTCAACACCGAGAAATTCTCCGCCAAACCGATCCCGGTCGTGAGCCTCAAGGTTGAAGTCGAGACGAAACGCCCGCTCAAGTCCATCTATTCGCCGAGTCACAACGTGGAAATCAAACGGCATGGAGGGAACAAGGCCACAGTGGGCTTCGAGGCGAAGGACGTGAAACCGGACACGGACTTTCAACTCTTCTTCGCGCCGGAGGCCGACGACATCGGCGTGAATCTGATGACTTACCAGACCGGCTCGGACGAAGGCTACTTCCTGTTGCTGGCCTCGCCGGGCGTGGACGTGAAAGACCAGAAGATCGTTCCCAAGGACGTCGCCTTCGTGCTCGACACGTCCGGTTCGATGGCGGGCCAGAAGCTGGACCAGGCGAAGAAAGCGCTGTCGTTCTGCGTGGAAAACCTGAACGACGCCGATCGCTTCGAGATCATCCGCTTTTCCACCGAAACCGAGCCGTTGTTCGACAAACTTGCGGACGCTTCGAAAGAGAATCGTTCCCGCGCAAACAATTTCATCAAAGAGCTGAAGCCCATCGGCGGCACGGCCATCGACGACGCCTTGAAACAGGCGCTGGCCCTGCGGTCCGAAAAGAGCGAACGGCCGTTCGTCGTCATTTTCCTCACCGACGGCCTGCCCACGATCGGAGTCACGAGCGAGGACCAGATCGCGGGCAACGTGAAGAAAAACAGCGGCGGCGACGCGCGCGTCTTCTGCTTCGGCATCGGGCACGACGTGAACACGCATTTGCTGGACAAAATCACCGAGGAGACGCGCGCCTTCAGCCAATATGTCCTGCCGGAGGAAGACATCGAAGTGAAGGTGTCGAATTTCTTCGCCAAGATCAAAGACCCGATCCTGACCAATCCCACATTGAGCTTCACGGGCGACATTCGCGTGACGAAGCTTTATCCCTCGCCGTTGCCCGATTTGTTCAAAGGCCAGCAACTCGTCCTGGCCGGACGTTACACGGGCAAAGGCGCATCGGCGGTCGTGCTCGAAGGAACCGTCAACGGCGCGAAGAGGAAGTTTGCTTACGATGTGAATTTTTCGGGCGACGCGACCGAACACGATTTCATCCCTCGCCTTTGGGCGACGCGCCGCGTCGGTCATCTGCTGGAAGAAATCCGTTTGCACGGCGAGAACGCCGAATTGAAAGAGGAAGTCACCGAACTGGCGCGCAAATACAGCATCGTCACGCCCTACACGGCTTATCTGATTGTGGAGGACGAAGCGCGCCGCGGCGTGCCGATTCTCTCGCAGACGCTGCCGCAATTGCAGGAGGACGAAGCCGCGCGGCGGTCGGTCGGGGAATATTACCAGGATTCCATGATGAAGCGGTACGGCCTCGCGCCGGTCACGCGGTCGCGCAGTGAATTGGCTTTCAAATCGGCCAATGCGCCGGCTGAGGCGATTTCCGCCGGCGGCGCCGAAGCCCAACGGGGATTCGTTGCGCTTGCTCCGCAGTCAATCCCGTCTCCCGGCGCAGCGGGCGGCACGGCGGCAGGCGGAACTGTCGCCGCTGAACGCGTCGCTCAATACACGCAGCAAACGCAGTTCGTCGGCGGGCGCAGCTTTTATCAGAACGGCAATCAGTGGATAGATGCCTCCGTCCAGAAACTGAAGGACGCCAAACGCGTCCGCGTTCAATTCAACTCGAAGGAGTATTTCGACCTGGTCACGAAGAAACCGGAGGCTTTGCCCTGGCTGGCGCTCGGACAAAACGTCCAGTTCGCGATGAATGGAACCGTTTATGAAATCTTTGACACCGAGCAATCCAATGGAGGCAAGCCATGAGAGCAAGAACGCAAGGACTCGATCGATCTGACGGTGTCCCAAGGAATGCCAACCTGTCGTGTCATGCAGGCGTTGTGTTCCCCTCACCCCGGCCCTCTCCCGCCGGGAGAGGGAGAATCGTTCACCGCGCCCGGACCACACCACCGTCTTCTGTCGGTCGCCTGTTGTGTGGCTTGGGCGACAAGAAGCCGACGACAGGCGACGAGACATCCACATTTCGCGCGGGCACGGTCTGCTGTCCCCTCTCCCCGCGGGAGAGGGCAAGGGTGAGGGGGACGTACACGGTTGCCACGCTGCTGACATGCACGTTGCTGGTCGCTGCAAGCGCCCTGGCAAAGGACGAGCCCCCTGAGAAGAAAGACAAGCCGAAAATTGAAGTCTGTTTCGTGCTCGATACCACCGGCTCCATGTCGGGTCTCATCGAAGGGGCAAAACAAAAGATCTGGTCGATCGCCAATGAAATCACGAGCGCCAAGCCGACGCCGGACATCCGCGTCGGCCTCATCGGCTATCGCGACCGCGGCGACGAGTATGTGACCAAGGTTTTCGATCTGACCAACGACATTGATGCGGTTTACGGTCATTTGCAGGCCTTCCGCGCCGCCGGCGGCGGTGACACGCCCGAATCCGTCAACGAAGCCCTCTCCGAGGCCGTGAATAAAATGTCATGGAGCGCCGACCGAAAGGTGCTGAAGATTGTGTTCCTGGTGGGCGATGCCCCGCCGCACATGGATTATCAGGGCGCGCCGAAGTATCCCGAAGTCTGCCAGGAGGCAATGAAGCACGATCTCATCATCAATACCATTCAATGCGGCGCCCTCGCCGAGACGACTCCGGTTTGGAGGGAAATCGCCAAACTGGCTGAAGGCAGCTACGCCGCCATTGCGCAGTCGGGCGGGATGATCGCCATCGCCACACCCGTGGACAGCGAACTGGCCGAACTCAATCGCAAGCTGGGCGCGACGATGGTCGCTTACGGCGACGAGACGGTGCAACGCAGGGTGGTGTCCCGACAGGCTGCGTCCGAAGCGGCGCCGGCGAGTGTGGCGGCCGACCGGTTGTCCTTCAACGCGCGCTACGGTCTGGTCGTGCAGGGGGAAGGCGAACTGCTCGATTCGCTCAGCCAGGGAAAACTCAAACTGGAATCGCTCAAAAAGGATCAACTTCCCAAGGAATGGCAGGGGCTGGACGCCGCCGCGCTCAAGGTGGAAGTCGAGAAGAAACAAAAGGAGCGCGTGGAATTGCAGACACGCATTCAGAAGTTGAGCAAGGAACGGGAGAATTACCTGGCGCAGGAACGCAAACGCCTCGCCGAAAAGAGCAAGTCCGGTTCATTCGACGACAAGGTGTCGCAAACCATCCGCGACCAGGCAGCGCGCAAGGGAATTGAATACGGGAAATAGGGTGAACGCCACAGGCATAAGCGGACTACGGATTCCAGACCGGCGAGTCCGGTGGACGAATAAGGGAAGATGAATGAGAGCCTGGAGGTAGCTGTTCCCTCTCCCCGAGGGAGAGGGTCAGGGTGAGGGGAAACGCCGGTTCGACAGCTACTGGATGTCCCAAGGACTCCTCAGTAATGCCCATCGGTAATTCAGAAGCGCATCCGGCGCGGGTCAGTCCTCGTTCGCCGTTGGCTCCAGGCATCCGGTTGCGGAGCAATTCGACTTTGATTCCGTCCAACACGCCGGTTTGATACCATGCACATCATGAAAAGGGCCTTCTTCCCGGCATTGGTCTGGCTGCTCGTGAACAGCTCTCTCTCCTTTGCCGCCTCGCGCGAGGCGCAGTGGCAGGAGGTGGATGACGCCGTCCGAAAAGGTTTGCCGAAGACGGCCATCGAAAAGCTGGATCCCATCATCCAGGGCGCGCTCAAGGACAAAGCCTGGGGCGAGGCGACCAAAGCCATCGCGCGCAAGATCGTCCTCGAAGGCAATATCCAGGGGAACAAACCCGAGGAAAAAATCGTCCGCATGGAGGCGGAGATTTCCCGAGCGCCGAAAGAAATCGTACCGTTGCTCGATACGATTCTGGCGAATTGGTATTGGCACTATTACCTGAACAATCGCCGGCGGTTTCTGCAACGGACGCAAATGACGCAGAACCCACCCCTGACCCCGCCCACCCGGGGAACTAACCCGGCGCGCCTGCCGGAAAAGGATTTCACGACCTGGGACCTGCCGCGACTCTTCGCCGAGATCGACAAGCAATTTCAGAACGCGCTCGCGAACGCGGACACTCTCAAGAAGACGCCGGTCTCGGTGTTCGACGATCTGCTGGTCAAAGGCGCTCTGCCGGACAGCTATCGTCCCACGCTTTACGATTTTATCGCGCATGAGGCATTGAGATTCTATTCATCCGGTGAGCAGGCTGCGGCCAGGACCGAGGACGCTTTCGAGATTTCGGACGACAGTCCCATTTTCGATTCGGTGGAACGGTTCGTCGCGTGGAAAGCAGGGCAGACTTCTTCGCCTGCCCGGGGACAGGCTGGAAGCCTGTCCTACTCCGGCGACTCACCCATCCTCAAAGCAATCCGCCTTTATCAGGACCTGCTGAAGTTCCATCAGAATGACAAAGACCCATCGGCATTCATCGACGACGACATCGCGCGGCTGGCCTGCGGTTACAGCGTCGCGTTCGGCGAGGGAAAGAATGCCCGTTACAAGGCCGCCCTCAAAACGCTCGTGGACAAATGGGCCGATCACGAGCTTTCCGCCCTCGCGCTCCACAATTGGGCGCGCGTGCTTCAGAGCGAAGAGGCCTTTGTCGAGGCGCGCGACGTTGCCTTGCGCGGCGCGAATGCGTTTCCCGACAGCCCTGGGGGAAAGTTGTGTCGGAACCTGGTTACGGAGATCGAAATGAAATCCGTCGCCATCACGACCGAACGGGTCTGGAACTGCCAAAGCAAGGCAGGCGTCTTGCCTGCCGGGACACAGGCCGATTCAGCCGGCCGGCAGGACGCCTGCCCCACCCTGGAAGTCCGCTATCGCAACGTCACGAACATCTATTTCCGCGCGATCGCCTACGATTGGAACCTGTTCCTGCAAAAGAACCACAGCCGACCGGAATATCTCAACGACGCGGAACGGAAGGAATTGCTAGCGAAAAAACCCGCGCTCGAATGGTCGGCGACTTTGCCGCCGACGACGGATTACAAGGAACGCATCGAGGAACTCCCCGCGCCGGGGCTGAAGCCCGGTTACTATTTTATCATCGCGAGCTCCAGGCCCGGATTTGGCGGGAACGACAATCCGGTAACGTTCACCGACGTCTGGGTCAGCGAGCTGGCGCTGGTCGTTCGACCGCGCGACGGCAGCATCGAAGGGTTCGTGCTCGAAGCCGATTCCGGCGAGCCGCTGGCCGGCGCGGAGGTGATGGCCTGGCACCTCGACAATCAGGGCAATCGCATTCCTCATCCGGCGCTGACCACGGACGAGAACGGCTTCTTCACGTTCAAGAGCGCTCAGAACCAGAGTTACCTCTTTCGCGCCCGTCACAACGGGCGCGAGTTGGGATCGCAGCAGGAGTATTCCGCCTACCGTTACGACCCCGAGCGCGCCTACGAGCAGACCGTTTTCTTCACTGACCGCTCGATTTATCGCCCGGGCCAGACGATTCAATACAAGGGCATTTGCCTGCGCGTGGACCAGAAGAAGGACGATTACGAAGCGCTCGCGGGGCGGGAATTGACCGTCATTTTCGCCGACCCGAACAACAAGGAAATCGCGCGCCAGACGCGTCGCTGCAACGATTACGGTTCGTTCGCCGGCAGTTTCACCGCGCCGCGCGACCGTGTCATGGGGGCGATGCGCATTTACGTCGAAGGCCCCAGTGGCCAGGCCGGTTTCAACGTCGAAGAATACAAACGTCCGAAATTTCAAGTGACACTCGATGCGCCGAAGACCGCGGCCAAACTGAACGACAAGGTTTCGCTTGCCGGCCACGCGATGAGTTACACCGGCGCAGCCATCGACGGCGCGCGTGTGAAGTATCGGGTCGTGTGCGAAGTGCGCTGGCCCTACTGGTGGAACTGGTATTCCTGGCGCAGGCCGCAGGTCCAGGGTAGCCAGGAAATTGCGCACGGCATCGCCACCAGCGAAGCCGATGGCTCGTTCAAAATCGAATTCCTCGCCAGGTCTGACCCCAAAGTCTCGGAAATGGACGAGGCTTCCTTCAGTTTCACCGTTCGCGCGGACGTCACCGACAGCGCGGGCGAGACCCGCTCCGCCCGGCGCGGCGTCATGGTCGGCTTCACCGCGCTGCAAGCGACGCTCGGCGCCGGCGAGTGGCAGACGGACGACAAACCGGTTGAACTGAAGATAAAGACCACAACGCTGGACGGCGAACCCCAGGTCGCGGAAGGCCTGGTGAAGATTCATCGGCTCAAGGAGCCGGCGCAAGTGCAGCGCTCGCCTCTGACCGGGCGATATTACCGGGGCTCCGAATCCGCCAACGAACGGCAGGACCTGTCAAACCCGAACAACTGGCCGCTCGGCGAAATCGTGGCCGAGAAGGGCTTCACCCCCGACGCGAAAGGCGAGGCGACTATGTCATTCAATCTCGGCGTGGGGGTTTATCGCGCGATGCTCGAAACACAGGATCGCTTTGGCAAAAAAGTCACGGCGCGGTTGCCCGTTCAGGTGTTGAATCCGGGCAGCGCGACGTTGGCTGTCAAAATTCCGCATCTGCTCGAGGCGCCGTCCTGGTCGTTGGAGCCGGGCGAGGAATTCATGGCTTTGTGGGG
>WNGA01006793.1_pt1 | contig 18743 bp, 18 predicted proteins | sample 5400061 | NCBI WGS metagenome assembly WNGA01 (sample SAMN13153366, study PRJNA577476) | soil metagenome | isolation source: 100 cm soil or saprolite under grassland replicate 2 | place: USA:California | collected 2016-06-15 | reverse complement strand
ACGTCCTTGCAGCATCCTTTTTCGGCACGAGGCTGGCTCGTGCATGTCCACGGCAGGGAGGCCGAGATGGGACAGAACGGCATGGAAGAATTCATCGCGGAGTTTCGCGTGATGCTGCCCGCGCAGAGCAAGACCGCGCAGGCGATCGACCGGCAGGATCCGTTCGAGCAGATCGCGTTCAAGGCGATCGACGAGGGCTACACCGAGTTCGTCGATCAGTTCAGTAAGTTCATGGAGGTTTGTCTGCGTCGCGGCACGTGAGACCGCCAGCGCCGACAGAGAGCCTGTTACGCGGTCGCGCCGCGCCGCCGGTGGGTTCCATGGACGCGGAATGCGGCGACCTGTTTGCCGGGAAACCCGTCCCCCGGCGCCCTCCGGCGATCAAGCGCAGGCTCGCGCCTGAGCTGACCGCGGCGCGCGTGCTCTGCCATCAGCTCAGACGCAAACGGGCGCTCCCGGAGAAGCAGCGGATCGCGCACCTGATCTGCCTGAATCTCCTGGCGGTACTGAATCGCCCCTCGCAGCAACTGTAGATCCCAGCGCCCGTTCGCTCGCCTGCACGTTCCACGGGCCCCGAGACCCGGGATGAGCGCCCCTGGGCGGCGAACCGCGCTCCGGATGATAATTATGCCCGCCGAACGCAAAGAGTCGAACCGACGAAAGGAAGAAACGATGGCCAAAGCTTATTGGATCGTCTGCTACCACTCGATCAAGAACCCCGATGCGCTCGCCGCTTACGCGAAGATCGCCGCGCCCGCTCTGCAGGCGGCCGGCGGGCGCTACCTCGTGCGCGGCAACCCCGCCAAGGTGTACGAGGCGGGGATCAACCAGCGCACCGTGGTGATCGAGTTCGACAGCGTGCAAAAAGCCATAGCGGCGCACGACGGCGCGGGCTACCAGGCGTCGTTGAAGGTCCTGGGCGATGCGGTGAAGCGCGACATGCGGATCGTGGAGGGGGTGGGCTAAGACACCACCCCGCCGCCTTCGGCGGCACCCCTCCTCGAACGAGGAGGGGAAGGCGCTAGACCCGCAGCGATTCGTGCGACAGGTATTTCTGCCTGTAGGTCTCGAAATCGACGCGGTCTGCCGCCTCGATCTCCTTTTGTTTCCTGATCGATTCTGCCGCCAGGCGCGCCAAGCGCGCTTCGACTTCGGCGGGTAGCGGCTCGCTACGCAGGATCCTCGCGTTCTCGAGCGAGCGCGCGAGCCCGAAGCGGGAGTAGGAATTTTCGTGGCGCTCGCGCATCTCGGCGAGGACGCGTGCCGAGGGCAGGGGCGCGGGATCGTCCACGGCCCTGAGGGCGGCGGCGAGCGCTTCGCGGTATGCGGCCCCTGCGTGCGCTCTATCGAGCGCCTGCGCGACCGGCTCGCATCCGGCGAGCACCGCGGAGCCCCAATCGCGCAGCTCCACCATGTCGCCCTGGCGGTCGAGGCGCAGCCCCGGCTCGCGTCCCCGCGAGGCGGCGCGCAGTTTGTTTTGCCCGACGGCTTGCAGCTCCTCCCGCGTGTCGGGCGGGCTGTCGCTCAGGAGGCAATGCAGGAGGAAGATGTCGAGAAAACGCACCGTGCCCGCGTTGATGCCGATGGGCGAGAACGGATCGAGGTCCATGGCGCGCACTTCGACGTACTCGACACCGCGCTCGCGCAGCGCGTGCAGCGGCCGCTCGCCGGGGCGGATGACGCGCTTCGGCCGGATGGTGCTGTAGAACTCGTTTTCGATCTGCAGCAGGCTGGTGGCGAGCTGCTTGTATTCGTTTCCGTCGCGGATGCCGATCGCTGCGTAGGGCGGATAGGGTCGGGTGAGCACGTCGTCCAGACAGGCGGTGTAGCGCTCGAGGCTGTTGTAGCTGACAGCGAGCGAGTCCTGCGCCTCGCTCAGGTATCCCAGGCGCCCCATGCGGAGCGAGGTGGCGTGCGGCAGGTAGAGCGTGCCGGGCGCGAGCTCCTCCAGCGCGTGCCTGCGGCCCTCGACGAAGCTCGCGCACACCGCGGGCGAAGCACCGAAGAGATAGAGCAGCAGCCACGCGTGCCGCCGGAAATTGCGGATGAGCGCGAAGTAAGCCTCGCTGGCGTCGCGATAGCCCGGCAGCGGCCAGGCGGCATCGGGCAGGGAGAAGTTGTAGTGCAACCCGGCGATCATCTGCATGCGCCGGCCGTAGCGGTGCGAGAGCCCGATGCGGTATACGGTTTTCGCGCGGCCGACGTTCGATTCCCCGTAGCGGGCGATCGGAATCGCGTTCTCGTCGGGCAGGCTGCAGGGCATGCTCGCGCCCCACAGCATTTCGTCGCCGATGTGAAGGGCGACGAACTGGTGGATGCGCTTGAGCTCTTCGAGGCAGGCTTCCACGCCCGTGTGCACGCCCGTGATCAGCTCGATCAGCGATTCGCTGAAGTCGGTGGTGATGTGCGGGTGCTTGAGCGCGGAGCCGAGCTCGGGCCGGTGCGGCGTGAGCGCGAGCGCGCCGTCGGGCCGCACGCGCAGGCTCTCCTTCTCGATCCCGCGCTTCAGCCCCTTCAAGAGGACGGGCGAAAGCGCGCCGAGGCGCGCATCGAAGGAAGCGGGGCTCGTCACAGGACTCCGAGCAGCGCGGAGACGAATATCGCGTCGAAGGTCCCGGCGCCGCCGATCGACACGACCGGCGCTCCGAGGCCGCGGAAGTCGGCGAGATGCATCAGGTCCGCGCCGATCAGGGTGCCCAGGCTTCCGCAGACGTAGGCGAGGGGCGCGGCAAAGCGGCGCGAGAGCATGAGCGCGACGATCGCCGCGATCACGGGCGGGTAGAAGACGGGGATCGCGATGCCCAGGCCCGGGACCGGCTCGGCGAGCACGTAGCAGGCGAGGGAGACGACCGCGACGCCCCAGGCCGCGTTGCGGTAGAGATTGTTCTTCACGATCAGGACCAGGGACAGGAGGATCGGGATGATCGCCCCGCCGACATTGATCGCGAGGATCGTCCCCGGCCAGGTTTCCACGGTGGGGATCACGTAGGGAACGCCGTAGAACGGGATTTCCTCGAGGCGCGTCATCTGCTCAGGGGCGAAGCGCATGATCGGCAGGTTGACGTAGCTCCCGGCGAGCGAGAGAAAAAGCCAGGTGAAGAAATATCCCGGCGCGATGCCGAGCTGGGAATAGGCGAATTGCAGCACCCTCAAGAGGGCGAGGAAAGTCAGGGCGACGAGCCCGCCCAAGAGGACGAGCAGGAACGGAAGCGTGAGCGGATAGTAGTGAATCCCGAGCGAATGCATGGGCGGCTCCGGTGAATCGGGGACGGCGGGGGTGAAGCGGTTGGGAAGAGTCCGGGCGGGATTATCGCCCGGACGCGGCGCGCCCGCTACAATACCTGGGTTCGCTGGAGCCGTAGAACGGGAAGCGCCGCGGTTTCTTGCCTATCCTTTCCTGCTGCCCCTTCGACGCGCTGCCAGCGCCGCGATGGCGCGTACGAATTTGCGCAGAACGCCGCACTTCGGCTTGGGCGGCGGCTCCGACGGGGGGACCGGGACCCAGGGCAGCGCGGACTCCAGGCCCATCGGGACCCGGTCGGACTCTCTCCTATTTGTGGTTTGCGCTGTCATACCTGACTCTTGGCAGTTAACCCCGCAAGAAACATGCCCTGGGCGGCCGAACCCGGAACCAGGCGGGTTTACAGCTACTTCCCGCGCTGCAGCACACAAGTTAATGACCCCGGACAGCTGGCGCGGGCGTCGGGCGATCATCGGGGTCCGGGGACCGAGCGGGCGCGCGGTCGATGGCGATGAGGCTCGCGTACTTGGTGAGGAGCTGATGCGTGAGCGCGAGCTCGCTCGCTTTCGCGCGCGTCTGCTGCTCGGGGGCTCCCGCGCGCACCGCGTCCATCTTCACGGGCGAGCGTTCGCCTGACTCCGCGCCGCGCGCCTCGCCCGCCATGAGCATCACGCACGCCCCGAGAACGAGGGCGGCGGCGACGCCGATGCAGAACGTGAAGAACAGCGTCGCGAGAAAATCGACGACGATCGGAGCCAGCCTGGACCTGCCGCTTGAAGCTTCCATTTTCAATCCCCTGGTGCAGTACCCGCTTCGGGCCATGCCCGTTATTGAAGCGCCTGAAAAGGGCTCCGCCGGGCGGGAAAAATGGAAAGCTGCCGAAGAATTGTGGCAGGAAGATGGCAATGCGCCCGGTGGGAGGCCGAGTGCAGAGGGAATGCGTTATATTCGTCGCAGATTTTGTTTCCCCTCCTCAAGCGAGGCGGGGATAAGCTGAATCAAACATGCCCCGCCGCATCGCCATCGTCGAAGACGACGCCGCAATCCGCGCCAACTACGCCGACGCGCTCAGGAAGCACGGCTACGAGGTGAGCGCGCACGCCGCGCGCGGGCAGGCGATGGGCGCCTTCAGGACGCGGCTTCCCGATCTCGCCGTGATCGACATCGGCCTGGGCGAAGAGCCCGACGGCGGCTTCACCCTGTGCCGCGAGCTGCGCGCCCTGGCTCCCAGCCTGCCGATCCTTTTTCTCACCGCGCGCGACTCGGACTTCGACGCGGTGTCGGGCCTGCGCCTGGGCGCGGACGACTATCTCACCAAGGACGTGAGCCTGCCGCACCTGCTCGCGCGCATCTCGGCGCTGTTTCGCAGGATCGATGCGCTGCGCGAGCCGAAGGCGGCCGAGGAAGTGCTCGAGCGCGGGCTGCTCAAGCTCGACGCGAAGCGCTTCGCTGCGTCGTGGAAGGACAGGCCCCTCGGGCTGACGCTCACCGAGTTCTGGATGGTGCACACGCTCGCGAAATTCCCGGGCCACGTGAAAGACCGCGAGGGCCTCATGCGCGAGGCGAACCTGGTCGTGGACGAGGGCACGATCACCTCGCATGTGAAGCGCATCCGCAGGAAATTCGCCGCGGTCGATCCCGCGTTCGAGCAGATCGATACGGTGTACGGCATGGGATATCGATGGAAGGCGTGAAGAACTTCAGTCTCAGCCTCCGCAGCAAGCTCGCCCTGGTGGCGCTGGTGCTGCTCGCGCTGCCCTGGGCGGGCTACGAGTACGTGCGCGAGATGGAGCGCTTCCTGCTCGAGGGCCAGGAGCAGGCGCTCCTCGCCACGGCGCGCGCCGTCGCCACCGCCCTGCACGATCGCCCGAAGCTCATGCGCGCGCCTCCGCCGCTCGACACCGATGCGCGGCGCGAGGCCGAGGAAGAGCTGCGGCGCCTTGCCGAGGAGCGCGGCGAGCCGCCCGATGACAGCGCCGGGCCCGCGCTCATCATCGACCGCGAAGAGTCCGCCGGGCGGCGCGATACCGAGGAGATCGCCGAGATTTTGAAAGGCGTGGAACGGAGCACCTCGCGCATCTGGGTGGTGACGCGGGAGCTGCGCGTGCTCGCGCTCGCCGGCAGCCTGCGGCGCGAGGAGGGCGAGGGCGACGAGACTCTCATGCAGCGCGCGCTCGGGCTCCTGATCCCGCGCCCGAACGAGGATTTCGACGACGCCATCGCCGACGACGCGCTCGCCACGGGCCGCGAGATCGCCGGCGCCCTGCAGGGCCGGCCGGGATTCCGCCTGCGCAACACGCCCGACGGGAAAGCGGTGGTGATCTCGGCCGCGCACCCGATCTGGAACGGCGACGAGGTCGCAGGCGCGGTCGTCGTCGAGGAGAGCACCAACCCCATCCTCTCGGTGCGCAGCCAGGCGCTCGAGCGGCTGCTGGTGCTGACGCTCGCGGTGTTCGCGGTGGCTGCGGCCGTGCTCATCTGGTTTGCCACGCGCATCTCCACGCGCATCCGGCGGCTGCGCGACGAGGCCGAAACCGCGATCGACGCGCGCGGGCGCCTCGCGCACCCGCATTCACGTCTGCTTACCGCGCAGAACTCGGGCGACGAGATCGGCGATCTGTCGCGCAGCTTCTCGGCGATGCTCGGCAAGCTCTCGCAGCACCACGCCTACCTGGAGAGCCTGGCGAGCCGCCTCTCGCACGAGCTGCGCACCCCGATCGCGGTGGTGCGCTCCTCGCTGGAAAACCTGAAGCTCGCGCCGGCCGACGCGCGCGTCTACATCGACCGCGCCGAAGAAGGCTTGAGGCGCCTCGGGACGATTCTCACGCGCATGAGCGAGGCGACGCGCCTGGAGCAGGGCCTGTCCTCGGTCGAGCGCGAGCGCTTCGATCTCGCCGCGGTCGTCTCGGGCTGCGTGGAGGGCTACCGCCTCGCCTATCCGGCGCGCCCCTTCGAGCTCGAGCTGCCGCAGGAGAAAGCGATGGTGCAGGGATCGCCCGACCTCGCGGCGCAACTGCTCGACAAGGTCGTCGCGAACGCGGTGGATTTCGCAGCCGCCGGCAAGAGGGGCGAGCCGGTCAGGATTTCCCTTTGCGCCGCGAACGGCCTGGTCGAGCTCGGCGTCGAGAACAAGGGGCCGCTCTTGCCGGAGGAGATGCGCGGACAGCTTTTTCGATCGATGGTCTCGGTGCGCGGCGAGCGGCGCGGCGAAACGAGCGCGGAGCCGCACCTCGGCCTGGGTCTGTACATCGCGCAGCTCATCGCGGAATTCCACGGCGGCGAGATCCACGCGCGCAATCTCGCCTCGGGCGAGGGCGTTGCGGTGAGCGCGACGTTCCGGCCCGCCTGAGCTTCCCGAGCGAGCGCTACCTGCCCCTGCCGTGTCCCGACACTTCAGCGCCCGCGAGCCGAGGCGGTCGGCGACCCAGCCGCTGATCGGGATGAATACCGCGAGACCGACGAGATAGGAAGTCAGCGCGAGCTTGAGCGCGAGCGGACTCTCGCCGATATCGACCGCGATCGCGGGGAGCGATGTCGCGATCACCGTCGAGTCCATGTTCTCCATGAACAGCGAGCAGGCGACGATGAGGGGAATGAGGACGGTGCGCTGCACGCTGCGTATTCTGAGGCAAGCGGGCCGCCGCGAGCGAAGCACCCGCTGTCCCGGCGTCGCGGCCACCGCCGCGTTCCGACTCGCGTAGAATCCACTCCGATGTGGACATAGAATCCACTCCAGCGTGGACACCGAGCATTACGATCTCCTGATCATAGGCGGCGGCATCAACGGCGCGGGCATCGCGCGCGATGCGGCAGGGCGCGGCCTGAAGGTGCTGCTGGTCGAGCAAAGCGATCTCGCCTCGGCGACCTCGTCGGCCTCCACCAAGCTCATCCACGGCGGGCTTCGCTACCTGGAGTATTTCGAGTTCCGCCTCGTCGCCGAGGCGCTCGCGGAGCGCGAAACGCTGCTCAAGATCGCCCCGCACATCGTCTGGCCGCTCCAGTTCGTGCTGCCGCACGAATCGCACCTGCGGCCCGCATGGATGATCCGCGCCGGCCTGTTTCTCTACGACCATCTCGGTCACAGCATGCTCGGCTTCGGAGCGAGGAGCTCGCTGCCGATGTCGAAGAGCGTCCGGCTCGCCTCCGACGGCTACGGGGCGGGCCTGAAACCGGGCTTCGAGCGCGGCTTCGTCTATTACGATTGCTGGGTCGACGACGCGCGCCTGGTGGTGCTCAACGCACGCTCGGCGGCGGCGCACGGCGCGACCATCCTGACCCGCACCCGGCTGGTGTCGGCGCGGCGCGAGGGCGCAGAGTGGGCCGCGACCCTGAACGGCGACGGGAGCGGCCGTACGGTGCGCGCGAGCGCGATCGTGAACGCCGCCGGGCCCTGGGTGAGGCAGGTGCTCGACGAGGCGCTCAAGATCAGGCTTTCCGCGACGGTGCGCCTGGTGAAGGGCAGCCACATCGTCGTGCCGCGCATCCACGAGGAAAGCCACGCCTTCATCCTGCAGAACCCGGACCGGCGCGTGATCTTCATGATTCCCTACGAGCGGCAGTTCACGCTCGTCGGCACGACCGACGTGCCGGTCACGCGCGACGACTATCGGGCGCGGATCTCGCGCAAGGAGATCGACTACCTGTGCGAGGCGGCGAGCCGCTACGCGCAGAAGCCGCTCACGCCCGGCATGGTGGTGTGGAGCTATTCGGGCGTGCGCCCGCTCTACGACGACGGCAGCGAGAATCCATCGGCGGTGACGCGCGATTACCACCTGCTGCTCGACACGGGAGCGGAGCCGAACGCGGCGCCGCTCCTTTCGGTGTTCGGCGGCAAGATCACCACCTATCGCAGGCTCGCCGAGCAGGCGATGGAAAAACTCTCCGGGCGTTTTCCCGGCAGGCGCGCCTGGACGCACACCGAGCCCCTCCCCGGCGGGAATCTCGGCGGACGGAGCTTTCGGGGCCTGCTCCTCGATTACCGCAGGCGGCATCCGCGCCTGCCGAAGCTCTGGCTCACGCGCGTGCTGCGCCGGCACGGGGCGCTCGCCGAGGAAATCATCGGGGACGCGCACGAGGAGCGCGGGCTCGGCCGCAACTTCGGCGGCGGTCTCTACGAGCGCGAGCTCGAATACCTCGTCAGGAACGAATGGGCGCGCGATGCCGAGGACGTGCTGTGGCGGCGCACCAAGTGCGGGCTGCACATGAGCACGGCCGAGAAGATGCAAGTGCGCGCCTGGCTGGCGGACAGGGTCTGATCGGTGGAGTGGTGGCTCGGCTATGCCGCCATCGGAGCGGTCGTCGGTTTCTTCGCCGGAATGCTCGGCATCGGCGGCGGGGCGATCATGGTGCCGCTCCTGGTCTGGCTGTTCGAGGCGCAGGGCCTGCCGAAGACCCATATCCTGCATCTCGCCGTGGGCACGGCGATGGCGACGATCCTGTTCACCTCGGTGGCGAGCGTGCGCGCGCACGCGGCGCGCGGCGCGATCCGCTGGGACATCGCGAGGAACGTCACGCCGGGAATCCTGGCCGGCGGCCTGGTCGGCTCGTGGATCGCGAGCTTCATTCCCCCGCTCGTTTTCGCGGCGCTCTTCACCGCGGTCATCTGCATCGCCGCGACCAATCTCCTGCTCAACCGCAATCCCAGGCCTTCGCGAGCGCCGCCCGGCTTCGCGGGAATGTCCGTCTTCGGGTTCCTGGTGAGCGCGCTCTCCGCGTTCGCGGCGATCGGCGGGGCGTTCATGACCGTGCCCTTCATGCTCTGGTGCAACGTTCCGATGCTCCAGGCGATCGGCACGGCGGCGGTGATCGGCTTTCCGATCGCGCTCTCGGGCACGATCGGATTCGTGGCCACCGGCCTGCGCGAAACGGGCCTGCCGCCCCACAGCGTCGGTTTCGTGTTTCTCCCTGCGCTCGGCGGCATCGTGGTGACGAGCATGCTGGTGGCGCCGCTCGGCGCGGCGGCCGCGCACCGCCTGCCGACGCTGTGGCTCAAGCGGATCTTCGCGGTGCTCTTCTACGCGATGGCGACGCGGATGCTGATCACCTTCCTGTGACGCGGGTCAGGGCCGCTGGAACACGACGAAATAGTTCTCGCGCATCAGCTTCTTTTCCTCGACGAAGCGGAATCCCGCGGCCTCGATCTCCCTGATCGCGGTGTGCTTGTCCGCGCGGGTGTGGTCGATGCGCTGCTGGTGCGTCTGCCCCGGGATCTTCTCGAAGTCGATCACCACCATGCGCCCGCCGGGCTTGAGCGCCTTGCGGAGCGACTGCAGGGTCTCGCCCGGATGCTCGAAGTGGTGGTAAGTGTCGCAGGTGTACACGAGGTCGACCGAGGCCTCGGGCAGCTCGGTCTCGGTGCCCTTCGTGAGGATTGTCGTGACGTTGTCCAGCCCTTCCGCCTTGGCGCGCTCGCCGATGTGCTCGATGAAGGCCCGCGAGATGTCCACCGCGTAGACGCGCCCGCCAGGGCTTACCGCCTGGGCGAAGAGCATGGTGAAGAGCCCGGTGCCGGCGCCGACGTCGGCGACCGCCATCCCCGGCTTCACGCCGGTCGCAGCGAGTATCTCGTTGCGCTTCCGGTAGACCTCGCGGTCCTCGTTCTCGAAACCCTTCTTCCAGCGCGCGACGTCGGGGTTGACGAGGAAAGGCGAGTTGATTTCCGGCTTTGCGCCGTGCTGCGCGGCGGGCAGCGCCGGCCACAAGGCGGCGAGCGAGGCGAGAAGGACCGCGGCGAGTCGTCTCATGCGCCCTAGATTACGCCATCGGCGCGCAGCCTGGCGATCTCGCCGTCGCTCAAGCGCAGCACCTCGCGCAGGATCTCCTCGGTGTGCTGCCCCAGCACGGGCGGCGCGAGCCTGTGCTCGAGCGGCGTCCCCGAAAAGCGCATCGGGCTCGCCACGAGCGGGAGCTTCCCGGCGACCGCATGCTCGAGCTCGATTTTCAGCCCGCGCGCCTTTACCTGCGGTTCCTGGAAGACCTGGGCGACGTCGTTGATCGGCCCGTTCGCGACGCCCGCCGCGTCCAGCAGCTCGACCCATTCGCGCGTGGTGCGCTGCGCGAACACTTGCGCGAGCAGCCGCGTCAGCTCCGCGCGGTTCTCTACGCGCCTGCCATTGGTCGCAAAGCGCGGGTCGTCTGCGAGTTCGGGCCGGCCCGCCGCCTCGCAGAACTTGCGGTAGAGGTTGTCGTTGCCGCAGGCGAGAATGACGCTGCCGTCCTTGGTGCGGAACGGCTGATACGGGGCGATGTTCGGGTGCAGGTTGCCGATCCGCTCGGGCGCCCTGCCGGTGGAAAAATAGTTCGTGTTCTGGTAGGCGAGAAGCGCGATCTGCGAGTCGAGGAGCGCGAGATCGAGATGCTGCCCGACTCCGCTCTGCGCGCGGTGCGCGAGCGCGGCGCAGATCGCGATCGACGCGTACATGCCGGTGATGATGTCGGCGACGGGGACGCCGGCGCGCTGCGGCCCGCCGCCCGGCGCATCGTCCGGCTCGCCGGTGACGCTCATCATGCCGCCCATGCCCTGGATCATGAAGTCGTAGCCGGGGCGCTCGCGATACGGGCCGGTCTGGCCGAAGCCCGTGACCGAGCAGTAGATGAGGCGCGGGTTGATTTTCGCGAGGTCGTCGTAGGAGAGGCCGTAGCGCGCGAGATCGCCGAACTTGTAATTCTCTATGAGCACGTCGGAAATCCTGGCGAGCTCGCGCACGAGCTTCTGGCCTTCGGGCTTCCCGATGTTGACCGTGACCGATTTCTTGCCGCGGTTGGCCGAGGTGTAATAGGCCGAGTCCCCGGTGTCGCGCCCCTCCTTGTCCTTCACCCAGGGCGGACCGAAAGCGCGCGAATCGTCGCCCGAGCCCGGACGCTCGACCTTGATGACTTCGGCGCCGAGATCGGCGAGGTTCTGCCCCGCCCAGGGCCCGGCGAGAACGCGCGAGAGATCGAGGACGCGGATGCGCGAAAGCGGTCCCGCCATGAGTTTTAGGCCGTTGGAGACGCGGTATTTTATCCGAAAGCGCCGTAGCGGCTCCCGGGACGCTACAATTGCGGCAGGAACCCGGGAGCACGGAATGCGATCTTTTCGGTGGAAAACGATCTGCGCCGCCGCGATGTGCGCGCCGCTCCTCGCCGCCGCACAGCAGCAGCCCTCCGATTACGCGCGCGAGAAGCGCTGGGCCGGCGAGATCGTGCCGCAGCTCGTCGCAGGCGAGCCGGTATGGCTCGAGGCGCCGCGGACCGAGAAATTCCTCGGCATCTACACCGAGGCGAAGAACGCGAAGGGCGCGATCATCCTCGCGCACGGCCAGGGCGTTCATCCCGACCACGGCCTGATCGGCGAGCTGCGCACGCGCCTCGCCGACGCGGGCTACACCACGCTTTCGATCCAGATGCCGGTCCTCGCCGCGGACGCGCCCGCGGCGCGCTACCCGGTGCTCTTCTGGGAAGCCGACGCGCGCTTCGCCGCGGCGATGACCCACCTGCGCCGCAAGCATTACGACAGGATCGTGCTCGTCTCGCACAGCATGGGCTCGCGCATGGCGAACCACTATGTCGCTGCGCACCCGCAGGTTCCGCTCGCGGGGTGGATCTCGCTTTCCATCTCGAGCGGGGAGTTCGCGGCGATCAAGCGCATCAAGTTTCCGGTCTTCGACGTCTACGCGGAAAACGATCTCGGCCCCGTGGTGCAAGGCGCGCCGAAGCGCGCCGCGCTGCTCAAGCGCATGCGCGGCTCGAGCCAGGCCATGGTGTTCGCGACCGACCACTTTTTCGCCAGGAAGGAAAAGGAGCTGGCATCGCTGATCGCGCTGCTGCTCGAGGGCGAACGCAAATAGCGGGCCATAAACTCCGCGGAATCAGGGGCGTTTGCGGACGGTCCGGGAACTGACCTGGGTCACGCGGTGCCCCGGGGTCGGCGTCTGCTACACTGTCAGGCTCGAACAAGCAGACAAGGGAGGTTCTATGCCGTTGGTCGCAATGACGCGCGAAATGGGGTCCCTCGGGATGGATGTCGCCCGCATCCTCGAATCCGAGCTCGGGGTGCCGGTGGTCTACCACGAAATGATCAACAACCTCGCCGACAAGATGCGCTTGAGAAAGAGCCACGTCATCCGGCTGCTGGGCGGAAAGGCCAACCTGTTCGAGCGGCTCACCGCCGACAAGACCAGCCTTTCCATCTTTACCGCCGACGAGATGCTGCAGGTTGCGAGCAAAGGCGCGGTGATGCGCGGCTGGGGCGCCGCCCACCTGCTGCGGCCGGTGAAGCACGCGATCTGCGTGCGCATTTGCGCGCCTTTCGAGCTGCGCGTGAAGCGCATGATGGAGCGGCTCGACACGAGCGACCGCGACGCGGTCGCCGCCGAGATTCGCAACAGCGACGAGGCGCAGGGCGCGATCGCCAGGCGTCACTTCGACATCGAGTGGCAGGATCCGGAAGGCTACGACCTGTCGCTCAACACCGAGCGCATGAGCGTCGAGCAGTGCGCCGAGGAAATCATCCATCTGTCCAGGAAACCCGACTTCGTTGAAACCGAGGAGTCCCACGGCGCGCTTGCCGATCTCGCGCTGCAGGCGAGCATCAAGGCGGCCCTGCGGGCCGACCCGTGCACGCGGGCTCTCAGTTTTGGCGTCGACTCGGCGGGGGGCAGGGTGCGCCTGCGCGGGATCGTCGATACGCGCGAGGAGTGGCAAAATGCCACCCGCGTCGTCACTTCGGTTCACGGGGTTACGGGCGTGAAAAGCGAACTGAGAGTCGCCGCGGAAATCCGCTCGCGGATAGGCGAGTGACCGGCTGGAGGAGGCATCCATGAAGAATTTCAAGCGGTGCGGCATCGCGGCGGCGCTCGCGGGCGCTTTGATCGCCGGCCCGGCCTTTGCGGCGCCGACGGTGCTGCGCGCGTCGCACCAGTTTCCCGGCGGCAAGGGAGACGTGCGCGACGAGATGGTGCAGATCATCGCGCGCGACGCCAAGGCGGCGGGCGTCGAGCTCGACGTGCAGGTGTATCCGGGCGCGTCGCTGTTCAAACCGAACGAGCAGTGGAACGCGCTGGTGAACGGGCAGCTGGACATCTCCTCGTTCCCGCTCGACTACGCGAGCGGCAAGGTGCGCGCATTCGGCGCAACGCTGATGCCGGCGCTGGTGCGCAGCCACGAGCGCGCGGCGCGCATCAACGGCTCCGCGTTCATGCAGGAGATCAAGGCCAAGATCGACAAGGCCGGAGTCATCGTGCTTTCGGATGCATGGCTCGCCGGCGCGATCGCATCGAAAAAAACCTGCATCCGCACCCCCGATGACATCAAGGGCCTGAAAGTGCGCTCGGCCGGGCCGACTTTCGCCGCGATGTGGCAGTCCGCGGGCGCCTCGATCGTCTCGATACCGTCGAACGAGGTCTACAACGCCCTGCAGACCGGCGTTGCCGATGCGACCGACACGAGCTCGGGCAGCTTCGTTTCGTTCCGCATCTACGAGCAGGTGAAATGCCTCACCGCGCCGGGGGAAAACGCCCTGTGGTTCATGTACGAGCCGGTGCTGATGTCGAAGAAAAGCTTCAGCCGCCTGAACAAGAGCCAGCAGGGCGCGCTCCTCAAGGCGGGCAAGAAGTCCGAGGCGTATTTCGCCAGGGAGGCCAAGGGACTGGACGACGAGATGGTCAAGGTATTCAAGGCGAACAAGGTCGAGGTGGTCACGCTGACCGCGGCCGAATACGACCAGTGGGTGAAGGTGGCCCGGGAAAGCTCGTACGCGGAGTTCGCCAAGGAAGTTCCCGACGGCCGGCAGCTCATCGACGCGGCGCTGAGCGTCAAATAGCCGGAAGGCCGCCCTTCGGCGGACGGTTCGTATCGTCCGCCGATCGTTTTCCAGTCCGAGCCCGAGCGCCATGGACCGCTTCGTACGCGGGGTGAGGCGGCTGTCGCAGCTGAGCGGCTTTGTCGCGGCCGGGCTCATCGGGTCCGGCGTGCTCGTGGTCTGCCACATGGTGTTCGTGCGCTACGCGCTCAACCAGCACACCATCTGGCAGACCGACTTCACCACCTATTGCCTGATCGCGGCGACTTTCGTCGGCAGCCCGTTCGTGCTGATGACGCGCGGCCACGTCAACGTCGACGTGCTGCCCCACTACCTCGGCCCGCGCGCGCGCTTCTGGCTCGCGCTGTTTGCCGCCTCGGTCTCGCTTGCCTTCAGCGTGGTGCTCGCGCTGCTCACTTTCAATTTCTGGAAGGAGGCCTGGGACCACCGCTGGGTGTCCGACACCATGTGGCGCGCGCGCCTGTGGATCCCGTATTCCTCGATGCCGATCGGACTCGGTCTCTTGTCCCTGCAGTACGTGGCCGACATCTACAACCTCGCCGCCGGGCGCGAGCCGCCTTTTGGAATCACGAAGGAGCGTGAGGCGTGAGCCCCACCACCCAGGGCCTGATGGTGCTCGTCGTGACGCTCGCAATGCTCCTTTCGGGCACGCCGGTCGCATTCGGCCTGGGCGCGATCTCGATCGTCTTCATCATGATCTTCCAGGGGTTCGGCGCGCTGCACGTCGTCGCGGAGACTTTCTACGCGGGCTTGAACGACTTCACGCTGGTGTCGATCCCGATGTTCGTGATGATGGGCGCGGCGATCGGCTCCTCGCCCGCGGGCAAGGACCTCTACGAGGCGCTCGACCGCTGGCTCTACCGGCTGCCGGGGGGCCTGGCGATCTCCAACCTGGGAGCGTGCGCGCTGTTCGCGGCGCTGACCGGGTCATCGCCCGCGTGCTGCGCCGCAATCGGCAAGATGGGCATCCCCGAGATGCGCCGGCGCGGCTATCCGGACGACGTCGCGACCGGATCGATCTGCGCGGGCGGCACGCTAGGCATCCTGATCCCGCCCTCGATCACCTTCATCCTCTACGGGATCGCGACCGAGACCTCGATCGGGCGGCTGTTCCTCGCCGGGGTGATGCCGGGCATCGTGCTCACCGGTCTATTCATGCTGTGGACGCTGTTCATCATCTGGAAGCGCGGGTTCCGCTCGCACGCGGTCGATTTCCGCTACAGCTGGAAGGAAAAGTTCCAGTCGATCCCGAAGATCGCGCCGTTTCTCGCGATCATCGCCGGCGTCATGTACGTGCTCTACGGCGGGATCGCGACGCCCTCGGAAGCGGCGGGCGTGGGCGCGGCGCTGTGCCTGGTGCTGGCCGTGATGATCTACAAGATGTGGCAGCCGCGGCAGTGGTGGCTGATCCTGCGCGACACGACGCGCGAGTCGGTGATGATCCTGATGATCATCGCGGCGGCGGTGCTGTTCGGCTACATGCTCACTTCGCTCTACCTCACCCAGACGCTCGCGCAAGCGATCGCCGATGCGCACTTCAACCGCTGGGTGCTGATGGGGATGATCAACCTGTTCCTGCTGGTTTGCGGCTTTTTCATTCCGCCGGCGGCGATCATCCTGATGACCGCGCCCATCCTCTACCCCATCATCACGGCGGCGGGGTTCGACCCGGTATGGTTCGGCGTGATCCTCACCATCAACATGGAGATCGGCCTGATCCACCCGCCGGTGGGCCTGAACATCTACATCGTCAGCTCGATCGCGCCGGACGTGCCGGTCACGCGCATCATGTGGGGGACGATCCCCTACGTGCTGTGCATGTTCCTCGCGATCGTGATCCTGTGCGTCTTTCCCGAGATCGCCACCTGGCTGCCCGACAAAATGATGGGCGTGAAGCGCTGAAGGGCCCTGGCGCGCGCCCTACTCCGGTTGCAGCTGCGCCGCCCTGATGACCCTGACCGTGTTCGCCTGGTCCTGTGCGAGGAAACGGCGAAAATCCTCCGAGGAGCCCGTGAACACCTCCGCTCCCTGCTTGGCGAGGCCTTCCCGCACTTCGGGCAGGGCGAGCGTCTTTCCGAGCGCAGTATGCAGCCTGTCGAGGATCGGCTGGGGCGTGCCCTTGGGCGCAATCAGCCCCGCCCAGCCGCTGTAGTCGTATCCGGGTACGCTCTCCGCCACCGCGGGGATGTCGCCGAGCGTCTCCGAGCGCCGCGGCAGGCTCTGCCCGACCGCACGCAGCCTGCCGTTCTTCACGAAGGACATCACCGCGGGCGCCGGCGTGATGCTCCAGTGCGTCTGTCCGGCGACGACGGAGTTGACCGAGGGCCCGCCGCCCTTGTGCGGAACGTGCAGCGAGTCGAAGCCCGCCATCGTCATGAGCAGCACCCCGGAGAGGTGGCTTTGCGAGCCCACGCCCGCCGAGGACATGTTGATCTTCGCCGCGTTCGCCTTTGCGTACTCGATGAACTCCTTCACGTTCTTCACCGGCAGCTCGGGGTTGACGATCAGCACGTTGGGCGTCACGGCGAAGCTTCCGATGTGCGCGAAATCGCCGACCGCGTCGTAGGGAACGTTTTTCTTCAGCAGCGGCGCGATGATCATGGAGCCGTTGGACGCGCAGATCAGCGTGTAGCCGTCGGGCTTGGCGTTCCTGCCGGCCTCCACCCCGATCAGGCCGCCCGCGCCGTCCCGGTTCTCGACGAAGACGGGCTGGCCGAGAACGTCGCCCAGTTTCGCCGCGACGATGCGGCTCATGGTGTCGATCGAGCTGCCGGGCGCATTCGGCACGAGCATCCGCACCGCGCGGCTGGGATACTCCTGCGCCAGGGCGGGGACCGAAGCCAAGGCCGCCGCGAAAACGAACAGCCGCAACGCGTGTTTCATGATCCAGTCTCCTAGTAGGACCGCGGCAGGCCGAGCACGTGCTCGGCGAGGTAGCACAGCACGAGATTGGTCGAGATCGGCGCGATCTGGTAGAGCCGAGTCTCGCGGAATTTGCGCTCGACGTCGTACTCCTCGGCGAAGCCGAACCCGCCGTGGGTCTGCAGGCACATGTCGCCCGCCTGCCAGGAGGCTTCCGCCGCGAGCTGCTTCGCCATGTTGGATTCGGGGCCGCAGGGCTTGCCCGCGTCGTAGAGCGCGGCGGCGCGCTCGACCATGAGCGCCGCGGCCTCGGTCGCCATGTAGGCGCGCGCGATGGGGAACTGCACGCCCTGGTTCTGGCCGATCGGCCGGCCGAACACCCTGCGGTCGTTGGCGTAGGCGGTCGCCCTTGCGAGGAACCATCTCGCGTCGCCGATGCACTCCGCTCCGATCAGGATGCGCTCGGCGTTCATGCCGTCGAGGATGTAGCGAAAGCCCTTGCCTTCCTCGCCGACCAAGTTTTCCGCGGGCACTTCCAGGTTGTCGATGAAAATCTCGGTGGTGGCGTGGTTGATCATGGTGCGGATCGGGCGGATCGACAACCCCTTATTCAGCGCGGCCTTCATGTCGATCAGGAACACAGAGAGGCCTTCGGTCTTCTTTTGCACCTGCTCGCGCGGCGTGGTGCGCGCGAGGAGCAGCATGATGTCGGAGTGCTCGGCGCGCGAAGTCCAGACTTTCTGGCCGTTCAAGACGTAGCGGTCGCCTTTTCTGACCGCACTCGTCCGTATGGAAGAGGTATCCGTCCCGGCCGAGGGCTCGGTGATGCCGAAGGCCTGCAGGCGCAGCTCGCCTTTGGCGATCTTCGGCAGGTATTTCCTTTTCTGCGCCTCGCTGCAATGCCGCAGCACCGTTCCCATGGTGTACATCTGCGCGTGGCAGGCGGCGCCGTTCGCGCCGCTCTTCTGGACTTCCTCGAGAATCGCAGCGGCCGCGGCGAGCTTCAAGCCCGCGCCGCCGTACTCCTCGGGGATGAGGCAGGAGAGCCAGCCCGCCTCGGTGAGCGCGCGCACGAACTCGGTGGGATAGCGCCGCTCGCGGTCTGTCGCGCGCCAGTAGTCCATCGGGAAAGCGGCGCAGAGCTTCGCCACCGCATCGCGTATTTCGCCCAGGTCGTGCTCGCGGACCGGCATTTTCTCCCCCGGATGACAGGTTATTATACGGTGGACGTCATTCCGGTCCCCGCTCGCCCATGCCCCACGTTCCCGCCTCCACCGCGCTTGCGCGCTTTCGTGTCCTCGATCTCTCGCGCGTGCGCGCGGGGCCGACCTGCGTGCGCCAGCTCGCCGACTTCGGCGCCGACGTGATCAAGATCGAAACGCCCCCGAGCGTCGAGAGCGAGACCATGGGCGGGCCGCGCGACGGTCCGGACTTCCAGAACCTGCACCGCAACAAGCGCTCGATCACCCTCAACCTGAAGGACAAGGAGGGCGTCGCGATCTTCATGAAGCTCGCGAAGACCGCCGACGTCGTCGTCGAGAACTACCGCCCCGACGTGAAGTTCCGCCTCGGCATCGACTACGAGTCGCTCGCGAAGGTCAACCCGCGCATCATCCTCGCGAGCATCTCCGGATTCGGGCAGGACGGGCCGTACCGCGACCGGCCGGGCTTCGACCAGATCGCGCAAGGCATGGGCGGATTCATGTCGATCACGGGACTCCCGGGCCAGGGACCGGTGCGCGCGGGCACGGCGATCGCGGACATCGCGGCGGGCCTCTACGCCGCGCTCGGGATCATGACGGCGCTCCTTGAGCGCGAGAAGTCCGGGCAGGGGCAATG
>WNGA01010640.1_pt1 | contig 18744 bp, 16 predicted proteins | sample 5400061 | NCBI WGS metagenome assembly WNGA01 (sample SAMN13153366, study PRJNA577476) | soil metagenome | isolation source: 100 cm soil or saprolite under grassland replicate 2 | place: USA:California | collected 2016-06-15 | reverse complement strand
CTTGTCGCTCGCGGCGCGCCAGTCGATCCACAGGTCGACCAGCTCGCCGAGGGTCTTGAGGCGCGTGCCGGCGTGCTTCCCGTCGGCGACCTCGGTACGCAGCCGGGCCTCGACCTTCTCGGCTTGGCGGTGGCTGCCGTTGACCTGCCGCGTGATCTGCCGCTGCTTGCCCGTCAGGGGATCAAGGCCGGCGTAGACGATGACCTGCCACCCGCCCCGGCGCTCCCGGATGGTCACTGCTCCGCTCCCCGGTCAATGAGTCGATCGTTGGCCTCTCGTTGACCATTGCGGAAGGCGGATGGCGTTTGTAGTGGGCAGGGACGGGATCGAACCGCCGACCTTGCGGTTTTCAGTCGATGGACCCGGTGTGCAGCATGGGGCAGGTCCGGTGAATGTGCTGGTCAGCTGGCATCTGACTGAGCAAGCATCGGCAGGGTTCGGCAGGGTTTTCGTTGACAGAGACGTTGACCGTCGACGCATGATGCTAGCCTTGCAGTGCGGCCACGCCGCGGGCGATCCGGTAACCGCTCGTCACGGACCCGGTTCAGCCACAGACCAAGCCAAGGCATGGGGACGCCCGCTGGAGAAGCGGGGGCTTGCCTTGGCGTTCTCCACACAGCGACCAAGGGTGTGGTCGTTCCCAGCATGCGTGGAGAAGGAACCGGTCTCTTGCCCAAGACGCCTGCGCCGTTCCCGCGTGTCCGCGAGATCGTCTACCTGACGATTGCCGCAGCGCTCGGCCTGGCCGCCGCGATCGCGATCGCTTCGGGGAAGGTCACGACTTGGACCGCTGCCGTGTTGACGGCAGCGTTTGTCGGGCTGGCCGGCATCCGCCGCCGGCAGTAGTTCAGGGTCAACCGAGGACACCGGGAAGCAGTCTGCTTCCCGGTGTCCTCGGGGTTGTGGGTGAGTTCGCCCGTACTGCATGAGTCTTGGCCGAACGGCGATTAGCGGTTTGGGGCATCCGGGGCCGAATCGCGCGGCAGCCCTCGCCTGGCGCGTCCAGGGTAGAGCTTGGCCTCGTTGTGGATGTGCTTGATGACCGCCTCACGAAGCTCCGCCTCGGGCATCCGCTCCTGCACGGTGGTCAGCGCGTAGCGGATCACGTCGCTGGCAGAGAGGGTCGAGCCGTCGAGCCTGGCTTGCGCGGCCAGCCGCGTGAGCCACTGCCGCTGTTCCTCGGTGAGGTAGATCGTCGTCCGGTGGTAGGCACGTGGCCGCTGGGCATCCATGGAGGTGGCCTCGAACTCGGCTGCTGGTGCCATGGAGTCTAGATGGCCTGGTTTCCCTATGGCACCTACTCACTCGGCCGATGGTGGCAGCGCAAGCGCCAGCGACAGGCCAAGCAGGGAGGGCCCATCGGTGAGCTGGCCCTTGTCGATCAACTTGCGGAGGTCCGTGACCGGCACCCACTCGACCTTGGTGGACTCGGAGGGGTCGGGCGGCGCGCCTTGGTAGGTGGCGCCGTCGGCCCGGTAGAGGGTGAAACGGAGGTCGCTGATGCCCGGCAGGGCGAAGTAGCGGCACAGCTCGGTCAGGGGGCCTGGCGTCCAACCGGTCTCCTCCTCGACCTCACGCCGGGCGGCGGCCTCCGGCTGTTCGCCCAGCTCTAGCCAGCCAGCCGGAATCTCCCAGCCCCAGGCGTCGGAGATGAACCGGTGCCGCCACAGCAACAGCACCCTGGCGGCGTCCTGATCGAACACCACCACGGCGACCGACTGGCGCGGCATGCGCAGCACGTGATGCTCTAGGCGACGGCCGCCGGGCAGCTCCACGTCCTCCAGAGTGACGTTGACCCACTCGCTCTCGTAGACGGTCCGCCGACCGTGAACGGTCCACTTCATCGGCTCCCTCCTCGGTCGGTCGTGAGGGTAGCGTCTCACGAGACCAGGCGTCGGCTCAGCCCAGATCGGCTCAGGCGGACAGTAGCGAGCGGACCTGCTCGTCCAGCTCCTTAACTGGGCGTTCGTTCTGCCATTGGTCGAGTGCCGCGCGGACCTCGCGGGCGCGGCGCCGGATTGGATCGACCCGGTACTCGTCCCGGATGGCCAGGGCGGCGGCGACGGCGGCGCAGGCCGCGTCAAGGTCGCCGGCCTGGGCGTGCGCCTGGGCGAGGTCGAGTTGGGCCAGGGACCGGCCCTTCACGTCCGCCGGGCTGCGCAGCGCGAGCACGTCGGCCAGGGCCGCCCGGGCGGCCTGGGGCTGGCCCAGAAGCAGGTGGCAGGTGCCACGGAAGCCGGCCAGCCGGGGCCGGTCGAAGAAGTCGGTGCCGAGCGGGCCGCCGTCCGGCTGCGCGCGCTCGATGGCGGCCTCGGCGTGGCCGAGGGCGGCCAGGCTGCTGCCGGCGTCGCCGAGGCCGGCGTGCGCCCTGGCTTCCATCGCCGCCAGCCAGGCGCGTCGGCTCAGGCTGACGTGCCCGGCCGCGCGGTCCTGCGCCTCCTGTAGCAGCCGGAGGGCCGTCGCCGGGTCGCCGGTGTAGGCGGGCACGATGCTGCGGGTCGCCAGCGCCCAGGCGGCCAGGTCGGGCGCGTCGGCGTCGTCGGCTGCCTGAACGGCCACCTCGAAGTAGGCCAGCGCCCTGGCCTGCTCCCGCAGGTCGAACGAGAGGTTGCCGGCAAGCCCGGCCAGGAGCCCGGCGACCACCGCCAGACGCCGCCGCCGTGCCACTGGAAGCGGTCCATCGAGCAGGTGAACCACGTTCCGGAAGTGCTCAATTACCGGCCCGGCGAGGACCCTGGGCGGCGTGCTCGGGTAGGACTGGGCGAACTCCTTGACGGCTTGCTCTAGCGCGGCCACGCCAGCCTGGCCGATCGAAGCGGCCTCAAGCGCTCGTGCCAGGCGCCACGGCTGGGCGTCGGCGGGTAGCTCCAGACGCGTACCCCGGCCGCTGGATAGCTCAACGGGTGGTTGGTTGTACAGCCCAAGTTGTTCGGCTGAGGCGTCGTAGAGCACGCAGAGCAACCGCGGATAGGGCGGTCGTGGTCTGTGCTTGCCACGCTCCCAGTCCCCCACCATTGCGGCGGTGACGCCCAGGTGGGGCTTGCCCAGCTCCGACGGCGCGAGAGTATCGAGGCCATCGGCCACGTCCTGGAGCGTCCAACCACGCTCCATCCGATAGCGGCGTAGGCGCTCGTTCGCGGCCACAAGCATCTCCAGTTCATGCGCGAGTCACGCCCGGCTCGCGTCTGAATCGGCTGTTGTCCGAATGATGCCCGGTGTTGCCTATTCCTGGCCACCGATGGCGAAGGATCAACAACGATGCACCTTGATGCCTAGCCATAGGTATGGCAAGGTGATTGAAGTCCGATCGCGCTTCGCGCCCCAAGCGGAGGAGGTGGAGTAGGGGTGAGTGATCTGCCTGCGAGCAGGCAACCGTAGAGCCCCGGCGGTTGATGGATCGGTGTAGCCGCACCGTTCCCCGCCGGGGCTCCCAGGCACGAGAGATTGGAGCCCCACGTGCGTGGAGATCGTAGCGTGCCGGCGATCGAGTCGGCCGCAGACTTCGCCGTCGAACAAGACGGCGACCTTCTGACATACACCGTTGCCGAGGCGGCACGAGTGGCCCGAGTGTCGGTGTGGTCCTACTACCGAGGCCTCAAGGAAGGCAAGCTCCCAGGCCGGAAGGTCCGGGGCCAGTGGCGAGTTTCGCGCAAGCAGCTTCATCGCTTTCTCGACGGTGAGGGGGGCGGTGCGGATGTGGCGTGATCGTCGTCCCCCGTACGCCGAGTACCCCGCTACCGATGGGATCTGGCTGCTCCTCGGCGCGGTCATCCTGGCCGCTGGCCTGCTGGTGTGGACGGTCGGCCAGGTCGCCGCGCTGCTGTTCGGCGCCCACCACCTCCTGCCGATGCCGGCCGAGGACATGGCCGGCGTCCTGTGGAACCTCCCCAGCCACCTGGACGACCCCGCCCAGGCGTGGCCCCGCTCGGTGCGCGGCATGCTGCCCGGCCCAGTCGGCATGTACGCCGCCCTGGCCCTGGTGGTGTGGGGCCCGGTCCTCGGCCTGGGCCTGCTGGTCCGCGCCCTGCGGCCCAGGGCCAGGAGGGAGCGCAAGGCCAACGGCGCGAAGTGGGCGAGCCTGTGGCAGCTCCGCCGCCTGCTGGTCACCGGCCCGAGGTCGGGCCGGATCGTCCTTGGCCGCCGCGACCGCTGGCGCGACCTGCTCCTCGCCAAGCTCCTGCTGGCGGTCGAGCAGTGCCACTCGGTGCTGTGCTTCGGCCCGCCCGGCTCCTGGAAGACGCACGGGCTGGTCATCCCGGCGGCGCTCGAATGGTCCGGCGGGCTGGTGGCCACTTCGATCAAGCCCGACGTCCTGCGGGCCACGCTGGCGCACCGGGCCAGCCTGGGCGAGGTGTGGGTCTACGACCCGCTGGCCCTGTCTGGCGTCCCTGGCGCGCAGTGGACGCCGCTGGCCTACTGCGGTTCGTACGCCAAGGCCAAGCGGATCGGCCGCATGCTCGCCGACGCCGCCGACGTCCAGGGCCACAAGCCCGATGACGCCAACTACTGGCAGCTCCTCGGCGCCAAGCTGCTGGCCTGCGTGCTGTACGCGGCGGCCGGCACGGGCCGGACGATGGCCGACGTCGCGCGCTGGGTCGACGTCCAGGACTTCGACGAGGTCGCCCAGGCGCTCGCCGGCCTGGGGGACGAGCAGGCGCTGGACGCCTGGGCCGCCTGCGTCTCCCGCCCCGACAACACGAGGGGTTCGGTCTTCGGCACCGCCGAAACCCTGCTTGACGTCTTTGGCGACCCGGCGGTCGCCGCCAGCGCCGAGGGCTGCGACGTCGACGTCGACGCGCTGATAACGGGCGCCAACAACACGCTGTACCTGTACGCCCCGGCCTCCGAGCAGGAGCGACTCAGGCCCTTGTTCGAGCTCCTGGTCAGCGTCGTCATCCACCGCGCCGAGGAGCTGGCCGCCGCCCAGCCGGACGGCATGCTCTCCCCGCGGCTGTTCGTGTGCCTGGACGAGGCGGGCAACTGCGCGGCGATCAAGAAGCTCCCGCAGCTCGCGACGACGGGCCGGGGCCAGGGCATCCAGCTGCTGACCGTCTGGCACGACGAGGCCCAGCTCGCCTACCGCTACGGCCGCCGCGCCGCCACGGTGCTCAACGGCCACCGCGCCAAGCTGGTGCTGTCCGGCCAGGCCGACCCGGCGAGCCTGGAGCTGGCCAGCAAGCTGGTCGGCGACCAGGCCGTCACCCAGGTCTCGCAGACGCAGGGGGACGGCCGCGCCTCCGAGACGGTCTCGGTGGGCTACCGGCGGCTGCTGCCGCCCGAGGCGGTCCGCCAGCTCAAGCCCAAGCGGGCGCTGCTGGTCTACGGCCACCTGCCGCCGGTCCGCATCCGCCTGCGGCCATGGTTCCACTCCCCACGGCTGCGCCGGCTCGCCAACGCCACCGCGCCCGCACGGCCGGTGACCTGGGGCGCCGCGCCCACCGAGGAGCCGCTGGCGCCGGTCGCGCTGCCCACCTCGGCTGAGGGGGACGAGGGGGTGGCAGCGTGACCGCCACCACCACGACCCCGCCACCCACGGACAGCTCAGGGGACCCCAAGCCGGCGTTCGAGCGCGTCGCCGCCGCCTGGCTGGCCCGCGAGGTCGACGGCGGCCAGCACCTCGACCCTGCGGCGCTGGCCCGCGAGGTCAGCGTCACCCCGCGCACCGCCGCCGCCACCCTGGCGGCGCTGCGGGCCTCGCGGGAGCGCGACCCGTCGTGCGGGCGGGTGCGGATGCTGTTGGCCCGCGACCGCATCCAGCAGGCGTTCGTCGCCGCCGAGCTGCGCGGCGACGGCCGGTTGGACGCGGCTAGCTTGGCCCGCGAGGCCGGCGTCACCACCACCGTGGCCCGCCAGTGGCTGCGCGCCTTCCGCGCCGCCCGCCACGGCGACCCCACCCTGGCCGGGCTGCGCGGCGAGCCGGCCGAGCACCGCCCCGCCACCCCCGAGCAGCTCGCCGCGTTGCAGGCCGCCTACGCCGGCGGCAGCCGACCCGATCTCGAGCCGCAGCCGCCGGCGGATCACGCGTTGGAGCGCATCGAGCAGCTCTACCACGAGCAGGAGCAGGCCCACGGCCGGCGCCTTGACCCGGCCGAGGTCGCCCGCCAGGTCGGCGTTGGCCGCGCCTACGCCGCCCAGACCCTGGCCGCCCTGCGCGGCGGGACCATGACCACCGCCGAGCGGATCGAACAGCTCTGGCGGGTGATCGAACGCGACGGCGGCCGGCACCTGGCCGCCCCCGACGCCGCCCGCATGCTCGGGGTCCGTGAGGGCCGGGTCCGGCAGGTGCTGGGGCCGCTGCGCACCCGCCAGCGCCAGCAGGAGCAGCCGGCGGCGCCTGGTCGACGGCTGCCCCTGGCCGACCCCACCAGCGGGAGCTGGCTGGACCGGGCGGCGTGCCGGGACCTGCCGCCCGGCCGGTTCTTCCCCGAGTCGGGCGAGCACACCAAGGCCGCCGAGGCCAAGGCCATCTGCGCAACCTGCTCAGTGCAAGGGCCGTGCCGGGACTTCGCGGTCAAGGCCGCCGGCAGCCTGGACGGCGACCACGGCGTCTTCGGCGGCACCCTGCCGGCCGAGCGCAGCCGCCTACGGGGCCGGGGCCGGCTGGCAGCCCAGCCCGTTCCTGGCCGACCGCGCCCAGGCCGAGCGGGCGTTCAAGCTGGCGGAGCGGCTGGGCAGCGTCAACGCCGCCGCCGCCGAGCTGGGCACCACCTGGCCGACGCTGCGCAAGGCGTTCCGTCGCCACGGGCTGGGCATGCCCACCCCCGACCCGGCGGCGGTCAGCGCCCGCAAGGCCGCCGCCGCCCGCCGCTACCTCCAAGTGGCCACCCCGCCGCTCGACGGCGCGTTCGTGGCGCTGAACCGGCCGCTGGTGGCGCCGCTGGCCGCCCGCGCCCGCCCCGGCGAGCTGCCCGCCAGGGTGCGCCGCGCCGAGCAGGAGGCCGTCTTCGGGTATCGGGTCACCACCCGGCTGACCGCCGAGAACCACTGGCCCAGCCGCACCGCCCGCGCCTGGGCGGTCCGCCAGCGCGCCCAGCACGCCCAGCAGCGCGCCCACGACCGCACCGACCAGCGCGAGGCTGACCGGTCAACCCCTGAGCGCGCCCCCGCCCGGTCCCGGCAGGGGCGGGACGACGACCAGGGGGGCGACCGCGCCAGCGGCCCTGCCCGCCGGCGTGCTCGTGAGCGCGGCGGCGCCGAGCGCTAACCCTCGTCCCGCCAGCAGGCCCCGGCCATCTGCTGGCCGGGGGGCCTGCGCCGTCCCAAGTGTCCATCCCGGTGTCCATCCGGGTGTCCGTCGCGATGGGCACCCAGGTGTCCGCCGCGGGCCTGTCTTGCACTTCATTTTGAGGTCAACAATCGAGGTTGCCGTCTGGTTGCTTCCATCGGCGTACTGAACTCTGGACGTGATTGTGACCACCTCCTTTGGGTGGCTATAGAGGCCAGGCTCTGTTGCATACTCGGGGGGTGAAGGGGAATCATCCCAGATTCCGGGGTATTGTCCTCCTGACTCAAGACAGCGGTTCTTACCAAGGAGAAAGCTGAACTCTGGACTCGCTGGAGGGCGTTTGCCCAGGTCAGGCACAGTTCGAATATCCAGCTACTTCCTTACTCTTTAATAGTATTAGCGAACACATGACGTTCTGGCAGCACCCGCGATTGAGTTATGGGCAGCCCTAAGTCCTACTCGCTTACCAATTTAGACCAAGGCGTGTAGGCCTCTCCGTAGAAAGACGCACGATCCAACAGCGCCTTAAGGAGTTTCTGGGGCGAGGTTGCGCCAAACAGCATGGCCTCGAAGTGGTCCTTGTCTAGCAATAGCACCATCGGTCCCTGGCCAATGTTGGCTTGGCTAAGGGTGTCTGGCGTGTATCCGGACATTGAAAGGAGCAAGCCCACTGTCCCGCTCAACCTTTGCTGAACGCGCCCTCTCAACGAAAACACAGGATGCATGTTAAGTTTGTCTTGCTCCCACTTCGCCTCCAAGATGAACCGGGTGCCGCCAAGCTCAAATGCCACATCAATCTCGCCAAGGCCCCGCGCGCTCTCAATGGCGTTGATTTCCCAAGCTCGCAGAAGCTCAGCCACCACGCCGTTCAGACGCCGTCCCCGAGATTGCTCCGTATATCCCTGAAGCTCCTGCATCCTTCGGTAGTCTTCCGCCAGCCGATTTAGTTCTTGCTGAACCGCAGGTGGAGGCAAACCAATAAAGATCCTGGCGGCCCGCCGGTAGTCGGCAATGGCCTCGGATAGGTCGGTGTCGGGAGCTTCCTCGATGCTACTGACGTCGGTTCGAGGAATCTCCCTGATTGTCCTGCTCACGGTGGAGCCTTGGGTTCTCTTCGAGACGACCAAGTCATAGCCGGAGGCCGTTGGCTCAATGCGTACACCTTCAAGGTCGTAGGGATCCCGCTCCGAATCCAATGTGTGATGCACGCGAAATCTCATATACGCCCTCGCAGGAGACCGCCAGCGGGCCGGCAGGCGCTAATGCAGCTCCCACTCGCCGGTTTCTTGGTTGTACACCAGCGCCTGGTACTGCTCGCCGAGCTGCGACAGGTCGAGCTCCATCAGCTTCTGGCACGCCTCAAGCGGCAGCTCGGTTGGGATCGGTATCCAGAGGCCGGAGTCTTCGTCAATGAAGACGATCTGGCCGTTCGGCTTCTTGGGCGACCGCCGGGCCTCGACCAGCCGCTTGATGAAGTCGCTCAGCGCATCACCGGCACGGTGGCCCGCCTGCTCCAGAAACGACTTGAGGAAGATGGCCAGCGAGCCCGAGGCCATGATCAACCACGGGTGGTCGCCCAGACTCCGGCGCTCATACATGCCGATGTCGCCTGGCTCGTAGCCGATCGAGCGGAACGCCACGCTGACCGCGCGCTTCTCCGCCTCGCTCGCGCCGGCCTCCATGCTCAACGAGAAGAAGCTCCCGCCCGGACCATGTGGCTCCGGCAGGATGCTCCGCAGCGTTACGGCGACCTCGTCACCTGGACCGTCCTGCCACTGCTCCGGTGTCACGGTCCACGACTCGCCCGTTGGGATGGAGACCTCGTACGGGCCGCCCCGCATCAGCTCCTCTTTATGGCGGCGCTGCTCAGCGGCGGGCGTCCAGGTGACCTCCACAGTGACTTGTGGACCGCGGTTGATCCGAAGCTGCGCGTGCTCAAGCTCAAACGGTCCCAACTTCCTAACGACCATGCAGTCCTCCCAGGAAGGACCGGGGACCGGCGTGTCGGGGAAGTCGTCAAGGGGACGAGGAGCCGGTGGCCTTAGCCGCGGTGAGGGTACGGGCGCGGTGCCATCCATCGCAACCACGGCAGGCCCGAGGAGAAGGCTCCGGTGGGCTTACCTGCTGTCTGATTCGTTAGCGGTAGGAGGAACTCTGTCGCGCAGTATCCGTAGCAACAGGTCACGGCTTGCTTTTCGAGTCGAGTAGAGATGCCTCTTGAACTGAAACGCCGGATCTTCCGACAGGATCGACCCGCCCCAAGTCAGTGCTCCCGGATCAGCTTCGGTGCCGTGGAGACGACCAGCATGCGCCGTTGTTGATCGCCGCCCGTACACGAGCTTTGCCAATGCATTGCGTTCGACCTCATCGGGCATGACAAGCGCAAGGGCACTCCGGAATCGGTCTGCACTCCCGATTACCGTATGGCATTTGGGACAATGCCTAAGTCTCCCCAGCTTCGCTCCAATGGCCTCGATCGAAGAAACGAAAGCGATCATCGCAAAGGATTCGTGCCCCTCCTGCTGGAGTACGAGCCCTTCGTGGTGGACCAGCAGAGCATTTGCGATAATCGGATCAGCGTCCAGGTCGTCCCAGGCCTGGCTCAGCCAATCCGGTGCCGGTTGGAGCTCAAAGCCTCCGGTCTGGTCCTCGTCAGGCGCCTCCGACGGAGCATCCCACCAGGGATGCCCTGGCATCTCCAGTCGCGTCTCCTCCGTTCGCTCTCCTGGCGCATGCCGTATGGTCCAGCAACCTCCCCACGCCAGCGAGAGCAATGCCGCGAGGCGATGAACGTCCCGCCCCGCCGCGGCCGCCGCGACAGGCCAGTTGTAACCCGTCGCCTCGCCCTCAACGATAATGGGCCACCACCAATGAGACGAGCGCGCGAATAGTGAGGCCTGCGAGCCCGGCGTGTACTCCGTGACATAGTGCTCTGCCGGGTACAAGCGCAACGGCCCTACTCTGGCCTCGGCAGAAAGCGCGTTATGGTGGACCTCCATACCAGCAAGGAGCCCTATAACGGCGACCCAATCAAAGCGCTCATGCCGCTGGCCGACGCGGCGGCTTGCCTCCTCGATCGCCCGTCGCCATGGCTCAGTCTGGTCCGGGCCGACCGTTTCGGGGTTGCCGGCTCCGCTGATAACAACCAGAAGTCCGCCCTCAAGAGGCACGACTCTAAGCTGTGACTTGAGCTGGGTAGAGGCTGGCGTGAACATCAAGTGTGGAGCCGGAAACTCCGGGGAGGCCTGCTCGGTTGACATCCTGTGGCCAGACAACTCCACCTCTTCACCGAGGGCGATCCACAGATGATGCAGCCATTCATCCCCTTCTTGCCGCCAATTGACGTCTAGCGGTGCGGCAAAGGGTGTAACGAACCACCCAGGTGTCTCTCCGTCCTGCATGCGGACATCCCTGCGTGTCCGGCCGGAGTGTCCAAGCGGACACCTGTCCGCTCCGGCTGTCCATAGTGATCAGCGTGCATGGTCGCTGGTCGCTGATAGTCGCACAACGAGCGACCAAGCCGCCTCGGAGTGGTCGCCGGGCGACTAGGCGGACACGCGGCAAGCGACCACCTCGGTGGTGCGCGCTGGTCGCTGTCCGCTCACTAGGGCGTCCATCACAAGGTGTCCGCACCGACCGTCCAACAGGCCAAGCAGTCGTCCAGGGTCGGACAGGGGTGTCCGGCCAGGTGTCCGAGCAGGCGTCCAGCCGGACAGCCGGGCCTGGACACTCGATGGTCGCTGAGCACTTGATGGTCGTGCGGCCACCCTGTCTCCGGCCTGCCGTCGCTACGGGAACGGCTCACCAGGCTGGCGTCCGCTGGTGGGGTGCAGCCAGCGCATGTACTGCTCGGCCAGCCAGGCGCCCACGCGGTCGCGCAGCTCGGCGCGGGCGTAGTCCATCGCCGGACGTCCCAGCGCCTTGGCGTCCCACGCTGAGAGGTCGTGGTACCAGCGGGCGCGGACCTGGCCACGGCGGGCGAGCTGCACCACCGCCTCGGCCACGCCGTCGACGTCGATGCCCTGGTGGGCGAAGTCGGTGTCCTGCCAGGTGCGCAGCTCCACCGCCAGGTCGGCCAGGAACACCAGGTCACGGGAGGTGCGGTCGGGGTGGCCGCTGAGCAGGTCGTAGACCGCCCGGCCGTCGGGCTGGCGGACCCGATCGTCCAGCAGGGCCACAGGGCCGACCACCACCAGGCTGCCCGGTGCGGGCAGGGTGGCGGCGAGGGGCTGGTCGACCAGCAGGCCGAGGTAGCAGTCCTCGACCGCGCCGGGGCTTAGCTCCTCGCCGTCGCTGTTGGGGCCAAGCCGCCGCACCCGCACGTCCAATGCGCACCCTCCCTCGAAGGGAATCGTCGCCGCAGGGCTCCAGCGTACTGCTCCGCAGCACGGCAGAACCTCCTCACCTGCTACGCGGCGAGGGGGTCCGGGGCGCGCGCGTTGACGCGTACGCGTCAACCGCCCGGCATGCCTTGACGCTTACGTGTCAACCGCTCCCGCTCCGCGTCCAGGCGCCGGTTCATCTGGGCGGCCACCTCCCGCGCCCGCTCCGGCGTCAGCGTGGGCGGCAGGCTGCGCAGCAGGCCGGGCAGCCGACGGGCGGGCACCACGGTCACGCCCATGGTGGTGACCAGCCCGCCGGGCACGATCCCGCCGAGTACGGCCACGATCGGCGACACCCAGATGTCGGGGGCGCCGAGGCGGTCTTGGAGCCGGTCGGCCTTGGAGCGGGTGGCGCTCAGGGTCGGCAGCAGGAAGGTGCGGCCGTGCCACAGCAGCCCGTCGTGGGACAGGCGCAGCCGGCCCAGGTAGTGCCTCGTGTCGATGGCGAAGATCCCCGGCGGCCCGATCACCACGTGGTTGAGGTTGCCGGTGGCGCCGCGAACCGGCAGGTCGTGCTCGACGCCCCACCCCTGCTTGGCCAGTGGGTCGAGCAGCCGGCCGAGGTGGCGCTCGCCTTCGGCGGCGCGCTGCCACGCCAGGGTCTCGGGGCTGGGGCGGAACCGCAGCCGCCACCAGGCCGCTGCCGTCATCGTGATGGCGGCCAACAGGCCGGCGGGCAGGGGCAGGCCCGCCACGGCCGCCAGCAGCAGGCCGCCAAGCCCGGCCAGCGCGGTGGCGGCAAGGCGCAGGGGCCGGGTGCGTGCCCAGGCGGCGTGCTCGGCCTGGCGGCGGCGCTGGTACTCGGCCTGGGCCGTGGCGCCGGGGGTGCCGTAGGCCCGCCGCTCAAAGCGCCGGGTGGCGCCGGCGCGTTGCCGGGGGGGCAGCCGCAGCGGCGGGGTGTCGTCGGGCTCGTCGGGCAGGCTCGCCAGGATCGCCTCGGCGTCGGCGCGGGTGAGCGGGTGGACCGACAGGCCGGGGGCGTCGTCGTCCTCCCAGGCGACCGGGAAGCGCTCCCGCTCGTGGTCGGGGTGGGGATGTGAGCTGCTGGCCATCGCGGCCTCCTTCCGGGTGGTGCTTTAGCCGGCGGCCCGCTCGGGACCCTGCGGGCCCGGCGCCGTGTCGCGCTGGGGTGCTTCTGCAGAAGCACGGTGTCTCTGCAGACTCACCCCTTGGTGGTCGCGGTCGCGCTCGGCGGCGCGCTGCTTGTGGTGAATGCGCTCGATGGCGGCGCCGGCGCGCTGCCAGTCCGCCCGCATCCGTGCCCGCTGCGGGATGGGGCCAAGCGCGCGCTGGGAGTCGCTGACCCCGTAGACGGTGCGGTACTCGGTGACCTGGGCGGCGGCCTGCCGCCAGGCGCGCTTGCCCCTGGTGGACTCGGGCACCGGGCCGAGGGCCTCGCGTAGGTACGCCGGGCGGTCGTGGTCGACCGCCTCGCACGCCAGGCCGCGGGCGCGCTGCTGCCAGGCCAGCGCCCGCACCACCCGCCGGTGGGCGCCAACAAGGTCGGCGTGCTGCTCCAGCCAGCCGGCGCGGTGCTGCTGGTGGGCGCGCAGCTCCTGCTCCCGGCGGGTGGCGCGGTCGGCCTGCTGCCGCGCGATGGCCTCGGCGCCCGCGGGCACGCCCGCCCGCTCCCCGGCTCGCCCGCAGCGAAGCATGCTGGTTGGCTGCCGGGCGGCGGCGAGCTCGGCCTCGGCCTGCTCGCGCCGCTGGGTGGCGCGGTCCAGCTCGCGGGCGCGGTCGCGGGGCGCCTCGGCGAGCTCGCTGGCGAGCCGGTCTCGCTCTCCGCGCAGCTCGGCGGTGGACAACCGGCGCGGGTCGGGCGTGCTGGCGGCGTCCAGGGCCAGGTACTGGCTGCCGTCCCTGTTGAGCGCCCGGCCCACCTGCGCCAGGGCGTCGCCGCGCTCCACTTCGGGCAGGTCCACCTCGTCCGCGTGGTCGTGCGGCTCGGGGCCGACGACCGCGTACAGGCGGGTGTCCTCCCGCGCCCTTGAGAGCTGCACGGTGAACCAGTTCCCGTCCTCAGAGCCGGTCACTCGCACCAGCGCCCGCCACTTCGTCAGCCCCTGCGCCCGGTGCCCGGTGGTCGCGTAGGCCAGGTCCACCCGGCGGTTGCGCTCGTCCTGGCCGCGGCCGTCGAGGTACCAGTGGGGCAGGGTCACCTCGCGCCCGGCGCCGTCCAGCCGCAGCGTCAGCGTGCGCGCCTTCGCGTCCATAGCGACCACGAGGCCGCGGCTGCCGTTGGCGATGCCGAGCTGGCGGATGGCGTTGTGGCCGCACACCACCCGGTCCCCGATGGCCACCTCGCGGTCCTCCACCGTGAGTCGGTCGGCGCCGAGGCGGCCGTGCTTGGCGAGCACCTGCTGGCAGTAGGTGTTCAAGCGGTCCACCTCGTCCCGCCGGGCGGCCAGCACCACCACGTCCTGGGCCGGGTCCTGCTCGGCCTCGCGCCAGGCAGCCCACCAGTCGTTGAGCAGGGCCAGGGCCAGCTCCTGCTTGGACTCGGCCGCCACCACCCGCTCGTGCGCCCGGTACAGCTCGATCGCCTGGTCGACCTCGCCCTGGCGCACCAGCTCGATCGCCTCGCGCTGCCAGGCGTGGAGCTGCCGGCGGTTCTCGACCAGCTCGCTCGCCCCGAGGCGGAGGCGGAGGGCGCGGAAGCCGCCGCCCGCGTCGACCGCCGCCAACTGCCGGTCATCCCCGACCAGGACCACCTTCGCCTGGGCCCGTTGGGCGTGCTCCAGCAGGCGGGCGAGCTTGCGCGAGCCAACCATGCCGGCCTCGTCGACCCCCAGCACCGTCCGAGCGTCCAGCAGCGGCCGGTCGCCCCCCCGAGCCGTTGACGCGTAACTGTCAAGCTCGCCTAGCAGCCGGTCGATGGTGGCCACCTCCTCGAACCCCTCCGCTTCGAGGCTGACGGTCGCGATCCCGGTCGGCGCGGCGGCGAGCACGCGGTAGCCGCCGAGCTGCCAGGCGTGCCGCGCCACCCCCAGCGTGAACGTCTTGCCGGTGCCAGGCCGGCCGACGACGACGCGGACGCCGGCGCCGTCCAGGCACGCGTCGCGGACCATGCCCGCCTGGTCCTCCCCGAGCGTCGGGTGCGCCGCCAGCGCCTCGCGGACGGCCTCGGGCGCGACCAGGCCGGCGCGTTCGCCGGTGCGATCGACCGCTGCGGCGACCAGGCGCTGCTCGACGGCGAGTAGCTCGGGGGTGGTCCAGCGGCGCTCCTCCAAGGCGCGGTCGGCGACCACGCTGACCGCCCGCTCGCCCAGGAACCGCGCGGCCAGCCCCTCCAGCTCCCGCCGGGTCGCGCCCGTCAGGCCGGCGCCAAGCGCGGTGATCACGTCCTCGCGGGCGAAGGTGGACGCCTGGGCGGTCAGCCCCTCCGGGCTCGCGAGCCGGTCGAACACCTTGGCGACCAGCGCCTCGCTCGGTCCTTGACCCCGCTCGCGCGCGGCCACCCGGCCGGTCACGCCCCGAACGAGGGCGTCGGGGTCGGTGCCGCGCTCGCTGGCCTCCTGCCGCCACCGCGCGTACAGGGTCTCGGGGGCCTCGTGCTCCTTGCGCTTGCGGGTGGCATGCACCGCCCACTTCACCAGCCGCGGCGTCCGCGCCCGTCCCGAGCGCTCCAGCCGCTCCACCTCGGCGTTGACCTGCTCGGTCCGCTTGGAGAACGCCCGCACCAGCTCCCTGGGCATCCCTCGGACCTCGCGGTTGCCGTGGCGGTCGGCCTCGGTCCACGCCACGCCGAGCGAGCGGGTCAGCTCCCGCTGCAACGAGGCGCGGTAGATCGCGTCGGCGGCGCGGCGGTGCCGGTACACGTCCCGGCCGTCCAGCGCCGTCCACCGGCCGTCCGGCCCTTGCACCCGGTTGGCCACCACCAGGTGGGTGTGGACCAGGGGGTCGCCCGCGCGCGAGGTGCGGTGGTCGAACCCCACCGCCAGCAGGCCGTTGCCCCCAACATGCTCCGCCCCGCCGTGGCCCCGCCGGGCGCCGAGCTGCCCGTCCAGGTACGCGGTCGCCTCCGCCAGGCCGACGTGGTGGGCGTCCAGCACCGCCCGCCCGGTCGCCGCATCGCCCAGGCCGTAGAGGACCGAGACGCTCTTGGCCGGGCGCAGCACCAGGTCAAACCCGGTGACCGCGTGGCGGCCGTGCTCGCGGCCCAGCAGCTCCCCGGTCGTGGGGTCGCGGCCCTGGATCAGCCGGCGGAACCCCTCCTTGGACGCCTCGCCGTCCAGGCCGAGGCTTCTGGCGCCGTGGCCGTACCAGCGGCCTGGTGACTCGCCGTGGCCAGACAGGTACTCCTCGCGGTCGTCGGCGAGCTTCTCCAGGTAGTAGTCCTCGCGGCCGGGCGCCAGCTTGGCCACGTCCAGCACCACCCCGCGCCCACCTCCCACGCCCCGGTGCGCGAGCGAACGCACCCCTGGTGCATTGCTCTCCTGCTCGAAAATGATCTGGCAGTGAGTGTAGCGGAGGAGGGGAACAGTGCCGAGTAATTGGCAGGTTTGGCACTGTGCTTGACTTGGAGGCTAGAGGAGATGCAGTAAGGATAGTTTGTGCTGCTGAGAGGTGCTGTCGGAGTTGAGAGGATGCTGCTTCGGCTAGTGGCCCGACAAGCGAAGCACAAATCTCGCACCCACCAAAGGTGCCGAATGATGCCTATTCCTGCCAGTATTATGGTTGCTTGGGACTCGGGTTTCCGTCGACCAGTTCGCCCATGTACTCAGCGGCAGCGCGGTTGGCTTCGCTGAGTCGGCGCATGTAGCCACTCGTCATCGCGAGGCTGCCGTGCCCCATTCGCTTCTGGTGCGCCCGGCCGGTTGGAGGTCCGGGCAAGCTCGGGCCGCTGCGGCGCCTGGCTGTCGACGCCCGCGCCGCCCATCGCGTCTCTCCCAGGCGACCGGCTGTAATCAGCCGCTTGCTCCCTTCGAGGCTTTTACCACAATTCTTGAAAATCCAGACGCGCCCGGGAGTCTCGCATCTTCGCAGCTCACCGGCCCTATGAGCCGCTTGCGTCTTGACAGGTTCAACACTAGACTCCGCTAGGTTCGTCAGGAGTCTGCCCAAGCGCCTCGCTGGATCTCGGCGGGGCGTTTTCCGTTCCCTGAAGCCTCACGTACACCGATGGCGTCAGGTGGGCGCTCACCTCAATGGACGGATCGGCCCGTCGGCAACCGATGGCCGTCTCTGCGGACCCTGTAGCAGAACTCTACCCGGGCAGTGCGTCCTGGTGCTCGATAGGCGCCGTTCCCGCTTGCCGCAGGCACGGCTTACGTGCGTCGCTCCGGAGTTGTTCCTTGCCGGCATGACGTGCGCACCGCCTCTGCGCTCTACTCCTCAAGGAGCAACTGTTGCGATGAAGCGTGGCACCGCCCTTGAGCGGCTGCGTCCCTTCGGCATCGCCCTCGTGCCGCTATCAGTGGGTTCGGTCAAGGCAGTGGTAGTAGTCGTTATCGTGCTTCTCCTTGAGCAACTAGTGCGCGGAGCCGTCACCCCTGCGGTTAAGGTGCTGCTTCTGCAGTTGGCGCACGACCTCGGGCCCGTTCTCTCCAAGGAGCTTGCCGCGAGAATCCGGGCCCGGAGCCGTCGGCGCACGGCCAGCCACCAAAGACCTCGTGTACCCGCTGCCGGGTACACTGCCCGCATGAGCACCACCAGCCCGCATCCCCACCAGCCTGGCCGGGTCGAGCCGCCGGAGCGCAGCCCCGCCGCGATCCGCGCCGAGCTGCCCGAGGCCATGCGCGCCCAGTTCGACGCCGAGTACCTCGCCGCACTGGAGCACGCGCGTACCACCTACCGGCTGGACCGGCTCAACGAGGTCCTCGACGCCTGGTGGCTCAGCACCTGGGCGCGGCGCATCCCCGGCCACGAGCAGGCCATGGCCACCGGCCGGCGCGTCCTCGCTGGCGAGCCGGTCGAGACGGTTCCGGTCGACGTCGACGCGCTGCGCCAGGCGCAGTAGCCAGCGCAGCCGCTGCGGGCGTGTATCGGGTCGAGTTCAGCCCGCTGGCCCGCCAGCACGCCGCCCAGCTTCCCCAGGACGCCCGTGCAGCCCTGGCCGACGCGGTCGAGCAGCTCGCCACTGACCCTTGGCAGGGCGCGCCCTACCGGCCCGGCTACCCGCCCGAGTACCGCCTGCTGCCGTTCGGCGGCTGGGGGATCGTGGTGTACGTGATCGCCGAGCGCGCCGGCACGGCCACGCTGCTGGAGCTGACCTGGGCCGGGTAGTCGTGTGCCGCTCGCCAGAGCGCTCAGCGTCAGCGAGAAGTTTTTTTCCAGAAGTTTCGCGGCTCTTCGTTCATACGTGCTGAGCTGCACATTTAGCCTGTCGGGGGTGTCCAGCGGACGCTTTGTCCACCCAAGTTGTGGACAGGCATATCTGCCCAAAGACCCGAACGCGGAAACTTTGTCCACAAGCTGTGTGGATAAGCTCGTTGACGAGCCGAGATGACGGCCGCTACCCTGCGGCGCGGTCGACCGGTCAAAAGACGATACGGAGGTCAATGGATGGTCAAGGTGGGATTGAACGACTTTTTCGGTGTCCCGTTTCCGCTGGTCCTGGCAGATCGGTTTTTCCACATCTACACCGACTCGACCGGAGCCATGAAGCTGAACGTCTTCCGGTGGGACGAAGGACTGCGAGAGCCTTTCTGCGAGGTCGAAGGCAGTGAGCCTGTCGAAGAGAACATCGAGACGAACCCGACCGGCATCGTCACGTTCGGCGAGGCGGATGGTGGTTTCCTGTTCAAGTTCCGCCCCAAGCCAGGTGTCTCCCAGATCTTCGGCCATGTCCCAATTGGCGGTGAGGTGCGGGTACACATCAATGATCACAGCATTCGCATCCTGCGTGGAACTCAGCCCATGGCAACCATGACCCGGAACCAGGTCTTTGGCTTCGCCATCGGTCTGCACGTGCAAGCCGACGGATCCTGGGCGCTGGGGAGCAACGTGCTGCCGCCGGGGATGCAGCTTGAGCGGAGCCTTCGGTGAGTGGCCTGCCGGCTAGTGCCGCAGCAGCCAACGTTCGCCCGGTTGACGATCACCTGCAGCAGCTTCTTTCAGTGATCTTCTTCGGCCTGTTGTCGTAGCGATCTGGACGCAGCCCGCCAGCGAAGCCCCAGCACGACCGCCGGAATCCCG
>WNGA01005251.1_pt1 | contig 18746 bp, 17 predicted proteins | sample 5400061 | NCBI WGS metagenome assembly WNGA01 (sample SAMN13153366, study PRJNA577476) | soil metagenome | isolation source: 100 cm soil or saprolite under grassland replicate 2 | place: USA:California | collected 2016-06-15 | reverse complement strand
ATCTTGCGGTCGGTTGGCACCGACGCGGCGTGGTGCACGAACCGCCGGTCGATCTTGAGCTCGTCGAACTGCATCTCCTGGATCCGCCGCAGGGACGACTCACCCAGCCCGAAGTCGTCGAGGCTGAGCCGAACTCCCATCCGGGCCATCGTCACCGCGGCCCGGTGCAGCGCCCCGGCACTCGGGCAGGTCTGCTCGGTGAGCTCGATGGTCAGGCAGCGGGCCGACACCGAATCGTGGGCAAGACAGCGCGACACGACATCGGCCACTGCCCCGTCGATGAACACATCGGGCGACACGTTCACCGAGACCGGGATGTCGAGCCCGTCTCGTTGCCACGCTCCGCATTGTCCGACGGCCATGGCCAGCACGTGCTCGGTCAGGGCCCTGCCCCGCCCCTGTTCGAAGATCGAGGGGAGGAACACCGCCGGCGCTAAGGCACCGTGTAGCGGGTGGCGCCACCGCACAAGGGCTTCGACGCCAACCGGTCGCCGGTCGGGGGTCGAGCAGATCACCTGGTAGAGGAGGAACAGCTCTCCGCCGTCGAGCCCTACCAGGCGAGCGTCGACGCCCGACGCAACCGAACGCCAGGGGGATCCCTCCATCGAACTCCTCTCGTCTCAACCACTGGCAGTGGCGTCCCTGCCACTATTCGTGATGCACGAGCCGTTCCCCTTCAACATATGAACCTCAAACAGTCGCGTTCTCACGTGAACGGGCGGGGGCAGGGGTGAGTCCCACCGAGTGGTGTAGATCGGCCCCTGTCCTCTCGGTCCGCCCCGAGGTGCAACAGATGATGCGGGAGGAGAATCCAAACGCCCTGCTCGACGCGTGTTCGCCATGAACGCCGCCATCGCTCAACGGCTCGCGCCGCTTCTCCACGTCATGGTCGTGGCCGCCGATGCTGATCTAGATGCCGCCGCCCTGCTGGCGACGACCGACCGCAATCGCGCTGATGGGTCTGGTCGGTGACCAGCCGCCTCGACGATCGGCGGGCTCCGGCCTGGCCTCGACGTCGCCAGCGCGGCAGCCATCGCCGACGTGCTGATCGACCCCATGCCCTATCAACGCCTCGTGGTGAGCACTGCTGGACGTTCGACGCATGCGTCGATCGCCTACAGCGGATCGCAGCTGCTGCCCTGCTTCGGTGAAGCGGGATCGGCTCGCACCGCGCGCCGTGTGGTCGTGGGAGTGCTACGCCGCGCGGAGTGAGAGAAGGAATGGCTCGACGTCGGGCCGTAGCTCATCAAAGACATCCCGCGGAGCGGTGAAGGTAGCGACGACCGCGGTGCCGTCGCGCAGGGCGATCGTCGCGAGGAAGTGAAGCGAGCGACTGTTCTGGGATCCGGTGTACTCAAGCACGCCAAGCTCCTGGTCGGTGCCGTCGACTACGGCGCGCTCGACGAGCTCGAAGTCGGCGATGAGTGAAGGACCTTGCTCGACGCTGACGTCGAGGTACTCGGACAAGTCGAGACCGGGTGCTCGTTGGGTCAACACGTTGACGTTCGGCGCGAATCCGCCCTCGGGCTGGCCGACCACCCAGGCTTCGATCTCGGCTGCGATGGTGCCGTGTTGCGGGTCCCAGGTGGGGTCGACCTTCATTTCGTAGGAGCCCTGCGGATCCTTGAAGAGACCGGTCTCGGTCTCGGTGGTCGACGTCGTGCTCGGCTGGGTTGCATCGACATCGGATGAGTCATCGGAGCCGCCGCACGCGACGAGAGCGGCGCTCAACGCCAAACAGATGGCGACGCGACGGAAACACCCCATGTCGTCGACGTTACGCTGCCTGACCTCCGCGAGGAGCAGAGAGGCGTGGGCGGCGGCGGGGACCCTGTCGTGGAGGCAAACCAGCCGGTTCTTCTCGGCTTCGCTCCCCGAAGAGGTTGAAGTAAACGATCTCGACCAAGCTGGACAAGAGTCGACGGGCGGGCGCCCCCGCTGGGCGAACAGAGATCCGCGCCAGTCCCGTGTGCTTCGGGTGTGGACGAGGCTCCGCGGGAACCGCGACGGAGCGATCAGGCAGATATGGCGCAGCCGCGTGAGCGGTGCACGAAGGCAGAACGCAGCAGCACTTCACCAACGTGCTGGACATCGCCCGCAGCGTCGGCGTGCAACCACGGCCGGCCGCTCAGTTCAGGAAGTCGGTGGTCGGTCGAGGCGAGTGGGGTCGAGCGATCGGGCCGGAGGAAGTCGAGCGCTGACGGCGGGGCGCGTGACTGCGGTGATGTACGGGCGCTCGCTGGCGGTGCCGCTAAGTGCGGTGGGCTCCGGCGCCGACGCGGTACGCGTCCTGGACACGGGCGGCGAAACGATCGTCGAGCTGGTCGATGGACTCGACGACGAACCGATGGACCCACAGCTTGGCCGTGTAGGGCACGACCCGCGTGAAGGGTGGCTCGTCATGCTGCTCCATGAGATCGAGGAAGCCAGACAGACTGTTCGCCCGAGGCGTGGCGCCGGCGAATCCCCTCACCTCGCCCTTGAACGAGATCGCCGTCTTCGCCACCGTCACCTCGTACGGGCCGCAGTCCGCGATCAACCGCTCGAACGCTTGGTACAGGTCGCGAACGTGTGCGGCTCTTCCTCGGAGGTGATCCTCCACCGTCCAGGCCACGATGTCGACGCTACCGAAAGCCCGTACAGAGCTGCCGCTATTCGCTACCGCTGATCTGCGCTACCTCGGGCCGCTCGCTAGAGAAGTGCTCATCGGGCATTCGGTGTGGATCTGAGCTCCTCCGGCACTGTAACTTCTTATTACAGTGCGGAGCGTCGCCCGCAGCGACATCACCCTCAGCTACGACGAGGAAATGGCGGGGTACCTCTTCCTGGCCGAAGCGGCCGCTGCCGCGGTTGACGAGAGCCACGGCGGGACACCTGGGCCGAGGAGGCCCGGCTGATGATCGAGCTGATCCTCACGCGCACCGACGAATGAGGCGACTATGACCACCACCGACGACACGACCCACACGCATCTGCTCAAAGTGGTCCGCTACGCGGCTCGCAACGCTGATGTTGCGACCAGCAAGCGAGACGCAGCGATCCGGGAAGCGCACCGCGCGGGCGCATCGCTGCGCGACATCGCCGCCGAGAGCGGCATCTCGCACATGACCGTCAAGCGCATCGTCGAGCGGTCGGCTGGCTGATCCGCCGCGCGGACCTGCGGTGGGGAGCAGCCGCCGCGGAGGAGCCTTGTCCACAGGCCCTCGCCGGCGCGATCTGTACCCCCAGTGCGGCTGGCACCGACGTCGCGGTCCGGGTATTAGGTGCGCGCGAGGCGGAGACCATGCGCTGATCGGAGGGACCGAAATCGCCGACTCCGGTGCGACGCCTTCGCGCGAAGTCAACTGCTGCCGGCGCGGGCGGCGTCCATCCGCGGCCGCGTCACAACGGTGGCGGCGCCGCTGGCGACGACGGCTGCGGCTGCGCCGCTGCTCCACCAGTGCCGCGGAAGCTCAGCCAGCCCGGACCCGAGGTCGTTCAGCGAGTAGCCGAAGAGGACCAGCGAAGCGCCAAAGGCGACGACTGCGAGGGTGTGTAGTGGGCGTCGCATGAGAACCTCAATGTGTACCTGGACGGCAAGAAACAGGACATCGACGGTGTCAGCGAGGCGTCGCGGGGATCGTTCCAGTAGCTCCGCGAGCTCGTCCCCGTAGCGGTCGCGAAAGCTCGCGGGCAGGAGCCTGGCGGCGAGCTGCACACGCCGTCGTGTCATCGGGCCGCTGCCCGGGCTCGGCCCAAGAGGGCGGTCATGGTGGCCAGGTCCTCGTCGAGGCGCAGCTGCCCCGCCGACGTGATCTCGTAGGGGCGGCGTCGCTCGGCACCCGGCATGGGGTTGATCAGGCCATCTCGCTCCAGCGAAGCGATTGCGCCGTACAGAGTGCCGGGACCGAGCCGAACACCAGCAAACTGCTCGATGTCCTGCTGGATCGCGTAACCGTGCTTGGGGCCGTCACTCAGGCTGACGAGCACGAGCAGACGTCGATCGGCCACAGCGGCACACTACTACGTCTCACGTAGTAACTGCCGTTAGGCCGTGCCGTCGTGTCGGTCGAGGCCGTCGGCGAACTCAGCCAGACCAGACGCGAGGCGTCGGGCATCGAAGCGCGACACGAGCCGGCGATCTGTGACTGGGGCTCCCGCGGGAGCCTTGTCCAGAGACTCCCGCTCAAAACGACAGCGCCGCACGTCGGAGTGGCCCCCCCGAACCGGCGATCTGGCGGGGACGGGGAGCGGAACGACCGGTCCGGGGATTGCCGGAAGCCGCCCCGGCACCGCCTGGTGCCGGCGGTGGCGGCAACGTTCAAGTTCGCCCTCCGACACGCTCACGAGCCCACGCGCGGCTGCGGTCGGCAGCGTAGGTGACGGCGAGACGCAGCTCGGTGTAGAAGGGTCGCAGGACCGCGCGAGGTGACACCTCGTCGAGACCTGGATGACACCGAGGAGGCAACGATGGGTGAAACGGGACGCGCGGCGTTGTTCTTCGGTCCGGGCAAACCGATGGAATTACGCGACCTCTCGGTTCCGGACCCCCGGCCGGGCGCCGTCGTAGTCCGAGTCACGCGTGCGAACATATGCGGCTCCGACCTCCACATCTGGCGCGGCGACGGCACGCTTGGCGCAGCGGCGAGCGCCGATGGCCGGCAGATCGGCCACGAGATGACTGGAGTCGTGCACGCGTTGGGCGACGGCGTCAGCGGTGACTGGGCCGGGCAGCCGCTCGCGGTCGGCGACCGCGTCGTTTACCAGTATTTCGCCCCGTGCCGTCGCTGCCGGCCGTGCCTGCGGGACATGACCGAGGCCTGTGTGAACGCGTTCAAGACGGTCATGCGCCTGGACCCGACCGAGTTCCCGTACTTCGGCGGCGCGTACGGCGACTACTTCTACCTCGCGCCGGAGATGGCGGTGTTCCGCGTGCCCGACGCGGTCACCGACACGATGGTGGTTGGCGTGAACTGCGCGCTCGCGCAGGTGGTGCACGGGCTGGAGCGCGTCGGGGTCGGCTTCGGCGACACCGTCGCGATCCAGGGCGCGGGCGGCCTCGGCCTCTACGCGACCGCGGTGGCGCGCGAGCGCGGCGCGCATCGGGTCATCGTCATCGACGGTATCGACGACCGCCTGGCCCTCGCCCGGGCCATGGGCGCGGACGAAGTGGTCGACTTCCGCGAGTACGACACGCCCGAGGCGCGGGCCAAGCGCGTGCGGGCCCTCACCGACGGGTGGGGTGCCGACGTGGTATGCGAGCTCGTCGGCTTCGCCCGCGCCATCCCCGAAGGCCTCCGCATGCTCGCCGCAGGCGGGCGCTACCTCGAGATCGGCACGTTCTACCCGGGCACGACCGTGGAGATCGATCCGGGCCGGCTGGTGATGGGGAATCAACGCATCGAAGCGGTGGGTGCCTACAGCGCCGCCAGCCTGCACGCCGCCGTCGACTTCCTCGGCCGCAACGCCGGGCGCCTTCCACTCGATCAGGTCGTCGTCGACTACCCGCTCGACGCGATCAACGACGCCTTCGAGGACCAGAACGCCGGGCGGGTCACCCGTGCGTCCATCGTCATGGCCTGACCGTCAGCGCACCGGGGCGACGAGGTCGGCGACGCGGCCGACGAGCTCCGCGCGGGCGGCGTCGACCGCGGAGTAGAGGTCGCCCCCCTCGATCGCGTAGCTGGCAGACGCGTCGAGCCGTAGTCATCGAGGCCCTCGGGTGGAGGTCCGAACCTCTGTCGCTCGGCGGCTGTCTCACCGCAGCGTCGATCCGAGAGGCTGAATCGTCGCCAGACCAGCTGTCCGCGGCCCACTTTGTTTCGATGACGACTCTGCCTGGGCCGAGCGCGACGTGGTCGATGTCGCCCCAACCGAGAACGACGCGATTGATCACGCGCCAGCCTCGCCGATGGAGGCGGCGCAGCTCCTCTGCTGTCCGTGTCTCGCCCGCCTCGCCCATGGCGAGCGACGCGGCGCCGCTGCGGAGAAGAACGAGATTGACAAGCAGCCCGCCAAGCGTCGCCACGTACGCGCCGGCTGCGAAGGATCGTGTCCATCGCGGAAGCAGCAACAGCAGCGGTGTCATGCCTGCTGCGCTTGCGACGGTTGTCAACGGCGCTCCACTTTTGACCCCCCCCTGCGACGGTCCACTTTTGACCCCCTTCGCTTGGGGTGTGGTCACGCTGCGTCGTCGGTAGGCACCCTCCCGAGGTCGCGGTCCTTCAAGCGATAGCTGTCGCCTTTGAGGTCGATGACTTCGGCGTGGTGGACGAGCCGGTCGATCATGGCGCCGGCCAAGGAGGCATCGCCGAACGTTTCGGCCCACCGGCCGAAGGGCTTGTTGGAGGTGACGATGACCGAGGCCCGTTCGTAGCGGGACGAGACGAGTTGGAAGAAGAGGTTGGCGGCTTCGGCTTCGAAGGGGATGTAGCCGACCTCGTCGATGACGAGGAGCGGGACGCGCCCGAGTCGGGTGAGCTCGGCATGCAACCGCGATGTGCCTGATTCACCCGGTGCACGCCAAGACCGGGGCCGACAGGGATCTGGGTGTGCGCGTCTGACGCTTTCCTAACCCGTGATCCCTTCGCCGAGCATCGAGCGACTCGCGGGCGCGCCGCGGCGACAGGCGCTGCACGGTGGAGCCGCTTCTGCGACACTGACCTCACCGACAATCGGAGGTGGATCGTATGGGCAGCTTCGTGTTCCTCGGCCACGGCGGCTTCAACCCCGCGAGCGGCACGTACCCCGGGGAGGTCCTCGTCCCGACGCGCACCACGCTGCGGTTCTTCTCTGATGCCGGCCAGGCGCTCGTGCTGCCGGCCGCCGCCGGGGCGTCCGACTACAACAAGGTGGTCAACGTGTGGGAGCACTTCCACGAGGACGAGGCGCCCATCCCCGAGCGTTGGGTCACCTACAACTACGGGCTCTATCCGGAGGACACCGAGGAGGAGCGGCAGCTGGCGCTGTCGCTCAACTGGGGCGCTTCTGTGGTCACGCTCCCGGCCGGGTCGGCCCCGCAGTTCCTGTGCCAGGGGACGGCCGATAGCTGCCCGACGCCGGCGCTCAACGTGCAGCAGCGGACCTTCGAGGAGACCGGTGAGGGCGAAGCGGTCCCCGACGATCGCTGGAACCACACCTGCGACGGGATCCTCGGCCAGTACGCCGGCAACGACCTCGTCTGGATCGCCTGCACGTCGTTCATGGTCAGGACCCCCGAGCTGCCGCCGACGATGACCGCCGACTACAGCGGCCCCGGCGCGAGCGATGTGTCCAACTGGGTGCCCGACGACGCCGCCTGGGACGAGATCAACCGGTTGAACCAGCAGAACGTCAAGGCCACCGAGGACGGCGGCCGCGTCGCCGTCGTCGCTGGCGGCCTGTTGGTGCTCATTGGCGACGGCCACTCCCGGCGGGCCGGAGACTACGTCAACCGGCAGGGCGACAAGGAGGAAGGAATCCTCCAAGTCGAGAAGGGCGGCACGTTGAGCCGGGGCTCGATCGAGGTCACTGGCATCACCCGCAAGCAGGAAGAGGTTCGCACGACTATCGGCCAGTTCTCCGACAAGCGGGTCAGGTTCGTCTGAGGCGACATCGCCGACTCGTTGCGGTGTCCGACCCCGCGACTCCGTCGTGCGTCGTGTCCGTCGGGCTCGGTCCCGCACTCGACCCCGTGGACGATCTCCGCGAGGCGGCCCGGCCTCGATGAGGTCCTCGAACACTCGGGGCGACGCCTAGGTGCCCGGCGTGCCGCCGGAGTCGTCGAACGACCACGCCCGACGCTCCCTCGCCGATCACGTGGCCGCCGCCGGCGACGACGCCACCGCACAAGCCGACATCGAAGCCGGCGGCGAAACCGATGACGATGTCCGGCTCGCCGAACTCGGCACCGAGCTCGAGCTCACCTCCTGCGTCGAATGAACCGATCGTCGGCAGTAGTTCGCCACCGCGAAGGACTCCCCGAGATTCGCGGTCACCCTTCGGCAGGTCGGTCACGGATCCCAGGACGCTCAGCCTGATCAGATGGACCAGCTAGGTCTCACGGCGGATGGTGAGCGCCGCCAGTTCGGTGCGGTTCGTGACGGACAGCTTGGTGAAGATGTGGGAGAGGTGCACTTTGACGGTGCCGCGTGAGATGAACAGGCGCTCGGCTATGGCCGGGTTGGTCAGCCCTTCGGCCACGAGGTGCGCCACCTGAAGCTCGGTGGGCGTGAGGCTCGCCCACCCGGCCGAGGGTCGCTTGCGCGAGCCTCGACGTTTCCTTGCGTACGCCGCTGCGGCCTCGAGCGACAGCGCGCGGCCTTCGGCCCAGGCGGCTGAGAGGTCGTCGTCGCCGAGCTGATCGCGGAGACGGTCGATCACGCCTGCGTGGCTCGGGGCCTCACTCGGCCTGCGCACGTAACCGGTTGCGTCTCGAGCGGCTTCGGCCGCACCCAGGAGCCGGGCAGCCTCGGCCCAGCTCTCGAGGTCGGCGGCGAGCGCGGCGAGGTCTTCGATGGCTTCGACGACACCGAGCCGGTCCCCGCAGGCGAGGTAGCCAGCGAGTGCGTCGTGGACGAGCTCGTCAGCTCGGTGCAGGTCATCCCTCCAGCGGGCGATGCGAGCCAGCCGCTGACGGGCACGGCCGAGGGCGACGGGGTTCGCCGACTGGCGAGCCGTGGCCATCGCGGCCTCCCACGTCTCGACCGCCGTGTTCGTGTCACCCGTCGTTACAGCGATGTCACCGATGCGCACTTGCACGAGCGCTCCGGCCCAGCTGTGGGGCGTGACGAGCAGCAGGGGGACCGCTTCCTCCAGTGGCGGCACTGCCGCGACGAAATCCCCCTGGGCGTAGGCAAGCTCCCCGAGATACCAGAGCGACGCGGCGAGCGTGTAGAGGTTGGCGGACTCCCGCCCCACTCGCAGTGCCTCGCCCAGCAGGTCCTCGGCGCGGCCGTAGTCGCCTGTGAACACCGCCACGCCGGCGAGCTGCGCCATCGCCAGTGAGTCCCAGAACGACTCGCCGAGTTCGTGTGCCGCCGAGATGAGTTCGGTGAAGGCGGCTTCCGCCACCGCGAAGTCACCTTCGATGCTCGCAGCCCAGCCGAGGAAGTTCAGTCCGCCGAGCAGTTCGAGGCGGGCGCCGACCTGTCGGGCGACCTCGACGGACTCGGCCGCGCACCTCCGGGCTGCGGTGAGGTTGCCGGCGTTGATCTCGAGGTAGGCCAACGCGTAGAGCGAGGCGGCGAGATAGAGCGGGTCGTCCTGGTCGCGGTGGATGGCGATCGCTTCCTCGTAGAGCGCTCGGGCCGGAGGGTTGAGGTACATCGTCGGAAACGCGAGCGCGTTGAGGGCTCGACCGATGCCTCGTTGGTCACCGAGAACGCGGGCGATGCGCAGGGCCTCCTGCGCCCAGGTCTCTTCGGCCAGGAAGTCTCCGGTATACGCGCACAGCCCGGCGGCGCCCAACAGCGCGTCCAGCCGAGCGGTCGAAGCTGCGCCGGAGCGGGCGAAGGCTGCCCGCGCCCAGGTCAGCCCTTCAGCGAAGTGGCCGCGAATTCGCCAGTACTGGTACAGCCCCCCGACGATCCGGAGGGAGAGATCGGGGTCCTCCGATTCCAGCCCCCAATCGATGGCTGCCCTGAGGTTGTCGTTCTCCTCGGTCAGCCGGCGTAGGGCCGAGGTCCAGCCGAAGGTCTGAAGCTCGAAGGACTGCTCGGCGGCCAACTCCGAGAAGAACCGCAGGTGTCTGTCGCGGGTTGCGGAGACTTCGCCGTTGTCCACCAGGTGCCGGTTGGCGAAGTACCGGATCGTCTCCAGGAGCCGGTAACGGGAACCGACCTCCCCCTCGACCTGGACGAGAGACTTGTCGACGAGACGACCGAGCACGTCGAGCACTCGATAGGAGTCGATGCCCTCCCCGGCGCACACTGCCTCGGCGGCCTCCAGCGTGAAGCCGCCAGCGAAGACGGAGAGGCGAGCCATGAGCACCCGCTCCTCTGAGGCGAGCAGGTGGTAGCTCCATTCGACTGACGCTTCGAGCGTCTGCTGGCGTGAGAGCGCGCCGCGCTGACCGCCGGTGATGAGACGGAACGAGTCGACCAACTCGTCTGCGATCTGCTGCGGCGACAGCACTCGGGCCTGCGCGGCCGCCAACTCGAGTGCCAGCGGAATACCGTCGAGTCGCCGGCAGACCAGGGCGACGCCCGGCGCGTTGTCGACGGTGAGGCGAAAGTTCGGACGTACTCGCGCGGCTCGCTCGACGAACAACCGCACGGCGTCGTACGAAGTCAACTCGACTGGTGTACTGACGACTCCGTCGCCTGGGAAGGGCAGGGACGACACCCTCCACGTGACCTCGCCCGCGACGCCGAGCGGCTCGCGACTCGTACACAGCACGGAGACTCGCGGGCAACTGCGAAGCAGCCTCTCAGTGAGCTCCGCGCAGGCCGACAACAGGTGCTCGCAGTTGTCCAACACCAGGAGGAGATGTCGGTCCTCGAGTTGACGGGCAAGTGTCTCCCTGACGTCCTGGCTCGGGACCTCTCGGACGGTGAGGACCGACGCCGCCGAGGCAGCGACCAGCGCTGGGTCGGCGATCGAACCCAAGTCCACCCACCACACGCCGTCGACGAAGTCCTCGACCCGAGCGCTGGCGACCTGAAGCGCGAGCCTTGACTTCCCGCAGCCCCCGGCTCCCGTAAGGGTCAACGTCCGAGCTTCCGACAGCGCCTCTGCCAACTGGGCCAGTTCTGCCGCACGACCGACGAAGCTGGTGAGCTGCGGGGGCAGGTTGTGACGGCCTTGCGCGGCTGACACGAGAGGCGGAAACTCGGTGACGAGGTCCGGGTGGCACGCCTGGAAGACCCGCTCGCGCCGAACCAGCCCTTGGAGTTGGTGGCTACCGAGATCCTCGAGCGTGACTTCGGAGGGCAGGCGGTCGACCACTAGCTCCGAGCTCGCACGGGACAGCAGGATCTGACCGCCGTGTGCGAGGTCCCGCAGCCGAGCACACCGATCGAGGGTGCCGCCGCGGTGCTGGCCACGGTCATCGACGCCAACCTCGCCCGTGTGTATCGCGATGGCGACGACAAGACCGGCGCCGTCGTCCGTGAGCGCGCGCTGAAGAGCGAGGGCACAACCCACCGCATCGGACACGCGCGAGAACGCGCACAGGACACCCCCTCCCTTGGCCCGCTCGATCGTGCTGTCCCCGCCGTGCGCCTGGGCGCAGCCCATGACGACCTCATGGAGGCGAATCTCGCCAATCCGACCCTTCGTCGATGTGCCAGCGGCGGCCCCCGCGAGCAGGAGGGTGACGGTGCCCGTCTGCAACATGGGATCACCTCCGCCGGCAGTGCTCACGGCTCGCGTACCCCGTGCCAGGTGGACCGGGCTGACGCCAATTCTGCCAACAGCTCGCGCAGCTCCACACGCTGAGCATGTCGCAGACGGCCACCAGGATCATCTGCCACATGGCCGACGGCAGCGCCGAGATACCCCACATGGCAGATGTACGCGCCGGACAGGTAGCGCACCGTTCCCTATCGCAGTGACAACGCAGATGAAAGGAACCCACGATGCAGCACGACGAACAGAGGAACACAGCCAAGCGGTCCACGAAGGCAATCGTCGGTGGAGCGATGGTCGCCGCCACTGCCCTAGCCGCAACCGCGGCCATGGCCGCGTCGACGACCGTGACGGACACCGACAACGTCCACCTCCGGGTCGTGAAGAGCCACTTCGACGACGGCTTCGTCGGCGACTGGCACACTCATGCCGGCCCCGTGATCATCCAGGTCCAGAGGGGCTTCTTCAAGATCTACCAAGGCAGCTGCGCTCCGACGGTCGTCGGCCCCGGCGAGACCTACATCGAGATCCCCAACGTGCCGGTCAGGGGCGCGGCGAACGGCGAGATCGAGTGGACCACGACACTGATCTACGAGACCGGCCAGCAACCGTCCACGCCGGCAGCTGACCCCTGCTAGTGGGACTGGCCGAAACCGGAGCGCTCGCTGAGACCGCAGCGTCAAGAGAGGCGACGGTTGATCTTCACCGCCCTAGCCGCGCCATCGGGCCGCCGGGTAGCGTTGGGCCACCCGCAACCATGGGAGGGCGCCATGAAGCCCACGCGCGTGGCGAGCCGCTTGTTCGGTTTCGGCGCGATCTGCATGGCCACCATCGGCCTGGCCACGGTCGCACCGGCGGCGGCGGTGAACTTCGTTCCGGGGTCCGCTGGCCTGGGCGATCCGTTCTTCCCGAACGCCGGCAACGGCGGCTACGACGTGACGCACTATGCGTTGACGTTGTCGTACGAGCCATCCTCGAACCAGCTGACGGGCACTGCCGTGATAACGGCGAGCGCGACGCAGAACCTCTCCAGCTTCGACCTCGATCTGCGGGGCTTCTCGATCTCGCGCTTGCTCGTCAGCGGCCACGACGCTGCCTTCGCCCGCAGTGGTGAGCAGGAGCTCGTGATCACGCCTCGGGCTGGCCTGAGAGCCGGCACGGTGTTCACGGTGGTGATCGACTACGCTGGCACGCCCGCCGTGGTCACCGACCCCGATCAATCGATCGAGGGCTGGGTCCCTACCGATGATGGTGCCTTCGTGGTCGGCGAGCCGCAGGGGTCACCGGCGTGGTACCCGGTGAACGACAACCCGCGCGACAAGGCAACATTCGACTTCAGCATCACCGTGCCGGCCGGGCTCACGGCGATGGCGAATGGAGTCCTCGTTTCCAACCAGACGGCCGGTGGCAGAACGACCTGGGTCTGGCAAGAAACCGATCCCATGGCCCCATACCTCGCAACGGCGACACTCGGCCGGTTCGACCTGACCATCTCGACCACCTCGGCGGGAATTCCGACGTACGTCGCCGTGGATCCACAGCTTCCACAGGGCCAGGTGCTGGACATGCTTCCGGCGGCGGTTGACTTCTTCACATCGATCTACGGGCCGTATCCGTTCAACGCCGCCGGTGCCGTCGTCGACAGCGCCAAGGTCGTCGGCTACTCACTCGAGACGCAGACAAAGCCGGTGTTCGACCGGATGCCGGACGAGGCGACGCTGGTTCACGAGATCTCCCACATGTGGTACGGCGATTCGGTGACCCTCACGACGTGGCCCGACATGTGGCTGCACGAAGGCTTCGCCACCTGGTCGGAATGGATCTGGAGCGAGTACCAGGGCAACAAGTCGGCGGCGCAGTGGTTCAACCAGCTGTACAACACCCCGGCGCGGGACACCGCCTTCTGGACGCCTCCGCCCGGCGACCCTGGTACACCCGTCTTCCTGTTCAACGGCACGATCTACTACCGCGGGGCGATGACCCTCGAGGCGCTACGGGAGAAGATCGGGGACGACACGTTCTTCACGGTGCTGCGCGACTGGGCCACGCTGAATCGCTACGGCAACGTGACGACAGCCCAGTTCATCGACCTCGCCGAGCAACGCAGCGGGATAGACCTGAAGAACTTCTTCGACGTCTGGCTGTACCAACCCGACAAGCCCACCGCCTGGTAGACGAGATCAGTCGTACACCGAGCGACGCGAACGATGCGCGGAGAAGGCCTTCATCGACCTGCTCGCCGGCGGCCATCTCGCGACGGGGCGGGGCCGCTGACCGTAGCCACCCACCCTCTCGAGCCGGTGGACCCACCATCAACGCCAAATCCATTCTCACTGGCAGCTATGTGCGGGGGTCGTCCTCTAGGTGGGACACGGCGCTGACCCCCACAACAGCACGTGCCCGGATGACGGTGGGATCCTGGAGCGGTCGGCTCGGGATGTCGTCTTTGGTTTGATCCGTGGAGTGGCCGGCTCGGTTGGGGCGGCTCACCAGGCGTTCATCGTGTTCGGGTTGAGGGGTACCCACTCGAGGGCCGCTGCCGCGTGGGCCCGTGCGTCGTCGAGGCGTCGCTACGCCAGGGCAACAGCCGCCGCCTGCTCCTCCAACCATGCCCCCACGAAGTGGATCAACCCCGCCTCCAGGATGCTGCGTTGTGCGAACGTCCCAGGTCTGGACCGAGCGAGCCGGCACCACCCGGCCTTTCTTCGCAGCCTCCGACCGGGGAAGGTTCAGGGAAGAGGTGCCTCCTACCTTGACCACTGTCGCACCGATGCCGACCACCAGAGGTGACGCCATGCTCCCTCCCAACTGCAGATCATGTGGACGCCGCGAGCTCCGCGGCTGCCGCGGCCTTCGGTGTGCCGTCCGGCGGCAGACAGGACTCACCCCGATGGCACGCATCGGTCGTCGGGGCAATCTGAATGGAGGAATCGATGGCTAGTGAACCGACGCTGTACCACGGCAACCGAAGTGTCGACGGGTGGGTGGAGTACCTGCAGGAGCTGTTACTGGAGAAGACGCTGAAGAGCTCGCTTGGCGACCACGAATTCCAGGCGGGCGTCTTCGACGACGCCACTCTCACCGCGGTCAAGAAGTTCCAGGAGACCAAACGGCTCAAGGTCGACGGGATCGTCGGCGACCAAACCTGGGCGGCGCTCCAGGGCGAGGCGGCGCCGTTCCCCAGACCCGGCGACGATGGTCGCAAACGGGGGGCCCACGTCGAGCATGGTGTCGAGATGCGCTTCACGGACTGGCTCGTCTACAGCGACTCCCAGGACGAGCTCACGCTCGGGGCATTCAGCGTGGGAGACGTCCAACCCGAGTCCGGGACCGTCGACCCGCTCGTCACCATCACCCGCCGCGACGGGACGTCCGACTACGTCGCCGTGCGGCACGAGTTCCACGAGCTCACCCACTACTTCCATGTCCCCGAGGTCACCGGTGGCGTGCCCGGCGAGTACCGAGTTCGGGCCGAACTTCCGGACCACACCGGCGGCGACACCATCGAGCGCACCTTCGCCAGGGAGACAACCTGACGACCGACTTGTTGTTGTCGGCCGGGAAGGGAGCCGGAAGGTGGTCTGCTCATGCTCCCTGGCGCCGCCGCCAACGCGCCCTCGGCACGCTCACCCCGATCGAGTTCGAGCTCGCCTTCACACCCCAGGCCACCGACGCCGCCGACGCGGCATGATCAGTCACAACCACCGTCACGGACAACATCCACACTGCGCTCGTGTTCCGGGTTGGGGCCGACGCGGCGTCGGTGGCCGTCGGACGCAGTAGCCGATCAGTACTTGCCGCAGGCGACGGTGATGTCGAGCGCGACGGCTCTGAAGGCACCAGTGACGGGGTCGGCGGCTGCGAGGGTGATGACACCGCTGCCGGCCGTGGTCTTGGTATAGATCACTACGCGCGCACCCCAGGTGTTGGTGGTGGCGGTGACGGCGCACTTGCTGGCGTCAGGGATACCGGGGATGACGACATAGAGGTACGGGTTCACACCAGTCTGGGTCCCCGGGTCGCTGGCTGAGATGACCCCGCCGCTGCTGTTCGTCTTCACCCAGTGGACGTCGGCGTTCTTGCCGTCCAGAGCGAGAGGCGCCCAGTTGGAGGGAAATTCAAGGCAGGGGTAGGAGTGGACGCCGTTGACGTTCACCCAGGAGCCGTGCGGACTGGTGCACCCGAACTGCCCGACGGCGCCGTTGTAGTAGATGACGTCGCCCTTCTTGACGGGATCGCTCTGCGTGTAGGGCGGGGTCACGGTGGTCCAGACCCCGCGGTAACGCATTCCGCCGCCCCAGGAGATCCGGGTCTCACCGGTGACACACGTTTGGCCGGCCTCGGTGTCGATGATCCGGACGTTGCCGTTACTGGTGCGGCAGGCGGTAATGGTGTTGTTCCCGGAAGGGATGGAAGCGCGGGCAAGCGTGGTGGTGCCCACCACGAGGCCCAGCGCAGCGACGATCGCGATCAGGAATCTGGCTGCGGACTTCATCGACTGACCTCCAAGAGACCATTGGTGACCGCCGGCCGAGGCTCACGGTCACGCATCACGTGTGTTCTTCCCGATCGGGCGGCAGCGTGCCCATGGCCTGCCGCCTTGCCCTTGGAGCACCGGCGCGGTCCGTCTTGGCGATTGGTCGAGAGACAGCCTCGATGAGCCCTGACGGCAGCTCCCTGTGGTGGACGCTGCTGGCATGGCGCTGCGCGATGGCGACCGCTTCGGTGGCGGCGCCCTCGACAGCGAATCCGCACTCGCATTCCACCCGGTACATCACGCGGTGACTGTGGCCCCGACCCGTTACTGTCGCGTTATTGCGGCGCATCGAACGGCGCGCGTGGGGATGCCATGCGATGAGCGCGGCCGAGGTCGAGATCGGAAGCGGCCTCTCGGTCGTCGTTGACGGGCGCCGGATCGATGCCACGTCGCTGGGCGGTCGTGTCGCCCGACGCGCGTTGGCGGTACTCGCCGTCGAGCGGCACCCGTTACCACTGGACGTGCTTGCCGATGCAGTGTGAGGCCCGACGCCGCCCCGTACGTGGGAGACGGCCCTTCGGGGCGCGATCCACCGGATTCGTCGGGCGCTCGGATCCGACGTCGTGTCGACGGCGTTCGGGTGCTACCAGCTGAGCGTCGGCACGACCGTCGACGCACTGGTCGCCATCGACCTGGTGCCGGCGGCCGAAGCAGCGCTACACGCGCGGAACCCGGGCGAGGCATCTCGCTTGGCGGCGGCGGCCGCCCGGGTTCTCGATCAGCCGTTCCTGCCGGCCGAAGACGGCGTGTGGTTCGAGGACCGACGCCGGGAGCTGGCGGTGGCCGCCGTACGGGCCCGTCTCGTCGAGAGCGCGGCGGCGACGGCTACCGGCGAGCACCAGCGGGCGATCGAAGCGGCCGAGGCCGCGTTGCGCCACGACCGGTATCAGGAGGACACCTATCGCCGACTGATGGCAGCCCACGCGGCGGCCGGAAATCGAGCTGAGGCGGACAGGTGCACACCCTCCAGCACTCCCAACGCGGCGGACACCGCGGCGTCATGGGCGTTGCGGACCTCGTTGGAGGTCTCCGGATCCCCAGCTGGAACAGCAGCGACACCGATTTACGTCTCGTGGGCGCGGTTCGAGCGAGCGTCGTGAGGACCGTGAGCAACCTCGATTCTTGGTGCACGCAGTTCACGCGGGCTGCGGCTCGGGTCAGCCGTTGCAGGTATTGACGACGACGTCGTCGCCGACGAGTCCCGCTTGCAGCAGCTGGATGCCATCGCCCAGCCCCGGCTGCCCGTCGTCGTCCTGCGCGAAGCCCTTGACGACATCGCCGACGAACCCGGCCGGTGCGGTCGTCGCGGCCCCACTGAATGTCGTGCCGACGCACGCCTGCACCGCCGGAGGCGACGCACCGGCAACGCCGGCAACGCCGGCAAGAGTGCCCACGATGAGGCTGAGTCCGACGATCGACCTTCGAATCGCGTTGCTGTTCATTACTCACTCCTCGTTCATGAAGTTGACGGTCCGTCCGTGGGCCGCCACCGGTCACTCTGACGCAGCGCGGTAACGACTCGGGGGTCGCCGCGGTAACGGAGCGGTAACGCGTTGGTGGACGGGGGGCTGGAACCCGCAGAGACTCCAATCCCGTGGGGATCCGGGTTCTCGGACCGACGGAGATCGGCGGCGCGGGCGTCTTGGCGGGCCGCGACCGGAAGGTCCCGGCCGCGCTGGTCGTCATGGATGGTCGCGCGTGTCCCGCCGACCGGATCGCCGCCGCGTTGTACGGCGACGAGCCGCCGCCGATCTGGCGGAAGGTGGTGCAGGGCGCGGTGATGCGGTCCACCCGTGCATTAGGCGATCTGGATCAGCCGGGCGGTCACGTCTGGACTGCCCCCCGCGCGTGGGACGGGTGGGGACGGATGATCCGCTGCCCGGGGCGCACGTGCTCAACTGCTGGCGCACGCGAATCGCTGGCCAAATCGTGCAGCCGACCTGCCGTTGACATGGCGACCGTCTTCGATTCGCGCTGCCGCCGCGACTGCGACGTAGCCATTTCGGGCATCGCAATGTCTACGTTCCTGGCTACATCGCGCGCCGCGAGGACGCCTTCGCGCGACGGCGTTTCGGCAGGTCACACGGGTGGGCCGTAGAGGACTCGAACCTCTGATCCCTTGCGCGTCATTGCCCGCTTCACAGGTGTCGTTGTCACCCAGCCGTGCCCGCGGGTCCCTTCCCCTCCCCCGCCGTTTCACGGTCGGCCGCAGGTCGCAAGGGGTCAGCCGTCCCCGGTGTCCTCGGCTGTCCCGTCGAGTCACCATCGGTGTTGCTGCGCTGCACACACCCGTTCGGGGCCGAAATGGCTACGTTCGTGGCTACGTCGCGGTGAGGCCTCGCCAGCCTCTTTGGGGCCACGGACGCAAGGGATCAGCGGTTCCATCGTGTGCCCGCCGACTGCCACCCGAGCGACGGCATCCGAGCCCGTCGACCACACCGGGCTCCGCAAGGACCTCGCGGCGATCACCGCCGGGGTCGGGCTCGGCCACTGGCGCCCACCACCAGCAAAGCGAGGAGCGATGCCCGCCGCGTCACCTCGATTACCGCCCCTCGTCGATCAGCTCTCCGGCTCGCGGGTCAGCGTCACGATCGTCGGCAAGCCAGCGCTCGGCGGCGTCGGGTGAGGTGGGCGGGCCGTTCGGGCCCGGCGCGGCGGTGTCGTGGGCGAGCCAGCGCTCGGCGGCGTCGGGTGAGGTGGGCAGGCCGTGCCGTCCCGACGGCACCGGCGTCCGTGGCGTTGACGTCGACGAGTCGCCGGGCGCCAGTGCCACGACGGCGAGGATCGCGGTGACGACGAGGGCCAGCACGACGGCGGCCCACGCCAGGGCGACCCGGATGGACGGCGGAGGCGCGGGTGTGGGAACAGCCTCGGGCTCGCAGCTCGTGATGGTCTCGGTGGA
>WNGA01005250.1_pt1 | contig 18747 bp, 17 predicted proteins | sample 5400061 | NCBI WGS metagenome assembly WNGA01 (sample SAMN13153366, study PRJNA577476) | soil metagenome | isolation source: 100 cm soil or saprolite under grassland replicate 2 | place: USA:California | collected 2016-06-15 | reverse complement strand
ACAAGCTGGCGGGTTTCGGCCCTGCCTTCTTTTGGACCTGTCTCCCGCCGTCGCTTCGCTCGACTGGCCGGTGACCTGATAGAAGCCTGCGTCCCTTTGCCCGACACAGCCCTGTCCAGGCCGGTCGACCACATCGACGGCAAGGAGGCTAGGCGATGGAGTGGACGGTGGCAATCGGCGTCGACACGCACAAGGATGTTCATGTCGCGGTCGCTCTCGATCGGTTCGGCGGCCAGCTCGACAGCCGCGAGGTCGAGACGAGCGAGACGGGGTATCGCTCTCTGCTCTCCTGGGCGTTGGAGCTCGGCGTGCCAGGCTTCGCCGTCGAAGGCTGCGGCAGCTACGGGGCCGGGCTCGTCCGCTTCCTCGAGCGTGCCGGCGTCGCGGTCTGGGAGTGCGAGCGGCCACGCCGCCGGGAGCGCCGCCGCGGTAAGAGCGACCTGATCGATGCCGCGCTGGCGGCGCGACGGCTGCTAAGCGGAGATGGGCTCTGCCTTCCTCGCGGCGGCGGCCGACGCGAAGAGCTGCGCCTGCTCTTGCTCGAGCGTCGAAGCGCCATTCAGGCGCGCACCGCTGCCCTCAACCAATTGAGCGCGCTGGTCGTGACCGCGCCCGCTCACGTGCGCGAGCGGCTCGGCACCCTCTCGGGCGAGCAACTCGCGCGAGCGGCGGCTCGGCAGCGGGCCTGCTCGGATACCACCAGCGCCGTACTGCGCCGGCTCGGTCGTCGCGTCGAACGCCTGTCCCAGGAGGTGGCCGAGGTTGAGCGCAACCTCGCCGCCCTCGCCAGCGAGGTCGCGCCCGCCCTGCTCGAGGAATGCGGCGTCGGACCCGTCTGCGCAGCGCAGCTGCTCGTCTCCAGCGGCGACCCCAAGCGGATGGCGAGCGAAGCGTCCTTCGCCGCCCTCGCCGGCACCAGCCCGATCGACGCCTCCAGCGGAAAACAGCAGCGCCACCGCCTCAACCGCGGCGGCGATCGCCAACTCAACCGGGCGCTACACGTGATCGCGCTCGCGCGGATCCGCCATCACTCCCAGACGGCCGCCTATTACGAGCGGCTGCTCGCAACGGGAAAGACGACCAGAGAAGCACGCCGCTGCATCAAACGCGCACTCGCGCGCCACTTCTACCGACGCCTGCGGGAGATCCCCACGATCGCCTTGACAACATAGAAGCGTCCAAAACCATTGCCGTGGGTTGCGACCGGTTGCCGAGCGCTGGAGCAACTCCGCCACGGGCCGGGATTCGCACGCGGCCCGTACGACGCGCTTATCTGCCTCGACGGCGGCGGGGCCGCCTCCGCGCGGCTGAGCGAGGTTGCCGACGCGATCGAAGCCGGCGGCACCCGCGTCCATCGGTTCGCCGCTCGCGAACTCGGAGAACCGCTGTCCGTCTTCCCGCTGACTGCAACCGTGCAGCACATCGCACTCGACTTCGCCGTCCAGCTAGGCACCGACCCCGACGACGTCAGTTCCCCGGAATGAGAGGCGATCGAGCTCTAGATCCGTTCGAACAGATCGCCCAAACTGACCTCGAAACGCCGTCCCCAGAGTGCCGTCGCCCGACGAGGAAGCTGCCAGCAGAGCGACAGTGTCGCGCCTACGGCCTTCATTGCGAATCGCACTGCGTCCCGCCAGAATCGTTCGCATCGTTCGGGTAAGGGTCGCCGCTTGCGTCGCCGCCGCCGTGGTGCTGCTGCCGGGTGCCGCGTCGGCCGAGCCGGGACGACCGGCGATCTGGTTCGCTCCGCTGCCGCCGCTGCCGACGAACGAGTTCCGGCCCTACGTCGGCTCGACCGACTTCATGCAGCTCTTCGGGAAAAGGGCGGCGTGGTCGAACGCGGCACGACGCGTCTCGGTTTTCAAGTTCTACGGCGAGTGGGTCGCGCACAGTGCGACGACCGCGCAACTTCGGCAGGCGGTCAAGGACCTGAAGCGGCGGAAGATCTCGATCGCGGTCGAGACAGGGCCGCTCGAGCCCCCGCCAGAGTGCGGGCAGGGAGTCGAAGGATTCGCGGGTGCGGAGGGGCTTAGGACAGCGAACCGGATCAAGGAGGCCGGCGGGACGCTCCGCTATATCGCCTTCGACGAGCCTTTCTACTACGCGGCGCTCTACACGGGACAGAACGCGTGCCACTGGGACGCGCGCCAGGTCGCGCGGGCCGTGGCCCGGTACGTCCGCAACATCAGGACGGTGTTCCCCGACGTGAAGTTCGGAGACATCGAGCCGCTCACGACGGGCGCGCACGTCGAGCGGTACAAGGAATGGATCGACGCTTACCAGGAGGTGACCGGCGAGAAGCTCGCATTCATGCACCTCGACATGTGGTACACGCTCCCACGCTGGCCGCAGCTCGGGCGCGAGCTCGAGGAGTTCGCGCATTCGCGAGGCGTCCCGTTCGGGCTCATCTACTTCGGCGACTTCGATGACGTCAGTGACGATGCATGGCTCGCGAAAGCGCAGCAGCGATTCGAGCTGTACGAGACGGAGGGCGGCCGTCCCGATCAAGCCGTACTCCAGTCGTGGCATAACAAACCCGACCGCGTCCTACCCGAGACGAAACGCACGTTCACGAATCTGATCGTCCGGTACGCGCGCCCGCGCACACGACTCGAGCTCGCGGCGCTCGCAGGGGCAGTCCAGGGCAGGCTGGTCGCTGCAGGTCCGCTGGCGCACGCACTGGTGCGGCTCTCGGTCGAGCGCATGTTCGAAGCCAGCGCGTACCCCTCGAGCGGCGCCCTTGCGGCCGCCTCAGCGACGACGGGTGCGGACGGCCGGTTTCGCGCCGGGCTGGCAGCGCCGCCCGGCGCTGCGATCGTCGCACGGTATCCCGGTTCGAGGCGCTATTGGCCTGCATATGCAGTCACAGGAAACGGCGCCGGTCTGCGCAATGTCGCGCGGCGTCGGCCGGTTTTCGCTTCAGCAGAGGAGACGACGGCACCCGCAACGTATGTGGACGACGGCGATACGACGACGAGCTGGAACGCGGGGCAGTTTGCGCCGCAGTGGATCGAGATCGACCTCGGCGCTCCATTCGCGATCGCCGCGATCCGACTTGGCGTAGCGCAGACCCCGGGCGGCGACACCGTCCACGCCGTGCTCGGCAGGCCGCAAGAGGGTTCGTACCGCGAGCTCCACGTCTTCCGCGGGCGGAGCACGGACGGTGAACTCCTGGAGTACGTGCCGCCGATGCCCTGGGAAGGAATCCGTTACCTGCGCGTCGAGACGCGCGCGACCCCGTCCTGGGTCGCGTGGCGCGAGATCGAAGTGTTCGCCGCCGACTAGCAGCTCGAGAGCGCGAGCCCAGCGCGGGCCATTGGTTGAGGCGCGTAAGGAGGGGGTCGACGGTTCGAGTCCGTCAGAGCGGCGTTCCGTGTGGATCGGATCCCGGCCCCGTCGATCCGCGGCCGGGATCCGTGCAGGGACTACGAAGCGGGAGCCGGCCTCGCCGGGACAGTCGACGGCTCCTCGGGCTCGACGCGCGGGAGCCACTGGAGCCAGCCGGGGAGGTACCAGTTCCGCTCGCCCAGCAGCTTCATCGTCGCAGGCAGGAGCACCGCTCGAACGAGGGTGGCGTCGATCAGGATCGCCGCCGCCAGCCCGACGCCGAACTGCTTGAAGAACAGCAGCGAGAGGGTCGCGAAGATCGAGAAGACGGCGACCATGACGATCGCTGCACTCGTGACCACTCCGGCGGTGGACTTGATCCCGTGCGCGATCGCGTCATCCATGCTCGCGCCACGATCGAACGTCTCCCGGATCCGGCTGACGATGAAGACGTGGTAGTCCATCGAGAGCCCGAACAGGATCACGAACAGCAGCAACGGCACGACCGGCGCGATGCCTGCGGTCGAGCTGAAGCCGAGCAGTCCCTTGCCGACGCCGTGCTGGAAGACGAGCACGAGCACGCCGTAGGCGGCGGCAACCGATAGGAGATTGAGCACGATCGCCTTGATCGCGACCACGATCGAGCGGAACGCGACCAGCATGAGGATGAACGCGAACAGGAGCACGAAGGCAACCACGAGCGGGAGCTTGGACGTCATCTGGTCGAGCGCGTCCTTCCATTCGGCCGTGAGCCCGGTTACGCCCGACTCGACGTTCGGGAGCGCGCCGACGGTCTGAGGGACGACCCGCTCGCGCAGGGCTGCAAGAGCGGCGTTCGACTGCGGGTCGGTTCCTTTCCCTACGATCGGGATCGTGATGTTCGCGATCGTGCCGTCGCCGTTCTTGTCGATCGTGATCGGCTCGCGTGCTCCGCCGCTGGCGAGCGCTCGACGCTCGAGTCGGTTGATGGCCCGGCGGACGGCCGGCGCATTGACGTCGGGCGCCTTGACGACGACGTTCGCCGGTAGCGCGGTGCCCGGGAAGGCCTGCTGCATGCGGTTGTAGGTCTTCACCACCGCGAGCGACTGCGGGAAGGTGTCCGGACCCGGAGTCGCCATTCGCAGCTGGAGGGCCGGGGCGGCGAGCGCAAGCAACAACCCGCCCGCGAGCACCGCGGACAACAGCGGGCGGCGGAGGACGCGTTCGACGATCGCTCCCCAGACGCGTCCCTCGCCGCTGTCGCGGCGGAGCCGGCCGACGAGCGGAACGTGCAGCCGGTCGACGCGGTCTCCGAGCTTCGAGAGCAGCGCGGGGAGAACGGTCAGCGAACCGAGCATCGCGGCGGCGACGACGATCATCGTCGCGTACCCGAAGGACGCGAACGTGGCATCGCCGGTCAGGAACATCCCGGCCATCGCCACCATTACCGCCAGGCCGGAGATCAGGACCGAGCGGCCCGAGGTGGCAGCGGCGGCCTCGAGCGCGGCGCGCTCGCTCAGGCCGGCGGCCCGCTCCTCGCGCTCGCGGCGTAGATAGAACATCGAGTAGTCGACGCCGACGGCGAGGCCGACCAGCAGGACGACCGCGAACGCCTCCTGTGCGAGCGGGAGCAGGTGACTGGGCAGCGCGACCAGCCCGAACGTCGCGAAGACGGCCGTAAGCCCAAGCAGCAGCGGGATGCCCGCGGCCACGAGCGCGCCGAACGCGACCACGAGGATGATCAGCGTGAGCGGGATGGAGAACAGACCCGCGCTCTTGAGGTCGTCGGCGAACGCAGTGTCGGTCTCCTTGGCCGCGCTCGCACCGCCGAACTCTCCGACGAAGAAGCCCGGATGGGCACGTTGCGCGGCGGCGACGCTCTTGAGGACCGGGCCGAGCTTGTCGCCTGCCTTCTTCTTTTCGCCTCGAATCTCGAACTCGATGAGTGCGGCATGCCTGCCCTTAGCGATCTGACCTGCGTTGGCCGGGTCGAGCGGCGAGCGGACGTTCTGAACGGCGGCCACCTTCGAAACGCGCGCCACGACGTCTGCGACGACGGAGTCGAAGGCAGGCGTACCCGCTCGAACGGAGCGGCTCTGGATCAGGACGCTCTCATTCGCAGGCAACTTGAAGCCGGCATCGAGGATCCTGTCCATGCGGCCCGACTCGCCGGGGCCGGCCGTGTTCGGATCGACCTGCTTCGTGCCGACCTGGCCGCCAACGGCGAACGCGACCACCACGAGCGCGAGCCAGCCGAAGGTGGCGGTCTTCCAGTGACCGGCGCTCCAACGACCCATGCGGGCCGCGAGGTTGGAGTTCTGTCTTGCGCGAGACATGCTCGTTCCTCCTTGATTCGACAACACCCGCCGACGCTACGAGCGCGTCCTCCAGAGGTCGTCGGAGCCAGGTCGGATTCGAGCTCGTACCAGGCGATGATTCCGCCTCCTACTCAGGTAGGAGGTCGTCGCGCGAGTACGCGCTGCGTGAAGCGCACCGGAAACGTCAAGTCCTGCGAACCTGGGCCCGCAGGACTTGACGAAGCGATTCTGGGCGGAGCCGGCGTTGCATCAATCGACGCTCGGCCGGGCGCCGCCCGCTGCGTGTGCTCATCAACCGGTCGAGGGGCGCGCCTCCAGGGTCTCTGTGGCGTTGGTTGCGGCGAAGCGATCACGAACCTGCCGATCCCAGGCGATGTCCAGCGCGAGGAGAAGGAGGTTTCCACCGACGGCCGCTCCGACGATCGCGAGCAGCGGTGCGAGCAGCCCGAAGGCTGCGGACGTCACGTTGAACCCCAGCCACGCACCGACGAGGGCGCCGCCTGCTGCCGCCGCGACTCCCGTGCTCTTGGTCTGGGCGGACCAATCGCGGTTCGTCCACGCGAAGTAGATACCGAGGCCGATCGGCAAGCCCACGGAGAAAGCCGCCAGCAGCTCATCGTTGATGGGAACAGTCCGCAGCGCCGTCAGCACGATCAGCACGCCGACGAACCAGCCACCGAGCCCAAGCAGGAGTACGTAGAGAGAGCGCACGGCGCCGCTGGCCCTCCGTCCGAACGGCCCGCGCCAACGCACGCGGAGCGCCATCCACAGCAGCGAAAGCACCGTCAGCGCGGCCAGCCCCACCATCACGCCGAGGACGATCTTCGCGATCGCGCCGTGACTCATGCTCGGCGTGAAATCGACCGAGCTCCGCGTGTAGAGGGACGTGTCGACACGGCCGCTGTCGAAGAACGTGTTGACCAACCGATTGCTCGCCGCCGGCCGGTGGGCCCAGAAGTCGTCGCTGTGGCCGAGGTTGCTGAGCACGACCTGATGCCCGTTCGGCAGATGCGGGAGCAGTTCGCGCGCCGCGTTCTGCGGCGGCGTCGCGAAGTCGAGGCTGCCGCCGATCAGCAGCGTCTCGACCTTCGAGTCGCGCACGTGCGTGTACTTGTTCTCGTCCGGGCTCGAAGGCCACGAGTCGAGCAGCCGGCCGCCGGCCCAGATCAACTCGGTGCCGGGGCTGCCGATGACCGAGCCGCGGTCGGCGTGGGTTGCGAAGAAGCGCTTCGCGTAGGCAGCGTCGCTCCTGCCGACTGCGGCGACATCGCCCCAAAGCTGTGCGCGCGGGAAGATCACCTGCCCCATCAGCGACAGCAACCAGGCGCCGCTGCCGTCGCCTTTATCGGCGGAGAGCAGGGTGTCGATCGTCATCGGTCCCGAGAGCGGCCCGGCGCCGTCGGTGGTCGCGTTGATCAGACCGAAGAAGGCGCTGGCCTTGACGTCGCCCTTCTTGATCGGCAGGAACCACCAGTGCCCCGGAATGTGCTCGTATGCTGAGTGGAGCGAGGCCGCGAGGTCGTGCGTGCGCTTTTGGCAGGACGCGTCCTTGGCGCAGAGCGCGGCGTAGCGGCGGATCTGTTCGCCGGTCGTCTTGGCGTCCCAGAGATAGTTACCGGGCGGGTTGACGCCGATCATCACCGAGCGGTGGATGCGCTTCGGGTAGCGCCAGGCGTAGATCATCGCCGTGCGCGTCCCGGCGCTCTCGCTCAGGAGGTCGATGCGGTCGTAGCCGATCGCGTGGCGGGCGGCGTCGAGGTCGTCGACGCGTTCGGGGAGCGTGTAACCGGCGAGGTCGACGCCGTCGTCCTGGAGGCGATGTGCGCATGCCTTGAACGCCGCTGCGTCGGCGCGGAATGACTTCTCGCTAAGGAAGTCGCGCGCGTGCGCGCGCGCGGACGTGACCTCCGGGCAGTCGAGCTTGGACGAGCCGTCGACACCGCGGTAGCCGACGAGCACGATGTCGTGCTTGCCCGCGAACCGGCTCGCGTCTTCGAACTCCATGTTCGTCAGACCCGGACCGCCTTGGAGGCGGAAGATCGGGACGCCGGGGTTCAGAGAGCGCGCGTGGATCCGTGTCACCGGGAGCGCGATCAGGCGCGAGCTCGCTTCGTGCCGGTTCTCGCGCACGACGAGCGTGCCGCAGTCGGCGCCATAGCTGCCGTCCTCGGTCGCGTAATGACACGAGTGGAGCTTCAACTGGCCGGCATCTGCGCCCGAAGGCACGGCGAGCGAATCCTTGCCCGTCCCGAAGTGGAGGTATGCCAGGCCGAGCACCGCTAGCCCGATGAGCGCGAGGGCGACGATTCGCGCTGGGCCGAACGCTTTGGTTGTCGGGGCTTCCATCGCTTGTCCTTTCGTCGAGTTCGATAGCTCGACGCTAGAAGCGCGGCAGCGGAAGGTCATCGTCGCGAAGTCGCGATGAGGCTCCTACCAGCCGCTGATTCCGCGTCCTACTCAGGTAGGAGGCGGCGAGCGAGAGCGTGCAGTACTTTCAACGCGTGAGCCGGATCAGGTACGTCCCGCGTAAGTATTGGTTCGACCTGCTGATCGCGGTCCTGGCGATCGCCGCGATCCTCGAAGTGGTGGTCGGACGCGACTCGCCGAACGCGCCGCGCACGACACTGTGGTTCGCCCTACCGGCGATCGCGATCCTGGTGCTCCCGATCTTCGCGCGTCGGCGCTTTCCCTTCGCCGCTCCAACCGCGTACTGGCTGCTGGCCACGGGGCTCTCGTTCGTCGACTGGCGGCTGATCCCCTTCGCGGTCAGCCTCTTCCCAGTCGGGCTGGCAGTCGCGTTCCTGCTCGGCAACCTGCGCAACGCCCTGCGGGCGGGTATCGGCTTGGCCGTCGTTGTCGGCGGTTCGGCGATCGTGGTCTACAAGATCCCTGGACACTCGGCCGCCGAGCTCGTCTTCATCCCGCTCGAGTTCGCGATCAGCTGGGTCGCGGGCTTTGCTCTGCACGAGCGTGCCGAGCAGGCCGATGCGGCGGAAGCACGCGCGACCCAGGCCGAGCGGGAACGCGACGCAGCGGCGCGCATCGCAGTGGCAGAGGAGCGGGCGCGGATCGCGCGCGAGCTCCACGACATCGTCGCCCACGCCGTCAGCGTGATGGTGCTCCAGGTCGGCGCCGTCAGGCACAAGCTCCCCGACACGCTCGCCGAGGACAGCGATGCGCTCAGGAGCGTCGAGCAGGCCGGCCGCACCGCGCTTGCCGAGATGCGCCGTCTCCTGGCCGCCATGCGGCGCGACGGTGACGAAGCCGAGCTCACGCCCCAGCCCGGCCTCGACGGCCTCGACTCGCTGCTGGAAGAGATCGGCCGCGCCGGCCTGCCCGTCCGCCTACATCTCGACGGCGAGCCCTTCCCGCTCCCAGGGGGGATCGACCTCTCTGCCTATCGAATCGTTCAAGAGGGCCTGACCAACGCGCTCAAGCACGCGCGCGCCAGCAAGGCGGATGTGACCGTCCGCTACCGGCCCGACGAGTTACAGCTCGAGGTACGCGACGACGGCGAGGGCGGCTCGACAAGCGACGGCCTCGGCCACGGGCTCGTCGGCGTCCGCGAACGCGTCAAAATCTACGGCGGCGAGATGAGCGCCGGAACGGCGAACGGGGGCGGCTTCGTCCTCAGCACACGCCTCCCGCTCAGCGGCGACCGACGATGACGATCCGCGTGCTCGTCGCCGACGACCAATCAATGGTCCGCGCCGGCTTCCGCATGCTGCTCTCAGGCGAGCAGGACATCGAAGTCGTCGCTGAGGCGAGCAACGGGCTCGAGGCAGTCGACAAGGCCGCCCGCTTTCAACCCACGGTCGTGCTGATGGACATCCGCATGCCCGAGCTCGACGGACTCCAGGCGACGCGGCGAATCATCGCCGCCGATAGGACCGCGCGGATCCTGATCTTGACGACGTTTGACCTCGACGAATACGTCTACGAGGCGCTCCGCGCCGGCGCCAGCGGTTTCGTTCTCAAGGACGACCCTCCCGAGCAGCTCCTCGCCGCAATCCGCATCGTTGCCGGCGGAGACGCGCTTCTCTCCCCCACTATCACGAAACGCGTGATCAAACAGTTCACGCGCATTCCACAGCCCGCGCCTCCCAAACAGCTCGACGATCTGACGGAGCGCGAGCTAGACGTGTTTCGCTTGATCGCCCGCGGCCTCTCGAACGCCGAGATCGGACGAGAGCTCTACATCAGCGACACGACCGTCAAGACACACATCACGCACATACTCCAAAAACTCGCCCTCCGCGACCGCGTCCAAGCAGTCGTGCTCGCGTACGAGACGGGGCTTTTCGACACTGACGCGCGGCCGTCAAGCAATCACGACGAGCGCTCGGCTCGCTGAGCGGCTCCTCGAACCTCGAAGTCCAACGTCGCGCTCCCATGGAGCCTTTATCGAGCGCAGCGAGCGCAACCGGCGGCAAATGCCGCAGGCCCAGAAACCGCGAAAACAAGCGAAAATCGTTGCCGTGGATTGTCACCGGTTGCGTGCGAGTTTCGCTTTCACCCATCGTCACTGGCGCCGATTGCGCTGAGCGCGCCAAGCACCGTCGTTACGAGCGCAGATTCGATCTGCGCCGCCGGCAGCCGTTTGGATTGCAGTTCGCTGCTGGCGGCGTGGATGAGTGCGAGCAGCATCGAGAGGTGCCATGCGGCCGGCAGGTCTGATCGGAACGTGCCGGCGCGCTGGCCGCGTTCGATCAGCGGCTGGAGAAGGGCGAGGACGGGGCGGTGGCTCGTAGTCCGGCCCGATGCAGCGTCAGCGGACGATCTGCACGTTCGGCCGAAAGGCCGCGACGGCGAACCAGAATGGCTCGCTGAACGTCGTCGGCCTGCCCCGCTCGAAGACCTGAGCCGCGCCGACGTCGCGACCCGATGCGATCTCGCCGGTATCCAGAGCAGAACCGACACCCCCCTGCCAGCGCACCTGGAAGCGGCGGCCGGCGACTGTGACCTCCAGAATTCGCTTCTTCGCCAGCGTCGAGAACGGAATCGCAACGGCGGAGCCGTCGCGCTCGAGGTAGATGACCCGCTCCTTCGGCGGCAGCCGGCTGTCGTTGCTGTGTGCGGTCGGGAAGAGCGGCGGGCTCGAAACGTCGTCGTAACCGGCGTAGGGGTTCTCCCCGTAGGGGCGCGAATATCCAGTGTCGCGGGAGAGCACAAGGCCGTCCGGATGCCCCGCGCGGAAGCTGCGCCAAGAGACGATCCGCGCCGGCAGCGTCCGCAGGCGTTTTCCTGCATAACGGCCGACGACTCCTTCCCCCCCGAACTGCTGCCACCACGACTCCGTCTCCCGGTCGTACATCACGAGATCCGAATTGCGCAAGTTGCCGGTCGTTCCGAAGCTCAACGTGCGCCCCTCGACGCGGCGGTCGAACGCAATCGCCGTGTTGCAGAGCGGGCAGAACGTCACCACAACCGGAACGCCCGCGACGTCGTCGTTCACGATCTCGTGCCAGATGAGGATCTGAAGGGGATACGCGCGCGCCCGCCCCGCCAACGTAAGCGCGACCACCGGCTCCCGCGGCCGCAGGAAACTCACCGTACTCGCGTGGAGGAACCGCGGCCGGTTGAGTGCCGCGATCCCGTCCTTACCTGGGCCACCGGCTAGGAACCCGCGCAGCGGAACGGTGTGCCGAGCGAAGTTCGTGCTCCAACCCGCGGCGAGGCCTCGCAGCTCCACCGGCGACAGCGGCTTCGCACGAGTTGCCGGCTTCGGCCCGGAGCCGCCGGACGCGCAACCGGTGACCGCGACAAGGAGCGCAAGCAGCGCGTGCCTCATCAGACGGGACAGACAGCATCGGGACGCTCGCCGATGCCGGCCACGCCTTCGAGCTCGGGCGCCTCGATCAACCGGCCTCCAGAAGCGGGATGAAGTGCCGCTCGAGCCCGTCGACGTTGTCGATGATGGCGCTGCCGGCGGCCAGAAGGGCGGTCGGCTGACGGTGCCAGCGGGCGTGCGCGCCGAAGGCGAAGAAGGCGTCCCAGACCACGCTCCCCGAGCCGCCGAAACCGCCGAGCGAATGCTCGCCGAACCACTCACCGGCGAGGCGGGATTCGTCCCAAAGGCTGACGACGCGCGGGTCGTCGAGGACGTGTCGATCCCAGGCGCCGCGTGAGTCACCCGCAAGCATCGGCAGCCAGATCGCGTAAACGGTGAGCTGTGCCTTGGGATGAGCTTCGAGGATGTGCTGTCGGACCCAACTGGCGCCGATCTGGCAGATGCTTCAGGTTGGCGAGACGAGCAGGATCAGCCGCGGCTCGCCCGAGCGTGTATTGAACAACGACCGCAGCTGCTCGATATCCCGCAGGTCGGTGAGCTGCGAGCTTGGCTGGATCGCGGTCGACGGCGCAGCTTGTGAACGGCTGCTGCTCCCGCAGCCGGCCGCCGCTACGAGGAGCAGGACGAGCGTCCCTGCGAGCGCGAACCGAGTCATTCGCGCGCCAGCGTTCGTCGAAGGTCTCGCCGGTACCGCTGCCAGAGACCGCTCAGAACTCCCAGCACGACGACAGCGCCCGCGACCGCGACGATCGTCGCCCCCTCGCCGTCCGCGAACCCGCGCACCTGGCTCGAAAAGCGAACGCCGAAGCTCACGATCGGGTCGTCGGCGACGGTGGCCGTATCGCCGAAGCGAAGCCTCGCCCAGTAGTAGAAGAGGTAGCCGCCGGAGGCAAACAGAAGGGCGCCGGCGATTCGGCCCACGTACGGCAGCACGGGGCGAACGAATCGTGTCGCACCCTCACGCAGAAGCGCAATCAGCACGGACAGCGCCATCAGGACGACGGCCATCCCAGCGCCGTAGGCGACGAATGCCGTGACCTTCGCTCCGCCGAGCGAAGCGCCGACAAGCGCAAGGAAGAGCGGCAGCGTGCACCCGAGAGAAGCCGCGCCGTAGCCAATGCCGAACAGGAGCATCGCGCCCAAGCGGCGCTCGCGGCGAACGCGCAGGCGCGGATGCACCGGCAGCCGCACGTGGCTCCCGAGCAGCGCGATCAGCCCGACACTCGCCAGGATCGCGCCTGTGGCAAGCCCGACCCAGGGGACCGCGTTCGCGATCGCACCGACGCCGAAGCTGACTGGCAGGCCAACGATCGTGAAGAAGCCGAGGAAGCCAAGCGTGACCAGCGCACCAACAAGCAGTCCCTGGGCGACCCGAGTCGGCGCCGACGGCAACCGCTCCTCGTCTGCACCGAGATAGAAGGAGAGAAACGCGGGCAGGAGCGGAAAGCCGCACGGGTTGACGATCGAAAGGCCGCCGGCGACCAGAGCGAGCGAGATCGGGACGGAGTCGATCAGGACCTCCTGACGCAACGCTTCACCAAAGACGACGCGGCCCGCCTCGACACGCCGGCCCGTAATCGTACCGCCGCGCGGTCAGTTTTAGCCGAGGCTGGTGTCTCTGCAGTTGAAAGGCGAATCTGACCGACTGGAGGATCAGCAAATGACTGCTCTCGAGACTGTCGCTCTGTACTACGACGCCTGGCAGAACAAGCGCGGCGACTTCAGCGAGGTGCCGCTGGCTGACGACTTCCAGTTCACCGGCCCCGTCGCGAGCTTCGACAGCGCCGAGGCGTACCGCGCGATGGCTCGGGAGGCGGGGCACTCGGTGACGAGCTTCGACGTGCGCCGCCAGTTCGTGGATGGGGAGACCGTCTGCTCGATCATCGACTGGGAGATGGCGATGCCGGGCCTCGGCCGCATGACGTCGGCCGAGCTGCTCGAGGTCGTCGATTCCGTGATCGTTGGCGGCGAGCTGATCTACGACGCTGAGCCGCTGCGACGCGTGATGGCACAGTCGACAACGTGACTGCGAGGATCGGCGAGTGAGCGAAGCGCGCACGCCGGTGGGGCTACGCGAGGAGGAGCTACTCCGGCGCGCGCGCAGCGGCGACGAGTCCGGCTTTGCTGAGCTCGCGGACGGATTTCGTGCAGAGCTTCAGCTGCACTGCTACCGGATCGTCGGCTCGGTCCAGGACGCGGAGGACCTAGTGCAAGAGACGCTGTTGGCGGCGTGGCGCGGACTCGAGCGATTCGAGGGCCGTGCCTCGCTGCGCTCGTGGCTGTACCGCATCGCGACGAACCGCTGCCTGAACGCCCTGCGCGACCGCGGCCGCCGGCCGCTGGAGCTGCCCGCGCCGGAGGGGACGGCACCCCCACCGCAACCCACGCGTCTCGGCGAACCGGTCTGGCTCGAGCCCTACCCGGACGTCCTCCTCGAAGGCTTGCGAGACCGGTCGCAGGAGCCGGATACCCGGTACGAGACGCGCGAAGCGATCGCGCTCGCGTTCGTGGCTGCTCTCCAACGGCTGTCTCCCCGCCAGCGCGCAGTGCTCGTCCTGCGCGACGTCCTGGCATTTCGCGCCGCCGAGGTTGCCGACATCCTCGGCGTCACCGAAGTCTCCGTGAACAGGGCGCTGCAGCGGGCGCGCCAGGCGCTCGAACGCGCAATGCCGCCAGGGCAGCGGGACGTTGCGCCGCTGCCCGGCTCGCGCGAGGAGCGGGAACTCGTCACCCGCTTCACCGCAGCGTTCGAAGCCGGCGACGTACCCGGAGTTGTCGCCCTGCTCACGGACGACGCCTTGCTGACGATGCCTCCCGAGCCACTCGAGTACCAGGGGCCGCTCGCGATCGGCCAGTTCCTCTCCACCGTCCCTGCCGGCGGCTCGCTCGAGCGCTTCCGCCTCGTCCCCACCCGCGCGAACGGCCAGCCGGCGTTCGGCTGCTACCTCCGAGATCCCCACGCCCCGGTCGCCCACGCGTACGGGCTCATGGTCCTCACGCTCAAGGGCAATCGCGTCGCCGCGATCACCGGCTTCCCGGACACAAGCGTGTTCCGCTCCTTCGGCCTTCCACGAACGCTCCCCGAATAGTCGCGCCGGCTACGACGGACAACTCGCTCAGGGGTTCCTGCCCGTCAGACGTGCCGCGCGTGTCAGCAGGTAGTGCCGCTCGGCCACACTCGTCGTTCGCCCGGCCGCCGTCCGGTAGTGCGCGATCGCCGTCTCCGAGTCGCCGTCCATCTCCAGCAGGTGCGCGCGCACGGCGTCGAGCCGGTGATGGCCGGCCAGCCGCTCGTCGAGGCCCTCGAGGAGTGCGAGGCCGGCCGCCGGCCCGTCGACCATCGCCGCCGCTACCGCGCGGTTGAGCGTCACCATCGGGTTGCCGGTCATCCCGTCCAGCAGCCCGTAGAGGGCCAAGATCTGCGGCCAGTCCGTCTCGTCGGCGGTCTCCGCCTCGTCGTGCACCGCCGCAATCGCGGCCTGCAGCTGGTATTCGCCGACCGCCCCCTTCGGTAGGGCCGCGGACACGAGCGCCACGCCCTCCGCGATCAGCGCCCGGTCCCACCGCGAGCGGTCCTGCTCCGCGAGCGGCACCAGCTCGCCACGCGGCCCCGTCCGCGCGGGGCGGCGCGCCTCGTTGAGCAACATCAACGCGAGCAGTCCGGCGACCTCCGGATCGTCCGGCAGCGACGCGTGCACCATCCGCGTGAGGCGGATGGCCTCGGTCGACAGCTCGCTGCGGGCGACCTGCGCGCCGGTGCTCGCCGCGTACCCCTCGGTGAAGACCAGGTAGAGCACGTGCAGAACCGACCCCAGGCGCTCGGCCCACTCGCCACCGGTTGGCATTGCGAAGGGCGCGTCCGACATCTTGATGCGCTGCTTGGCGCGGCTGATCCGCTGCGCCATCGTCGCCTCCGGCACGAGGAAGGCACGAGCGATCTCCGCGGTGGTCAGGCCACCGACCGCCCGCAGGGTCAGCGGGATAGCCGACGCGGGCGTGAGCGCGGGATGGCAGCAGAGGAAGAGCAGCGTCAGCGAGTCGTCGCGATCCGGCACCGGCGGCCCGTCGGCAGGCTCGCGCGAAGCCGCGACTAGCTCGCGCCGCCGGCGCGCGTCCTCGCGGCGCAGCCGGTCGGTCATCCGCCGTGCCGCGACCGCGATCAGCCAGCCCGGCGGGTTGTCGGGCACGCCTTCGGCCGGCCACTGCCTCGCCGCCGCCAGCAGTGCCTCCTGGACGGCGTCCTCCGCGTCGTCGATGTCGCCGTACCGTCGAACGACGGCCCCGAGGACCCGCGGCGCCACCTCGCGCAGCAGGTCCTCGACGGCCGACGTCGGCGTCACGGCTCCATGTCGTGCGCCATCACGGGCCGCACCTGGATCTCCCGCGCCGTCGGCGTGCCCCCTGGGCCGGGTGCTGCGGACGTTCTCGCCGCGATCTCGATCGCCCGCTCCTCGGACTCGACGTCAACGAGCCAGTAGCCGGCGAGGAACTCCTTCGACTCGGCGAACGGCCCGTCCGTCACGACTGGTGCGCCGACGCCGTCGTGTGTCACGATCTTCGCGGCCTCCGGCCCCGTCAGCCCTTCGGCGCCGACGAGTTCGCCGCTCGCCGCCAACTCCTCGTGGATGGCGCCCATGGCGGCGCCCGACGCCTTGATGTCCTCGGGCGCCCACTCCGTGATCGGCGGGAGGCCCGGAGTGGCGGCGTAGTTCATCAGCAGCATGTACTTCATGGCATAACCCTCCTCGTGTCGGCGCTCCTGTCGGCGCCCTCACAAGTACGTCGAAGCTGGCGGCCGGTCCTCGACATCCTGCCGATTCGACCGTCACGGCATCGCCAGCACGGCGCGCGCCCCGGCGGCGCGCACCGCAGCCGAGAGGGTCGCGATGTCGTAGGCGCCGTACTGACGCCGGCCGTTGATGAAGAAGGTGGGGGTGCCGGAGACGCCGCTCAGGTCGGCGCTGTCGACATCCTCGGCGACGCGTGCGGCGCCGGCGTGCTCACGGAGGTCGTCGGTGAAGCGTTCAACGTCGAGTCCGAGCTGCTCGGCGTAGCCGATCAGATCGCTGGCGCGCAGCGCGTCCTGGTGGTCGAGCAGGAGGTCGTGCATCTCCCAGAATGAGCCCTGGTCGGCTGCGGCCTCGGCCGCCTCGGCGGCCAACTGGGCGTGAGGGTGGACGTCGTTCAGCGGCAGGTGCCGCCAGACGTAGCGGACATCGCCGAACTCGCGCAGGAGCTCGCGGACGACCGGCTCGGCCTGTCCGCAGAAGGGGCATTCGAAGTCGCCGTACTCGACGACGGTGACGGGGGCGTCGATCGGTCCGCGGATGTGGTCCCGGCCCGGATCGACGTCGAGGTAGAGGTCGACGAGCGGCGCCGCGGTTCCCAGCAGGGCGCGGATCCGCAGGCGCCGGGGTAGCAGCGCAGTGGTGCGGAACAGCAGCCAGGTTAGGAGCGCCGCGGCGAGGGCGGCGCTGAGGATCCCGAGCTTCGCCTCCTCGAGCCGGCGTGCGTCGAAGGCGAGTGTCGCGATGAGGAGCGAGACGGTGAAGCCGATCCCGGCGATCGTGCCGCCGCCGGCGACCGCCGCCCAGCCCACCGGTGGTCGGAGCCGTCCGCGGCTCAGGATCGTCAGCAGCCACGAGAAGCCGAGAATGCCTACCGGCTTTCCTATGACGTAGCCGACGAGGATTCCGAGCGTGATCGGCGAGCTGAAAGCTCCCGCCAGGAAACCCCCGTCGAGCGCGATTCCCGCGTTCGCGAGCGCGAACAGGGGCACGATTGCATAGCTCGTCCAGGGGTGAAGCAGCTGTTGCAGCCGTTCGTTCACCGATGTCGCCGACCTGAGCTCCACTCCGGCCATGCGTGCCAAGTCCGCCGTGGGTTGCTCGCGGAACTCGCGGAACCGCTCGGTCGCCCGTTCGAGACTGGACCGCGGAGCCGGGTAGGCGTAGGCCAGGAGGCCCATCGCAAGGCCGATCACGATCGGCTCGACTCCCGACTTGAGCAGGCCCACCCAGGCGCCGGCCCCAAGTACAAAGTAGACGAGACCGACGACGCGCACGGGGAAGCTGCGCACGACGAGGACCACCCCGAAGAAGACGAGGGCCACAAGGAGTGGCATAAGCCGAAGGGTCTCCGTGTAGACGGTCGCGATGACGACGAGCGCGACGATGTCGTCGACGACGACGACTGTGAGCATGAACGCCCGCAGGCGGTCGGGAAAGCGCGGGCCGACAAGCGCGAGCAGGCCGAGTGCGAACGCTGTGTCGGTCGACATGGCGATCCCCCAGCCGTGTGCGGACGAGCGGCCGGCGTTGAAGGCGAGGTAGGTCGCGACCGCCACCACCATCCCGCCGATCCCCGCCAGCAGCGGCAACGCGAACCGCCGCCGCTCCCGCAATTCACCCAGGTCGAACTCGCGACGCGCTTCGAGGCCGACGACGAAGAAGAAGAACGTCATCAAGCCGCTGTTCACCCAGTGGCGGAGATCCAGTGCGACCCCGGCGCCCCCTAGATCGATCGACAGCGTCGTCCCCCAGAGCGAGTCGTAGGACGAGGCGTCGACGTTTACCCATACGAGTGCCGCGACCGCCGCCGCCAGCAGGACGGCCGCACCGCCGGTCTCGGTGCGCAGGAACTCCCGCAACGGCGTCTCCAGGCTTCGCGCCCAAGCTGTTCGTCCGGAGAACGACGACGGCCGACCGGTCGAATCGCCGCTACTGCTCGTAGTGCTCCACGACCTCCGGGTCGCGGACGCGCGCGGCATCCGGGTCGTATCCGGCTTCGCGGAGGGCGCGCCGCTGGCGGAGCAGATCCCAACACTGGTCGAGTCCGACCTTGATCGATTCGAGTCGACCGTGGTCGGTCTCGCTCAAGGTGCCTTCGGCTCCGCGTTCGTAGAGCTCCTGCTCCTCGGCAACGAGTTGCTCGATGCGATTGTGGATCTGATCGTCTTCCATCTCGAACCTCCTCACCGCGATGACTAGTCGGAGCCTTGCTCGAGCCGCCGCACGATGCGCTCCGCCCAGTCCCCGTATGAGCGCATCTTGGCGGCTGCTCGCTCGATGTCGTAATCCGTCCTGCGAAATAGGATCCGCCCGTCTTCGTACAGTGCCCAGGCGGCGCGCGGGTCGCCGTCCAGAGGCATGCCGGCGCTGCCGGGATTCACGAGCAGCGTGTCGTTCGGTCCTGGCCGTTGGAACTGCTGATGGCTGTGCCCGAACAGGATCGTTCGGTTCGTCTCGCCCGCGAGCATCCGTTCCTCGCCGGCCTGCGGCTCGGGTGCGAAGCTGTCGATGTGGATGTCGTACAGCAGCGCGACCGGCGGGC